>Ga0208547_1000328_pt1 | contig 27428 bp, 32 predicted proteins | sample DEB08_DNA_5_FD_185501 | JGI IMG/M metagenome (GOLD analysis project Ga0208547, IMG submission 185501) | Aqueous microbial communities from the Delaware River and Bay under freshwater to marine salinity gradient to study organic matter... | ecosystem: Environmental > Aquatic > Marine > Coastal ...
TTTGTCATAACAAATCTTGCACTACTACTAAATCCGCAATCTATGTTTATGGTAGTACCGTTACCAGTAAACGAACCCACCTTAGACACACCATCTAGGCTTGCGAATAGGTAGGCTATGTAGGTGTTTCCTGATCCATTTACAGCACCATCACTGCCAAGTGAAAAGACTGAAGAAGTAGGTGCAGTTGTTGTAAATTGGTTTGAGTTTGTTCCTGCGGCTTGTGATACATTTAACTGCAAGTATTGCCCTGACCCAACGTTAAGGTCTTTATGATAAACAGACCAATTATCTGTATTGCTTCTGCCCTTCACCCACATCATCTCAGGTGCAACACCAAGGTTATGGCTTACAGTACGCCCTGCTGTTGAGTTCCCGCTGTAAGCAACGACATCAAAGAAGTTGGGAGCACGTTTCCACATCCAAGAGTAATTATTTGAATCTAAACCAGTAAAGTTTCCGATACCGTCCATTACATCAAATCCATACGCAGCCCCCCCGTAGGCGGCTTCGGCATCAGATGCATCTGTCATCAAAACTTGTACCTGTCCACGCAATCTATCTAATACATAATTATTACCACCTAAAGTAACATCTGCACGATTTATAAACATATCAGTCACGAAACCGCTGCGATACAGAGGTGGTGGACTGTCTGCGCCACGTTCCGCAACATCAAACACATCAGTCGCACTCTCAGGCACAGCCATAGGGCCACGGCGAATGGCCATGTAGATGTAGGTGCCTCCAGAGGCGTTTACCGATGAAAATGTCCCTTGGACTTCAACCCCATTGGCTATAGGTCTGAATGCTGGCCCAACATTACTTTCAGCATCACTAGTATTGGCCCTTAATCCACGGTCTGCATTACCACTGGCATCAAATCCACGCATTACATCAAACAAAAACCAATCTGACCCAGCAGTATCTGTTCTTTTCATAAGGAACCATTGAGGCTCAAAACCTAAGTCAATTTCTAATCCAGCACTGCCCGTCCCAGTATAACTCCCACACTTGATAATATCAGCATCACCATCAGGGCCGAAGTCTCCGTCACCATCGTTGTGGGCGAATAGGTAGGCTACGTATGAACCGCCAGAGGCGTTTACATTTACACTAGAACCTAAAGTGATCTCTGTAGAAGTGGGTTCAGTGTCTGCCCAACTAGTGTTAGAAGTCCCCGCTGCCGATGTTGAATTAATATCAATATACTTTGTGGCACCTAAAGAGGTATGATAAGACCTCCATGATCCTGTTGTGTCTGTTCTTTTAACAATTATACACCCAGGCACACTACCAAGATTATGACTAACTGTCCTACCAGAAGTTCCATTCCCAGTATAAGTCACCACATCAAAGAACTTAGAGGCTTTGCGGAATGTCCAACCTACATAAGTATCATTCGGCCTGTTAATAGGGCTAAGATCACCACTAAAGCTATAACCATCACTGTTTAGATTTTGCACACTTTCTGTGGTTGTGCTTAATGAAGATGTGCTGGAGCTATCCAGTGCCTTACCTTGTCCATTTTCAGTATCAGTAAGTATATGTTGTTCACCTCCTCTACTCCTAGAGTGAACCCAGACCAGACCACCTTCACCACTAATATCAATACCATTAGTTATAGTGTTTGTTGTAGCACCTGTACCTGACCACAAGTCAGTGCTGAATACATCTTCTGGCGACAATGGAAAATTTCCAGCAATCGGCCACAACCCTGCTTTAGTATATGCACTAGCTTCTGCAACTGACCATACGCCGCTTGCTGCGTCACTTTCGTATGGCCCTGCGGGTGCTGTCGGAGTATCGGTAATAATGTTTCCTAGATAGCGTTTAGGCATTATTAAAGCCCTCCGTGGTCATTAGATATAGCGCCAACCATTCTTGCATTTGTATGTGTTAAGTCACCAAAGTCCGTAGCGTTACCTGTTGATGCAATAGTAACGTATTGCATTGTATTGCCATTGCCATTTCCACCGCCATGAACTGCCCTTGTAGAGCCAGCTAACGCTCCCCCAAAGTATGTTCCGCTTAACATGTCTCCAAAATCAGAGGAATTACCTGTGCTTGCAATTGTAATATACTCAATCACATTGAGAATCTCAGTTGGAGTATAACCATAGTTTCCAAATAGAATGCCTCTGGTTGAATTAGAACAAACTCCACCTGAAGCTAACTTTTTCTGCAACTGATCGCCAAAGTCTGTGGAATTTCCTGTAGAAGCTATAGTTATATATTCAATTACATTTGCGAAATCTGAATTAATATAACCTGCTCTAAAGGCAACACCTCTGGTGGGCGAAGAACACCCTCTTGCTTCACCCCCGCCAAAATAACTGTCCCCAAAATTCGTTGCGTTACCCGTGGAGGCAAAGGTAATATAATCCATACTATCTACGCCACTTTGGCCAAACATGCTGACACCCCTAGTAGCTGATGAAACACCAGCGTGATTAGAACGTGCTTCAGTCATGTCACCAAAGTCAGAGAAATTACCAGAACTGCTAAACAGCTTATAATCTATTACGTTTGTATCTCCAGAACTGTTCCCGCCAGATCTAACTGCCCTTGTTGATGAACCCAAGCCAATCCCAGCAGAAAGAGATTGTGTTAAATCTCCGTAATCAGTAGCATTACCTGTTGTTCCGATTACAATTTTATCAACAATATTTGAGCTATCTGACGATGATGAACCACCAAAAAATAATCCGATAGGTGCAGCTGGACTTACACTGCCACTTGGCCCACCCTCTGCCCCATAACCTACAGAGTTTGTCGCTTGCACCGTGAACGTATAGCTTGTGCCATTTGTAAGTCCCGTTACAGTAATAGGTGAGGACGAGCCTGTGCCAGTAAACCCACCTGGACTAGATGTTGCCCTGTATCCAGTAATCCCCGCAGGGTTGCCTGTAAATGTCGGAGCCGTAAAACTTACCGTGGCCTGTGAATCACCCGCCGTAGCACTAACGCCTGTTGGAGCACCAGGTGTTATAGGCCAATTCTGATCGCCTAACGCTTGATAAACTGTCGAGAGCGACCATACACCTTGTCTGTTTGGCATTATTGAAGTCCTCCGTGGGCAGATGAGCAGCCAGCAAGTTGCGCCCTTCCGACAGTTAAATCGCCAAAGTCTGCTGCATTACCTGTCGTATCAATTGTGACGTATTGAATTACATTTTTATCACCCAAAGACCCACCGCCCCAAACGCCTCTTGTGTTTGATGATAATGCCGCCAGTTGATACTGCGTTCTTACCAGATCACCAAAGTCAGAACCATTGCCTGTGGTAGCTATGGTAATATAATCAATAGAGTCAAGGAACGAACCGTTAAAGGAACCACCAACTAAACCTCTTGTTGATGAGGAACACCCCGCCGTATATGAATAATTAGCAGATAGATCACCAAAATCAGTGGCATTCCCCGTAGATGCTATAGTTATGTATTCAATTACATTTGAATAGCCGCCCCTGAAACCACCCGCAAAAATGCCTCTTGTTGGTGAACTAAATGCTGCGTAAAATTCATTCTGCGCAGTTGTTCCATCGCCGAAGTCAATAGCGTTTCCAGTGCTTGCTATTGTTATATAATCTAAGACATTTGCATTGCCGCCGTCAGTTCCTGCCCCAAACACACCTCTTGTTGAGGAACTTAAACCAGAAAGACTACTTCTTCCCACCGTCAAGTCGCCAAAGTCTGACGCATTTCCTGCTGATGTAAATGTAACGTATTCTATGACATTTGTGTATGTAGTCCCACCACCAAAGACACCTCTAGTAACAGATGAGCATGCCCCTAAGTTTATTCTAGCTGCAGTCAAATCACCAAAGTCTGTAGCGTTGCCCGTTGTTGGAATGGTAATAGTGTCTATAACATTGGAGTATGAACCCGTTGTGCCACCACCAAACAAACCAATTTGCGGAACGGCTGGCGTTACACTCTCACTCGCATCACTCGCCACAGACCAACCAAACGCATTGATCGCCCAGACATTAAACGTGTAAGATGTGTCATTGGTCAGGCCAGTGACAGTGATTGGAGAGCTTGAACCTGATGCACCTATACCATCATTAGACTGCGCCCTATATCCAGTTATAGCCGAACCACCAACATCGGTTGGCGCTGTAAAGCTTACATCTGCTTGTGCATCACCTGCGGAAGCACTTACCCCTGTAGGGCTATCTGGCGCATTAAGCCCGTCTTGACCTATGAAGCCGCCTTTGCCTTTAGCCATAAAGGACTCCTATTAGCTAATTTCTTCGTAGCTTACAATTACTTCTAAATCGCTTGCAGTTCCTGCTGTTGCAGTAATAGACATATCTTCTTCAAGATAGATTGCTGTGTTTTTATCCAATGCAACCAGTGATGCATCTGCAGGAACTGACACAGTAGATACAAGTGAATAAGCAGTACCACCACCATCATCTTCTGAGTGTACATCTATTGTAATGTCACATGCATTTGAACCGTCTACATTAGCAATTTGAATCATATTTACTTTAAATACTTTACCGCTAGATGCGGCATTATTAAGTATAGTTGTTTGTGAAGTTGTTGTCAATGCATATTGATCTGTTTTGCCAGTAATTGCGCTGACATTTACTATATTGGGTGCAGCCATTGTTTACTCCTTTTACCCGAATACTATAGCCATAGCAATGGCTTTACCTGTGCCAGCCTTGGCATCAATCTGTGTCTGAATGTTTGATGTAACTCCATCCACATAATTTAATTCTGCTGTTGTTGCTGTTACACCAAACATGTCTGTATCAATAAACAACTTTGTAGTACCAACAGCTACGCCCAGTTTACGTCCATTATGTGTTGTAGTAAGTGATCCATCATCATCAAGATAATAAACTGTACCTATAGTTAAACTTGATTGGCTTTCATTAATTTCACCATTAACATTAATTGTTCCTGTTGCAGTATCTGCTATACCTTCAGCAGCCACACCAATTACGTTAGTATTTGTTATGTTTGTAGCACCACCAGTAGTAAGTATTGAATACATTGCCTCTGAATCACTCTGATCGTAGTAAGCTAAAAAACTTTTATTTTGATTAGAGTCATATACCAATGTCAGATCAGCAACACTTTTTGGTTCAAACTGAACTTGTGTACCCCAACTAATAGAATTACCACTTACTGTACCAATATTAAAATAACCTGGGTCATATTGATATTGAGCACTATTTTGTATTCTATAAGCCGCAACAACTTTTTGACTAACACTATCATAAATTACTTGTAAATATTCTTCTTCTCCATCATAGATGTACAATCCAGTTGGGTCATTATAATGCATTGTTGAAGCAGTACCAAAACTAATAGAGTTTCCACTAACTGTACCTACTACAGATTTTATACTAGCTGGACTTGTTGATCTATCTTGGTAAAGTACAATTACTTTACTATTAGTACTATCGTAAGTAAGGTTTATTTGTCTTGATGATGCTGTACTAGTAGCAACATCCACAGCCGTGCCAAAAGTAATAGAAGTTCCACTTACTGTACCAACTATAACTTGTGGAGTTCTTACAAAACCAGAAGTTACATTAACAAAAGCTATAACTATTTTACCATTTGTACTGTCGTATGTAATGTTTTGTGGTTCACCATAAATAGTGTTGGCAAAAGTTACAGGTGTATTAATTGTAACTGTTGTTCCACTTATAGTACACACAGCCGCTTTATGGTCATCTGTACCAGAACTCCCACGCCAAATAACAACTACCTTACCCGCACCGCTATCATAAACAGCATGTATCCGATAAGGTCCATCACCAACGCTTTGTTCAAAATATGTAACACTACCTACAGAAATAGAAGTACCACTTATAGTTCCTACATAAGCTTCCCCACTATTTCCAAGCCGATCACCTATAAAAAATAATACTTTATCTGCCGTAGCGTCATATACAACATCTATGTAATTAGCCATTGTATATGTACGTACTGTAGCTAAAGTACCAAAAGTAATAGAATTACCACTTATAGTACCAACTTGAGCAACCCAACTACTAGTATTACCCCAGTCGTTATAAAAAACTATTACTTTATTATTAGTAGTATCATAGGTAGAAGAAAAAGTAAGTCCATTACCTGAGTTCATAAGCGCAGGGGTGGTTGCACTTGTAGGTGACAACCCTGCAGTAGTAACTGTTCCATCTGAGTTAAGAATTACTGTATCGCCGTTAGAAATAGTACCACTAGCTACAAAGGTTGGGCTTAATGCTACATCACCACTAGCATCAGGAAAAGTAATTGTTCTGTCAGCAGTTGGGTTAGTAAATGTTACAGTTGTTTCATTAGCATCTGCACTAGAACCTTCTACAGTAAAACCTGAATCATTTAAACTCAGCCCCGTAACAAGAGGATTTGTAATGTTAGGGGCAGTAATTGTTTTATTTGTAAGTTGTTTTGTTGTACTTGAAAAATACGTATCAAGCAAGTCTACGTCATAGTAACCTATGGATGAACCAGATGTATCATATACTGCAATACCATCATTTGATGCAATTGCTGTACTAGTGTTAATAGTAATTGCTGATACGTCTGCTACAGCATTAATCTCTGCACCTGTAGCTGTAAGTCCAACCACATTGTTCGCTGTACCTGCAACAGTGTCTACGTAAGCTTTTACAGATTGCTGCGTAGGAATAAGTGTAGCACTGTCTGATGTCATATCATCTTCGTCTACAAATGCTGTTACAGTAATTGTACCGTCAGATAAACTACCATAGGTCACTGTTCCAGTTGCTGTAACAGTAGTACCACTGAGATTACCAGTAACATCGCCTGTTAAGTTACCCGTTACGTTTCCTGTGACATTACCTGTAACGTTCCCAGTTAAATCACCTGTTACATCACCAGTAACATTACCCGTAACATTTCCAGTTACATTGCCAGTTAAGTCTCCAGTTACATCCCCAGTGACATCCCCAGTGACATTACCAGTAAGATTACCTGTAACATTACCTGTGACGTTACCCTCAACGTTAGCAACCATAGTACCTGTAGTAATTGTAAGATCACCAGTAGATGCACCAGTAAATGAGCCTGTACCTACTGTAAACTTATCTGCTGATTCATCAAAACCAATAAAGGCATTGTCTGCTGAACCACGTTCAATAACAATACCTGCATCATTAGCAGGTGTGCCTGTAGTACCATTACCAAGTTCAATAAGCCCATCCGATACTACAGTGTTTGTAGTAGAAACTGTAGTTGTTGTACCGTTAACTGTAAGATCACCACCCACAGTAACATTACCTGAAGTAGTCACAGTAGCAAAACTAGATGTACCTGTTGAAGTAACATTACCAGTTAAGTCACCTGTAACATCCCCAGTTACATCCCCAGTAACGTTGCCTGTCACATTTCCTGTTACGTTACCTGTAACATCACCAGTAACGTTTCCTGTCAAAGCACCTGTAATTGCAGTAATGTTGGCTGCATCACCATATATGTTAGCCCAACGTACTGTAGTTGTACCTAAATCATATGTACTGTCTGTTGCAGGATTAAACCCTTTGGCTGTAGAAGTTGTAGCTACTAAGTTACCAGTAACATCTCCAGTAAGATCACCTGTAACATCCCCCGTCACGTTACCTGTTATGTTACCAGTTAAATTGCCTGTTACGTTTCCTGTGACGTTTCCAGTAAGATCACCCGTTACATCACCCGTTACGTCACCTGTAACATTCCCTGTGACATCACCCGTTAGATTACCTGTAACGTTGCCAGTAACAGGACCGACAAAAGAAGTACCAGTAATTGTTGTACCTGTAATAGCAGCAGCAGTTGTTCCACCGATAGTTGTTCCATCAATAGTACCACCATCAATGTCTGCAGTATCCGCTGCAAGACTATCAATGTTTGCTGTACCGTCCACATATAAATTACGCCACTCAGAGCCTACAGCACCAAGATCATAAGTATCATCAGCAGAAGGAATAAGAGGAGAGGCAACATCTGCAGTAACTGTAACCGTATCAGTAGCTGCATCACCAAGTGTGGTATTACCATTAACAGTAAGATTACCAGTAATTGTTGCATTTTCATGAATCTGAACTGTGTCGATGTAGCCAATACCATCAACATACAAATCTTTAAACTCTAGTGAAGATGTACCAAGATCAATATCGTTGTCTGTTACAGGAACAATAGCACCATCTTGAATACGTAGTTGTTCTACTGCAGCAGAAGATACTTCACTAAAGAAACCAATTCGGTTATTTGTTGTATCAATTACAACTTTGTTTAGTGCATCTGTATCAGCAATTAAAGGTACGTAAGCACCTTCAGTAGAGCTACCATCATGTTTGTGACCTGTAGCAAAAGCAAACGCATCACGAATTGCGTTATACTCTGCGTTTACTGGTGCAGCTTTAATAACCGCATTAGCGATAATGTCAGCTACTGATTGACGTGAATAACCTGCCATTTTATAACCTGTCTCCTACTCCAAATGTAATCACTAGACCTTGTATACTGTGTGATGCACTGGAATCATTAGTTACGAATTTTAATGATGCTGACTTACCTGAACCTTCAATATTAGTTCTTTGAACTGGTGATGGATTACCATCAAATATTGCAGTGCTGTTGTATGTTGCCTCATTATAGTATGCTGCTGCACCCTCTGTTGTTAGATTAAAGTTTGTTGGGTTAAGTGTGTCTACATCTTCATAGTCATACACAGCCGACATAACAATTGTATTATCACCTTCAGAACGTAAATAAGTAGCTACTGTATAAAATACTTTACGTTGTTCTGGGTCTTGCATATGAAAAAACGGTGTTTGAAATATACTAAAGATGTCTGTGCCATCAAAGTCATTACCCTGTTCTTGTCTATGTACTTTACCTGTACTATCCCCATGAATTACAAACTCATTCTGTCCTATGTAACCACTGTCTGCACAAGTAGCTGTAATACCTAGTAACTGCCCATATTCAAACTGCAACCCATTTGGAGTTTGCCTAAAGCCACCAATAATACCTTGTGAATCTGCTGCACCAAAAAAATATCTAAACTGCGTTTTTTGTCTAATTACTACAGCGTTAAGTGTGTCGAGATCAATGTCAAAAACAATGTCAGTAAAAATAGATTGAATATCTTTTGATACCGTTTCAAGATTAACATCACCAATTTTATCTGTACCACTAACGGGGCGTAAACCATCTTGTGATAAAAACAGTAGATCACCACCTATTTCAATCACACTGTCTGTAGCCAAACAACCAAGGTCATCTGTAACTGTTTCTAAAATAAAATTAGCTATGTTATTACCAACAAGCTTTCTTATATTGTTACTTCCAAAAATATATAGAGCATCACGGAAAGGTTTGATTGCTACGATAGGAAAGCCCACGTTAATAACGCCTGACCCAGCATCAGCAGCAAAGCTAGTTTCGTCGTATGGCGTACTAAAGTAAAGATTTGTATTTTCATTAGGATCACCTGCTAAGAACATGTGGTTTTGAAATACCGCAGAGTACTTAGGATCATCGGGAGCATCTGCATGAGTAATCTGTGTGTATGTAGTACCATCATATGTAGCTGCAGGGTTTACACCATCCGTCAAAATAACTTTAGGGCTACCCCAGTTGTACTTAGTAAAGCGTACCTTGGTTACACCTGTCATTGTAGGAGAACCAGAAGTAGTTACTGCAACCCAAGCTGATGTAGCTGTATCCCAATAGTGTAGATAGTTAGAACCACTAGACGGTGCACGGCAAGCTAAGATACCATCATTAATACCGTTAGCTACACAAATACCCAGTACATCTCCTGTACCTGTAACAGTTCCATAATCATTATTAAAGCCATTAATTTTACGATAACCACCAGTAACGGCAGGTTCATAATTAATTAAAGCAATAGCTGATCCTGGTTGTGTTTCACCTTGTGACAGCACATCACGACTGGTGTTTAAACCGCCTTGGCAGAATACTTTAAAAGAAGCTAAATTATCAGCCATTAGATCACACTATTAAATGTACTGGATGCAGGACGTTGAATTACGGTTGAACGAACATATAAGTTATCGTCCATTAGAATACGCCGCATTGCTTTAATACCCTCTTCAAAATTTTGTTGGTGGATTGCGGCACTTTGTTCGTTACTACGAAAACGCATTATAAACATAATAGCACCATCAATTACTACATGTTTAAATCTGTCAGGAATAATCATTGTATCTGTATATAATACTAAATCATCTGGATAAGTAAAATATACATATTCAATTTCATAAGCTGCATTTGTTAATGGTGTAACTCCAAATTTTTCTTCTAGTGTTTGATATATGTAAATAGGTTTACCTATACCATTTGTTTGATCTCCTTCATCATCTTGTGTACGATAATTTTGAAGGTAGTCATTATATGTTAATGTATTTAAATGTCTAGGTGTATTATCTAATCCCGTAGTCTTTTTTAGAAAAAACGAATCCCAATCTACAGTACCCATGTCTGATGGAAAATCATACGTGCGTTGTGCTGTAGTTAATGTTTGGGTATATGTTGTTTTTAAAAAAGGCCACTCTTGTCCGTCTTGTAATATAAGACGAATACTATTATTTACTGCGTCTTTTGCAAGTCCTTGGACATTACGTACAGTATCAAAACCATCACCAGCAGTATCTAGTGTGACTTCATTTAATCGTCTTAATGTATCATTAACAAGCGTAACGTAAGTAGTTGCCATTTTATAAGCCTTTATATTAGCCTAAAGGGGCCAGTTGCCCAGCCCCTTAAAGTGTTTTTATTATGCTAGTGCATCACGTGTGACTTCATCGGCAGACATTTCGCCAAGTCCATCAACATCCATCAACACTGCCCATACACGTACCTTACCTGCGGTAGATACTGTTGTAGCAGCTTGGATCAATACATCAACTGTGTCTGATGTTGTGACCAAGATTGGAGTTGCAGTGTTTGCTAGTGTTGCATAATCACCTGCAGAAGCAGAGTCAAAAGCAAAACCATCAACAAACGCATCAACGTCACCGCCTGTGATACCAAGATCAAGAACTGTACCTGTACCACCTGAAGGTGCTGTAGTACATTCCATACCTGCAGCCATTACCATTGTGTTTGCACCAACAGTAATTGCTTGAATAATATCAGCAGCAGCTAGGGCAGAACCCTTTGCAGTTGCAGCGGCAGCAAGATCAATTTCTTGCTCTACCATATATGGAGAACGTCCACGTGCACTTGAACCGTGTGCGGCAGCGGATAAAGAAGTAACTGTAGCCATTGTTTATCCCTCCCTATTAGCGCAAGTTGTATAGCGCATTAACCAACGCTTCTGGGCGTAGGATTTTGCGACCGTATAGATGCATACCACGAACAATGTCTGCAAATGAGTCAGGGTCACGATATGTTTCTGTCTTATTGATCTGCTCTGCAGTTGCAACGGCTGAGTCATGACCACCTACGATAACACCGTAGTTAGTTGCGTTTGACGCTGCGTTTGTTGCAGGACCAGAACCAATTGATGGTAGGTTGTTTGAAACGTAAACACGGAAACCATGTAGGTTGTTCAACACAAGACCGTTGCGAAGTCCACCTGACTCACCGAAGTCTGCGTTTAGAAGACGTGAATCTTCGTCACGTAGAATTTCCATGAATACTGGGTCAACTACAAGCCACCGTCCAGATGTATCAACATTCTGTTGGTCTAGTTTACGAGCCATACGTGCAATCATTTGCAATGGGTTTGCTTCACCTGCTGTTGAAGGTGTAGCTGTTGCACCACCAGTACGTGGTAGCAATGCAATAGATTGCGCTGCTGTACCTGCGTTAAAGTCAGAAGCATCCAACTTCATTGAGGAAAGCAGTTCGTCAGAACCTGCAGTTGATACAGCTTTAGAACCGTTTACAGTTGTGTTAACTGTGTCTGGGTTGCCGTGAATTGCAGATTGTTTATAACCTGACAGATAACCAAGAACGTCTTGGTCAAACTGATCCGCTAGGCGATATGCCGCACGGTCAGATGCAAGGCTTTGGAAATTGACGTGGCTGTGAGCCTCTTCAATATCGTCTACCTTGAAAGCAAAATAGTTTGCTTTGTCAATGGTCAATGAGAAATCCTCATCGTCCAAATCTTGTGGCGTGATTGTAGTACCACGATCATAAGCCTTAACAGTGATCTCAGGTTCTTTGATGATTTTAACTGAATCGCCCATGTTTGCGATCTCACCAAAATAATCTGAGTTTGTCACTGCTTCAACAACAGATGCCTTGCGGAATGCAAGTTGCACCTGTTTGGAATAGATTACGGGCGAAAAATTGCCATTGGGCAGGTTGCCGTAACCTGATGCTGTTGAAAATGCCATAACATTATCTCCTTTAGCATAAACAGATGCTAAACACACAGAGTACTATAATGGAGGCTAATCGTTTATGGGTGCGTAGAATATAACACTTGGCCTTTGTGCTACAACTACGGGCCATACGTATTAGGTAAGTCCGTAAGGTCTGTTGTTTGCGGGGGAATATACAATAGAATAGGTAACCTTATGGGGCTATACTAATGTATGATACATATAGTTATATCATAAATAACTATAATGTCAATACTTTTTACCTAGCTGAACCAGATAAATCGTAATCAAAGTTTCCAGTGCGAATAGCTTCCATGATCTCGTCGGATCGTTTTTCGTATTCTTGTGGAGACATTTTTTGTACCTCAGACTCTCTAATGATTTTTCCCATACCATCAGATTGAGGTTTACTACGTTGATTTTTTGTATTCACAGAACGTGCAGCATCTTTTGATGAAGCAGACTTTTTAGTTGTAATATTACGGTCTGCTTTATACAAATCAATTGCTCGTGCAGCAGAACGGGCATCCCCGTAATTTTCATAAAGTGCGTCTTGAACCCATTTAGGTTGTTCATCTGCCCATTCATGAAAGTCGTCACTGTCACGAATACTATCAAAGTCTGGATGTAATTGCATTAACTCAGCTTCTGCTTTATCCCGTACAGCATTAGCTTTCATTTCATCAATTTCACGAACACGATCTTCAAGACCTTGTGCTTGTTCCTTTGCTTTTTTAATTGCAATAGTTTCAACAATAGCAGCTACGTCTGGATATTTTTGTGTCCAAGCTTCAATGTCTTCATCAGACTTTGGTAGTTTAATCTCACTCTTAGTTGCTTGATTCAGTTGTGTTTCAAGAGCTTTAATACGATCTTCGTATTCTTTTTCTTTTTGTTGTTGATGTCTACGTAGATCACCGTAACGTTTCTTAAAACTTTTTTCTTCAGCATTAGTAGGTTCAGCTTCTTGTGGTTCTTGCTCCACTGCTTCACCTTTTTGTTCAGCTATAAGCTGCTCTAATTCTTCTTCTTCTTTTTTTAATCGTTCTTCATTTGTGTATTTACGATTAGCAAAAGCTACTTTCTTTTGAGGCTGCATTTCTTCAGCCATAATTGTATCTGACATTTTGTCTTCCTTACTGGGGCCACCGTAGCCTGTTGGTAGGGGGATGGGTAGGCCAGTCTAATTGGTGGATTTATTTTTTCTTTTTGCGGGTTGCAAGTCCACCTTGCTTGAAACCAATGCTTGCTCCTTTTTGACGTGCTTCTATAATATCTTCAACTCTTTTTGCTTCTTTTATAGAACTTGAAACAGCAGAAGTATCTCCTCTTTTTTGCGCTTCTTTTATTACTTTATTGCTTGCTTGTTTTGCTTTTATAAGTTCTTTTGCATCATTTAAATCTTTAAATGGATCATCTTCTTTTTTAGTTGTTGGTTTAGGTGCAAAATCTTCTGGTCCAAGCGGTCCACTTGTATCTGCAACACTTGAGATTGTTACAGGTCCACTAGGTAATCCCATATCATCATCTGTTAGTGGTGCTGTAGGATAAGGTGCAAAGTCTTCTGGACCTGAAGGACCACTATAAACAGGCATAGACATTACAATATCTTCTCCTGAAGGAACTTCATCGTAAGTACTTGCAGGAAGTTTTTTGTATGGGTAAGGAGCAAAGTCTTCTGGACCAATAATACCTATAGCAGTTGTTAAGGTTTTATTTTCATTTTCTGATAATTCTGTAACATTATTTTTTATATTAGTTTCTATTTGTTTTGTTACAGCTTCGTTTGTTTTATCTATTCCTAAAGCGTTTAATACATCATCAATAAGACCTGTAAGTATACCGCCTTTTGTTTCTGGAATTTTCATTCCACGAGCTTTCATTGCCTCTATAATTTTCTTTTCAGAATGACTAGATGCTAGTCTTCCAAAAATACCAAATAGTGGATTTATAGCTGCTAAACCTACAGACAAACCTTTTAAACGTTTATTTGTATTAAACGCTTCCATAAGTTCGTTATTATTTAATTTAGTGTAGTCAACTGCTTTTGCAGGTTTCATATCTTTAAATGGATCATCATCACGTTCACGTACTTGCGTAGTTTCAACTGTTGTTGATTCAAGATCGTCAACTACCTCATCTACAGACTCATTATACGGAATAAATCCGTCTGGAATAGGTGTTACTGGATTACCATTGTAGAAATAAAAATCACGTATCTCACCAGTTTCTTTATTAATGTATTTAAGTGTAGTGTACTTATCTTGTACTTCAGGTACAAACTTATCTTCAGTAGATGCTGTACTTACTGCAGATGTGTCAGATGTACTAGGTGTTGCTACGGGTTTAGGCGCAAGACTACCATCGTCAAATGGTGTAGCACCTTCAGTTACAAACTTAGGAACATAACCCCCTGCAGGAGAAGGTGTAGGGGCAGGTGGTGCTACAGAACTAGGTGGTGGTGTGTATGTTGTAGAGGTTTGCTGACCTTGATATATAGAGGGTTGATAACCCATAATACCTGTTGCGGGTTGAACATATGTACCTGCTTGTGCATATACTACACCACCTTCAGCCATTTTACGTGGTTTATCTTCTGGCTCACCTGTAACAATAAGTAAATCTGCAGGGCCAAACGGAACGTCATCATCTAGTGTAGCTTCATCAGAGTTACCCATCTGCCCCATAGCTTCCATTTTCTTTAAACCAAATTTAGCTTCATCACGAAGCTGCATAATCTTTTCTAATCCATGATAACGTACAACATCAGCAGGTAGAACAAACTCACCCTCACTTAGCATAGCAGGAATATCGTCACGCACTTCTTTTTTAGTGCTGCCACTAGGAACATCATTCCCTGATTCTTCATCTACCATGCCACCTTCATCACGAAGGCCACCGTCTTCAAAGAGTTCCATTTGTTCTTCCATAGTAATTTCCTTACTGAGATTTTAATACTTCGTCACGTAATAGTTTTAATCTACGCAACTGATAAATAGCACCTTGTGCTCTATGTACAGCAACAACTTCATTTGTTTGTTCCATAACACGATGCTGTTGATTGATTATCATGTCTAAGTAAGCTTCAAACTTAGACCATTGGGCTTGGTTGCTGACCAGCCCCTTAAGCTTGCTGAGGTGCTCCTTGTCCTGCATTACCACTAAATCCTTGTTCTTGTGGTGTCGGTGCTTGTCCTACACCTATAGTTCCACCACCTGCTCCTGATGTATCCATTGGGTTTGCACCTGCTAGACCACCTTGTTGTGCTTGCTGTTCTTGCTGAAACTGTTTCATTAGTTCAGCTTGAATTACAGCTTCATTCATATTGTTGGTAACTTTTTCGGGGTCAAGATCAAGAGACTTTGCAATCTCACGAATAATATATTGAAACTTAGCAAAGGGTGCAAGTGCAGGGTTAGATGATACTTGCAAGAATTGCATAAGTCGTTGGCTACGTACTTCATTAGCCATAAGTGATTCTGTGCCACGTGCTTTAACTTCTAGGTCACCTTTAATCTCAGGATCAAAGTCAAACTGCATATTAAAACGGAACAGACCTTCACCTAGTGGACGAAGCAAATAGTCGTCTACGTTTTTAATAACATTTTTAATAGTACCACTTGCAGCACCCATTAGCATACTAATGCCACTAGCAGTACGGCCTACACCCATAACACCTGTTTGTCCATGTGCAAAGGATGGAAAACCCGTAGATTCATCTGCAAGCACTCGTGCCTTATCAAATAGCTGTAAGTTTTCACCTGCAACATTCGGGAACTTAGTACCAAAAATAGCTTGTCCTGGTGCACCACCTTGCCTACGGAATACTTTGCCTGGGTATACTGATAAGTCTTGGCCTGGAACTAGGTTAGTTTCATCTACCTCAATCAAAAGGTTACCAGATAATACCGCATTGTCAACAGCCATTCGCATGAAACCATTCATCAATGTTTGAGTATCGTCCATGTTTTCGGCAATACCTACGCCAAAGAATGAATATGGATTTAGTTCATACGGTGCTGCCATGTAAGGAATACGAGCAGGTTTGAAGGGGTTTAATACCATACGTAATAGTTTACCATTACAAATCCAAACGTTTGCTTGTAGTTCATCGGTATCTTGTAGTTCACGTGGAACATCTACACCTTGTTCCATAAGCATTTCAACGTCTACCATGCCCCAGTACTCTAAGACTTCAAAACGTTCAATACCATGCTCTGGTGCATAATCAGATAGATCGTCTTCCCAATACTCTTTATCATAGTTTTCGCCAAGCGTAATGGCTTCATCAATAACTTGACTACGGAAATATGGACGTTTCTTTAAACCACGCATTTGTGAACGAGACAACTTGTGACGTTCAATTGCGTACTGTGCTTCATCCATATTGTTTGCATCTGGGTCTGGATAAAAGTTCCATACAGATACATGAGATACTTGTGGAATAGTTTTAAACGTAGGCTCATACTCGCCTGTTTCATCATTCCAATTAGGATATTCTTTGTCTACAGCAAATGGACCTTTCATAACGCCAGTGCCAAACAAAGCCATTTCAAATGCAGTACTACGTAGGTGTTTAGACGCAGACGATTCATTAAGTTGGTCTTGAATTTTTTTCTGCATTTTTTTAGCTGCAATCATTGCAGGACTAAATGTAACAGATGTAGGTGTACCACCCGCACCTTCTTTAACACCTTCAACAGACTCTAGTTTTTCACGTAGTTCTGGGTTAAGAAGTTCTGCTAACGTTTTTGCTGTAGCCCCTTTAGGTAAATCTTTACCATCACCTTTAAAACCGTAAGGTGATACAGGGTCTGATTTTTTATCTTCTTGTAACTCTTTAGGAAGAGCAGGGTCAAAACTGACATTTTCAACAACTCCTTCTGGAAGTTCTGTAGGATCAACTGTAAGTGGAAAACTATTCTTTGCAAATAGTACATCTACAATCTGACCGTATGCAGCCAGTGTTTTTGTTTTAGTTACTTTAATAAATACACGAGACTTTTCTGCCTCTGTAAACTGTACCTCTGGTCCATATATACCACGGTAGTTACGGTAAGCACGTAGCCAACGTTCTTCATCTTGTCGGCGGTAGTCTTCAGCACGATGATAACGTTCCATAATAAATGGAATAATCTTAGAAGTATCTGCGTCTTCTTCTACTGAGTTGTCTGTGTCCTCAAGAATAACTGCGTCATCCTCAATAAATACTTCACTATCTTCTGCCATTTATTTTTCCTTAATAGCCAAATGTTGAATCAGCCACACGCATTCCCATTGATCTTGTGGAATTTGGATCGTAATCAAATATACTAAATCGTGGTCTTGACATTATACCATAACGTAAGGCATCGTACAAGTGGTCTTCTGAGTGTGTATCAATATCTTCTGGATTCTTTTTGTCCAGTGGTATTGCTGGTAACTGTGCTACCATATTAGTACAAGTGTTAAAGAATACTAGTCTGGGTTTTTCTGTAAACTCGTCTACTTGTAAACGTCTGTGTATTTCGTTCTTACCTGCTACACGTGAACCTTTAGAACGATCTGATGGACGCCATCTGCATCCTCGACTAATCATTTGTTCAGCAAGACTAGGGCCAGTATCACCACGCTTATGCCACAAAGAAGAGTCAAGAACTCCATACTTAATGTTTCCATCTTCTGCCTCTAGGTTTAAGACCATATCGGCAAGGTCTGTTGCGAGTACTTTACTGACGTATAATTCTCTATATATGATAAGTTGCTCATCAGGCGCAACGGCAAACCACACAACAGCACTATGAGAACCATATCCATAATCGCAAGCCCTAAACTTAACCCAATTGTTTGGTATCTTAAATGGATCAATAACATGAACGTTACGATCAAACTCTGTGAAGGCTGCACCTTCTTTAATATCCCAATCACCTTCTAACAACTGTCTACGTTGTTGTTCAGGCAACGATAGTAGCATTGCCTCGTAGTCACCCTGCTTACTTAGGTAAGGATTGTCTGAAAGACGTGCAGGTATAAACCTACGTTTGAACAAAGGTTTTCCTGCCTTTGCATGTCCTGCAGGATATTTAAGTTCTTCACCTGTTTCAATATCAGTTGCATTAAAAGCTTTCCCTGCAGGAGATGGGTCAATAAACATTTTCTTAACCCAATGATGCCCCCTACCTCCTGGGTTTGTAGTTGCCCTCATAAAGATAGGCAAGTCGGGTGCAGTGGACCGTAGACGTGATCTCATGTAGTTCCATGCGAAGGGGGTGGCCCACTGAGTAAGTTCGTCAAAGCCTATCCAACTAAAAGCTAGACCTTGGTAACGCAGAACGTCATCTTCCCTGTCTAGGTAGGACATCCACAATCTCGCACCAGATGGCGCAGTCCACTGCATCTTTCTTTCTGACCATTTAATTCCAGGCCATATCTTAGGGTACATTTCTTGTGACTTAAATATAAGTTCCCTAAGTTCTTCTGTTGTGTGACGCAGCAGTAGCCCTGAAAAGTTTGGGTGACCCATATATCGTAAAGGGTCAGCTAACATTGCATAACTTTTTCCACCACCCGCACTGCCGCCATATAGGACTTCACGTTCCCCCGCAGCAAGAAAGTCTGTCTGTGGTCCTGCATTAGGTTTAAAGATTACGTTGTGTTGTTCCTCAATTGGAATCTCTTCAACTATTTTTGCAGGTTCAGGCTTTGGCTTTGCTGTAGTTCGCTTCCTCGTCGGCTTTGGCTCCAAGTCTTGTGCGTTCAATTTCTTCCGCTTTGGCGATTGCCTTTTTCGCATAGTCTGCCCATCGGCGTAAGCTTGCAGCTTTGTTTTTTCGTTGTCGCTCATTGTCCAACCGTTTCCGTAATCCTACGTGAGATATATCTCTACCTGTATTTCGTGTTAGCCAATTAGCTACTTCACGATATGAATACTGCTTAAGGTACTTTTGTGCCTGTTCAAGCATATCAAGTTCATGCTCAATAGGTAAAAGTACATCGGGATCATCGGTGTCTACTTCGTAGCCAAATGGAATGGTCCTAGATATACGGGGAATAGGAACCCATTCATTGTCTTCTTTTATGTCTGTCGGTTGGGGTAACTTCCACTTTTGCAGAGGTTTAGTCATCGTCATCCATTTGTTTTGGTGGCATTAGCATTACACCACCTTTAGCTTCTACTTGCATCTTCTCTGTTTTAACTAGGCCAGTACGATCTAATAGTTCTTTTGCTGCTGACATCTTATCACGAATACCTAGTTCTGTAGGATCATACAAAGCACCTACCATAGCCATTGCAGCTTTAGGAGCATTACGTGCCATGTATGCAGATGTAGCATCTAGTATTTCTTCTTTCAAAGAGTTAATGATTTCAGTAGACGAAGTAGCATCCGAATATCCTGCTATTCGTTTAGCAACATTAATGTCACCACCTGCCTCGTCAAATAAAACTGCAAGTAGTTTCTGTTGTTTTTCTGTTAATGCTCGTGCCATTTTAACTCTTTCTTTTAAATAATGCAAGCACAAAGTTTGCTAATGCTTGACCTATTTGTGTCGGGGTAGGAAGTAGCCATCCTAGTAGCAACAAGAACATAACCCAAGGTGGAATGTTTTGATTACTAATCAGTAACTTTTCTACTGGACCTGCTTCTACTTCTTTTGTTTCTGTAACGATGTCACGTCCTGCGTTATTAGTTTCTTCTTCTTCGTAAGTAACTACAGCCTGTTTGTTTTCTTTACCTAACTGTGTATTAGCAGCAACATTAGTTCCACCACTAGGAATAAAAGAAGTTAAACCACAACTAGATAACAATAAGGCCAGAACTAACCATCGCATTACATCATCTCAAAATGTGGAGCATCAATAAAGGGTCTACGACCTTGTGATCTACGTAGGTCAATGTACGCATTCATTGCGTCCTCTGCAGTGTCATCGTAGTAACGAATGTCACCCTCTGACCAAGCCGCACCCCATTTGATAGGCACCTCTAGTTCTTCTGCTGCCTGTGCCATAGCATCGCAGATGTTATCATAGACATTAAGTTCCCAACTTACGTTAGAACCAAAATAGGCTACAAGGTCTACGGCATGTGAATATCCATCGTCTTGAATAAGATGTTTGGATTTCATAGTCTGTGATCGTCCAGAGTTATACAGTTCTTCCTGCTCTGCTAAAGTTCTGACACCATACGTCACACCGAAATCAACGTCTGTCAGTTCAATAGCACGTTTAACAACTGCTACCATATCAGGGTGAACACCTTCTAGTTTATCTAATGATCGTTGTGATAAATTAAATGCCATTATCTCATAAGTCCTTTTACATTAGTATTTAAGCTTTGGTATTGTCTAGGGGCATACCTATTTCTTACAGGTTCTACAATAGGATCGACTTCAGGTTTAATTGTAGGTTGGGTAGCTAAAGCAATAGGTGGACGTGCAGGTTCTATTTTAGGGTCTACTATAGGTTTAACAGGTTCTTGTTTTATTGGATTTAAAGGTGTAGGCGGTTTAAATATAGGAGTACGAATAGGGTCTACTATTGGTTTAACTGTTGGTTGTTGTTGTGCTGGTTGTATTCCAGTTATAGGAGTACCTGTAGAATCTACTGCAGTTGTTGATGTATATGGATTTTGTGGTTGCACACCAAAAATAGTTTTAACATTACTTTCTTTTACGGCCCGATCCATTGCGCTTTGAAATTGTTCTGGTGTTAAATTGTTCTTTTTTTGTTGAGCTTGATTAAATAAAGCCTGTTGTGCTGAAAAATTTGATTGGTTGTTTTGATTGTAAGGTTGTGGTTGATCTTGATAACCCATAGAGTTACCTTTTACAAATCCTTCTGGAACTCCATATCCACCACTCATTACAGTTACTTTCTGTTGAGTAGTAGGATTATAATAAAATTCCATTCCTTGAGTAGCAGGTCCAGTAGGTGCTTTAAATCCTGCTTCTTCAGCACTTATGTTTTTAAAATCTGAACCCATATAGTTAGGAGTTTCACCTTGTTGATCCATAATCCCACGATATTGCCTCATTTGATTTTGATACTGCTCTATCTGAGGTGCTGCTTGCTGTTGTAACTCCTGAAGTCTTTTTTGTTCTTCACCATAGTTAGTTTGAACATATTCAGTGTATTGTCTATTCAAGTCTTGCATTTGCGCAAACTCTGGCTGACTGTTTGCATAAGCCACATTTATGTTTTGCATTACTTGAGGTGAGTTAAGAAATTGTCTTAACTCTGGTGGAGCAGTATTAAAAAACTGTTGGACGGAATTTACGTAGCCCTGTTGCTTTTGTTGTATAGCGGCTCCAAGTTTTTCTTGTTGTTGTCGTATGCCTTGTAAAAAAGAATCATTTTGTAATTTTGATTGATAAGACAACCCCATTGCCTGTATACGTTGTAGCTCTGGGGGCATCATAAGAGATTGTACTTGAGCATTCTGTGTAGGTATCATAGCTGAAGGAACTTGTTGTTGGGCATTAACTCTTCTACTTGCTAATCCAGCAACTTGATTTCTTAAACCTTGAAATGCATCACGTCTTGGTGCTAACATTATCTCATATCCTTACTCATTGCCACTTTGTTGCCCATAGGCTTACCTGCCATATAAGCTGTAGCTCCCATGTACGCAGCAACTACACCAGTCTGTGCAATATAAAATAACCCTAGCAAATCTGCTAGAGCACTAACACGTGAATCAGACATCATTGGTGTAAATAGAAATACAGTAAAGATAATCATCATGCCCATAGCTACCCACGCCATAAACTTTTGTGATTCAGCTTTTTCTTCACGTAGCTCTATTTCAAGCATACGTTCTTTCATTGCTACTTCTTCTGCCGTGATAACGCCATCACCATCTACGTCAAAGTCAACTACCATTACGTCCTCCGAAAACGTGCAGCCGTTTTAGCTGCGCCTTTAGGCTGCTGAGAAAATTGTTTACCCGCTGCAGTATCTTTTCTTTTCTTTGCTGAACTAGCTGCATACTGCGAACTAGACATTGCTTTAATTGCTGCTTCAGGTAGATAACGTTCTCCTGTAGCTTTTGGGCCTTGCGTCGAAGGTTTACCACTTTTAGTTCTCCACTTCTGTCGAGTCCATTTATCTAAGCTTTGTTGTGATTTAGCTTTAGCCATTTGACATTAACCATGCAAAGAATATGATACCGCCTATACCACTAAGTAGTAGTAACCCTGATATAGTCCAAGTTATAATAGCTTCTTGTAACTCAGCCTTACGGTATTCATGTTCTCTTTTTTGTTTACGTATCTTAGCTTCAATGCGTATCAGTTCATCCCAAGCAGACGGACCCATTGTAAAACTAATATAGTCTTTTAGCTCTTTACGCATTTGCTCTGCTTTACGTTTAGCGGCAAACACTTCCATTGCTTCAGCTTCAACCGAGCCACCTAATGATTTCCACCAAGGGGGATTGTTTACTTGTTTCTCAGCTTGACCTAAGTCAGCCATATGTCCCGCCCACTGTGTTAGTTGGCTAGACATATCCTGTAAGTCCTTGCCTATTGCAAAGCCTTTTTTAAGTGCGTTGAAGGCAACAGTGGCCCCACTGATAATTGTCACTGGGTCCATATTGCCCTCTTAGCTCTTATATCCACCACCTGCAGCTTTATACTGCTTGGCTAACATTTGGGCTTTACGTGCAGACCATTGACCTGCATTTCCACCCTTAGTACCTGCTTTAATCTTGTTGAACAAGTTTTTACGCATGGTTGGTTTTGTGTAGTTTCCCGCCGAATTTACTGTTGAGGTACTGCCACCACGAGACATTTTCTTTTTTGTTCTTGTAGTTTTGGACTTCCTCATAAGCTACTCTCCGAATATCTCCACGACCAATGCCAATATCATTTAGTTCACGATCTGACATACGATAAAGTTGCATTGCTGCAATCTTTGCATTTGCTTCACGTTGACGAGCTTCAATCAATGCAACAAATACTTTTTTAAACCATTCTTTCATAACTATCTCCTTATATGATAGTGTAGCATTTTTACTACACGAGATAGTTATATCATATATAGTTATAACATACTATAGACAATAATGCAAGTCCGTTATGCTTTTCTGTTAGGGTTGTAATGTTCCTCTGCAGATATTGTGACACCCATAGTACCACCACCATTAAATACAGTTATCTTGTCACCTGCGTGTAAGTGCAACCTATCAGATGTAATCATGTTATATACATCATTACCTGCTATAGACTTATTATCAACTATAGTATAGTACGTGTTATCTTCTTTATGATACCACTGAATAGAAACATTACCTGTAGATGAAGCACCATTACTTACGTGAAGAAAAGTAACTATAGCATCATAGTTATTAGGGCAAGTGTATAAAACATCACTACTTGCCCCACCTGCAGTGGCTGTAACAGCAACACTTTCAGTTACTGTGTTATAACTAAAAGCTACCACTTACTTTTTACCTTTTACTTTTTTAACTATTTTAGTTGTCCATGCTTCATTAACATCAGGTGTAGAAGGATCATCTGCCATTAGCTGACCCTTTTCATTACGAGCACGAACTAGTTTAGTTTCTTGTGTTATGGCTTGTAACTCTTTAACATCTGTAATGTATGTACCGTCTTCATTGCGTGTCATTACAATGTTTTTGTTTATGTCTTCTACATGTTGTCCATGATTAACTACAATGTAACCAAGAGCAGTAATCTGTGTTATTTGTTCTGGGGTCATTAGGCACTGTTTCCTTCAATCTTATGGCAGTGTGGTGTAGCATATGCACCCCCTGCTCTTATATTGGTAGCTATCTTTTCTGCTTCTTCTAAACAAGCTTGTTCAGTGTAGAAAGGTTCTGGTTTTGCTATAATCTTACAGGACAATGCCATAGGATCAAAACATACGAGCATTATCCCTATCCACATAGCATTACTTCTTACGTGCCATACCGCCGTATGCCATCTTAGTAGATTTCTGTGTAGGCTTCATAGATGCACCACAGTTAGCATAGCCACCTTTGTTATACTTTTTACGGGCCATACCACCTTTGTTATAGTCAAAAGGTGCTTCAGACAAACTAACCTGTTCTTTTGGTTTAGCTCGTGCACTTTTTAATGTACGACTAGTGACTTCATCAGACTGCATTTTTTCAAACTTGTCACGTTGCGCATCCAACATGTTCTGCATCATCTTTTTACGATTACCATCTGGCATATCATCAATACGGCGTTGCATTGCGTCTAGTTGATTGGCTGTCTTTGCTTGTTCAATGTCTGATTTACTGACAGTCATCTTCTTAGCAATGCTGCCTTTCTTTACTACTGTCTTAGCTTCCTGTGCTGCTTGACGTGCCGCACGTGCAGCTCTTTGTGCTTTTGTTAGCATTGGTACTTACTCCTATTTACCATTTAACTTTATCTGCCCAATAAGCTGCACTCAACTTACCTTTAGCAATATTTTTTCTGTGACGTGCTTTAAATGATGCACGTTTCTTTTTCATACGGTCAGACTCACCAGCTTTGGGTTTACCTGCAGTGCTTGCACCCTGCTCACCAAAACGAATTAGTTTATATGTTTCACCCTCTTTAGCCATCACTACGTGTGACTTAGTTGGGTGCTTAGGGGTACGTTTAGGTTTATTAACGCCTGACAATCCCAAACGTTCCATTGTACTTTTAACTCTCGCTGGTATCGACACTGTCTGTCCATCCTTCCATACGCATAGCCCACTCTACATGTTCTAACGTAAACTTCCTGCCATAATGATTCTGCACAGCCTCTCGCACGTAGAATACATCACTATGGGGGATATGTAATTGATCTACAGTTCCATTCATTACGTGAGTATAAAACTCAGAAAGAACATCGTCAGTATATAGTTTTACTGATTTTTTACTCATTGTCAAGAACTTTCGTAATAAATACACAAATTCCTCGCCTAACGGCGTTACATTTAAAGTGTACATTTAAAGTGATACATATAAGTGTAATATTAGTTAAGTATAATTATATCTAACTATATTAACAGCTAAGTGAACATTTAAAGTGTAATCACTTAAAGTGTCATCTTAGTTTTAACTATTATAGTTTTACACATTTTGTGAGGCATGTCAACCCCTAAACTTTACTATGCTACAATATTAGGGAAAACGTTCTATGTATCCCACGTTTTTTGGAACCATGTTCTGTGTAAACCACTATATATGTAATGTGGTTAACACTTCATTTTTCCTGATCTGTGTAGATACGTGTATACATATACGTACACCCCCCACGTGGCCCCCGCCTACCCCCGCACATCACACGTCATGACGCATGTTACACACATCATGCACACAGGTGAACGCAAACACATACACATGTCACACCAACACACGAGAAGCTTCAACAAATTCAGTGACTTAGCCAACTGCGACAACTGTTATGGAATCAGTTGCCAGTCTTTAGACTGTGTGAAACCATAGGATTTGTGATCACAGTGTGTGTTGCAATGCCGATGCACATTTTAACCACACCCCATAAGGGGTGACTGGCTGTTTACTTGTGATCACAAAACTGTCCAACATTGGACGGTGAATTGCAGTGGGCTTGGCCTCACGAGTTTAGCGCACGAGTTTCGTAATCACAGATTACTGCAACCACCCGTGAAACGGCACGGGCAGAGGATCACACGGGAAACTCGGCACTTACTACTTACTAACTTATACTGTTACATAGATAGTTTATTATCTCTCCCTTTAGGGTGAGAGAGATAAGTAAACTCTCTTAAATGTAACATAAGTTAGTAAAGGATAGTATTATGGCAAAATCAGCTTCAAACCAAGTTGGAACAACTTTGGATGCTCTAGTGAAAGAGGGCAAAGCCCTAGGCAAAATGTGGAGCACACTGAACAGTGTGAAACAGTCTACTAAAGCCAATGGCTTTGACACTCGTTTGGGTAAGCTGCTGTCCACACTCAAAGCACAAAGTGCTCTGGACAGTGGTCAAATCCCTACTCATGTCCTTCGGACACATGGCATTGCCAACATTGATCGTCGTCGTCGTGCCGAAGCTCTATGGTTCTATGAGAACCAAGCTGAGTGTGTGGAGTTCATCAAAGCCTCAAAGAAAGGCTTCACATCCCTTACAGCTTTACAAGCTGCTATGCGTAAGGCTGCTAAAGCAGATGAACCTACAGCTAAAGCTGAACCGTCCAACGTTGGACAGTCTGATGACAACAAACCAACAAAGTTGGTGCAACACTCAGAAACAAAGGTTTCTGTTCCTATCACTCGTACAGTGATGGTCAATACCATCATCAAGCAGTGTGAGGCCAACGGCCTTGACCTTGAAACCATCGTAGATGACCTCATATCTGCTATTGCAAAACAAGAGAAGTCAGCGTAAGCTGGCTTTACACTCGACTGTAAATCGGAGATTTAGTTATGAAAAATGAGTTCGCAAATATCTTTAGAAACCTTATCCTGATGTTCGTATGGCTTGGCATACTTGCAATCACTACAGTGATCATCATTGCAGTAGCAGGAGCATGGATTGAACCTGTAGCACTGATAGTGCTTGTACCTGTCACACTGATGATGCTTTGCACCATCTGGTTTGGTGATGGAGAATACTAATGACGAAAGCTGAACTGCTAAAGCAGAAACTTGAGATAGCCAAAGTATTGGCTAATGTTAAAACGCCTAATGAAAAGTCACTGTCGTATGACAGTGGTTGGAAAGAACCGAATGATCCTACCTTATTGTCTTACAGTTATATAAACACTTGATACTTTAGTGAAAGTGTTATATAACATGTATAGACATAAACTTGGAGTTTAACATGGATTTAGATTTTTTCAGTGATTTGTACAAAGATGTACATGGCATCAGACCACGTGGTATTGTGCCAACACCTGAAATGGTGGACTATCTTCAACGTGAGTTGGAATACCAACTTGCGGAGGAACAAGCGGTTCAACAGAAAGCTGTTGACATATGTTTGTCTGTTGGTGCATCATCCACAGATGTAGCACTACGTTGGCTTGAACAAGCTGAACGCTACTAAATGAAACCGTCCAACGTTGGACACTTTTACGGAGTAAGCAAATGACTTACACAGTACACACTACCCCTAAATCAGGTAACCG
>Ga0208547_1000329_pt1 | contig 27357 bp, 36 predicted proteins | sample DEB08_DNA_5_FD_185501 | JGI IMG/M metagenome (GOLD analysis project Ga0208547, IMG submission 185501) | Aqueous microbial communities from the Delaware River and Bay under freshwater to marine salinity gradient to study organic matter... | ecosystem: Environmental > Aquatic > Marine > Coastal ...
TAGAGAATTGCCAGAAACACCAGAAATAGAATCATTTGTTGAGAATTGTGATGGAGAAGACAATTCAATCAACGAATTTATGAGTATGGTAGATACATATACCACAGTGTATGGAGTTGTGTGGGTTAGTTGTATAAAGCCAGCGGGCAGTGATGTGCCACGTTGGAGAATGCACACACCATTAGACGTAACCAATTGGGAATATGAATACACACCAAGCGGTGATTTAGAACTCAAACGCATTGTTATACGAACCAGCACAGATCCAGACGTAGAAATATATCAATACATTACCAAAGACAGCATCGACACAATTTTTGTGCCAATGGATGAAGACATAGACATCAACGTACCAGAGGGTGCTGTTTATGTCGAAGGTAATGAAAAAGAAGATAAAGGTCTTTACAAGATTACCCAAGAGAATGAATTGGGTTACATTCCTGTAAGACCCGTTTATCAAAGCTCGAAGATATACAATGGCATAGGCCATACACCGATCTTTGATATTGCTCAAATACAGAGAAGCATTTATTCTGATTATGGGGAAATTTATTCGAGTATTTCATATGGTGCTCACCCCGTCACGGTTTGTGATGAAACCACTTTACAGCAGAATAACTTTTCAGTTGGAGCAGAGCCTGGAAGTGTAATAACAGTGCAGTCAGGTCTCAACGGGCAACCTAATTATGTTTTCGAATTTGTAGCACCACCCTTAGATTCAATTAGTGAATTGAGATCATTGGTAGAACAAAAAATCGAAAAGATGAATCAAGTGGCAATGGTGCGTAGTGATGAACTTATTCGTGCAAGCAGAAGCGGTGTGCAAATAGAACAGTATGACTCAAAGTTAGAAGCGTTTATCAGAAAGAAAGCAGTCAACTTGGAAAACGTAGAAGCACATCAATTGTGGCCAATGTGGTTTGACTGGATGGGATTACCAGTACCAGAAGATTTGTCAATCAGTTATAACAGATTGTACAGTCACAAAGGTGTTGAAAACGAAATAAACGAATTACATAAATTGTTAGATGTATATGAAAGATTTACAGGCATGTTCACAAACATAGATGTTGTAGATGAATATGCCACAGAAGCACAAGCAGAAGCTCGTGCTAGAGAATTAGGTGGAACAGGCACACACAGCCACGAACAAGAAGATGGCACTGTGATTTATATGCCTTTCACCACACATGAAGAATTTGAATTACGACTGAGAATGGCAGGCTTACAAAGCAATGACATGACAGAAGAATTACAAGAAAAGATTAAGGATAGACTGTATCAACTTTTAGAAAGCAGTTACAGTGAAAATTCATTATAGGTAGGGTGTAACATAAGAAGTTGCACAATATTATAAATTACGCATACTTCAGCGATTAATAGGAGATAAAAATGGAACAAGCAGTCCAAGATACGGCAGTGCAGTCCGACAATACAGCACCGGTAACAGATTCCGCACAACCTGTTGACAATAATGTCGCAGAACTACAATCTGATAAAAGCACAACACCAAGTGTTGAGATGCGAGAAGGTAAAATGTTTGTTGATGGTCAAAGGGTATATACCAGAGACGACACAAACAAAATTGCCAGCAATGCTAGAAGAGAAGCAGAAAGTCGTTTTTTAAATGAACTTAATGTGGACAGTCTAGACAGTGTTAAAAGTGTTGTTCAAACACTACAGGACACAACGCCTAGCGAAGAAGGCAGTAGCCTCAATGTTAATGCATTGAGAGACGCAGTCAAGAAACGTGAAGCAACTGTAGAAGAACTAACAGCACAAGTAAACAGTCTCAAAACAGATTTGTTGTTGAAAGACCATATGAGTAACTTGCAATCAGCAATGCCAGGTAACTGGAATGCAGAACAGAAAAATGCAGTAGTCAAGTTGATGAAAGCAGATGGCATGTTGGCAGTAGAAGGTGACACTTTTGCTATTAGACATGGCAACGAATTTTTAACAACTGATGGTGAAACACCAGACTATGCAAAAGCAGTAGAAGTTGTAGGTAAAAGTCTAGGTTTAACTTTCGGCAAGAAGGGTGTTGATTTACAGTATGGCGAAACATCAGCAGACGTCAAAGGCTCAGGTAATAAAGCCTTAGATGACAGCAGATTAAATAGCGATGCTGAATACAGAAGAGCGTATTTTGCAATACGACAAAACAGTCCTCAATTATCCAGAGGCTCTATAACCGATGCAATGGTTAAAAAGACAATGGAAAAATCAAGGGCTAAATTTAGTTAAAAAATAGTCAACAAATAGGAGAATATAATGGCTACAACAAGTACAGGAATTGCTGAGTTATATTCTGATATCGTAGCGGATTTGGTGCCATACTACATGGACGCTGTTCTGCTCCCTAACCAGAATATCATAGTAAATTCATTACAAATCAGTGGCGAAGCCGGGGATACTGTAAAATTCCCATTAACAAATGCGTATGTAAACGCAGGCACAGTAGGCGAAGGTAATTCTATCGCATCTACAGGTGCTGTTTCAGACTTTGACCCAACATCAGTTAGCATCACAGTTGCTAAAAGAGGTGTTGCAACAGACGTAACCGAAGAAGCATTAGAAGACGGCGGCTTAGCAGTTGTTAGAAATGCTGTTTTAACAAGACTTGCAGGCGGTTTAGCACAAGCAACTGACATCGCTGGTTTAGCACAAGCAAAAACAGGTGCTACATTGGCTGATACAGGTGAAGGCTCTTCAGCGAATACTCACACAACTAACTTTGTAATGTCTCCAGAAGCATTAGGTTTTGCTTCAAAGAGAGAGCCATCAGTTAGAATGTGGTACGATGTCGATTTAGACAAGCACCTATTCAGAGGTTCTGTGAGAAATGGTTTTATCACTTTACGTGGTAACTTCATTAACCCAGTTACAGCAAACACTTCAATTGGTAGTGCTACTGCTAACATCACAGCGATTGCTAAAGCGGTTTCACAACTTAGACAACAAAATGCACCAGTTGGTTCTGATGGCATGTATGTTTCAATTATCGACCCAGCATTAGAATTTGCTATCAACGAGCAAGTATCTTTAGCAGGTGGTCAAGCAATTGGTTCATTGAGTGACATCGGTAACAGAGCGTTAATGCAAGGTCTAGTAGGCCAGGCAGCAGGTGTGATGTTCTTTAGAAGTAACAACTTACCAGACGCATCTTAAGGAATAGGGGAAGATCATGGCATTTATAGTTGATGGCGGTGGCAATGTTTTATCATTTGCTGAATATACCGATGTGCTACAAAAAGACCAACGTTTGTTAGAAGCAAATGAATTAGCAATTCCAGCAGAGTCAGGCTTTGCTGATGTTAGTGATTTTGTGGAAGACATGTTGGAAAAAAGCACCAACAGAATTCTGTTGAAAATGAAGGCATCAACTTGGTGGCAATCTTACAATGCTTATGTGGGCAACACTATTAACGATCTAAGTAATCTGCCTAATGTAAATCCGAATCTTATTGATCCGGGTAATAAGTTAGGCAGAAGACAGCAGTTCACTGATATGTGTGTCTACTACTGTTTCAAAGAGTATCTACTTCCACTTATTGCAGACTTCTCTACTGAGGATTCTCCAGAAGTGCAAAAAATCAAATACTATGAAGTCAAGTTCAATGACATTTATCATGAATTGATTCAAATGGCTGATTGGTATGATTATGATGCAGACGGAACAGTGCAAGCAGACGAGAAAGCAATCAGTTATTCGACTGCTAATCGTAGAACTAGACGTAGAAGAACTATTGTGAGCGTTAGATAATGAGTAAAAGAACTGATTTAATCAGCCAAATTACTACTAATATTGCAAGTTATACTGCGTTTAAGGTCAGCAGTGAATTGCCTTTTGAAAGTGGTGAGACACCTCTGTATGAGAAAAATATGAAGACTGTTTATATCGGTCAAGAAGATTTGGATGTTACAGAGTATGCTCCTACTTTCAGTGAGGATATTATGCAAACAGAAACAACTGTTAACGCATATTTGACTACAGATGCTAAGAATCAACCCAGTGATATAGACTCAGTTGTGGCTGGTATACTGGCGGCTAGAACAGGCGTTACAAACGTATTTGAACAAAGTTCGCAAGTAGAAACAGAAATAACAGATGATTATATCACATACACTTTTGAATTTAATTTTACTAACCTTTAAAGGAGAAAACAAATGGCAGTAATTAATACATCAGCAGGTAACGAAGCCGTATTAAAATTATACGACATCGTTGGTGATGGTAACACCACTATTATTGACGCCAATGTTCTATCTATTCCTTTTATGCAAGACGTTACAGTTAACAATGCAACTGGTACATTCAGATATAAAACACTTGACAGTGGATCTGAATCAGTTGTAACTACACCAGCAACTAACCAATTATCATTGAATGCAATCGTTGATGACGATGTGTTCTTTGGTGCGGCAGGTACTGGCGTTGTTGTTACAGATGGCTTATTCGGAACAAGTGGAAATAAAACCGAGATTGGTTTTAGAATCTACTTTGATGGAACTGACAGCGGTTCAAAATACCTCGAAGGAACAGGATTTATCAGTGGTCTAGCACCAACTGTAAACCCAGACGCTCCTCTATGGGTCACTCCAGTCACTATTGAAGTGAACGGTGACTTTACTGAGGCCGCAGTAACACCTTAATTAGGTATTACCACAAGATCTACAGCAGGGTTCGCCCTGCTGTATTTTTAAGGAGATTTTATGAAACGTACATCATTAAACAGATATTACAAATGGTGTGAGACTGCAAAGAGCAGTGACAAATTTATTTGGGAAGGTGTTCCATATTCTCGTAAAGAAATGGATAAAATTATCAAAGGTGATAGTGCGCCTGAAGTAAAACCAGCACCAAAACCAGAAGCACCAAAACCAGAACCAATTGTTGAAGAAACAATAAATATAGATATAGAGACAGACAATGAAGATATGGGAGAATCACTCGACGGAGGAGATCCTGAAGAGTATTGAGCAAGAAATTGCCAAAGCACAAAATGAAATAAATTGTGCTAATAGAGATATAGAAAAAGCAAAAAAACGAATTGCATTCTCACTAACTGCAATTCATAACCTTAAGAAAAAAGATTTATAGTAAAGGAGATATACAGTGAACATTACAGAATTAGCAAAAGAACCCTCATTAGTTAAAATTACCCTAGACGACGAATTCGTTACTGAAAAATACGGTGACGCAATCGAATTTTGGGTATGGGATCGCCAGCCAATTGACAAGTATGTGCAAATGGCACAAGGCAATCAAGATGTGGGACAAGTGATGACAGTGGCCAAAGAAATGATATTAGATGAAAATGGCAAACCTGTTATCAGTGGCAAAGTAACATTGCCAGGTGACGTTGCATTTAGAGCACTTACAAAGGTGATTGAAACCCTGGGAAAGTAAACGATCTTGCCTTTAGTGAAAAAGATCCTGTTCTAAACAGCGTTATACTTGTAGAAGCAATGGCTGAGCGTTATAAGATGTTGCCTAGTCAAATATTGAGAGAGGCAACCACAATAGATTTAATCTATTTTGACACAGCAATCAGTTATTACAACTACAAAAACAGCAAAGACAAAGGTAAGATACCTAAAAACAGTGTGAGTCAAGAAGATTTACAACGTAGAATGGAACAGGTTAAGAAGCAATGAGAATAGACACCAGCGAATTTGACAAGTTAATGAAAGAACTAGAAAAAGTTCCCAGTGAAAGTGTCAAACAAGCAGGTGGTTATTTTAAAGGCATTACTCCTAAAAGAACAGGTAATGCTCGTAACAAAACAGTAACAAATACAAAACAGTAACAAATGAAAGAAAGAGTAGGATAGAAGCCAATTATCCATATGCAGGTAGGCTGGATGAGGGCTACAGTAAACAAGCACCAAAAGGTATGAGTGATCCTACAATTGATTATTTAGAAAACATAATCAATGATAAGGTTGGGAGACTATAGTGGCTAAAAGTATAAAGGTTGTACTAGAGCTAGACGATCGTAAATTTAAACAGGGCATGAAGAATGCCGATAGCTCTGTAAATAAATTTGAACAAAGTTCTAAAAGTGCTGGACTAGGTATTGGCTCGTTAGCGGCAGGCTTAGCCGCCGCAGGCACAGCCGCATTGGGTTTAGCAAGTGCTGTTAACGCCGCTAGAAGTGTTGAAGACTTAGGTATCACATTAGAAACACTGTATGGTGATGCTGAACAAGCCGCATTGGCATTGGAAATGGTCAAGAATGAAGCGGCCAGATTGCCTATTGCACTAAACGATATACAAAGTGGTGTACCAGCATTAGCACTTGTAGAAGAAAAGATGGGTGGCTTGGACAAAGCAATCCAGTTCACAGCAGGTGTAGCAAGTTCATTTGGCATGAGCTTCCAAGAAGCCGCAACCAACGTTCAGCGTTCATTAAGTGCTGGTATTGGTGCCGCTGACTTATTCAGAGACAAAGGTGTTAAAGCATTCTTAGGATTCCAAGAAGGTGCTGAATACACTGCTGAACAAACAGAGGAAATGTTCTTAGCGGCATTTGACAAAGTAACAGCCGCAAACGAAAAAGCCGCAGAGTCAATGACTGGACAAATGAGTATGGTAGGTGATGCTGTATTCCAAGTTCAAGAAGCACTGGGTGCCGCATTTAGTGAAAGCCTCAAAGAAGTACTCAAAGATTTCAACGCCGCATTCGCAGAAAACAAAGACAGAATATTAGAAGTAGCAAGTGCAATTGGTAGTGCATTGGGTGATGCATTGTCATTCTTAGTGGATAATATGAATATTATTATTCCTTTAATTACAGCATTTGCCGCAGGATGGGCCGCAATCAAATTTGTTGCTATTGCACAAGGTATAATGGCAGTTAGAACAGCAGTGTTGGCAATGAACACTGCAATACTGGCAAATCCAATTGGTGCAGTGGCAGCCGCTATTGCCGCAGCCGCAGTTCTTATTATTACATATTGGGATGACATCAAAGCCGCAGGCGTTAGTGCATATCAAAACATTGAATTAGGTTGGACCAAGTTGTCATTATGGTTCTTGGAAGTGTTATCACCTATACTTAGTGGTATCAGAGACATGTTCCTTTCAATTGGGGACACAGCACAAGCAACATGGGCAGGTATCAAAGCCGCCGCAACTGATGTGCTTAATCCTGTTGAAGCATTTAACGCCGCATTTGACGAAACCACGCCGCATTTGACGAAACCATACTGGCATTGCAAGAAGGCAGAGGTGAAAGTGAAGTATTTGGCGGTAAAATAGAAGAATTAAAAGGTAAAATTGCTGATCTCGAAACACAAATGGAGAGTAGCACTGAAACAACCACTGATAACACAGAATCTACACTGGCCAATGCTGAAGCAACAGATGAATTGGCAGACAGCACTGCAAATTTAGCAGAAGAAACCGCTGGTGCTGTTGATCAATGGACACAATTGGCAGAACGTGAAGAAGAAGCCACCGAACAAATCAAAGCAGTAACAGATGCTTATGCAGATTACATTGATGAATTACGTGAAGATGTAAGACTTGCTGGTCTTAGCAACGAAGAACGTGAATTACAAATTGAATTAGCCAAAGCATACGAGGCTGCCGCAAAAGAATTAGGTATTACTGTGCATGAACTCAGTGATACAACCAAAGAAAAGATTGAAGCAGAGATAGAAGCATTAATTGAAAGTCGCAGAACCAAAGAAGAAGAAACAGAGAACTTTGTTAAAGGCGAACAAGACAAGCAAAAAGAATTAGATAGAACATTAGAACGTATTGAAAACAACATGGCGGCACAAAAAGAATTAGATAGAACATTAGAACGTATTGAAAACAACATGGCGGCACTAGAAGCGGCCAGTATAAATGCTGTTGAACGCATGCAAATGGAACATGAATACATGCGTAAAACAATTGGCTTATATGGTGAAGAGCGAGAAGTTGCTGAAGCATTGCATGAGTATGATGTCAAGGTTCATGAACTTGAAACCAAGATGGAAAATGACATACAGAAATTGCGTGAAGATGGGCACATCAAAGAAGCAGAAATGATGCAGGCTGAACTAGAACAGTTCCGTGAAAGCAATGAAGCAAGAAGAGAAGAAATAGCCAAAACAGCACAAGCAACTGCAGAATATCAACGTTCATTTGAATATGGTTGGAAAGAAGCATATGGCAATTGGATGGATGATGCCGCAAACGCCGCTAAATTTGGTGGACAAGTGTTTACCACATTTGCAAATGGCATGACTGATGCAATAGTGGACTTTGCAATGACTGGTAAATTGTCATTTAAAGATTTGCTTGATAACATGAAACGTGTGATTGTCAGATTCTTAGCAGAAGCCGCTGTTAAACAGTTCTTAAAATTCTTAATGGGTAAATTCAGCAGTGGTGCATTGGGTGGTATATTCTCAGGTATCAGCAAAATATTTGGATTTGCTGATGGTGGTTACATACCTGGTAACAAAATGGCCATTGTGGGTGAAGAAGGACCTGAGCTGTTTATGCCAGCCAGCAGTGGAACCATTATACCTAACTTTGCCGCAGGTGGCATGATGGGTGGTGGCACTACTCAAATAACATATAACATTTCAGCAGTAGATTCACAGAGCTTCAAGAATCTAGTGGCAAGAGATCCTGAATTCATATATAACGTAACTGAAGCAGGGCGTAGGAGGGTTCCACAATAATGAGCTTACAAAGTATTATAGATAAAGCAGAAACACTGACAGTGTTCAAAAAGAAATTGAGTGGTAGCACAATCAGCCGCAGTGGTAGAATTAGAACTGCACAGGTAGCAAGTGCTCAACCATTTAGATTCAGTGTGCAATATGCGCCAATGCAAAAGTACGAACCATTAAGGGGTGTGTTAGAAGAAATAGATAGGTTAGACACTGTGTTTACAGAAGCAATCGATATTGGTAGCACAAACACAGGTCTCAGTTGGATTACCAGTTATCAAGGTGATCTAAGTGATGCACAGGTAGGTCAACTCACTGTTGACAGTGCCAGTGCCCAAACAATAACAGTAGATACAAGTGCGGTAACTGGATCCACCGCAACTGATTATCTGGTTAAAGCAGGCGACTACATACAATTTGATACTGGTTACAAGTATCCTTATTGTGCAACACAAGACGTGCAAATAGGCGCTGTAGGCCCTAGCACCACAGCAAGTATTCCTGTGCATAGACCTATTCTAAGTCAAAATGGTTATACCATTGCAGGCAAAGGCATATTGGTAGGCAATGATGTTACATGGCAAGTTAAAATGTTAACCAAGCCAGCATACACTGTTTTACCCAGTAGATATGTAGAATTTACTGGGCCTTTTGAATTAATGGAACTTATAGAAGACTAATATGGCAATTTATAATAAATTTGCAGTTCCTATAGTCATAGCATCAAATGTGACCCAAGGTGATAGCACCATATCAATCAGCAGTAGTATTGATGATTTACAACCAGGACAAACCGTTTATGCTACCCCTCTAGTATCAGGAAGTCGACCTGTATACATAGGTTCTATCAGCGGTGTTGTTTCAGGCACAATAACATTAAGTGCACCTGCACTTAGTTCAGCAACAGCCGGTGCAGCCAGTTATGCCAGTGGTTCTGATATTGCACACGGTTTGTTTATTGATTTACAGTTAGGCGATACCACTTATTACATTTCAAATGTTTATGATGCTATCACTGTAAACAGCAATCAATACACAGCATTGGGTGATTTTTTGTTTGTGGAAAATTTTGTTGAAGATTACAAAACCACAGAAGGCACATTGGAAATAAGTCTCAGTGGCATACCCAACAACATTGATTTTATCAGTCTCATACAGGGTAGCAAAATCAAAGGTGGTGAAGTCAGTGTTAGACGAGTATTTTTTGATACCACAACACTTTCACCAATAAGCGGTGAAGTGTATTTAAGATACAAAGGCGTTATCAGTAACTTCAACATAGATGAGAACACTAATTTTATTGCTGGGCAAAGCACAAACACTCTTGTGTTCACAATCAGCAGTGTGTACACAATATTAGGCAAAAAAATCACAGGACAAAGAACAAACGCCGCAGATAGACGTAGATTCTATCCAGGTGATTCATCATTTGACAATGTTACAAATATAACATCATTACCAAAATTTGGATAAGATATGGCAGGCGAATTAAACAATTTATTTTCAGCAGTTAACCAAACACTGCAAATTGCAGGCAGTGAAGAAACAGTGCGTAGCATTGTTAGTTCACCGTTAGCAACTGGTGTAAGACCTGCTATTGGCACGAGCTTTTTGCCAAGAACACAAACCCTGCGTATTTCAAGTGGTGCTGATCCAAGTGTTACAGGTGTTAACCAAAATGACAGATCGCAAACACCTCCAGGTGCAATGAACAAAGTGCCTAGACTGTATGGTAATGTCACAACAGGTGGTGTTATTATTGATGCAGTTAAAAGCAATGCAAACACAATATTTGTTGCAATGGTGTTAAGTGAAATGAACAGCAATTATGCAGGTGGTGGATTTGATTACTATGATACATATCCTGCAGGCAGTGAAGAAAAGCCATTTGAGTTGCATGATGTTTATTATGATAATTTTAAATGTACTGTGAGTGGAAATCCATTACCATCAGGTTTTGGTAAAATTACTACACTTAATCCATTAGATGGTAGTTCTAGTATTGATATTAGTGCCGCAAATGTATTGCACACTTATGCATGGGCAGGTAATTCAGATGCCAGTTCTATGATATTTCCTGTAGATGGCTATGCTGGATCTATATATGCAAGAAATGCATATGATGTTTTTCCTGGCTGGACAGCAAACGCAAATCCAATGACTGATTTGGTATTTGCTATTGTAGAAGTAGACAGATTAAATGAAGATATTGATCCCACAGCAAACATTGAAATTGATGAAATAGGCGAATGGCGTTTTACACTAGAAACAAGAGGACTATTATATCCACGTGCTAATGTAGGTGATCCGGATGATGCTAGATACCTAAGCAACCCTAGTGGTGCAATGCAAGATTATTTGTTAAATAACACATATGGTGTTGGATTAACAGAAGCAGACTTAGACAGAGATTCTTTTAACGCATGGTATAGTTATTGTACAGAAAATTATTATTATGTGTCCACTGTAAACAAAGGATCATATGTAGGTACTGGTACTTATGACGGTGAAACATATTATGTTTATTTGGATGGCGACCGTTGGAAAACAGGTGCATTTATAAATCCTCAAGTGACTGTGGCAGAAAACATCGATGAGATAGCCAAGAGTGGACAAGGCACACTAGCATATGATAACCGAACAGGTAAATTTCGTGTGTTGGTAAACAGACCAATGACCACTGCTGAAAAAGCAAATGCATTTTTATTCAACAGTGATAACATTGTGAGTGGCATACAGGTTAACTCAACAGACTTATACAGTCTATTTAATTTTGCTGATGCATCTTTTCCAAATAATTTACAGCAAGATCAACCAGACACTGTGATTGTGCAAACACCCACAGAAGATAAATTAACTAACGAACCAAACAGTGGTATGAGCTTTCAGTTAACCGCTGTTACAGATAGATATCGTGCCGCACAAATGGCAAACAACAGTCTCAAAGCCAGTAGAATAGGCAACATGTGTCGTTTTGATGCAGATTACAGCACACTAGATGTACAAGTAGGTGACTTTGTTAAAATAACAGAAAAATCAAAAGGCTGGGATGAAAAGTTCTGGCGTGTGATGAGAGCAACTGAAATAGAAGGTGATGAAGGCGAAGTTGTAATGCAATTCAGTTGTTTGGAATATGATGAATTTGTGTTTGAAGATATTTTTTATGCTGAAGACAGAGACAGAGGTTTTGCAACAGGCGTAAGCAAACGTGAAACATTTTTTCAATGGAATGAATTCTCGTTTGAAGATGTGTACGAAAGCCAAAGTCCAGTATTAGTGCAAAATGAATTTGATCCCGGTTCCAGTAATGACGGTTGGGATATAATCATTGTAGATAACCCACTCAGCGGTAATGGTAATATTTTCTATGCAAATGGTGTATTTAAATCGTCAGAAACAATAGCATCTTTATCATTTACTATTGATCCTAATGATGACAGACCTGTTAGTCTTGGTCAAATAGATACTGACAATGAACCATGGGCGGCTGTGGCAACTGTGATTGATGTTCCAAGCAGTAATGCAAACATTCAAACCAATTGGGATAGCGTGACAATATCATTGATAGGTCAAGATGGTAATGAGGGCACACAGGCCTTTACACAAACCTATGATACATATGATCATCCACCAGATGCAATTTATGGTTGGACCAGTATAGCACTTAACAAAGTTAGCAGTGGCACATATAAAATAGCAGTTCAATATAATCAAAATGACAGTGTGCCTTCACGTAGTAGTGGTATTAGTTATACACCTAATGTAACAATTACTCAATATAGATGTGATGGTAATGCACTATTAAACACTTATGGTACTGGTACAGAAATAACGCAAACAGCCACAATGACCAGTGTGCATATACCCGCAAACACTAACAGAGAAATGCACACACCAATTCAACATGATGTTTGCAATATCAAACAAGGTGAATTCACATTTACCACTAACTATACGCCAACATGGAGCAGTATTGCCGCATTTGACGATATTGCGTTTACACCAACAGGTAACATATTATTTGTTAATGATGCAAACATTGCAAGTCATGTTGTAGCAATTGGAGGCGGTGGTATAGATTATACAAACATTGATGCAAACGTTGCGGCTAATTTGCTTAATAATGTGCAAACAGTTACTTCAACATTCAGCACAGATCCTGCATTCCATGGTTTGAGCAGTGATTGGTATCCAAGTAGAATAAATGTTGTTATGATAGGTAACAACAGTGCAACTGGCGGTGATTTTACTGACGTTAGTTATTCAATCATAAACCAAGACGCATTCTATAGAAACCAGTAGCAAAATTACTGTTTTGCATAAATAGTAACATAACAACTTTTATGCGCCTTAGTGCATAAATTTTATCCCTCAGGAGAGAATCATGGCAGGTAGACTTTTATCATTTAAAGATTATATAGGTGGAGCAGACAATGTGTTTGTCAAAGAAATGTTCCCTAATGATCAAATTCAATACACTTACGATTTCGGAGTAGATGTAAGTGGTTATCAATTTAGTGCTGATTGGCAATCAATTGTTTTATCAAGTGTAACATATGATCGTGTTACAGGAGATCCTAATTTTGCAGATACAAATGTAACAGGATACTTTGATAACTATGGATCATTTGACGATTCTAATGTAAACATTAACATAGCACAAGCGGCTACCGGCCTAATTACTCTCACAATACCAGAAAACCGTTATACCGGCAATGTTACCCCAGACGCAAGAACAGACGTAGTGGGTACTGTATTTTCTTTTGAATGGGAAACAGATGATAGCCCAGCACAAAAGCAAAGACATAGATATCTTATACTAGAGAGATTTGATCCAAGAGCCGGTAAACCACCAACAGGAAATATATCAGCAGAACCAGGCTTTGTTAGTCTTACCAGTTAAGGAGCAGTAAATGTCAGATATAATTTTACAGGCATCTACTAGCAATGTTACGGTAACTAGCACACCTGCCAATATCACAGTTACTGAACAAGGTGGTGCTACATTCAATGTTACCACAACACAAAATACCGTAAGTGTAAGCAGTTCACCAGTAAATGTCACAGTTAGTGCAACAGCACTAATATCTAATGCGGCTGTGAGAACAAAATTAAGTGTTGCTAACATCAGCGGTTTTGGTAATTTATCATATGATAACAGCCTTACATCAAATGGTGTATTTCAATACACAGGTGTAAGCACCAGTGAAATCAGAGGCACATTGAGTGCAACAGATCCAGTAGTATACAACAGTGGTACTGGTCAACTCAGCCTAAACAATACCACACTGTTAAATGGACAAACCACAGACAATTTAACAGAAGGTACTAGTAATTTATATTTTGAGAATTTTAGAGCAAGAGGTGTAATTGGAAACATTGCGCCTATACAATATAATGTACTCACAGGTATTATTTCATTAGATACAGATGCTGTATTTTCAAACACACTTGCCAATGCTTGGTTTACCAGTCAAACAACTGATAATTTAGCAGAAGGCAGTACCAATTTATATCTAAATGGTGCAGGTACAACTGATGACCTAACAGAAGGTAGCACAAACCTATACTATACAAATGCTCGTGTACAAGCATACATTGATGCAGGCTTACCTGCTTTAACAGTAAATGGTAATACTGATGTTGTCGGTAACTTAAATGTTACAGGTGGTACATACATACAAGATCTAAATGCAGACAACATTGATGCCAATGGAAACATCACATTCTCATCAGGTTATCACATTATTGGTCCTCATGGTAAAATCAATTTCAATCAAGAAGGTGTACATAACACTCCTACAGTGAGTATTACTGCTGATGAAGATATAACACTTTATTTTGCAAATAACACAATATTTCCTGGTTATGGTGGTAACATCAATTTCCAATCAGGCTATCCAGGTACAACTGCATATTATCCAGGTAATGTAACCACACATGCATTCTTAAACAGTGGTGGATATGTATTTAAAGACGATTTAGACAGTGAACTGATATCTTTAATTGGGGATGGCTATCCTGATACTACTTATAGATTAACTCATGATGCAAATGTTATAAACCGTTTTAGAGGCCAGACTGTTATAGGACAAAATAATGGTACTGGCGCTGATTTAGATTTATATGGTGCTAATAATACTGTGCGTGGTAATAACACCGGTGGAGAAAGTGATTTATTTATTGGTAGCGATAAAGATGTAGAAATTTCTATAAACAGTGCCAACAAAACAACCAGAGAAAGATATTTTAGGTTAACCAGTAAAGGTTTCCATCCAAGTGTTGATACAGATTATATACCACTTGAAATTGAAAACACAGGTAATGTAACATTTGATATAAATCCAAATGATTATTTTTCAAATCAATCATTTAAGATTGTAAATGATAGAACAGCAGGCAGTGACAAAATATTTCATGTTACTGCTGAAGGTGGATCAAGTGCAGGAGGCAATCCATCTTTTATAACTGTACCTGGTACAGTTAAAATGTTGAATGATCGTTTGGTCATAAGACATTACAATGAATTCGACTCAGCAGTTAACACCACAAATGGTAAAGAAGTATTAGCAGGTAACATTATATTAACAGAATCTGCTTCTTCACCTCGTCATAAAATTGTTGTTAATTCTTCTGATGGCCCAAGAATTGTATCTAAAGATATTATTACTTTACATGCGAATTCAGATAACGACGGCGGTTATGTACTAATACAAAATGGTAGAACTGGTACACACATAGGTTATTTTGGACCAACCAGTATTAGTCTTTACAAAAATACAAATTTACAAAATCAAAATATTAATAATGTTAACACTTTAACAGCAGTCAAAGTTGTTACAGATACGCTTGAACCTAAAACAAGTGGTAACATAGAAGTTACTGGTAATTTAAATGTACAAGGCAATTTAAATTATGTAAACGTTGAAGATTTATTGGTTAATGATCAAAGTATTACACTTAATTATGGTAATGCTAGTGCTAGAGATGCATTTATATATGTAGATAGAAGTGGCAGTGCTCTAAACAATGCACACATCAAGTGGAATGAAACAAGCGATCAATGGGAAATATATGATGGTACAAGCACATATAAAATACCAACAAGCACAGATGACTTAGCAGAAGGTGCAACAAATTTATATTTTACATATGATAATGCAAACACTTGGTTAGCAACAAAAACCACTGACGATTTAACAGAAGGCACCACAAACAAATATTACAGTTCAACATTGTTTAACACTGACTTTGCTGGTAAGACAACTGATGATTTAACTGAAGGTGTTGCCAATTTATACTTTACAACTGCTAGAACAAACAGTGCAATAGATGCTTACATAGTAGGCGGCACTGGCATTGATTATGCTAGTGGCACAATTGACTTGGCAGATACCGCTGTAGCACCTAACACATATGGTACAGGCACAGTGGTACCGCAAATCACTGTTGACCAACAAGGTAGAATTACAAGTGTTACCAATGTGTCAATAACAGCAGGCAGTGGTACAGTAACCTCAGTTGACAGTGGCGCAGGTTTAACAGGCGGTCCTATTACAAGTAGTGGTACACTTGCTGTAGGTGCAGGATACGGTATAACTGTGAGTGCAGATGCAGTAGAAGTCACAAACAGTGAAATACAAGCACAAGCCAATGTGGCTTTTGGTAACAACACAACTGATAATTTAACTGAAGGCACTACAAATTTATATTTTGCAAACAGTCTAGTTGATAATTGGTTAACCAGTAAAACAACTGATGACCTAACTGAAGGTACGGCCAACTTATACTATACTACAGATAGAGCAAATAGTGCAATTGGTGCATATCAAGGTGATATCAACACTGCTGGCAATATCACTGCTGATATTATCACCGCAACTGGTGAATTCCTCGGTGATTTAGATGGTGCTATCTCAGTAGGTGTGTTCAATAACACTGCCTCAACCCTTACAAAAGGACAAGCAGTATACATTACAGGCGCACAAGGCGATGAAGCCTGTGTTGCACTAGCAAACAATCAAGTTGCCGCACAAATGCCAGCAATGGGTATTATCAAAGAAAACATTAGTGCAGGTGCAAGTGGACAAGCCGTTACAAATGGCACAATGAACTTTACTGGACATGGTTTTACTGTAGGTGCTGACTTGTATGTAAATGGTGCAGGTTTACTCACAGAAACCATACCAACTGGTGAAGGTGAACTACTACAAAAAATTGCCAAAGCATTATACAAAAAATTGCCAAAGCATTAGCACCTAACTTTATACTTGTACAAGGTGCAGGTAGAACAAATGCTACACCTAACTTGAATGATGGTAATATATTTGTAGGTAATGGCAGTAATCAAGCAGTAAGTGCAGACCTAAGCAACTTCACATACGAAATTAGTTCAAATGCAAACATCAGCACAAGTGCAAATGTTGAAGGTAATTATGTGATTGGTGATACACTGGTTAGTGATTATCCAAACACACCAGGTTATACACAAACACTACCACTAGGTGGTTTATTCCCAGGTTCTTTCTTTGGTGGCGGTGCTGATGATATTTTGGTAGATGTGTATCCAAATACATATAACCAAATAGGCAGTATATTCCAATTAGAATTTGAAAACACAACTGGCACAGGATCAGCCAATATTAATGGAGTTACATTTTATTCAGACGGTACTGATGTAAGTGGTGGTGATGAAAACCTTATATACCTTTACACAGATGCATCTGCTACAACCAAAGCAAATGCACAAACATTAGGCTTTGATGGCAATTGGATGAACTGGCCCAGTGGCGGTAATGTTTTAACCAGTTATCAATCAGTGGGTAGCACACAGTGGCAAATTGAAGGTGATGGCGGTGGCCAATTGCTGTTCAAGAACCAAGGCTTTACAAATGTCACACTGTCAACATCAGGTGATATAACAAATACAGGTTATTTAAAAACAGATGATATCAGAGTTGGTAGTGGAGAATTTGTATTTGGTGGAGTAGATGGTGCTATTGATGCACAATTACTCACACTGTACAAAAATGAAACAAACCCAACATTTACAGATCCTGCTATTAGCATTATAGGTGGTGGTGCACAATTTGCAGTTGAAAATGATGCTACACCAAACCTTAACCAAGAAAATGGCTTGGTGTTAAAACAAGGCAGTGCTCAAGCAAATTCATTGTACAGTACACCTAGGTATGCATCATACAAATATGGTGGAGGTACTGATTTTGCAAATCTATCATACACTGTAAGCAGTGATGGTGATTGGACTTTGTCAATTGATTCTAAAGCACACAGAGAAGTATATGACGTAACAGGTAATGTGGTTACACCAGTAGGTGGTGTTGGATTAGATGGCGGACGTTTACATTCAGTAGCGGCCATTGTCGCAAAAACAGCAAACACCAGTGCTAACGTAACTGCTACAATTCCTGTGAGTGGTAGTACTTACAGAATGGCGCCAATTGCAAATGGTATAATTGCATTTAAGACACAACAATTTGACGTTGCTAACAGTACCACAGTAAAAAATGGTACAGCATTCCCTTACAATGAATCACTGGATTATCCAGAATCCACAGCAGTGTTTATTGATGATACACTGAACATTGGTAGTGATGAAGGCACATACTATAGATTCCCACCAACACCAGGTACAAATGGACAAGTACTGCAATTAGACAGTGCTAATGTTTTACAATGGACTACAACTGTAACTAGTGTTGACAGTGGAGATGGTTTAACAGGTGGACCAATTACAGGTAGTGGTACTTTGGCAGTTGGTGCAGGTTATGGTATAACTGTAACAGCAGATGCAGTAGAAGTAACAAATTCGGAAATACAAGCACAAGCCAACATTGCAATTGGTGACAATGCAAATATATTCTTAACAGATCAAGATACCACACTAACTGGTTCACTTACAACTGCAAATGTAACATTAGCACAATTCCAAGAAACAGTTGTAACAACTGCTAACGTAAGTGGTGCAACCTCATTTGATGTAAGCACAGGCTCAATATTCAAAGCAAATGTTACAGGCGATATAACCAGTCTTGCACTGTCAAATGCAGTTGCAGGAACAAGTGCAACAATTATATTAACGCAAGGTGCAACAACAGGCACACTAACAGCAGGAGCAAGTTGGCTATGGGCAGGAGGTGCTAAAACACTGAGTACAACAACAGGAGATGTTGATCTCATAAGTGTTGTTTATGATGGTACCAACTATTATGCATCATTGACTACAGGATATGTAACATAATGCCATTTAGTGCAAGACAAGGCTTTTTTAAATTAGCAGTAAGCGGTGATATTGCTTGGTATGAATATGACCGTGCCAATTATGAACCTGTTAGTGAGTCTTTAACAGGCGGAGGTGTTGCTAATAGTACATTTAGTGTTTCACCTATGACAACATCTTTGGCATATAGAGGTGGTACAGGACATCCAAATGGTAATATTTATTGTGTGCCTAGAAACAGTGGTGATGGATTACTAGAAATAGATCCTAACAGCGAAGCAAACAGCACATACACTTATGGAGATCTCAGTCTATTAAGTGCAACAGGACAAGCATATTTTCACAGTTGTTGTTTAACAGAAAGTGGTAACATACTGGCAGTGCCTTTTAATTATGATTACATAATGCAAATTGATCCTGTGGCACAAACAGCAACAAAATTTGGCTTAACAGGCAGAGATAGCGGTCCATTTACCAGTAGTGTACAATTTACTGGTGCAGTGTTAGCACCTAATGGTAATGTTATTGCTATACCTCAACAGTATGGTGATTTTTTAGACATTGATCCAGTAAATGAAACAGTCACAGTAACTGACTTTGGCTTGACGTTGCGTAGTGGCACAAATGAATTCTTTGGTGGTTGTAGATCATTCCAAGATAACAAAATTTATCCATCACCATTGAGATATCAAGGCATTGTGGCTATTGATACAGATGCAAAAACAGCAACAACCAGTCAATACAGTCAAAGTTGGCCAGGAGTAAACAATCATTATGGAACTAGTTGTGATAAATTTGGTAGAATAATTTATGTAGGCGGAGAAAACACTGTACCTCATAGAATATTTGATCCTGATTCTAACACTGCTAGTACATTTACTGGTAGTCCAACACTGACTGGTTTTAGTTATGGTAGTATTCAAGGTGCAGACGGCAATGTTTATACAATAAGCAAAGGCAGTGCCACAAGAAAAATTATTTTTACGTCAAATACAGATGTGTCACCTACCATAAACACTGTTCAAAGTGATACCAATAATAAAATGATTGCCGCGGGTACAACCGATGGAGAAATCATAATATTGAGAGATGGTGGTAATGCCACAGCATTCAAATTAAATCTTAATACTAGTCCAGACATAGATAATTTTGCAAATGTTGTGATGACACCTTATATGAATGCAGGTAGAATATAATGATACAAAGTGTTTATAGATTAGATACAGGTATATATTGTGGTTGTACTGCAAATGCAGAACATTATGATACAGAAGTATTTGGAATAACAACACAAACACCGCCTGAATATGATGAATTCACACAACAAGCATATTATGTAGACGGTGCATGGGAGATCAGAGATGCCAGTTAGACGTGTAAAAGGTGGCTATAAATGGGGCACCACAGGTAAAACATACAAGACTCGCGAACAAGCAGAGCGTCAGGGTAGAGCAATTAGAGCAAGTGGTTATAAAAAGAAAAAGAGTAGGAGAGGGTAATGGCAAAATATTATGGCAGTGAATGTATAACAGTCAGTTGTGCAGGACATAAAACAGGAGCCGCATATTTTAGACGTGGAGGTAGAAGTCTTACTTACAGTTCACCTTCTTTTAACAAAGGTATGCGTATAGCACAACAACAAGCAAAAAACAAAGGCACTAGAAGCCGATTAAGTCATACAAAGAAGAGCAAATAATGGCAACTACAAGTGCAGGCGTAAGCGAATTATTTACAGGTAACAAGCCAAGAAAATTAAAGGAGAGCGAAATGGCAAAGATGCGTGGTGGAAAGAAAAAGAAAAAAGGTGGAAAGGGTAGCAAAAGAGGATAAGTGGTCCTCATATTTTGCTAAGATCAAGGGTGTATGCCCTTGGAGTTACAGAGCATATATGGCAGATACAATACTGTTTGTGGATTATGCAGAAACAGACTTCAACACTTGGAGACTGTTTTTAAAATACACAAATTTCGAAGCAACAGTGTTCAAATGCCCTGAAAAAACGCCGGATTGGTTAAATAGTAAGTGCGACGAATTAAACGCACTTCAATCAGATTATGAATGGTTATGGAGTCACCCTGATGAGGATTCAGGTGACGGTCATAGCACACATATACCGGTTTTAATACAACAAAATCGCGAACAATTAGAAATGTTGCGAGAAAAGTTAGGATATGAAGATGAAACAGAGATTGATTAGATATTTGAGAAACAATTATGAGTATAAACAGTCAGCGCCGGTGTATTTTAAAATTCTGCGTGGTGAAATAACAACTGTAGAACAGATTGCTGACGAGATGATGTTATGCCAAGAGTAACCACACAACAATTAGCAAATGAAATTGACGTAATTAAGAGAAACCACCTTCATCATATGGCACAAGATATAGACGAATTGAAAGAAGATCTAAAAGATACAAGAAAAGAATTTAACAGCAAGTTAGACCGTTTAGACAACCGCATTTGGTGGATTTTAGGTTTAACTGTTACAACTCTTGTGACCATATTAGTATCCTCAATGGCGTCTTAGACAGCACTAGACGCCGTATAACATATGGCAAACAGAAAAAAGCAAAGCAACCTACAACGACTATTATATTACATAATAAGAGCCACAAAAACAAGTTCTGGCTGTTGGGAATACATGCCCAAAAAATATTCTGATTATATACATTTCAAAACCAGAGGTTGTGAATACTTTACAACCAACAGCACAATGCTACATCGCTTCATTTATGCTGTTTATAATGATACCCACTTAACACCAGAAAATGTTATAATGCACACCTGTGATAACAGAATATGCATAAATCCCAAACATTTGGTGTTAGGAACCATTCAAACCAACAACGCCATGCGAGTCAGACGTCAAAAAGCCCGAAAAAGAACCAAATAATCAGTAGTAAATCTCCTAAAAGACATAAATAAATGTATATAAAAGGAGGCCAATATGATTAAAGGCACTAGAACAGTGAATGGTAAAACACCATTCGAACAAAAATGGGGCATTTCAGCAAATGAATTAGCACAGCAAGAAGGTGTAGGTACACCTGCTATACACATGCGAGTTAATTTATATGGAACACCCTTTCAACGCAAAGCAAAACCCACAAACATAGAACGCAAGTATGGTGCTACCATATTTGAATTGGGCAAACAACTGAATTTACATCCTATCAGTGTTGTACAACGTGAGCTATGGTTTGGTGATGTTTACAGAGAAAGTGATAGACCATCACACAACAGAGGTAAATCACTAAAACCAGAAGAAGAAAAGAAGTGGCGTAAACACTACAAAGATGTATTTTGGTTGCATGAAAATCATCCTGATTATGACCGTGCAAGAGCAGGCAATTGGGGAGAAGATGATGCATAGCACTCTGTTACCAGAAAGAACTTATGACAACATAGCAGAACAATACACTGTACACTATATTGTTAAGCCTGGCAATGCTAAAAAACATGTGGTTATGCGTGATGAAGATTTAAGTTACATATATCATTGGCTAAACAGAATGTTAGCAGATTGCGCCAGCAAGCAAAACATTGAGCCTGATATTTTTCAAATGGCCACACGTTTTACTAAAAAATTACCAAAGAGTGGCTTGGAAAAAACAGGTAACAGTCTGTTCAGTTATATAGGTGGATTGTGTAGCAATAGATATAGAAATCCCAATCAAGACTTTACACAAGGTCAATTGAACACCATAGAATTCTGTTTTGATGCAATATATTTTGCATATGGAGAAAATGGTGAATTTGATGAAAAGGATTTGGGTTATGATATAAAAACAGGTGTACCAAATGAACCACCACAACGTATAACTTTTGTAGAGGTATAAAAAAACCCCCTATTGCTAGGGGGTTTAACCGGGTTTCAATAATTTGGCACAATTATTTGAAATGTAATTACATAAGAGAAATCTTATGAAATGTAGTTAGGAACAAAGTGAATAAATCGGAGGCCATTCGTCATTATTCGGATCGATAACTTATGATTAGGAACACCTTTGTCTGGCAACAATTAGTTCATATAAGGGGAACTAGGTGTTTTAATGAAGAAAATGTTCCTAACTACAAATAATATTTATCAATTTTGGCAATTGACATACACAAAATTGGATATATAATAGTAAGGCAACAAGCATATATTGGCAGTATATGTGGGGAACTAAAACAAATTAATGGAGAAAAAATGAAAGACCAAAAAAATTTAACCAGTGATGCTAATCACTATAATACTATTAACAATAAAATAAGTAATAATGAACAAGTAATAAGTAACAAACAACAACTAATATATAGATTTGCATCTGACACATCAGATGACAAAAGATCTACAAATAAGTTAAATGAGTCCGTTGACTCGACTTCGTCGAAAGATTATTCGTTCATAACTGAAAAATATTGTGTAGCGGCGCAGAATTTACTCCGCAAAGATATTTTTTCTGTTTCATTCTCAGTACTGGGCAAAAAGTCAGATCACCGCCGCAGTATGAACATAGACGTGATATTTGAACCCGGTGATAGACCATACAAATACAAAGTTGATATGGTTGGCAGTCGCTATGCATATGAAATCACAAACCGTATACGTGATGAAGAACGCAAATGGCCAATGTGGGATATGGTAATTGGTGCTGTAAAGCATGAAGGTCACATGTGGGGTAAATTACGCAACAGAACAAAAAACACAAAGATTGTGCCACGTCAGCGAATTAACTATTGTGTTGCAGGCTTAGATTCTGATGCTGTAGCACATCTAATATTAGGTAATAACACAAAAATCAGTTGTCAATTAGAAGACGTAAAGGACATTGACCTGCGTAAATTGTTTATAGCCAAAGGCACTTGGATTAATCCGGAATGGGATGAAGGAGATTATGATGTCAAATTGTAAATCTCAATCGCTAAGACCTAGATCAGAATTAGATCGTTTGTTCAGTGTGCAATGGGATGATCTCAGCAAACATGAACAAGCAATAGAAAAATTATCAGACGGACCCATATGGAGTTGTTATAAAACAGTGGTACTAGATGAACTAATCACATATGAGCATTATTTGGAATATTATTATGATTATGAAGTGTAAACAACAAAATAATCCTGTTAAAGAACATGCTGGACATCAGTGGCTTCTAGTTAGAGGTAATTGGGGACCACATCGTGCCAAGTATATTTGTGCTGATTGTGACGGAAAATGGGTAAAATGGCATAGCATAAAAGCATCTGTTAATAAATATGTTATATGCTCACAGACAAACAGCGAATAGATCTACTTGATCCACTACTAACACCCACACATCATCATTGGTTTATCAGAAAATGGATAGATGTGACTGATGCTCCAACATATATCACTGACAGTTTATCAGAAAATGGATAGATGTGACTGATGCTCCAACATATATCACTGACATACTGCACCGATTAGCAACAATGGATAAATCAGAACGCAAAAAGTTCTATTTTGTTAATGATCAAGTGTATTATCTGGATATAGAACCAGAAAAGTTAGTGAAACATGCAACACAAGGCTGGATTACTGCTACTAGATACACAATTAGTAGAAAAAATTAAAGATCTGCATAAATATAGTCATATACGGAATACACCACCGAGCAATGGTGATTTACAGGAATGCATATGACTGATGAACAACAACCTCAAGACAAACACTATCGTGTTCAAAATGTTAAATACGGCGAGAAAACAGTTACTGGTAGAGTAATTGGTCGTAACAAAACAGTAATACCAGAAGAGCAAGTGGCTATGCTTAGCCAATATCACTGCACCAATAAAGAAATGGCAGACTTTTTTGATGTGCCATTACAAACCTTTGTGGATAACTTCCGTGATATTATCACAAAAAATAGAATCATTACGAAGCAGAGATTGCGTAAAGCACAATTGGATCTAGCTCTAAATAAACATGATAGAGTTATGCTGATATGGTTAGGCAAGCAGATGTTGGGTCAAGCAGAGAATCCAATATCAGAAGAAAGCAATCAAGTGCTTCCATGGCTCGACGAAGAATCAGCAGATGAATAGATATATAGAAAACAGATATGAAGTTAACAGAACCCCAAAAGGATATACTGAACAATCCTGCACGATTTAAAGTTGTAGCAAGTGGTAGACGTTTTGGTAAAACATACGCCAGCATAGCCGCATTGGCAAAACACAGTCGATATCCCAATTCAAAATGCATGTACATTGCACCCAGTTATCGTATGGCCAAACAGATTGTGTGGGAAGATCTCAAGTTAATGCTGAAACAAAGACGTTGGGCAAAACGCATAAATGAAAGTGAATTAACCATCACATTGGTAAACAACAGCCAAATAATGTTGCGTAGTGCTGACAATCCTGATTCAATACGTGGTGTTGGTTTAGACTTTGTGGTTATAGATGAAGCCGCAGACATTGACAACAGTGGTGAAGCATGGGGTGCAGTTATACGTCCCACGTTATCCGATCGTGAAGGACATGCTCTCATTATAGGATCACCCAAAGGACGTAATTGGTTTTATGACTTATATCAAAATGCCAAACACTATGAAGATTGGCACAGTTGGCAATACACCACAGCAGAAGGTGGCAATGTAAGTGAAGCAGAAATAAATCAAGCAAAGCAAGACCTAGATGAAAGAACATTTCAACAAGAATACCTAGCACAATTTGTTAATTACTCAGGCGTTATATATTATGCATTTGGTGAACACAATATTAAAAGTATGCCACAACCAGCAGACTTGCGAACACCACTACACATAGGCATGGACTTCAACATTGATCCAGGTTGTGCTGTTATTGGATATCAACACAGAGAAGGCATACACATATTCGATGAACTGGAAATATATGGCACTGACACCGGTGAAATATGGACTTCAACATTGATCCAGGTTGTGCTGTTATTGGATATCAACACAGAGAAGGCATACACATATTCGATGAACTGGAAATATATGGCACTGACACCGGTGAAATGAGCAGAGAAATACAACAGAGATATCCAAATAGAAAAATCATTGTGTATCCAGATGCCGCTGGCGCACAACGCAAAACAAGTGCAGGTGGAGTTACTGATCACATCATACTTAAGAACAGTGGCTTTGAATTAAAAGTGGGCAGTATCAATCCTTCAGTGAAAGATCGCATCGCCGCGGTAAATAGTGTGTGTAAGAGCAATGACGGTGTTGTGAAGTTGAGTGTAGAACCCAGTTGCAAAAAAACAATTGAGTGTTTACGCAAACAGGTTTATAAAGAAGGCACAAGACAACCAGAAAAGTCAGGCTACGATCATATGAATGACGCACTGGGTTATTTGATCAATCATTTATATCCATTACGTCAAAACGTTAAGCCTGCACCCGTTGGTGGTATTAGGCGACAAACAGGAGGCCATTACAGATGAGATATACCAGACTTATAGTGAACATACTAGAACCCAAACAACAATATCTGTTGGACTTTGTTGACCTTAATCTAAAAGGTTGTCAAAAGCAACTGCAAGATTATTTGCGTAATTCACCTACCGGCACAGACTACATGCATCTACAGTGTGTGTATACCAAAAGCAGAAAAACAAAGTATGCACCAATGATGCACCCTACCAGCAACGTGGTAGTGAATATAGGAGATATAAATGAGAATCGATAAACCAAAAGCAAAAACAAAAAACCTTAACACATTCAGTCTAATCAGTGCAATCCTACTGTGGGGCATGATTGTGGGACACATCAGTTGGTGGGCCATGTTTGCATTCATACCCAGTGTGATTGTGGCATTTGGCAGTGAGGTAGAGTATGACAAACAGTAAAATTCCAAAAGAAGGATCAAAGGCTTGGCAGAAGAATGAAAAAATTATCAATAATAATTCTGCACTAGAATGAAAAAATTATCAATAATAATTCTGCACTAAAGCAAGCCAGAGATATCAGTCAAGGATTAGAAAAGCCAGCACACAGATACACTAGTTCAGGTGGCAAAGGCTCAGCACCACGTCCAGGAGCATACAGTCAACAGTACAAAGACAATTGGGAAAGAATATTTGGTGGTGATAGAAAGAATGTAAACCACAAAGAAACAGATGAAGATTAAATTACCAAACGCAGTAGAATTACAACAGATTGCAGATCAATATCCACATCCTGGTGTTAGTCTGTACAATGAATACATGGAGGCATGGAATCAGTTAGATGACACTGACCGTGCTTTACACAAGATAGCAGAAACACAAACATATTGTAATTACATCAGTGCAAAAACATATGGGCACCAAGTGTACAACATACAACAGAACAGATGAAAGATCCAGAATTAGAAATTATACCAGGCTCAGACAGCGATGTTGCTCGCAATTTAACCAGATTGACTGACATAAACCAAAACATTGCCAATGTACGCAAAGAATTTATTGGCAAACCCAAAGTGTG
>Ga0208547_1000332_pt1 | contig 27155 bp, 36 predicted proteins | sample DEB08_DNA_5_FD_185501 | JGI IMG/M metagenome (GOLD analysis project Ga0208547, IMG submission 185501) | Aqueous microbial communities from the Delaware River and Bay under freshwater to marine salinity gradient to study organic matter... | ecosystem: Environmental > Aquatic > Marine > Coastal ...
GGCAATGGATGAACAAGAGATTAAAAAGGTTCTGAAGAACGAAGATGCAACCATGTTAGAAAAGACAGTTGCAAAGGCTATTATTAAATCGTATGAGAAAGGCTCACTCTATTCAATGGACACTTTACTGAGTCGAGTATATGGTAAGCCTAAGGAAACGGTAGACGCAACTGTTGAGGCTAAGGTTGTAAACGTGACTTTAAATTTAGACTAATGATTTTACACGGGGATTGTTTAGAGCAAAGCGAACAGATAGAAAGCGGTTCAGTTGATTTGATATTGACTGACCCTCCTTACGGGAATATGAAAGGTGCAGAACTTGACGGATGGGGTAAAGACAAAACTCATTGGGATGACGCTATTAACCCGACTGACATTTTTAACATTGCAAACCGCATATTAAGAAAAAACGGCAAACTTGTTTTGTTCAGTCAAGAGCCTTATACCTCTCAACTAATAACCAATGCAATACCTAACGTGCCTTTTAGTTATCGGATGATTTGGGAGAAAGACCATTATGCAAACGCTCTACTATCAAAGAAAGCACCCGTTTCATACTTTGAGGATATACTTGTATTTAGTAAAGAACACGATTTTGAGGGATTACACCCGTTAAGGGGTTATGGAATGAAATTAAAAAAATATACCAATTATTCTAGGTTAAAATTTACAAAAATATTAGGACACGGTGGTCATCAACATTTCATGGAGTCTAATGTTGAAAGTTCACAATTCTCTCTATGTACAAAAAAAACATACAACGAACTAATACAACATTTTAATATTGATAAAATGGAAGGTTTTATGTCTTTTGATGAGTTAGAGAAAATAGATAAGAAATACCAAAGCACCTTTAATCTATGGGAAGGCAAGAAATACAAAAGCAACGTACTGAAATATAAAAAGGACTATAACGGCTATCACCCAACACAGAAACCAATCGCACTACTTGAGGACTTGATTAAGACATACAGCAACGAGAATGACCTTGTAGTTGATTTGACCTGTGGAAGTGGAAGCACAGCAGTTGCAGCGATAAACACAAAAAGAAAATATATAGCAATAGAGAAGGAGGAGAAATACTACAACATCGCACAAGAGCGAATCAAAGAAGCAAACAAACCTAAGCTATTTTAATATGGATGAAATTACATTTTTAGGAAATGCCTGGTCTGATGACTACGGCTTGAACATCACGGTGAACGTGGACAAATTCAAACAAGCACTCGCTGACGGAAAGCTTGAGATTAACAAGTACGGAGATGTGCGTATCAGAGTGCAGAAACTCAAGCATCAAAACGACAGGTCAAAGGCTACTCACTATGTGGCAGTTCCAAGACCACCGAAGGAGAAAGACGATCTACCATTTTGAGAATCTTACTACTACTTGACGGCATGAATGGGGTGAGCTTTCACAGGCTATACACCCCATACGTCAAAATCCAAATTGACTACGGAATCACAGTTGATGTGTCCGTGGATCAGAATGAGTGGGCAGATTTGCCATTTGAGAAATACGATTGCGTGGTATTCAACCGATGGCTTGGTAAGTTGCAATACAACATCCTACCTGTACTCGCTAAAAAGAAAATCCCTTTCATCGTTGATATTGACGATTATTGGGTGCTACCGAAGTACAACCCAGCCTACAAGTTCTACCGAGCATACATCAAGAACGGCATCAAGGACAGCCTACATTATGCAGATGCAGTGATGGTTACTACCGAACAACTTCGGGAAAAAGTTCGGGAATTTAATCAGAATGTCCACATCGTTCCCAATGCTTTAGACTACAATCAAAGCCAATGGAAAGCAGAAACAGAGCATCCTTTCACTATCGGATGGGTCGGAGGGTTATCACACACTGAAGATTTAAAGTTGCTTACAAACAAAATAAAGCCCATCTGCGAGGAATACGGAGCGAGATTCCTAATGTGTGGATTTCACGAGAATGTTCCCGATTGGGCAACAATGGAGAAAGCAATCACTGGAGAGCCAAGACATAAACGACCTGAGTGGTTTCAGACAAGGGTAGGAACAAAAGCAAACGAGTTCGGCAAGTATTACTCAGAGATTGATATCTGTTTAGCACCATTGCAAAAAACACAGTTCAACCGTTACAAATCAGAACTGAAAATATTAGAGGCGGCAGCATACAAGTTGCCTATCTTTGTAAGTGCAGTTGAGCCATACACGAACCACCGAGATAATCTGGGCTGTTTCTTTGTCAAGAACAACGATTGGTCAGAGATTGGAAAGCTAATCAAGTCTGACAAAGTCAAAGAGGTAGGTGAGATAAACTATCAGTATTGCAACCAACACCACAACCTTGACACCATAAACAAGAAGCGTGTAGACCTACTGAGGCAAGTATGCAAATAAACTACTCAAGACCAAAACTGACGAGCTACCAAAAAGCCATCTTAGATAGTGAGGCACGTTACACGATAACGGCTGCATCGACTAAGACAGGTAAAACGGCAAGTCATATCATTTGGTTATTTGAGCAGTCGCTGAGTTTGAAAGAGAATCAATCGGTCTGGTGGGTCGCTCCTGTCTACCAACAAGCGGAGATAGCATTCAGACGTATGAAGGCACAGGTCACAGAGAAAAACTTCTTTATCTCTAACGAAAGCAAGTTAACACTGATAACGCCAGTAGGCTCAAGGATTGAGTTTAAATCGGCAGAGAAACCTGATAACCTTTATGGTGATGATGTGTATGCGGCAGTCTTTGATGAGGCATCAAGAGCAAGAGAGGATTCATGGTTTGCTCTACGTTCAACCCTAACGGCTACACAGGGCAAATGTAAGCTGATTGGTAACGTCAAGGGTAAGAAGAATTGGTTCTATAAGTTGGGGGAAAGGGCAAAGGCAGGTGATCCGAATATGGAGTATTTCAAAATCACGGCATACGATGCGGCTGATGAGGGTATCATTGAACGTGAGGAAATAGAACAAGCTAAACGTGACTTACCTGAGTATGTGTTTAAAGAGCTTTACTTGGCTGAACCTGCTGACGATAATAGCAACCCATTCGGACATGAGAACATTGACGCTTGTATCCAACAGAGTAGCGGCACACCCACAGCTTACGGAATTGACCTTGCAAAGTACACTGACTGGACGGTCATCATAGGACTAAACGAAAAGGGCGAGGTTGTTCACTTTGATAGATTTCAAGCTGATTGGAGTCAGACATTGCAAAAGATAACGGCAACCATTGGGAACACACCTGCTTTTGTGGATAGTACAGGAGTCGGTGATCCTATCGTGGAGCAACTACAAAGGCAGCATCCAAGAATCAAAGGCTTTAAATTTACAAGCCAATCAAAGCAGCAACTTATTGAGGGTTTAGTCGTGGCAGTACAAGGGCAGCAGGTTAAATTTCCTGAGGGTGTGATTGCGGATGAAATGCGTAACTTTGAATTTGAATACACAAGAACAGGCGTGAGATATACAGCACCACAAGGACTACATGATGACTGCGTGATGGCGTTAGCTCTTGCCAATGATTGCAAACAACATAACAAACCAGGATTATTTTACTATGCTTAAATGGAAAGATATTACAATAGGAATGCTTCAAGAGATTGGGGAGCTTCCTGATGACCTTAACCCGATAGAGAAAACAGCTCACACGGTAGCGATAATTAAAGGGCTAACTTATGAGGAGGTTGAGAAGTGGACATTGAATGACTTGCGGAAAATTGACTTGTCGTTTTTAGAGCAAGAACCAAAGCACCGATTGAAGTGGACATTCAAACACAAGGGCAGAAGATTTAAGCTTGTCAAGAATGCGAAGTCCATGGAGGCTCACCACTTTATTGAACTGCAAGAATTAGGCAATAGCGACAAGATAGAGGCATTGCACAAGATCATTGCTTGTTTATCATACCGGGTTAACATCTTTGGGCGGAAGATAGAGGATGACTATCAGTGGAAGGTTGACAATTTCAAGGATCTACCAGCACCACAGTTTTACAAATACTCGCTTTTTTTTTCGGCACTCTATCCGAAATTATTGAACGCTACCCTAACCTATTTGAAGGCGGAGGTGAAGAAAGCAAAGGAGATGTTTTCGGATGGCTCGGACTCGTCGATAGATTAGCAGGTGGCAGACGGCAAGAGTGGGATGCAATACTTGAGATGCCGTTAACTGAGTTCTTGAATACCCTTGCATTTCACACTACCATCAGCAAACAGAGGCAGAAGCGATTAGAGAAGGCGGCAGCATCAGGTTTTGAGAGTTATGTCTGTGCTTGTTTAAACGAACTGCTCTAATTCAGCCACTTCGCTTGATTTCTTAATTATAAATAGATGGCACTCACTACAAGTCACCAAGTCAGTGGAACACACCAACCAGCCTACAATGACAATCTGTGGGTTGTTCAGGAGTCAAGCACTGGGATAACAGGCAATTTCAATTTTAAGTTTATCTGCGATGTCAAGAATACATCCGATGACCTACTCACAAGAATAAAAGTACCTTTACACTTTGGCTCAAACAATAGAGGCGTGTTCAACATTGCTCGTGTTTTAGAGTCTTACGTCACTCACGATTGGGATTTTACAGACACAGCTTCTCAATCTTGTACCAACTCATTTTTTGATTACAAACTTGAATTCGGTTATGAGTATAGCACAGGAGCAACATCACCAATAGAGCAAACCACAGGAGTTACAACAGTAACAGGCAACACAGTCTGGAACGCTGCACTATCACCAAGGGAGTTTTTGAGTTACGATGAGGGTAATTATCTAATGGCTTCAGGAAGTACAGCAACATTTTTAACGAATAACAATGCAAAAAAAATACACCGAGATCAAAAAGATTGGCTCTATGCTCTCCACGATGGTTCTCTCGACCATTTACTTGTTACTTTTTCTGATAGTAGTACTAACACCATATCTGTGGCAGCCGACGATGTGGCTCGTGTCCCGATTGGTTCAAATATTTCGGGAGGCATACCGACGGGTGCGACGAGTTATACGATTCGCCCAGAGGATAGCTCGAATAATTTGGTCGGATCAGTTTATACGATAACCATAGACGAGCGTTGTTCAAAGTACGATGCGGTTGATGTGTTCTTTCTTAATAGATTGGGAGCAGTTGAGTCGTTCAGATTCAACAAGGTCAGGAGGGACAATTTCAGCATTGACAGAAGGACATTCAAACAAAACCCATATTCATTAGATGGGCAGGATTACGCCTATACAAGCCAAGACTTCAACACTTCACAATACTACACAGAAAGCAATCAGAGGATAACACTAAACAGCGACCTAATCACAGAGGCAGAATCTGTGTGGTTGAGGGAATTGGTAATGAGTCCGAGAATATGGTTGTATGATGGGGAACTGTACCCGATAAATATCACTGATGCAGAATATGAACAGAGGTATCACATAAATGATAAAGCGTTTAATTTAAGCATTGAAGCAGAATTGAGTTTCCCAGATAAGGCTCAAAGACTATGATAGAAATTCTAATCAACGGAGAGAAGGTTGAACTATCCCCTGACTTTGACATTGCCATAACTCGGTCTATTGCAGACATACGCAACCCAGAGCAAAGAAGTTCAGACTACTCTAAAACGGTAACCATACCGGCAACCAAAGTAAACAACCAACTACTCGGACATATTTTTGAAGTAGGAAATGAGATAACAGGAAGCAGTCAATTCACTCCCGATTTTAACCCAAGCAAAAAAGCGTCTTGTGTGGTATTGGTTGACCAGTTCCCACAGATAGAGGGATTCATCAGGCTTACAGAGATAGAGGTCAGTAACAACAACCTAATTGCATACAAAGCAACCATTCACGGAGAGAGTGCCAATCTATTTACTGACATAGAAAATGCTAAACTTGCAGACCTTGACTTCTCAGAATATAATCACACAGTCAACATTGTAAACATCACAGACTCGTGGGATTCTCAGATTTATATAAATAGCACCCCGACTGCTTTTGAGTATGGCGTGGGCTATGTATGGAGTCAGATGACACCAAAGAGAGCAACGATTCCAAATGATTGTAGCAAGTGGAGGGTTGATGACCACACACCTTGCCTGTATGCCAAAACAATCGTTGATAAAATATTCAGCACTTACGGGTATGAGTACACTGACGATTCGTTTTTTACAACAGATGAATTTAAAAGGTTGGTTGTACCCTATACATACGGGGCGTTAACAGAGCAACCTTCAGGGGTTACAGATAGATTGTTTCAGGCTCAGGTGACAGGCGTTACTACCTTAAGCGGTTACGATCCGACAACGGGAACTTCTGGAACTGCCTTACCAGCGTCAAATGACTCAACAGGAGGAAACTTTGACAATGGAGGTAACTATGATAACACTACTTATGAATACACAGTACCGGCATCGGGGAAATATCGCTTTTATATACAAGTAGAGCTAACAGCACCACAAGAGCAATATGTTCATTTTCAAGTTGAGGGAGTAACAACGCCAAATATTATATCAATTTTCTTTGATGCTACTGGTACAACTTATGTGGGTTCTGTTGAGTTAGATGTAAGGCAAGGTCAGACAATAACTATGAACTACTATGGGCGTTCTCTGTTTGACTCAAACACTGGGACATATAAGCTGAACTACACAGATTTAGATGTTGCTGCCAACACATATTGGTATAATGAATCAATGGCTTTTGGTATCGCTTATGACGAAACGATTGATTTCGGTCAGTTCTTTACAGGTGAATGGACACAGAAGGAATTTCTTTTGAACTTGGTAAAGATGTTCAATCTCTACATTGAGCAGACAGATACTAAGACTCTGAGGATAGAAACAAGAGATGAATTTTATAACGGTGACAATGTTGACTGGAGCAAAAAACTTGATTACTCACAGCCGCATCAGTTGCTACCAATGGGAGAGTTGCAAAACAACCCATATAAATTCACATACAAAGACGGAGGCGATACACTCAATAAAAAATACAAGGATATCTATTCTCGTATCTATGGAGATAGAACGATTGACATTGATAATGATTTTATCAAGCAAGAAAAAAAGATTGAGGTGACGTTTGCACCAACTGTAATGTACCAGGATGACATCTCAGGGCGTTACTATTCTGATGTAGCTGAGGATGATTCAAGTTTAAGGATTTTGTATTATGGAGGTCTTAAAGCAACTTCTCCTTATTGGACTTTTGACTATTATGATGCGTCTGCTGGAGGGTACATAAATGACGGAACAAACATCACTGCACCCAATGAAAGCAATTATCCATTAACCTTGCACATTGACGATCCTGCATCCATGAGCTTTGATTTGAACTTCGGAATGGTTCAGAGGGCTTATGTACCGGTTGGATTCCCTTACTCAAATGACAACCTGGTTAATAAATACTACTACAAATATATCTCAGAGATAAGCGACAAAAACAGCAAAATCTTCAGAGGCTATTTCAGAATAACGCCTAATGATTGGGCGAATATTTCATTTGCTGACTCTTATTTCTTTGAGGGGCAATATTGGAAACTGAACAAAATCTCAGACTATCAGCCATTGAAAGACGGGGTCTATCTCTGTGAGTTCTTACTTTCTACTTATTATACACCTTATATCAGCGACAATCAGAAAGTCGGACAGGGTGGTTTTGATGGAGAAGGAGAAGCGACAAAAGACAGATTTCCAGTTGATGGAGCAGGTCAACAACCTTTGACCACTTACAAGGGCGGAGTAACAGTAGGAAACAATAGCGGAAACTCTGACACAATCACTCACGGAGATAATAATCAAGCAGAATCTGTATTTGTTACGATTTTAGGAAGTCAAGGCACAAAGGCGGGAAAAGGCATGGAGTTCACAACGGCTTTGAATTGCACCGATTTCGTAATACCTGAAAGCAACAGAGTCTATGTAGAAAATCAGCCTGTACTTGGTACATGGTTAGGAAGTGGAAAGGTGGTTAATATAGACAACACGGATTCACCTTATTCGCCAACGTATGACGATTATTTGATTTTGTGCGACACTACAAGCGGAAACATCACGGTGACTTTACCTGACCCAACTAACAACAGTGGGAAGATGTATGTAATAAAGAAAACACAATCTACAAACTCAATCACAATCAATGCAGGGGATGGCTCTATCTTGATAGACGATGCAACATCTCACACATCAAATGCAAAGAACGGATATGACCAAGTTGTATCTGACGGCACTCAATACTGGATTATAACGCACGGACACTAATGGCAATTAACGAAGCAGTAAATATAGATATTGACGTAAACGGAACGTCAACAGTAAAACAAGCAGCAAACGCCTACGAAGATTTAGGTGATGCAGTAAGCAAGACGCAACTTGAAGCTGAGAAACTCGCTCAGCAATTTGGAATCAATGACAAGCGTACACAGGAAGCCATCAAGGTTGCTGGTAGATACAAGCAGCAAATGGAGGATTTGGATTTTGCAATTGATGGGGCAAGAGGTGGCACAGATCAAATGTTTAGGGCAGCTCAAGGTGTAGCGGCAGGATTTGAATTAGCTGCAGGAGCGACGGCTTTGTTTGGTTCAGAATCAGAACAACTTGAAAAGATATTGGTTCGAGTTCAAGGAGCTTTAGTATTCTCACAAGGACTAAGAGATTTAAAAGAATTTACTCCTGCCATTAAAAATGTGGCAACAGCTACTAAAGAATGGTGGTTGTCACTGTCATTGGTTCAAAAGGCGTTTGTTAGTATAGGAGTTGGGTTATTGATTGATTTGATATATAAACTATCAGTTGAGTTTCAAAGATTGTCTGAAAATGTAACATTTACAGATGAGGCTTTTGAAAACATGGCAGAAACAATAGGTGATTCAATTAGCAATGTAGATAGGTTGACAAATGCAGTTCAAGATCAAACCTTATCAGAACAAGATAGACTAAAGGCATTACGAGAGCTTCAAGAATTATATCCAAATTATTTTAGCAACATTGGGAATGACATCAATGACACTGAAGCATTACAGAAAGCAAAAGATAAATTAGTTGATAGTTTAGTTAGAGAAGCCAAAGTCAAAGCATTACAAGAACAAATATCTGAGATATACAAAGAAGATATAGCAGAGGAATTAAAACTGACAGAGGAAATAAATGTTCAAAGAGATGCTGCTGCTGCTAATCAAGAAAAATTAAACAAACAACTTGCAGAAGGCAAAATAACACAAAGTGATTACAATACAGGATTAGCACAAGCCAATCAACAAACATTAAAGGCTGAACGTTTAGAAAAACAATTGCTTGATATCCAAACTGAAAGAGAGAAGAAGGTTGGTAAATTAAGTAAGTTAATCAATGACAATACTGCAATCATCATAAAAAATGGTGGAGCTACTGACAATCAAACTAAGTCAATAAAACAAAATACAAAGGCTATTGAAAACAACCTACTAACAAGTGAAAAGTTAAAAGGGCAATCAATAGAAAATGTAACTGATATAGGTGAAGCAACAATGCGAACCACAAATGCTACTTTGTCATTTGTGGAAACTGAACAAAAATCTTTTTTTGAAAGGTCAAGGTTATTTATTGGGGCGTATGGAGAAGATGTAAGCAACACCTTAAAAGATGTTTTAGCAGTTAGTACTGAGTTCACTTTAAATATGAGTGACAAGGCTACTCAAGACTATCAAAAGAGGATAGATAAATTAAAAGAATTAGGATATACTGAGGAGCAAATCTCTAACATGAGAGATAAAGAACTCTTGAAAATTGATGAAAGAGGTCGTAAGGCATTTGAAATACAAAAGCGATTGAGGTATGCACAAACTTTGATATCAAGTATTGAAGGAACTCAAAACGCATACACAACAGCTCAAGAAAGTCCGATAACAGCAATCGTTCCTGTTTATCCTTTAATACAGGCAGGTTTGGCGGCTGCATTTGGTATAGCCCAACTTCAGCAAATTTCTCAAAGTAGTTATGAATCTCAAGATAGACCAAGTATTTCATCTGCATCAGCAGGTGGTGGGTTTAATGGTAGATTTAATGCTCCATCCGTAAGGCTTCCAAGAACAGAGCAATTCACAGGGCAACAGAGAATTTATGTCACTGAATACGACATCAGCAACACCCAAGAAAAAGTGAAAGTAACAGAGGATGTGTCAATCGTAAAGTAAACCAATAAACTAAAAAAATTAATTATATATAAATGGAACTACCAGTTTACAAACTAATCATAAACGATGAGGATGAAACAGGGGTGAACTTTGTTAGCCTTGTAACCAATCCAGCCATTGAGAGAGATTTTCAATACTTTAACCAAGACTTTGTGAACCCACGAGGCGGAGAGTCTGAGAATGAATTTATCAGCCGATGTGTTAAAGTGGTAACAGGTGAAGGATACGATCAAGACCAGGCCGTTGCTATATGCTACAATTACTGGAAAGGTGAGAAGTTCTTTGATGATTACCCAAAGGCAGCAAGTCAAAACGCTCAACGTGGAATCAACCTAAACGAGAAGCTCGGAAACGATTGTGCGACATTAGTCGGGAAAAATCGTGCAAGGCAATTGGTAGGTCGTGAAAACCTTTCATTAGAAACGATAAAACGCACTTACTCTTATTTAAGTAGAGCAAAGGAATACTACAACCCAAGCGACACAGAAGCCTGTGGTACTATCTCCTACTTGCTATGGGGTGGAGATGAAATGCTCAGATACACAGAGCGAAAGCTTGAGGAATTGGAATTGAGCAAAGCAAAGAAGAAACAAAAGTATGATGTTGACGTTTCAACCTTACCCGGTTACATCACTGAAGACTTGCCATTGTTTAACACTAAAGAGGAGGCGGAAGCGTATGCTGAGAAGATAGGTTGCACAGGATCACATCAAATGGGTGAAAAGTGGATGCCATGTTCAGCAGAGGAAGCACACACTGATATTGAAACACCTTTAAAAGCTCACAGCCATCAGATTGGTTTTGCTATTCAAGACGAGGAGAAAAGAATCATTACCGGTATGGCAATGGAAGCAGAGAAACGCATTTACAGATACGATGCGGCACGAGGTGAATACTACGTTTACTTTGACGCTGACACCATCTTCCAAATCGCCAAGAAGTGGGCAAAGTCAGACCTTTACGATTCAGTAAACATCCACCACGAAAAAGAAACAAAAGGGCTTTCATTATTTGAGTCTTACATCGTTGACAGAGAGCGTGGCAAATACCCACCAAAGGGATATGATGAGGTTGCTGATGGTTCTTGGTTCTTGAGTTACATTGTTAACGATGATGACATTTGGGCAAGGGTAAAAGACGGAGAGTTCAAAGGCTTCTCAGTTGAGGGCTTTTTTGACTTTGATGTTAACGAAGAAGAAAGGCAATTGAACGCAATTTACAACGCTGTTAAGAAGGCTGTCGAGAAATGGGACGGTAAAAACTGAGCCACTTTATTTTAAACCTTAAATATATATAGATGAATTCAAAAGAAGTATTGACCGAAATTCGCTCACTTCTATTTGGTGAAGAAGAAAAGAAAGAAGTTGAAATGGCAACTGCAACCCTTGTTGACGGTACTATCGTTGAGTGGGAAGGTGAGTTGGCTGTTGGAACTGAAATCTTTGTGCAAACAGGAGAAGGCTTAGTTGCTGCCCCTGATGCCGTTCACGAAGTAGAGGGCGGAATGCTCGTAACCACCGAAGGCGGTGTTGTTACTGAGATTGTAGAACCAGCCGAAGAAGTTGAGGAAGTAGCTGCTGAAGAAGCACCTGCTGAGTTTGCTTCACTTGAGGCTTTCAATTCTTTAGTTACTCGCTTTGAAGATGCCGTTGAAAAGCTCAACGCATTGGAGGAGAAACTAAACTCAAACGAGAGTGCTTTTTCAAACATGAAAGAGGCATTCGGTAAAACTGTTGACTTGGTTGAGAAGGTTGCTGATCTTCCATCTGAGGAACCAACTAAAGCTCCAGCAAAGTTGTCAAAGAAAGAGGAGCAATTCGCAAACATTATTAAAATCGCAAAAACACTAAAAAAATAAAATCATGGCATTTAACGTAACTGGTTTAACCGACTATACTAACGAGCAAAGCACCGAGTTAGTAGTTAAGAGTCTATTCGGCTCAAAAACCGCTGCTGTATTACAAGCGGCTGGTCAGGTGCAAGTAGGTGTGAAGTCTGCTGAGGCTTTGAACATCTTAACTTCTGACGTATTCTTCCAAGCTGATGGCTGTGGGTACAACGCTTCAGGAAACACTACTTTCTCTCAGAGAGATATCACAGTAGGTAAGATTAAGGTTGAAGAAACTCTTTGCCCTAAGACTTTAGAAGCTAAGTGGATGCAGACTCAAATCGCTCCAGGTTCTCCTGAGGCTGTTCCATTTGAGGAGCAAATCGGTAACGAGAAAGCATCTCGTATCGCTAAGTTGTTAGAGGTTGCTATGTGGCAGGGTGATACTGCAACAACCAACACTAACCCTAACACAAACCGTTTTGATGGTTTCAACAAGATCATCGATGCGGCTTCTGCTTCTACAATTGACGGTAACACTACAAGTGCAACTGCTATCACTACTTCTAATGTTGAAGGTTTGATTGATGACATTTACAACGCTTTACCTGCTGACGTAGCTGACGCTGATGACTTAGTAATCTTCGCTGGTATCGATACTTTCAAGAAGTACACAACTGCACTTCGTGACTCTAACCTTTTCCACTACGCAGTAGAAATGGAAGGAATGGAAATCATGATCCCAGGTACTAACGTTAAGTTGATCGGAGTAGGTGGACTAAGCGGAACAAACAGAATGTTCGGTGGACGTTTGTCTAACTTCTTTGTGGGTACTGACCTTGCAAATGAAGAAGAGGAGTACAGATTCTGGTACTCTCAAGACAACGACGAGGTAAGATTCCGTGCAACCATGAAGTATGGTGTACAGATTGCTTTCCCTGATCAATTAGTTCAATTCACTTTAGCTTAAAGGAGGTAACCAATGGCTTGTAATCTAACACAAGGATTTACACTTGACTGCAAGGATGCCGTTGGTGGAATCAAGAGCATTCATTTAATCGACTGGGCTTCTACCGGGTTCACCGTAAGCGGTGGCGAGGTAACGGCTACAACAGTTGTTTCAGGGGATGTTTACACCTATGAGCTTCCGAAGGGCGTGGGTAGCATGACTACCACTACAAACGTATCACAAGAGAACGGTACAGTATTTAACCAATCTGACATTGTTGCTCGTTTGCGTAAGTTGTCAACAACAAAGCGTAATGAGTTAAAGCTCCTTGCTCAGAATCGTGTATTCTGCATAGTAAAGGACAACAACGATAACTATTGGTTAGCTGGTAACGAGTACGGATGCGACATCACTGCAATGACTTCTGAGTCAGGAACTGCAATGGGTGACGTACAAGGCTACAATTTCACTTTAAGTGCTATTGAGGCTGAATCTCCATACTTGGTACAGGCTGCTGTAGCAACGACGTTGGGAATCTAATTTCTTGTTTTCATAGTTTCTAACAGGGGGAGGGCTTCGGCTCTCCTCTTTTTTTTCGCCATTTTGACAAAAACCTTAATTATATATAGATGCTTACAATTACACAGGAGGAAACTAAGTTCTGGTATTTGACTTTAACAGAGAAAACTACCATTTCTGATCCTACATATTTATTCAGCATTACACACCGATTGACTAACAACACAACCAATTTCATTTTGACAGACGTAAGTGCATACACAGAGAGATACAACAAGTTTTCTGTAACTGAGGGTTCAACCTTTTCAGTAGATAGCGGGGAGTTTTCCTATCGAGTATATGCACAGACATCACCAAGCAACACTGATCCTGACGATGCGGATGAGTTAGTGGAGCAAGGAATGTTAAAAGTGAATCCTATTGCAACAGTAAAAACACAATATACACCCACATTAAACGAGAAAATTTATGAGTAGTACATCAACATCCTTTTCAGCAGGTTACACAGGCTGCAAAGTTATTTCAAACACGAGTGCCAATACAGGCGTTTTCAGAGGCTTTATTGTCAACGATGATGCAGTTGTATCGGCTATCCTTGACGAAGACGGCTCAAGTCTTATGACGGCTTTGGGATTAAGCGGAGTAACTTTGAGAAGCGGCATCTACATCTCTGTTGAAAGCGGAAACTACATTTCAAGCATTACACTAACAAGCGGTTCAATCGTAGCGTATAACCGATGATAGGCGTATTTGTCAAATCAACCCGATACAAGGGCTATCCGTTCAAAGTTCTTAACGACCTTATAAGTCGTGTAGAATCGGATGGGGGTACGGTAGAGGCGTTGAGTTGCACGATGTCAAACTTTAGAATGCCTTATTTCGACTATTGGCAGACGTTCCAAACAAGGGTAACGGGTGATAGTGGGGTAGTTGAAGGGGCGGATTGTTTCAACCAAGTAATTAGAGATTTGAAAGGATGAGTTTAATCGATTTAGCGTCGTTAGTTTTAGCACCTACGGCAACAAAAGAGGGTAAGGTGTATTCGGCTATTCCCGACACGGGTGATGGCGATATGACGTTTTCAAGAGGTAGTGCGGCAACAAGGGTAAATAGTGCTGGGTTGATTGAAAAGGAGAGGGCTAATTTCTTGTTGCAATCAAATACGTTTGATACTACTTGGACAAATAGTGGCAGCACCGAAACAAGTGGACAAAGCGGTTATGATGGTTCAAATGATGCGTGGCTACTTACAAAGATTGCGGGAAGCGGTAGACTTCAACAAGCCATAACAAAAAGTGGTGTTTGTACTTTGAGTGTATATGCTAAAGCGGGTACGCTTGATTGGATATGGATAAGAGCGATTGATGGAGTTGATAATCCAAATGTTTTTTTTGATTTACAAAACGGAGTAAAAGGTATTACTGGAGGCACTAACTATATAGATTCAAGTATTGAACAAGTAGGTGCAACGGGTTGGTATCGTTTAAAATTAGTTTTTTCTCAAGGTATTACAGAAATAAGAATTTACCCAGCAGATGATGATGGAGATGTAAGCGGAACAAGCGGTAACATCCTAATTCAAGACGCTATGCTAAACGAGGGCTTAGTCGCTCAACCTTACATTGAAACAACAACAACGGCAGTCTATGAGGGTATAACAGATGACGTTCCTCGTGTTGATTATAGCGGAGGAGGATGCCCAAGTCTTTTGCTTGAACCACAGAGGACTAACGTAGTGACATCTTCCGAGCATATCGGTTCTTATAGTGTTTCCAATGTTAGTTTGTCTTACAATAATGCTACAAGCCCAGAGGGAGTACAAAACGCTACATTGGTAACGGGTGATGCTGGTACTCTTACAAAAGTTGTAAACTTTAATCCCGCATCAAGCGGTGCATACACAATCAGTGTATTTGCAAAATATGATTCCCACCAATGGATTCAGTTGGGTATGGGTGGTATTGCTACTTATGCAAACTTTGATATTCAAAACGGAGTAGTAGGCAGTACAAACGGAACAAGCGATATTGAGGACTATGGAAATGGTTGGTATAGGTGTTCAGTTCAAATGACTACTGGAACGCCAATAAGCCACTACATAGGAATGGTAGATAGTGGTTCTGCGGTAAGACTTGCTACATCATCTTCAACAAATAGTTTTTGGGCTTATGGAATGCAAAGCGAGATTGGAAGTTATAGCACAAGTTACATCCCCACATACGGAACAAGCACGACCAGAGTAGCGGATGCGTGTTATAAGACGGGGATTAGTTCGTTGATTGGGCAAACGGAGGGGACTATGTTTGTGGAGGTTGATACTGCGGTTCTCGGTGATATTTACGGAGGTAACAATCGACGCCTTTTAACCATTTCGGATGGAACATTAGTTAACCGAATAGTTATTGCTCAAAACAGAAATACTGATGCAATCGCTTTAGCCGTAGTTACTTCATCTACATTGGTTGCTGAAATTTTTACTGGTTCAAATCAAAGCGGTATTAAGAAGATAGCGGTTGCCTATGCAAACAATGATTTTGTAATGTATGTAAATGGGGTACAAATTGGAACAGATACAAGCGGTGCAGTACCACCTTGTAGCCGTTTGGGTGTAGGTATTTATGAAACTGCGGCTGCATATAATGCGGCTTGTCCATTAAACCAAGCAATGCTATTCCCTACCCGTTTAACCAATGACCAATTAGAAGAATTAACAAAATGAGTTTATTAAATAAAGCATCATTAATACAAATACCAAGCGGCTACAAAGATGGCACGTTATATAGTGTCAAGCCAACTAACGGAGATGGAGATTTCACGTTCAGTCGTGGTTCTAACTTATCGGCAACCCGTGTTAATAGTGAGGGGTTAATAGAGAAGGGTAGGGAGAATCTGTTGCTTCAATCAAATACGTTTGATACTACTTGGTATAATTCGGGTACTGCTTTGACTTCGGGTCAAGCAGGATATGATGGTACAAACGATGCTTGGTTGGCATCAAGAGGTGGTGGGTATAATTATGTGGCTCAAGACATTTCAACAAGCGGAGTACAATCCTACTCAATATACGCAAAGGTTGGTTCTTTTGATTGGATTTATGTAAGAGTGCAAAACTCTGCATCGGCTTATAGAGGTGCTTATTTTGATTTATCAAGCGGTTCGGTTGGCACAGTTGAGAGTGGTATTATAGACACTAAAATTGAAGCCGCAGGAAACGGATATTACCGATGCACTATTATATTCAACGAGAGTCTTAACAGAGTTTTATTTTACCCAGTGCCAAGCAACAACGGAGTTGGAACAGGTGGTACAGGAACTATCTACATCCAAGACGCTCAGTTAGAACTCGGCTTAGTTAGTACAGACGTAATCACTACAACCACCACAACTGCACAAGCGGGTATTCTTGAGGATATGCCACGCCTTGACTATTCGGGTGGGGCTACTTGTCCAAGTCTTTTGTTAGAGCCTCAGAGGAGTAATTTGGCTTTGTATAGTGAGCAGTTTGATAATGCTTATTGGGGAAAGACTGCTGGTACAACAATTACAGCAAATACCACAATTAGTCCAGATGGGTATACAAATGCCTACACTATTGCCTTTGCCGCTGGTGGGGATAGCGTTAATAAAATCATATCTACTGGTTTAAGCGTAGTAAGCGGAACAACTTACACAATCTCTGTATTTACAAAAAGCACTACGCAAGTCATTTTCTTTGGTGGAGCAACGGGCGGAACGGGAACAAATGTTTATAATGGTTCCGTAGATTACGGGAACGGATGGTATAGGCAAAGCGTTACCCGCACTTGGAGTGCTTCGGGAACCGTAAACGTTCAAGTTGTTTTATCATTGCCTTCGGCTGGTTCAACAATCGCCTACGGATTCCAAGCAGAACTCGGAAGTTACCCAACATCCTACATACCTACCTATGGTAGTAGTGTGACGAGGTCGGCTGATTCTTGTAGTAAGACGGGTATTAGTTCGTTGATTGGGCAAACGGAGGGTGTGCTTTATGCGGAGGTTGATTTAAATGTCAAGATAGAAAGCGGTTCTCCCGTTTCTGGTATTTTGACTACAAACAACAATGTAAGTGACTTGCAAAATTGTATTATTTTAGGAGTTGAAAGAAATGCTTCTGGAACAAATAGCATTTATTGTCTTGTTCAAGTTTCAAACGTGACTCAAGCGGCATTGTTTGGGTCAAGTATCACAAGTGGAAACTACAAAATAGCATTGGCGTACAAGGCGAACGATTTTGCACTTTATGTTAATGGGGTGCAAGTTGCGACCGATACAAGCGGAAGTGTACCAACAACAAGCCAAGTTTTGATAGGCACAAGAAGAAATTCGGACAACTTCACTTTGGCAGATAGAGTATCCCAAGCAATCGTATTCCCCACACGACTAACCAACGACGAATTAGCCACACTAACAACAATATAAAATGTTCAGAAAATATTCATTTACAAACGAAACAGAAGCCAACACCTACATCGATGGATTAGGAGTTGACGAAGATGGTAACCCAAGCCATCCTCATAGCATCGTGCGATTGGGTAATATAGTCCTTGAAGAAGGCACATACGATAGCGAAGGCGAAGTAATAACCGAACCCGTTCTTTCAAGTAAATACCACGTTGATGTTTTGTGGAAAGGTGATTCGGTAAGTTCTTGGGATTCTAAAATAGTATGGTGTCCACCGATGGGCGTTCATACGTTTGGTTCATCAAGGGCAATCGCTGAATGGACTGAAAAGTGTAAAGAACTACATCCTGAGTATTTCCCCGAACCAAGTGAAGAGATATGAAAACCTTTTTAGACGAAATAGGAATAAATATAATGCAATCAATAGCGGGACTTTTCGGCTCGTTGTTGCTATTGGGTAAGGGTTCGGCAAAGAATATCAAGCAGACGTTTTTTGCTATCATCACGGGCGTTGCAAGTGCTAACTACATCACACCCGTTGTATGTTCGGCATTGTCTATATCAGAAACGAACTATCAAAATGGTGTTGCTTTTATTCTTGGGTTCTTAGGACTTAAAGGAGTTGAGGCGGTGGCAAAAAGATTCTTTAAAGAAAAAATCGATGCAGATAATTAACGAAATAGCAAACCTTTTAATATGCGTCAATGCGACGTTGTTTTACATCTTCGTTTTTGGGCGTGATGTAAAGGCATTGGCTAAACTAAACTTGATCGAACAAGCCATGTTAAGAGTGGGCTTGGCAATCCCAGCATTAGGGGCGTTGTATAACGTTCTAACGGCTCAATACCCACCGATTCCCGAAATACTTATAAATATTGGATATGCCTCGTTGTGGACATGGGCTTCGATGTTTCATTATAATACTTTTGTAAAGAATGGAAAATAACTTCATACGGATAAACTTTGCGGAAAGCAAAATCCCAATCTTCAAGGAGAACAAATCAAAAGGCTTCTTGACTTATGGTGCGGATAATGCTTATCCTCAAATGTTGATTGATCTATTTAACAGCTCACCAAAGCACGGAGCAATAGTAACTCAGAAAGCTGACTTCATTGCTGGTGATAAAACCGAAATTGTAGCATACAACACAGAGGATGTTGCAAAAGCAAACGAGGCATTAGATTCAATTAACGCCTATGAAGATTTTGACAGCCTCAAATCAAAAATTGCTCAAGACCTTGAGTTGTTTGATGGGTTTGCTTTAGAAATCATCTGGAACAAAGCAAAAACTAAAATAGCTGAGATTTATCATTTGCCTTTTCAGAATGTCCGTCACTCATTAGATGGTCATTATTTATACGCTGAAGATTGGACTGCAAGAAAAGTTGAGCCTGAACATTATTATCCTTGGAATCCCAACACGAGAGAATCTAAGCAAGTGTATTATTTTAAGATGTACAAAGCAGGATGTGGTGAATATCCAACAGCACCATACCAATCAGCTCTTAAATACATCGAGATAGACACAGAGATTGCCAACTTCCATTTGAACAGCATCAAGTCAGGCTTTTCTGCTCAGACGCTTTTACAATTGTTTAAGGGCATTCCGTCACCAGAGGAAGCTCGTCAAACAATCAGAAGATTTAAAGACAACTTTAGCGGAACAGATAACGCTGGAAGTATTATCATTCAGTTCAACGATCCGAATGAAACTCCTTCAGTAGTTAACAACCTTGCACCATCAGACTTTGACAAGCAATTCGACATTCTGAACAACACAGTCCAAGAGGAGATTTTGATGAGTCACAGAGTTACTTCTCCAATGCTTTTCGGTATCAAGACAGAGGGGCAACTTGGAGGGCGTAACGAGTTAATTGAAGCGTTTGAGGCTTTCCAAACTTCCTACATTGAGCCAAGACAGAATCAAATGGATAGAGCCTTGAGTTCTATATTTAAATACATTACACCTGTCAAGCTTAAAACTAAAAACAAGCCACCGATTGGACTTGACTACATTGAACTATTTGAGAAAGGCATCATTGACAGAGATGAGGCTCGTATTGAGTTAGGAATGTCAGCTACAACAGCAATGTCTGAACAAGTAAAATGTGAGAGCTGTGAGAATCCTTTTGGATGGGATGATGACAAAGATTTAAAAGTTTTTGCTGAGTTTGGTGAAGATGCTGACAATTTTGAGTCAGTACCCTTGGAGTTCGGAGATGCTCTACAAGCGATGATTTTGCAGTGGCTGTATAGTAACGAGGGAATCACCTTAGAAACGCTCTCTAACAACATTAAAAAGCCTGTGGAGGAGATAATGCGAGAGGTTGATGATATGGCACAAAGAGGCTTGATTGAATCTGTTGAGGATGGTTTTAAAATCACACCTGAAGGAACAACCACTCTTGAAAATTCAAATGTAGGAACAGAGATTGTGACTCGTTACACTTATGAGAAAGCACCGGGAATAAGCGGAGGCGATTTGTTGCCTACATCTCGTGACTTTTGTCAGAGAATGATAAGACTCAACCGAGTTTACACAAGGGAAGAAATTGACCAAATATCTGTGATTCTTGCAAGGGAATACAATGATCCTGGTTATTCAGCTTGGAAAAGACGAGGTGGATGGATGACAATCAAAGGCACAACCACTCACGTTCCATATTGCAGACACATTTGGCAACCACAATTATTAAGAAGAAGAATCAATGGCTAACTTTGTTTATTTTATATCGACTCAATACCTACGAGATAATTCACCTATCAATGAAAATGTTGATCCTAAGCTTTTAAAATCTGCAATCAAGGAAGCTCAAGAGATTTACATTCGTGATGTGATTGGCTCGGGTATTTATGATGAGTTGCAAGATCAGGCATATAACGACACTCTGACAAGTGACAACAGAACATTGTTAGATTCATACATTGCACCTTGTTTGAAATACTACTCACTCACTGAGTCAATGTTGCCAATGACGTTCAAGTTCATGAATAAGTCAGTAGCGACTCGCAACTCTGAGAATGCCACACCGATTACAACAAGTGAATTGACACAGATAGAGCAGAGATACAGAGATAAGGCGGAGTATTATGCAGAACGATTAAGAGATTATTTAAGAGAGAATCCAACATTATATCCTAAGTTCTTGAATCCTGGAAGTGGTTTTGATGTAATTCGACCAAAGAATACAGCATTGTTTGGAGGCATTTATATGCCGGGTACAAGTGATGACTGCTTCTACAATTACGATTTCCCTAATGACGAAGAATAAATGGAGGCTAAAAAACGAAGCCAAACTGAAAAAGTATGACGCTCAACCAAATCATCGAAAAGATAAAAACCCAAGCGGAAAGCCACAAGATGGTGGGAAAGTTCGCAGTGGGAGCAGAGTTTGACTTTGCAGTTGATGAAGTTAAATACTATCCTCTTGTGTGGTTAGTTCCAAATGGCTTCACATTTAACACAGAGCAGAAGGCAGTCAATTATGACTTCTCAATGCTTGTGATGGACAGACAATTTGAAAGCAGTTCTAACACCATTGAGGTTCTATCAGACACGGCAGGGATTATTATCGACATTGTAACACTACTTAAAAGAAACGTAACCGATGCAGACTTTGAGATCGTGGTTAGCGGAAACGCTGAACCCTTTTTTGACTCCCGTACTGACGTTGTTGCTGGGCATGGTATTAGCTTTACTATTAACACGCCCTACCTCGAAAGCTACTGCGACATTCCAACGTGATACGAGTAGAGTAATAATAATTAGAGAAATCTATGCAGTTGACAAAGAAATTGATTCGCTCCGCAACATTTACTCTGATAGCATTAGCAGTGTTAATACCACAAAGAGCATTCTCTCAATTCTCAGACTCCACGATAAGAGAGATTAACGAGCGATTGATTGAGTTGCATGAATGCAGAAAGAAGCAAGAACTTTATATCAAGTTAGCACACAATGACTCGTTAACTATACATCGTCAAGACAGCATTATTCAAGAACTAATAATAGCCACTAATAACGAAAAAGAGGCTAAATATAGATATCAAAAAATATCAGCCTTATCAAGTGCTTTGCTCTTGTTGGCATTAATACTATGAAAACAAATGTACACATCATCAGAAACACATTCGAGCCAAAAAAGGTATTACTCATCTCTGACGCACACTGGGACAATCCAAAGTGTGACCGTGACCTACTTAGAAGCCATCTCGAAAAAGCAAAAGAAATCGGGGCGGACATATTGCTTAATGGCGATACCTTCTGTTTAATGCAGGGGGCTTACGATCCTCGTAAGAACAAGAACGACATCCGACCTGAACACAACAAAGCAAACTATTTAGATGCCGTTGTAAATGATGCGGTCAAATGGTTTTCTCCTTATGCTCATTTAATCAAGGTAGTCGGTTATGGTAACCACGAAACCAACATCTTAAAACGACAAGAAACAGATGTGATTGAACGCTTTGTGTATGGGCTTAACTCAACCAATGACACCAATGTTGAAGTTGGTGGATATGGGGGTTGGATAATTTACAACTTTGCTCGTGAGAATAGCAATGGCAAAGTCAATTTCAATATCAAGTATTTCCACGGATCAGGTGGAGGCGGACCGGTAACGAAGGGAACAATTCAGTTTAACAGAATGCAGACTTTTGTTGAGGGTGCTGACCTTATTTGGATGGGGCATGTACACGAAGATCATGAATTAACGTACACAGTTGAACGACTGACTCATAACAACAAGGTAAGACTTAGAGATATTTTGATGGTTCGTACTGCAACTTATAAAGAGGAATACAACGATGGCAAGGGAGGTTGGCATGTGGAGAGAGGGGCAAGTCCAAAGCCTTTAGGTGGTAGATGGTTAGAAATGTACCCACAGAGAGTAATCAAAGACGGCAAAGAAGAAGTAAAAGTCAACGCATTTACATACAAGATAAGATGAAGATAGAAGTGAACTACATATTCCGTGAAAACATGATTGATCCTATTTACGAACAGATAGGATTAGAAACAGAAGCACACGAAGTGGAAATAGTTGAACAGGGCGTTTTAGACTTGACAAAAGTGGTAGGAGCTTCACAATTTTACGAGATGACTCAAGTGTTTTGTGAGGGTTCTCATTCTTTTTATATAGATTTGCCTTACGAAGAGTTTAGATATATATGGCTGACAACGTGAACAATCCTACCCACTATGCAGGGGAGATTGAATGTATAGAATGTATTAAAGCACAAATGAGTTATGAAGAATTTAAAGGTTATTTACGGGGTAATTCTCTTAAGTATATGTGGCGTTATAATCGTAAAAACGGAATGGAAGACCTGCAAAAAGCAGAGTGGTATCTCAAAAGATTACAAAAAGAAATACAAGACCATGGGTAATATAAACAACGCAAACATCGACTACATCCTCAAGTGGGAGGGTGGACTTAGTAAACATTCAAAAGATTCAGCATCGTCAGACTGTGTGCCTGATGGCTCTGGCGTACATACGAACCGAGGAATCACTTGGAAATCTTGGAAGGCTCAGTTTTCAGATTCTCCTGAATCAATAAAGAGATTCTATGAGATGAATCACGATGATTGGAAAAAAATCTACAAACTATACTGGGATGGCATCAAGGCAGATGATATTGAATCCGATTTAATCGCTGAGTTTTGGGCTGATTTTGCTTGGGGTTCTGGTGTTTACGGAGCAGCCAAGCAGTTGCAGAAATTCATCGTATCAGAGGGTTTTAACATTGCAGTGGATGGGAAGGTAGGGAAGAACACTTTGAGTGCCTTAAATCGCCTTATAATCATGAAAGGAGAGGACTATATCTACTTAAAGAGTTACGACCATAGAGTTGACTTCTTGAGAGGGCTTGATTCATTCAAGCATTTTGGTCGTGGATGGATCAGCAGATTAAAGGACTTTCACAACTACGCACTAAGTAAATTGAATGGCTGATTCTCTTGAAAGCATAGGAAAAGAGTATTCAGATTTTAACCCGTCAGCAGATGATGGGATTTTGCGTATAGTCCAGAATTGGGGCAACGAGCTTATTGCTCAGATGCAGAACCGGTTGAGGATTAACAACACTAACGCCTCAAGTTCATTATCTCAGTCTATTGAGCCACAAATCAAAGGAACACAAAAAGGATATCGTTTGACTGTCCTAATGCAAGAGTATTGGTTTTATGTTGAGAACGGTAGAAAACCAACTAAAGCCGGTGGCAATGGTGAATTGTATCGTAACATTTATGAGTGGGTACAAAACAAAAGAGAAATGCAGATGAAGATTTCTCAGTCACCTGATAGAATTGCAGCCACTAAATCACTTGCTCACGCTATTACCAACAAGATACACAAAGAGGGAACACAATCGCAACCATTCGTGACACCATCTTTAAAACAAGTCACAACTCAAACCCTCGCTCAGAGAATTGGGAGGTACATTGCCGACACTTTAGGCAGCCCATAAAGAAAAAAGTTTTTTCATTCTGCAAATTATTTTTATATTTGTGGCATGGAAATACAAGAAATTGTAAAGCTAATCAAGCTTAAGAAACGTCACGGCATCATCAAGCGTGTCAGTGAACAAACGGGCGTATCTATGCCCAGCGTCAAGAAGTACATTGAAGGCAACGTTATTTCAGACAAAGCCCTTTTAGTTTTAAAGGCTGCCCTTGAGGACATTGAAAATGAGGAGGTGCAGCAATGATTACTATTTTAGTTGAGGACAAAGATGTTGTTGTTGAGCAGTGTTTTGTCACGTTAATCTTTGATCGTGAGGAAATCGAGTCAATGATTATGGAGCATTACCGGGATGAGTATTCTGACCATGTGTACAGAACAGTTGACGAAGAAGGTGCATCATTCACCACTGACTTTCTTTTGTACAATGACATTGAACGCCACGATGTTATCAATGACTTGATGTACTATCACGACCTAAAACCAACCAAAATCAAATTAGTAGAAAATGAAAACAAGTAATGAAACAAGCAACCTTGTAAAAGCTCTGTTTGAGTTCCAAGGCAAAGTCAACGCTGTTAAGAAGACAGCCAAGAATGACCATTTCCACTCTTCGTATGCGGATTTGTCCAGTATTCTGACAACCATCAACCCGGTGTGTCAAGAGTTAGGGCTTCTAATTACTCAGCACCCACACGATGACGTATTGGTCACCAAGATTTATCACGTTGAATCAGGCGAATGGATGCAATCTGAACAGCTCTTAAGAATGCGTGATGCTAACAATCCACAGCAGTATGGTTCTGCTTTGACCTATGCTCGTCGTTATGCCCTTGCATCTATCTTTAATTTAAACCAGGCAGACGATGACGGAAATTCTGCAAGTGGGCATCAAGTTAAAACAGTCAAGGAAACCATAACACCACAACATCCAATGTGGCAGAAAGCATTAAAACACATTCAGAACGGTGGCAACATCCAAGACATTAAAGACAAGTTTGTTCTATCTAAAAAGCATGAGGAGGTATTGACAGCAACCAAATGACTAATGACTAAAGGATTTAAACTATTATGAAAACAAGTAAAGAAACACAACTAAAACGCTATGGAAGTTTTTTACACGATGTGTATGAAACCAAAATAGCAACAATCGAAATGTGCAAAAAGCACAAGATTAATGTCAACACTTTGACTTCGATGAGAAGAATGTGCTTGATTGACAGAAAAGGCAACAGCAAGATGCAACACAAGCCAAACATCAGAACTGTGCAATCTGTTATTTCAAACAATAAGGAATATCAGAAAAAATACCATCAAGCAAAAAGAGTTGAATCAAAACCAAGAAAGCCCATTGTAAAGACCCATACAAAAGAAATCAATCTATTTTGGGGTATGATAAAAATAATCAGATGATGGAAGTTACAATGACTCAAAGCCAAGAGGAATGGCAGAAAGCAAGAGCCAACAGATTCACAGCCTCTGTGGTTCACAAGTTAATGGGGAGCAGCCGATCAGGTTCTCCCCTTTCAAAGACGGCAGAAACATTTGTCTATGAACGAGCTGCTGAGATACTGACCGGCAATTCTAAGCCAATTTACGGAGATGCTCTTGATTGGGGTATAGCACATGAGCAATATGCATTTTTTAATTTCAATCAGCAGAACTTTCAGGAGTGGACATACTACGGAGGAGAAACCTACGTCTTTATTCCCTATGGGGAGTACAGCGGATATTCCCCAGACGGCTTGAGTTCGGATGCTATACTTGAAATAAAATGCCCTTACAATAGTGGCATCCATTTAAAGAACTTCAATATCTATGATGCAGATAGCCTTAAGCAAATACATCCTGAGTATTATTGGCAGATGCAACTCGGAATGTTAGCCACTGACCTTGACTATGGTTATTTTGTTTCGTATGATCCACGAATGCCAGAAGAAAAACAGATGCACATAGGAGAGATTGAGAGGCATGAAGTCGAGTTTGAACTAAATGAGAAATTGACAAATGCTTGGGAATTATTGCAAGAAATTTTGTCAAATTAAAAAGAAAGTTTATATTTGAAGTATGGAAGTACCAGTAATTTTAGTTTTACCAATCGCATTGATCATGGCTATTTGCTATTTAGCTTATGCTAAAATCTGCGATGACATTAGAGAATTTAAGAAGCTTGAGGATGAGCTTGAGCGTCAAGCCAATGAATCTGAAAAGCCTTATGTTGAACCACTTTACAGAAGGAGATTCAAGAAATGAACAACATGATTCAGCAAAGGGTTGCTGCCGTTCTACTAAAGCATCCTGAAACCAAAGATGATGACCGAATGCTTACTGCTTATTATTGGACAATGCAGATGGCAGACGAAGGAATCAGATTAGAAACCTTTGATGACTTTAAACGTGAGTACACATTTGGCAAGTTGACCGATGCCCAGACGATCACGAGAATCAGAAGAAAGCTTCAGATGGAACGCCCACAATTTAGAGGCAAGAAGTATTTGGAGAAGATGGCAAAGCAACAAAAAGTCAAAAGTGATTTGGGTTATACTGATAATTCATTATATTCGTAGAGCAAACAACAGGGTAGGAGCTGTTATGTTAAAAGATTTTTGCCTCGGCTGGTTAGATGGACTCCTACACATCTAATCGGTACGGGGCTTTTTTTATGGCACAAAATAAGAAATCATTCATATTGTACACCGACCTAATTCATACGGTGCAGCAATTAAACGAAGAACAAGCCGGTAGATTGTTTAAGCATATTCTCGCTTATGTTAATGACCTTGATCCTGAAACAGACGATGTTATAACCAAGATTGCATTTGAACCAATT
>Ga0208547_1000334_pt1 | contig 27125 bp, 38 predicted proteins | sample DEB08_DNA_5_FD_185501 | JGI IMG/M metagenome (GOLD analysis project Ga0208547, IMG submission 185501) | Aqueous microbial communities from the Delaware River and Bay under freshwater to marine salinity gradient to study organic matter... | ecosystem: Environmental > Aquatic > Marine > Coastal ...
ACCGGATACCAGACACTGGCTACCAACGCGGGAAGCGTGGACGCAAGACTTCCTGGACCAGGTACCAAGCAATTTAACATTACGATTTTCTATGCCGATGGTTGACCAGCCTGCAGCAGGCAGCTGGGCCAACACATCAACGGTAGTTAGCGGTCAGGGTAGAACATGTCCCGCACCTGATCAAAACAACGAGTGTAAAGACTGTCGCGCATGCTGGGACCCTTCTGTTAGAAACGTGGCTTATGGTAAACACTAATGAGCCACGTATTCAAACATCCGAAGTATTACGAAGAGCTGCGCAAGAAGCGCAAACAGGACATATTGCCGCGCGGCAATATGTCTCCTGATTCGGAGGAAAAGCGACAAGCGTCAAGCGACAAGCGTCAAGCTGCGACAATAAATCATATTAACAACAAGGAGGAAAATGAGTAAAGTGAAAATTAATAACAAACATGCGAAACGGTCAACTAAGACCAGCTCAACGCGAGCCGCTCGACAGGACCCTGAGCTAGCAGGTGACTCCACCGTGATAGAGCTAATGGAGCGCTCAGGGGATAGGGATCTAATGACAACAATTAAAATACTTCATGAAGAGTGGGCCCTGGATCAGGGATACCGGGATAAGCGACAAGCGCCAAGCATCAAGCGTCAAGCAGCAAGCCTGAAGCATGTACCAAGATACGTGGGTAGTGACTATAAAGCGACAAGCATCAAGCGTCAAGCGCTGACAAAAATTCCTCCAAATTAATCCAACCCTGGACCCGGGGTTCAAGCTTCAAGCCACAAGCAGCAAGTTCCCGGATACAAGAGCCCTCATAAAGTTTTGGAGTCTTGCTTCTGGCATCCAGAACTAAGATAAAAGTATTGAGTGGATGTTTCACATGGAACGCAATTTGATGTGGCGAAAATGTGACCTTGTTTGTTTTTGTATATTTTAGTTCTACAGTGAAAAAGTGGCAGTTATTATTATAACCCAATAGATCAGGAGTACCGGGAACGCTAATGTTTTCCAGTCTTGTCCACTGTATTTCTGTAAGATTTCTTTTAACTTGTGCATAGAATTTAGTTTCTGGTTTCACGTTATTTTTAAGGCAACAAGGCTAGCCAATTTTTTTCAAAACCTTACCCATATTCCATGTTTCAGCTTGAACTGTAAATACTAGACGGTGTGTCTCTCTAACTCCTATTAATTTATTTTCCATTAATTGTAAAGAGGCAATGTCATAAAATTTTCCATCTGGAAGACAAACTTGCACACGAGCATTTTGTGCTGTGCCATGTTGGCACATTTTATCCAGAACTTGTCTTAACATTTTACCTTGCATAAAACTTTCTATTCATGGCGCCCAGTATCTGTAGCAATAATAAACTTAAGGAGTTGAAAATAACTACTCGTAAGCCGACGCCAATCAATTCAATGTTTATAAGACATTGCGGTGAACCAAAATACTTTTGTAAATTATTTTCCACAACATCTATTGCGTTTATACCATTGTTGTGTTAAAAGTCAAACATGGGATTACCAAAAAGATTAACTGAACAGCAAATAAAATTCGCAAATTTATTGATTTCTGAGCAAGGTAGAAAGACTGCGACACAATGCGCAATCGAAGCAGGTTATGCAAAAGACTCTGCAAGACAAGCCGCTAGTAAATTACAGAATCCAAAATTATTTCCACTTGTAGTACAATACATTGGAGAATTAAGAGATGAATGGCAAAAACAATATGAAGTTACATTTGCAAATCATATTTCAGAATTAGGTAAACTTAGAGATGAAGCTAGAGAAAAGAAAGCTTGGTCTGCTGCAGTTAACGCGGAAGTAGCGAGAGGAAAAGCTGCTGGTCTGTATATAGAACAGAAAATAATAAGAACTGGTAAATTAGAAGACCTTTCAACAGAAGAATTAGAAGCAAGAATGAAACAGATAATTGATGACTACTCTCCCATCCTTGAAAACGTAGAGTTCGAACACCTAAAAGAAGAAGTAAGGAAAGAACCAAAACTAATTGAGGATACGTCATCAGATGAAGAACTATTAAATTAGTATTCTCTCCATTTTAATTATACAACCTTTAGGAAATACATTTCGATCAGAAAACAACTCATCGTTGTGTTCATAACTTCCAAACGTTCTGACGTTTTTATTATCTTTCTCATAAACATATGCATGAGTAATCATGATTGATGGTTTCATTCCAGAAAACTCATGAGCAGTCGCATGCCCGCTGTCACCGGTGATATCCGACCACGTAATTTTATAGAAATAATATTTCTTTTTGTTAATAACTACATGTCGGTATTTTGATTTCTTGCTTACCATGGTTTCCTATATACATAAAAAGGGGTATGTATGTATATATATAAAAAACAATTTACCCCCCTCTTATTGGGTATTATACTATTATATAAATTGTAACAGCATGTAACAGAATTGTAACAAATTGACCTGTTAAAAAACTCAATGTTTTCAATACTTTTAGTAAATTGTAACAATTGTAACAAATGTAACATACTTTTTATTTTTTTATTTTTCAAAATAAAAGTTTACCCCTTTTTCTGATTATATGTTACAAATTGGTCAACCTTACTGACCCATTTCCACATATATTGTTGAAATTCCTTATCTTTTACTACAAACTTCTGAAAATAGTTGTCTTTAGTGCACATTAGAATCACTCCAGACTGTATTTTAGTGTTATAAACATAGTTGTGGGCCATGGCGTATGCCGCCAGTTGCGTGAAGTAATCTTCAATCCACTCTCTTTTCTTGATTTTGTTGCTCTGCTTAAAATCTATGATAGACTCCCGGCCTTCATAAATTCCAACTAAATCTGTGGCTCCAGCGTAAAGACCTGGATAGTACAATGTGATCTCAGACCCCCATACCTCCTCCATAGAGCCCTTTAGACCCTCCTTGAAGATAGTTTGGGCCATGATGCCTGCTGCCTGACCCATGTCGCTTAAATCAGCGTGTCCTTCGCCGGTAATGTACCCTTCAATTATTCTATGCATAATGGTACCACGATTCGCTGCTTCATTCTTAATGTGTTCTGCCTTATTTTCGCCTACTTTTTGTTTCCATTTAGCCAATATTGCTTTCTTTTCCTCAGACTGTGTAGCCTGTAGAATAGTTGTGACACTTGGTAATTTTTCTTGACCAATATCATAATGACGTTGGTCATTAATCAATGATCGAATCGATGGTGGGTAGTCAAATTTTTTATTCCATATCATTAGTTTATACTCTTATCCTCATCTTTTTTGCCATGATAAACTTCGTACCATGCACCACAATCTTTATCGGGACAGTGGTACATGGATAAAATTAAATACTCAGAATCTTCTTGTCCAACATCCTCAGTATCATAATCATTCTGCCAGACTAGTTCAGTCTGGCAGGTAAAACATTTAGGCATTAGTATTTATTTTTCTTTAAATTGTCTAATCCCCATTCCGGTTTTAAATTTGAAAAATGAAAACATTTCTTTTGTTCGCTTTCTCTTGTCAAATCAAAATCAGCACAAGGTTTGATATGGTCAATATGCCATGCACCATAATTGTCCCAATTCATTCCTCTTTTAAATAACTTTTCAATATATTTTTTAAAGTCATCAGGAGTGAGACCCACTAAATCAAAAGTGTGTTGTGTTTTTTTGATATTATCTCGTTTTAATACATAGTACAATCGAGTCCTAAGATTATTTGCCAATCGATGTCTTGGATTGGTTTCTCGGTATTCCTTGTGTTTACTCATAACATATTCAGTTCTTCTAATCTTCGTTGAAGGTTCCATATGCCATATTTGATTGTACTCACGATTACATTCCTTACAATAAGGTTGTAATCCATCTTTTGTGGCTGTTTTTTTACTAAACTCTTTTGTAGATTTAGTATAACCACATCTTGGACAGTATTTAGTCATTCCCAACTCGCTTTCTTGTTATCTCTTCTAGTTCTGTACCATTCAAAAAATTTCTTATCAGTGAACCAATAAGCAACTTGATCCGGCGGTACTTGGTCCGTTCTTATACAGTCGTATAAATTCTCGTATTCAGACTTTTTAATATTTGGTTTTTTGCGGTCTGCCATCTTGCGTCCTTTCTCTATCATTCCATCTACAATCAATTTCTAAAACTTGATCCTTTTTACCATAACATATTTTGATAATATGACCAATCTTACTGGAGTCTATCCAGTAGTTCTTATAGTCTTTAATCACTATTGTTTTTCTAGTAGACATTTATTTTTACCACTTTCAATTACTTTAAAATTATAAGTTTCTAATACTTGTGCAATTAAACCCATATTATATTTAGTGTAATCATCAAATACAAATCGTGCATTTTTCTCACTTCGATTTGCAAACCAAACTGCTTCGGTGATCACATCTTTAGTCATGTGTGGGCCATCAAAATGTACAAATGCAAACGTAGAATGTCTATGTTCAGTATCATTCATAAATTTAGTGTCCGTCATATTACATAACGTAAACTTACCTTGATTGCGATAGGGCTTAAAATCATTGAGCATAGTATCTCTCATTTCATCGGTATAATCGCACGTATACTCTCCTGTATCATCATAATGTTGATATTTGAGGTTTCCATAGGGATCAACGCCAACATGAATATAATTGTTGATAACGTTATCCATAATAATTTTAGAACCAAGTCCTTCACGTACTCCGATCTCACAAGTTTTATAACCTTGACAATTAAACCCTTTGGTCCATTTGTCCAATAAGTCATAATCTGAACTATCCCCTCTGATCATTAGATTCCTTTTTTCTTAATTGCGATTGCAGATATATTTTTTGTTTACGCAACATATCTATTTCTTCTTCAAGTTTTCGAATATGTGCTACAGAAAGTAAATCCCTTTCTTTCTGTATGTTTTTAAATCGAGCTTCATCCATCATAATTTCTCCTTGTGAATCACACTGTGGGCATTGATGTATAATTTCCGTCGGATTCTCTATTGAATCCAGAACTTTTATATAACCGTTTCCAAGGCATCTTGGGCATATTGTTTTTGCCATAATTATTCTCCATTTCTTTCATTACTTTATTTATTTTTTTACGAACTATATTACCATCTAACTGAGCCATATAACATACTCCATCAAAATCTCGATTGGGTTTAGTTACATATTCGATTTCATAATAAATTTTATCTTTATGAAATTTTTTAAACTCAATAGTTCTATTTTTTAATTTAATTGCATCTTCAATTGCAACTACTAAAACATTTCTCCATAAATTTCTTACTGGATCAAAATTATCATACTCAATTAGAGTTTTTTGTACTAAGTTTGCCATTTAATTTCCTTGCTTTCTCATTGATTAAGACACCTAAAGCTTTAGCTCTAGATACCGATACTCCCGGAACTATAACAGCCCGGATTTTGTCTAACTTATCACAATCTTCATGTGATAAAGCGACAGATTTATATTTACTTATATCAGTCATTGATATATCCTTTCATAATTTATAACTAATAATATAGGATTTTTATATCTTTTTACAAGATTGTCAATGAAATTTATTTTAACAGTATACATCTGTTCTTTACTATCTGGAGAATGTGTTATTCCACAAGATAAGGAAGCAGGATTTTATTACCCTAAAGAATATGGTTCGCATTTCGGTTGTGTCCGTGATGGGTTAGGGGAATCTTTTGAAATATTATTTAGCGGTGATTACTTCAATGCCGATGCTATAGAAACTTATAAATTATACCCTAAGTTTGGTTGCGCTCAAGGCGATCCTTCGACTCAACCTGGGACACCTTCTTAAGTAATTCATACCACTGATCCCTGAGGCCTGGATCCTTAGTCTTGTTGTATTCGTTCGCTAACTTATCGGCCTTGTCCGATATATTTTTTAAAATCACGTTTCTCATTTTTGTTCTTTCTTTTTTTATGTACACCCGGACGCTTCTTAGGTTTTGGTCTTGGCACATAGTGTACAAATTTTTGTTTAGCCATTTTTTATATTATCTTTAATCCATTTTTTATCAGAATCTGATAACTGCATATATCTTATTCGACCATTGATATGCTGTTTTGTATCGTGGCCACAGTTTGTGCATCTGTAGTATTCTGAAACGATAGCAACTAAAATTGCTTCTTCTTCACATTCTTCACAAAATCCATGAACCGTATCTATCTTATTAAAAATTTTAATTTCTCTAGTCATACTAAATCTACTGCCTTTCCAATTACGGGTTTGTATTTAGTTTTACCATTCTCATCACGATAAGCAAGTAAGAACTGTTTACGTGGTTGATCGGTTATATAACTACAATGAACCCAACCACTATTAGGTTCACCAGGTACATAGAACTCTAAAATCATTTGATCAAAATCTAAATTTTTATAAATCCAATCAGCTACTTCCGCATTATCTTTACCGGGACATTCAAAATCAGCAGCTTCTGCTTTTGTATGTTGTGAATTTACAGAGCTACCTATCTTGACACATAGAGTAGGACTCCTGAAGCCTGATGTAATGGTTACTGGACCAAAGTGATCTCGTACTGGCTGTAAAATATTCTCGCACAGTAGTTTTAATTTTTCAATTTGATTGGCATTAGGATTGTTATCCACTCCTAATCGTATAGCAGTGTCCGATTTAATTAACTCTTGGAGAGTAAAGTTCCTGGAAAGGTTCATTATTCAAATATTATTTTTTTAATACTTATACTACCATCAATATTTTTTTCAAGTTCTGCTTCTGTTATTATACACTGATAAGATCTAGTATAACTAGGAGTTCTTTCAGCAATTCTTTTAGCTTTTAAGCATTCAGACATATCTGATTTATATCTATATTCAGATACTTCATTGTTTACCAACATAATTAAAGCCACAACTGTTTCTATCATTATTAGTGAGCTCCATTACCATTTGCAAATTTTATATCTCTTGTTGCATCCTTTAATTTCTCAATATCTTTTTTTAACTTTTCTATTTCATCTGTATGTTGTTTTAACATTATCCCTGTGTGTACATTTGCTTCTAACATTTTTTGCATCTTTTCAATTTGTGTTGCTTGCCACTCTAGGATCATAAATTGTTCTTGGTCTATAGGTTTTTGAACACTAGCCTCAAGTAAATCTTTTTCAAATAATTGGTTTTTAGTTTCAAGACGATTAAGTCTTTCAATAACACCAAAAGCAAACCACGCGCCTACACAAACTGCTGCGATCAGTCCAATTAAATTACGTAATGGAAGACCAATATTTGTATTATCTGATATTCTTACTGACATGATAAACACTCATCAGAATCTGAATCTAATTCTGCTAATGCTTCTTCCTTACATTCTTTGCTGCAAAATAAATCAAATTGATCTTCTGCATCAAACGCTTCTTTACATTGTTTACATTGTTTTCTCATATTATTCTCCAAATAACCAATCGACATATCTTTGCCACCAGGATTTTTTAGTGGGTGCACCTAATATTACCGGTCCACATTCGCATCTTTCACAAATACATGTATCACATTTATCAACGGTTACAAAATAACCTTGACCGACACAATGACATCTGTGATCACAACTCTTACAATATTTTTTAGCCATCTTTTTTCTCCAAATTGTAAAACATTTTATCAGAATCTTCAGTTACCCATTCACCTGATTCGACGTCCCAAACTGTAGTTTGTACTTTATAGTCTGGCCAATCGTTTTTAGTTGTGTAACTATTTATATGCCAAATGATTCTGTTATTTGGCTGTGCAGCATAATTGCCGTTTTCAAGTGCCATTATGTGTGCGCACTTATGTTCTTGCGGAATTTCTGAATGTTCCGTGTTTAATATATTAGACTCTGGATGTGCCCAGTCAACCGTAAATAAGTATTGACCTTTATAGAATTTTTTATTTTTTCCTAAAAATTTTCCGTCTACTCTATCCAACCAATTAAAGCAATGCACGCTAGGATAATAGCTAAAACAATTCCACAATTGTAACTCGTCGACTGACATATCTGGCACTTCGGATCTAGAAAAACGTTCTTGGAAAAACGCGCTGATAGGCAATCTATAAAAGACCGCACCATTCGGTAGCATCGCATGAAATAAGAGCGCCTTCCCACTAATGCTTGCCAGCCCGAAGATAACACAGTCTTCACTTTCTCCATGATGTCCGGTAAAGTCATAAAGATACTCCTTCCTTATCTTGCAATAGATTGGTGGTATATCTGCATTCAAATAAGCCATAGTTCCCCATATTATTTAATTTCGCCCCAATTAGGACCTGATTCATAATCAACTTTATTAGGAACTTCCAATTCTACAGCTTGTTCCATTATTTGTTTTATTTTATCAGCTTGTGATTTTGATTCAATAGAAAAGTCTAATTCATCGTGAATCTGTATATGAGATAAAAATCCTTCTTTATATAAATCAACCATAGCTTTTTTAGTCATGTCAGCAGCACTACCTTGAATTAATTTATTTAAGGCTTTATAAGTAAAAGCTCTACGTGTTGGATTTTGATACCAATAATTTTTCTTTGGATTGCCATCTTTATCTTTTATAATATTACCTTCAAAATCTTTTAAATGAGGGCCCATTTCTTGTAGTTCTCTCATACGTTCATCATCTTCTGGTGGTACATATGTTCCCCAATCTGCACCTCTTAAGATAGGTTCATACTTAGGAAACCTACAACGTCTACCTAACAATGTTTTAATTTGTCCTCTTGACTCTGCAGCTTTCATAACTTTATTCATTAACTGTTTAACAAATGGTGCTTGACCATGATATTTTGCAAATAGTTCTTCTGATTTTTCTTTTGATACTCCAAGTTCTCCCTGTAGTTTTGCTTTACCCATACCATAAAACAAACCTAGATTAATTGTTTTAGCTTGTGATCTCGGTATAGATGCCATCTCTGCAACTATTTTGTGAAAGTCTGTTGATGGATCTGATTCATATGAATCTGCAATTGTATTTACAGAAGGGAGTCCAAATTTTAATGCATAGTGTGCAACAAGTCTTGGTTCCTGTTGCGAGTAATCAAATGTTCCCCATGTACAATTTTGTTCTGGTATAAATAAAGATCGTAGTAATGGCCCTGTTTCCGGATCCCTGGCGGGTATCTGCTGTAGGTTTGGATTCGCATAACTAAATCGTCCTGTAACCGTTCCTCCATCATCTGAACGTATTTGATTGATATCTGCATGAATTCTACCTTTATGTTCATGTTCTAAAATAGTGTCAATAAATGTAGTTCTAACCTTGTTTATTTTTCTAGCTTCTGCTATCATATTCACTACAGGATTTTCATGATTAGAAATAAAATTTTTTGTAAATGAAGGAGAGTCAGTCTTTTCAGTACGGCTATAAGGTAGCTTCAGTTTGTCAAAAACTTTGGCAATGGATTGTGCTGCCCATATCTGAGTATCTACTCCTGTTTCTATTTTTATTTGTTGCAATAGGTTCTCTTCTTTTACTGCCAGTGCTGTTTTTAATTGATTGGCTTTGGACACGTCTACCCGCACCCCTAGGAAGCGCATATCAACTAAACAAGGAAAAAGATCAGTCTCCAAATTAAATATATCTTGAAGATCATCTTCAACAATTACTTTTTTTAATTTGTGCCAAAGTCTTAAAGTAAGTTCAGCATCTTTTTCACCATATGCTCCAACTTCCATTGCAGGCATTCTCCACATATCTGCTTTAGGATCTAAACCTCTTTCTTTAGCTGCTTGAATTAATCTTGCTTCGTTCTTGCCTTCACTTAAATGATGCCAAGATAAAGTATTCAACGTATACGAGAATCTATTTTCATCAATTAAACTTGCTGCAATCATTGTATCTATAATTAAACCATTGATTTTTATACCTAAATTACGTATCCAACATACGTCATACATTGCATTATGAAATATTTTTGTAGAAGGTGATTCACAAATATCTTTAAACCATTCTAAAGTTTTCTTACGATCTAGATTTGGACCTTCTTCATGTGCTATTGGAAAATATCCTTTATACCCATCTACAGCTACACCGATACCTACTATTTCTCCATTACCAATAATAGCACCTGAACCTTTTGATTTTAAATCAGGATCTCTTGTTTCCAAGTCAATTGCTATTTCATCTGCATTCCTTAAATCAGGAAATTCAGTAGGCATGTTCCATTCTGTTTGTGGCACTATCATATTAAATTAAATAAATAGATTGTTAAAATACATAAACCCATTAGTTCTGTGTAAACATTCATTTCTTTTTGCCTATGTCTTTCATCTTTTTAATTTCTAATTCACAGTAATGAATTATTTTTTCTAAATCTTGTATGCCATTTTTATTTTTATAACGACACACATACTTTATAACATTCCCTTGAAAAAAGGAAAGGTCATTTTTAGAAATGAATTCATAAGGTTGAATGTGAAAATCCTTGTAGTGACTTCCGCCTATCTGCTTGTCTTGTGGAAATGCGTTTTCAAATATATCTTTACTTGTCATAGTTCATAACCCTTTCTTGTTATTCTTGCTTTTAGTTTATATAAATTGTTACGTGCTCTTGTTATACCCACGTACCAAACTCTATGTTCTTCATCTTGTTTATCTTGACTTCTTTTGATTGACTTTAATATTTTATCGCCAATATCCAAACATAGAATTACATTGTCTTGCTCACCACCTTTTATTGCATGAATAGTAGATAACCATATTCTTGCAGGCTGATCTAAATCTTCTTTATTATCTAATGTGTGTAGTAAATATTCTTTATCTTCATCTTTAGCTAATTTAAATGCAGTAAACCAATTATGATTTGCATTCCATTCAACTTTACCTATAAAATCTTTTATATCTTTTATTTCTTCTTCATTTAATTCTTTACCATTACGCCATAATTCATAATTTTTAGACGCTTTATACATCCTAACTTTAATACTTTTACCTTTATTACTTTCAAAATATAAACCTTTACTTGTTAGTTGTTCTTGTATTTTTAAAAGTCTAGATATAGTTCTAGTTAGTATTAACCATTTTCCTTTTGTTAAATCTATTTCATCTATATTATTTATTTCTTCACACAAACCTTCATAATTTCTTGGATAATATTTTTTTAATTTTCTAATCCCCACTATATTATTTATAGGTATAATAGATTGTTCTTGAACGGATTTAGATATTCGTTTAGAATACTTCAAAATTTTTTCTTTTGCAGGTTCTTGAATAAATCTCTTGACATCAGCACCAGCCCAGGCAAAAATAGCTTGGTCATCATCACCCGCTAAATAAACATCTTTAGATTTTGTTTTTAAAACATCATACAATTTCCATTGTAAAGGTGATAAATCTTGAGCTTCATCTATAAATATAACATCAAACTCAGGTAATTTTTTAGGTTTAGATATTAACATTTGTATCATGTCATTAAAATCTAGAAGTTTTTTCTTCTCTTTAAATATTTTTAAGTTATCGTAAATGTGTTTTAAAGGTGCCCACTCAACAATTTTTGGATCATGTTCTTCTAAATTAAATTCTTCTTCTAAATCAACACATCTATTAATAGATCTATGTATTATTTGAAAATATGGATTTTCAAAACCTAAATAAAAAGACTCATCTTTATTATAACGATCATAAAATTTTACCTGTAAATTTATTTTTTTACCGAACTCTTCATAATGATAAGGTTGCATAACATCTTCTTTATTTATATCTAGACAATCAAACCCCAGTGAATGTAAAGTTCTAAAGTAAATTAATTTTTTATCTTCTGCTGGCATTCTTTTTTTAGCTTCAATTGCTGCCTTTTTAGTAAATGCAAAATAACCTATTCTATGTAATGGTGTACCAGTTCTATGATATGCTTTTGCTCTAGATATTAATTTATATGTTTTACCTGTGCCTGGAGGACCATAATATTTATATATCATACTATATCGTCTTCGCTTTCTATTTCGATTGACTCGTTAATTTCTTCTGGTTCATCAAAAAGAAACAATGGTACTCGTGCTACTCTTATTGGTTTAAAATATTTACCACCATCATCTCTACCAGGATATCTTTTTAATTTTCCAAAATAAGCTTTCTTATCATCATCTTTATCTTCTTTATCAAACAATTGATGTGAAATCATATAAGATGTTTTTTGTGCATCATATTTCCATTCTTCATTTTTTAATTTGTCAAAAAATTTATCAAATACAAACCATGCAAATTTTTCTTCAACTAAAGGTCTGCCACTTTCAAATGATGAATGTGATGTAGCCTGTGCTCCATAAATATGTTTTTGTAATAATTTCTTTAATATTTCTAATGGACTTGTACCTTCTGCAGGTTCTATAGTTTGTATGCCTGGAGTTAGTAAATTAATTATATTCTTTAATTCCTGACGCTTGATCCCTGGTGCAACAATATGTGCTTGTTCGAACATAATGTTTTCAAACTCACTAGGATTTAAAAGTTTATAAGTATTTTTTACATATAATTGTATATTTTCTCCTTCATTATTCTGAACCGTTACTCTCCACTCTGGATTAGGTTTATAATTAATTTTTTGTAAGTTACTGAGTTCTGGAAAATTAGGTTTACCATCAGATAAAACTCCAAATTTTCTTTTTACACAAACTGCTTTCATACAAGATCCCGCTAATAATTGATCACTGCAAGTAAAACCTTTCTTTTGTTTTTCCCAACTACCTATTTTTGATTTAATATGATCATCAGTCCAGTGTTCATCAAAAGTAAAATACTTTCTGCCTGCTTGTAAAACCATTTTCTTCCAACTATCTGGATATTTCTTTTTAGCAAACACCATGTAGTTATATAAAAATCGATCCCTACCATCTGTAAAAGTCATTATTTCTTTAGTTAATTTTTGTAGACATGGAGGACCATCTTCAAATTCTTCTGCGCCGCCTTTTAATTCTTGTGCAACTAAATCTTCTTTTACTTTTTTAAAATTTTTTGGATCAATTAAATTAAGTTTAACAACTTCAATAAAAGTTTGAAATGGCATAAGTGTACCATCTAAATTTAAAGCTTTACGATCATCACCGTTGTAAGGTAAATTAATAAAATTACCATTTGACAGTGTTCCATCTTTAGATCTTAATTGTGTTTGTTTAGGAAATATTTCTGTTCCTTGTGGAAGTTTAAATGCAAATAATAATTCTTCTAAAAAATTCCTTATCTCTTTTGCTTTTACCAATCGAGTGGTAAATACATATAAATGTAATCCACCACTCTTGGATAGGATAGGGATGATTGGTAAATTTTTATCTTGAATGATGCCTAGATAAAATTTTCTGTCTATTGGATATTGGTCAACATCTATTGCACCAAACCTTGCCATACCTTCATCAGTACAAGGTTGTATTCCAATTGATTTTAATCCTTTAATGTGGTCTTCATAATCTTGATCAGTGACTGGATCTTTAGTCCATTCATGTTTCCATTTCTTTTTACCTGTTTCAGGATCAATGTGTCCTTCATCTATTTTACAGACACCATAACTTCTTTTTAAACCACTAAAATATTCTATGTATTCTTTCATAAATTCCTATCCGTTTAATCCTTAAGGAGGGCCAGTCTCCCGGCCCTGCCTTTTCTTGCAAGTGTTCTCTTAGAGAATTAGATAATATCTTCGGATTTACCTTCTTCAATTTTCTCGTACTTAGGTTTATTCATCCCAGCAGATACTTGTTTTTGAAAGTCTTGACCCATTTTGTAGATAGCTGCATCTGTTCTATCAGACACATCTAACATTCTAACTAAAGATGGTTTATAAATATGCCAAGTTTTATCTCCTGCACTTTTTTCAACTGTCTTTAATTTAAAGATTGCTGAGTATGCTGCCGGTTGAAAAGAACCTTTATCATCTGTCATTCTTAAATTAGAAATAAGATTGTTAAGTTCTCTTGCTGGTGTAAGATTAGATGATCTCATAGTGATCACTGCTTTTCTTGGTTCACCATTCAACATAGCAAGAATAAAGAAGTACATTGTTTTTTCAACATAGTTACCATTAAGTAATCTATATTTAATACCTCTTATTTCTTCCTTAGCATTAACAGGTGGTGTCATATGTGTTCCAACGGGTGCTGCAACACTATCACCTTTTTCTTGCCATTCAGGATATCTAGTTTGTGAATGTGCTACAATCACATCTAGTCCTTTATTACCATCTATTAGTTGTCCAAAACTATTAGAGTATATCATTCCAGGTTGTGCGCCTTCAACAAATTTAGGACTTCTTGAATTACACTCTGGCGATAATTGGTGTAAGATTTTCAGAATCGGTGTTGATACGTCATCTGATTTTATTTCTTCTGCACCCTTACCAGAATCAGCTCGTAAGTTTACAGCAGCTAGTGCACCTGCACTATTCTTTTTTACTATTTCTTTTTCCATAGTATTTTACTCCTTATTATTTATTATTTATTTTTTAGTAGTCATACTAGTTCGGTTTCCCTCTAGTATATTAAATAGATCAGCAGGAACTTCATTACCTTTTTCTTTCCATTCCTTCATCACTACTGAGAGTGAAGCGTGGTGAACTGTTTCTTTTTGAGAAGGTTCATAACCACGCTCCCTCGCAAGGTTAACGTAATCGATAGCCTTGTTATCTTCGTTTTGACCAAAGTTTACTGTGATTTCATTTTTCACAATATCCCCTAAGCCATTTTCTCGAAGCCATTGTATCGCTTCACCTTTTTTATCTGCTTTAGCTGAAGCAAAAAACTTTTTACCTACAGATAGTTCTGAACCATCTTGTAATTTTAAAGTTTTTAAATTCATTTTTTCCATTAAGTCTGGAATAGTAAATTCACTTATATATTTTTCTTGTGATTTTAATTCTTTTAATTTTATTTCTGTTGCCATAATTTGTGCACCAACAGATTTATATTGTTCTATTGCTTCTGATAATGCAGTCGGATCAATTTTATCTGTTTGATCAGGCGCATCTTTTCTTAAATCTATATTCATAATTTTACCTTTCGTAAAATGTGTATATAGATATATTTTATATTGTCAACTAGTTTTGAAAAATATTTATTTCGATTGGATAATAGGTTTTTTCCTGTCTGTCCCATTTCAGTAATTTATATTTGCCATTAGTCATATCAGAAACTATTGAACATGTCACTCCAATAATTGCAGGGTCACCGGATAATAATAAATAATCATCAACTTTAAAATTTTTTAATTTATCTTTTATTTGAAAAATTAATGGGCCAGGTGAAAAAATCATTTGAGCTTTTGCCGGAAGCATGACCGTAATTTCGCCATATTTCTGTGCACCCATTACATTATATTTGGGTTGACCGGTTTCTCTATCGACAGGAATGTCTTGTACTAAATAAACTTTACTCATTGACTTTTTTACTTTTATAAACTATATACACTTTTAGAAAGAAAAAGCAAACTATGAACTATAAATTTAAGACTAAGCCATACGAGCATCAATTAGATGCCTTAAAAGACTCATGGAATAAAGAAGTATTTGCATACTTTATGGAGATGGGTACAGGTAAATCTAAGGTATTATTAGATAATGCAGCAATGCTTTATGATAAAGGTGAGATAAATGCATTATTATTAATAGCACCTAAAGGTGTATATAAAAATTGGTATGACTCTGAAATACCTACACACTTACCTGACCACATTGATAAAAAAATTGTTCTTTGGAAAACATCTGACAAATCAATAAAACAACAAAAAATTTTAAATACTTTATTTCAACCAGGTGCTGATTTACGTATTTTAATTATGAATGTGGAATCTTTTTCATCTGGAGATGGGCCTGCTTTTGCATATAAATTTTTAGCAGCACATCCTAAATCAATGGTTGCTATTGATGAAGCGACAACAATTAAAACACCTACAACAAATAGAACTAAAAATATTATTGCATTAAGAGAAATCTGTAAATATAGAAGAATACTTACAGGTTCTCCTGTAACTAAATCACCTTTAGATTTATTTTCACAATGTCAATTTCTTGATCCATGGTTATTAGGTCATGAATCTTTTTGGACATTTAAAGCAAGACATGCTGTAACTAAAAAAATACAAGTTAATGGTCGTCAAGTAGAAATAGTTGTTGGCTACAGAAATCTAGGTGAGCTGTCAGATAAAATAAAATCATTTTCAAAAAGAATTTTAAAAGAAGATTGTTTAGATTTACCTGCAAAAAGTTATGTAAAACATTACGTTGAATTAACTAAAGAACAGAAAAAAGTTTATGATCAAATGAAAAAAGAAGCCATAGCATTTCTTGACGGTAAAATGCAATCATCAGCTACTGTTATGACTCAGTTAATGAGACTTCATCAAATTACTTGTGGTCATTTTACTGCTGATGATGGTTCAATAAAAGATTTACCATGTAGTCGATTAGCAGAACTTATGGATATTTTAGAAAAGATAGAAGGTAAAACTATTATATGGTCACACTATACTCATGATGTAAAAAGAATTATTGCTGAAATTAAAAAAGTTTATGGTGAAGATTCTGTGGTAGATTATTATGGTGCAACCGATACTGATTCTAGATCAGTTAATATTAAAAAATTTCAAACAGATGATAAATGTAGATTTTTTGTTGGAACTACACATACCGGCGGATATGGTATTACCCTTACCGCCGGTAGTAATATGATTTATTTCTCTAATGGTTATGATTTAGAGAAGCGTCAACAATCTGAAGCTAGAATTGATCGTATAGGTCAAACTAAAAAGATGACTTATATTGACATCATGGCTCAAGATACCATTGACGAACGTATTGTTAAAGCGCTTCGTAATAAAGTCGACATTGCAAATAAAATTATGGATGAAGACTTTAGAGAGTGGATTTAATCAATTTTTATTTGTTTTGGTTTTTTAGATTCCGGTGGATTATACTCAAGTTTAATCTTAAGCATACCATCTTCTAATTTACCATTATTACATTCAACATAATCTGCTAATTGAAATTGTCTTCTAAAAGATCTCTTAGCAATACCTTGATGTACGAAGTCTGCTTTTTCTTCTTTTGAAGAACCTTCAATAGATAATATACCATCTTCAACTTTAACAGTTACTTCATCTTTTTTGTAACCCGCTAAAGCAAGTTCAATAGTATACTTACCTTCAGTTTCTTTTTTTATGTTATAATGTGGAAAACCAGAATTGATTGTAGAAAGATAGTTGAATCTATCAAACATATCATCAAAACCGATTGCGTTATTTAGGAATGTACTTAGATTTGTCATATTAACCTCCATGTTAGACAGTTTATGTATAGGCCCTCCTAAAGCGACCTACTGTTAATATAATGTATTCTTTTTAAATTTCAAGTATTATAGTCCCCACTATAATAATCCCGGTAGCGAACTACCAACCGCCCAAAAAATTAAAGTTTAAATACTAATGCAGTTATAACACCACCCATGCCCATTAGTAAAGCACCGGCACAGCCTATTAGAATTCTTTCTATTCTTTCAATAGATGTTTCTAATTTTTCTATTTTTTCATGTGTTTGTTTCTGCATAATACGGCAAAGTTTTTCGTGAGATTCTATTTTTTGTAAGGCTAAACTTTTAGTTGATCTAGGCATTAGTAACCGGATCTTCCTCTACTTGTACTAGGTGAGAATTGGCCGCTTCCTACAGATGTTCCTGCTCTATCCGCACGGTTAGTACTAAAACCACCTCTATCATTTGTAAAACCTTGTTCTTTAGCGCTTCTATAAACTTCTGGCATAGCTTTTTGAGCTCTTTCAGCTTGTTTACGTTCTCTCCTTTTCATAGCATATTCTGCTAAAGTTCTTGATTGTCCAAAATCTGTATTTTGTATTCTTTGATTTAAACTTCTAATACCTTCTAAACCTCTTCCCGGTAAATTCATTAAAAATCCTGCGCCTGGTACAGCAAGACCTAATAAAAATCTAAACAATCCACCAATACCTCCACCTTTTTGTTTTTCTTGTTCGGCATATACATCTTGATCATAAGAACCCGCTCTATCTAAATATCCTGATTCTAAATCTACTCCTGTAAATCTAGATGTGTCTAATTTTGGTAAAGAATAAAGAGATGCATATTCATCCTGTGGTGCGTTTATAAAATCTGGTTGAGTATTTCTATTAAAAAGATTGCTTAGATCATAGTTTCTATAATTTAAATTAGGTAATGCAAAAGGTATACCTTGATCAAGAACGCTACGATTTTCAGGTTGTCCTCTCATTTCTGCCATTGATTTATATGGTTCAACGTTTAATAGACCCATATTAATACTATTAATACCTGTATAACTAGGTCTATATTGTAAATTACCGAATTCGTCTATATATTGTTCCATTACGCTAATCCTCTTTGTCGTAAACGTATTTGTTTTTCTTCTTCAGATAATAAAGCATTCTCAGTAGGGGTCAACCCCTGGTTCATGATGCCTGGAGCCTGAGGCATAGTTTGTACTACCTGAGGATTTGGCATTGGTTGTGGTGGTAATGCAGCAGGGCCTATAGGACTTGTATCAATTAAATAGTCATTTAAATCAATACCTCCACCATAAGTTTCGGCTAAAGTAGGTGTATAAGCCGCACCACCTTCTGCAAACTGTTGAGTAGTAATATTTTTTTCAAATGTTCCATCTAATGAAAGTCTACGCATATCACGAGTCATAGCTCTAAGTGTTGGTAACACTTGTTGAAATACATCAAACGTACCTAGATCTCTTGCGATTTCTCTAAATCTTGCTCTAATATCTTCTGATGGAAAATAAGACTCAAATTTTCCTCGTTGCAAATTAGTAAAAGTTAAATTAGATAATTGTCTATCTCTAAATTCTCTTCTCAATCTATTAGGTGATTCACCTAATATTTGTGCAGCATTAATATTTTTATACATTTCTTTTTGTACATTAAATCTTGCTTTATTGGATTCATAAAATCTTGTAATAACATCATTAGGATTAATAGGTCCACCTCTTAATAATCCAAAATAACCACCTGTAAATTCTCTTCGTGCTTCCCTGATACCTCGTTGATATTCTGCAATTTTAAATCCCATAGCTCTTAATGGGTCTACTGCAATCGGTCTAAAACCAACCAAACCTGCTAACTCATTATTCAATTCTAATTGTTCTCCAGTTTTAGTTGGAGTTTGTGTAGCTGCTTGTATAACTCTTCCATATTTTTGTAGTGATGGATCAATTGTTTTTAATAAGTGACTAAATCGAATTGACATCTTGTCACCAATAGGAGTTTGATCAGTATATAAAACTCTACCATCTCTAGTAATACCACCTCTAACAGTTAAATCCCCAACTGCTTCTGTCCAAATAGATTCATCTACAAATGGTGATGCAATTTCAGCAACAGCTTCTTCAGCTCCTGTAATAAATCCTCTAAGGATAGTATCTCCATCATTAGTTGCAGATATAATTTCATTAGATAAAGTTCTAAATGGTCTTGCAATTAAATCGTATGCATTAGAGTGACTAAAGTCTATGTATTTTAGTTCACCAGTTTCAGTATCTTTAATAGGAATTAGTGTAGAATTTTTTGACCAATCTGGTACGAATTGTCGTAAAGCTTTTATCTCATCTTCTGTTACATCATATAAAGCTTTAGCACCTTCTACAAACATGGTAGGCACCGCACCTAAAGTAAATGCCATTCCTGTAGCTCGGGTTGCACCTATTCTGTACATTGGATTATTATTTCTAACCATTCGAGTTGTACCATCTTCTAATACTTCTGTAACTACTGGACTAATATCAGGACCTCTAACTGTTACTCCTGGAGCCGGTATATGTCTCATTTCATTAATAGCTTGTTCTGCAATATTAACTGTGGTTCTAATCATTTCAGAAGGGAATGACATGAAATTACCAACTGGTAATAATCTTGCAGTTCGCACCATGTCTCCAACGTATGAATAGTTAGGTACAGTATTTTTTACAATATCAGCTGCTTCTTTTTTTAAATCATCAATAGATTTACTTATACCTGCAGCTTTATATGCTTTATCTCTTCGTTCTAGTTCAACAAAATAATTTGTAATTTTCCAAAAATCATCTTCTGCAACATATTTTCCCTGTAGATATTCTGGTATTTTTTTTAATCTTGACATCATTGGACTAATCATAGAATCTAGATCAGCAATTTTATCTCCAAAATTTACATCTCGTAAAAGATTTTTTAAATCTCCAATTTGTGTTTGTGAATTTACAATACCTAGTTCTAATAATTCTCTATATGCCTTTTCAAATGCAGGGTCATCAAATCTAGTATATTTTAAATTACCTACACCAGATATTTGCCAACCTTTTCTAAATGCATTACCTAACATTTTTGGATCTAAAAAACCTTCAAATAAAATACCATTTGCAGATGCAAATGCACCAGCACTAATCAAATTACGTAAGTGTGTGGGAATAGATAAAACGGTTTTAGCTAACTGTGCAGTTGCTTTTGGAAATAATAAAAAATTTCTATATAAAAAACTTGCACCTTGTTCTGCTGCAGTTGCACCTTCTCTACCTCTAACCGCTGCTGTAAAAAATCCTTCAGTTAAACCATTAGCTCTCTTTAAAGCATCTGCTATATCTCTAGTGGTATATAAAGGTGCTAATGGATTTTCTATATTCCCTGCTTTAAATTGTGCCATTCCACCTAATTCATCACCAACTTTTACAATATCTGCTACATTATTTGTTGCTCTTTTAGCTTCATCTTTACTTTTCCAAAAACTACCACGTTGACCAAGTTTCTGTGCAGCTTCATTGGTTTCAAACATCTCTTTAAACATAGCACTAGTTCGTGCCATACCAGATAGTTCTGTAATAGCGTTAAAAATTGAGTATCTTGGATCAGACATTTCGCCTAATAATTTTTTAATAACTTCAGGTGGTGCTCCTGTTTTTTCTATAACTTCAGCTACGAATTTATTACCTGGAAGATCTTCTAATGTTTTATTTAAATAAGTTATATCTGGTAGTCCTCTAGTTCTTTTCTTTGCTTTAATACCATCGTCTAAAATTTTATCTACAATGTATTTTGCATCTTCATAATATTGTAAACTATCTGGATTATATTTTACATCAGGATTGCTATCTGCAATTTCTTTTCTAAAAAAATTTATAGCATTTTCTACAGATTCATCAGTTGGTCTATATCTACCAAATACACCTAATACTGGATTAATTTCAAATATTTTATATGTGTTTTTAATTGATGATTTAATACGTTCTTGTAATATTTGTTTTAACTCAGGTGCATTTAAATTACCTGTTGTTTCTAATAAGTTAGCAAAAGTTCCTCTTGCATCATCTACTGTTGTTAAAATTTTTCTTGCAGTTTTTTCATCTACACCTTTTTTAATTAAATTATCTACGAAAGCATCTGCTTTTTTAGGATCGGATATTTTAGTAATGTCACCATCTAATATTAAATCATTAATTTCTCTATAAAATTGTTCTTTTTCTTTTATAGTTAAAGATCGATCTAATACTTTTTGCATTTGTGGAAAGGCTTGACCTACTTGTCTATCTAAAGTTTTAACCAATTCAGTTGCTCTATTTAAATCTGCAGCTCTAAATCCCTCCATTACTCTTTGGGAACCAAACAATGATTTAGTTAAAGGACCTTCAGGTGTAAATGAATCGGCTACTTTACTCAACCATCTTTCTATTTTTGAGTTACTATATGCTAAATCTTTTCCTCTAGTAGCTAATGCCTTAGCTCCTTTAGTTGCTCCTGCAACAAATGGTGTAACAAATAAAGCTTCACTACCAAATTTTAATCTATTCATTAACTTTCTTGCAGCATCTTCTCTGCCACCTTCTAATGAAAATGTATCTAATTTAGTTGGACCTCTGTCAAATAAATCTCCAAAACTTCCTATGTCTTCTACATCTGCAACAAATGCTTCTCCTGCTGCACCACCAAAAGTACCTGCAACAAATCTTTTATAACCCAATCCTTGATTCAATTTATCAGCTTCTTGTTGTGCTCTAACTACACTTTTAGACCCAGAACTAACTGCCTTCCCTGCTTTTTTTGCTTGAAAATATTTATTAGCTAATGAACTACCTAATTTAAAACCTTGTGCTCCCGGTATACCAATTGATACTAAAGCTTCAGTTAATTTACCAATGCCTCTTTCTGCAGCAACTTCTTCAAAAGGATTTAATTTATCAAAAAATTCTTCAACGGATGCAGCTGTGTTAGTATCAAAACCTAAATCAAGAAGTTCTGCACCTAATGAAAATATGCCTTCTGGAACTTTAAATACACCTGACGCAATGCCTGCAAGACCTGCGGTATACCATGATCTTTCGTTGTTTTCTTCTGCTGGAAGAAGTGGTTCTAAAGCCATTTATCCTCCTATGCTATTGGATCCTCTATGTCCATTCCAAAATATTCACTTGATGTGTCTTTTGGTTTTGGTCCTTCTTTATCCGCTTTATTATCTCTTACTATAATTTGATCTATAGAATCATATTCTTCTGTTTGTGGAACACCATCTATTATTCTTATATATTTATAATTATTTTCATATGGATCATAATAATATGAACCATCTCTAAGTGTTTTTTTACCAGCCTCTAATTGATCTTTATCTCTAACATCAAATTCAAGAACACCACCATATCTAAATCCTCCAACTTTATCTCTTAAAGCCGATGATTCTTTTATAATAAAGTTAGCAGCATTTTCAGCAGTGTTTGCAGGTAATCCTAATTCTGAATATCTTTTAAACTCTGTATCAAATTTTAAAGCTTCAATAGGATCCATTTTACCAGTAGCAGTAATTTCTCTTCCAAGAATATCACCTGCTAAACCAACAGCTGCACTTTCAATTCCACTTTCATATTGTCTTTTAGCAGCTCTTTCTTTTGCTAAATTTTCAAAAAATTGCGGTGTTTGTCTTGCTCCAGCCGCACCAATATTTCTTAATAAATTTTGTGAGTCAGCTTTACTCATTAAATCTAAACCAGTTTGTATTGCAAGTTGATAAATTGGATCTTCAAATCCTGTAGGTTTTTGATATCCAGTCATAGATTCTTGAATTACAGGTTTTATTTCTTCAACCAATTGTTTAAATCTACCTGTATCAACTCTAGGATTTTCTGTTCCTATAGCATAATTTTGTCTATCTTTAATACCAGACATAATACCTTCCATTTTCATTGGGCCACCTCTGAACATAGGTCTTCTTAATATTCTACTCATTATCTATTCATTGCTCCATAAATTCCTGCAAGTGTTGTACCCGCACCAATTGCAGTTTGTGCAAGACCTGGAACTGGAACTTGTCCAACTTGTTGGCTACCTGGGTATCCAGATATTAGACCCATGATTCCTGAACCATATTGTTGTGCAGCTTGAAGTGGTTGCATCATTTGTTGTTGAGCTAATTGTTGTTGAGCTTGCAATTGAGCTTGTTGTTGAGCCTGTTGTAATCCACCTAAAGTAGTTAAACTAGATATTTCTTGACCAGCTAAAGCAGGAGCTTGACCTGCTAGTCCAGCCTGGAATTGTCCAAGACCTAATTGTTGACCCGCTAATCCCATTTGTGCACCTAATTGAGCTTGACCTACACCTAGCTGTTGTCCTGCTAATACACCTGCAGCTTGACCTAATCCTAATTGTTGAGCAGCTAAACCTGCCTGTGCAGCACCTACACCCATTCTTTGAGCTTGAGCTTGTTGTGCTAATTGTTGTGCTTGACCAAAACCTGTTTGTAATAATTGTGCTTGTAATGCAGCCCTGTTTCTATCTGATGCAGATTGATATTCTGCTCTCTGTACAGCTTCTCTACCACCACCAAATGCACCTGCACCAATTGCTTGTGCTGCTAATCCTGGTAAACCTTTTGCAGCCTGAATATCATACTCTGCTAAAGTAGATTCAATTACATCTTGTTGATATGGAGACATAAATTGTTGATAAGCCGTTGGACCTATCATACCTCTTGCTGCTTCAATATCACCTGTTGCTGTGCCTAATGCACCTCTAGCTGCTGCAATGTCTGCTGGTACACCTGTTAAAGTTCCTCTAGCTGCAGCAATATCAGTTGGGATACCACCTAAAGTAGTTTCTGCAGCACCTGCTAATCTTCCTGCTTGTTGTAAGTATGGAGCATAAGCACCAAGACCACCTACTTTACCAATTGCTTCTTCAGTTAGCCCACCTAAACCTGCAACGTATTGTGGTCCATAAATTTGTGATAAATCTGCAGCCTTTAATCCAGCAATCGCCGGTCTTAATTGATCTAAATAAAGTTTTGCTTCTGCTTCTATAAATTCTGGGGGTTGTGTTATTTGTGTAATTGTTTCTGTAGCCATTAAACTCTACCGCCTCCCTCTAATTTTTTCATCATATCATACATACGTTGAGCGCCTTTATTAACGTCACCGTCACCCATTCCTCTTACAGCGTCTGCTGTAAATACAAATTCATTGTTTGATAACATAGCAGGTATGTCATCTGCCTTTTCTTTTACACCAACTGGAGGAATAAATCCACCACTATCTCTAAGGTCTAATTCCTTAACTCCTGCTTGATTAGTTCTTTGTGGAAGGCCCATGATGCCTGAAGCCTGATCCACGACATCTCCAAAAGCATAACCTATTCTACCACCATAGGCTCTAGTAGGTCTTTCTATGGTCATTTTGTTAGGATTATCTTCTTGGGTAATATAAATCATTTTAGCAACTTCTGGATTTAATTCCTGTACTCTTCTCTGTAAATATGTATATGCCGGCATAGGATCAATGTCTTTTTTCTGTATAAAATCTGAAAATAAATCCATATGTCCTTCAAAAGTTTTTCTATCAAGATTACCTTTTTGAGCTATTAATTGTGCAAAGCCGTCTAAGGATTTAATCATATCTCTTACATATTGCACATCATTACCTGGTTTTTTCATTGGTGTAATAGTTTCAATTCCTTCTTTAGGTGTACCATCTTGATAGCCCATTCTACCACCATAAGCTGCATACTCTCTTGTATTTGCTATAACAAACTCTTCTACTTGTTCTGGTTCTGCACCTGGATTTAATTGTTTATATCCTCTTCTTAAATATGATCTTAATGTTTCCGGATCTCTAATGTTTTCTAATTCTTCTTCATCAGCTCCTGATGCTGTTAATGCTTCTAATGCAGCTCCACCCAAAGAACCTAAAGCAAATACTTTACCAAATTGACCTAATGTAGGTTTTTCACCTTCTGGAACAGTTAAACCAAAAGCTCCACCTATGTTTCTTAAACCTTCACCAGAAAATATTCCAGGTAAGTTACCCATAACTGCAGAAGGAGCATATGTACCTAATTTTAATAAACTTCCAAAACCTTTACCTGCTGCTAGAGAACCTAGTCCTGCTGTTCCTGCATATAAAAGAGCTAATTTACCCACATCAGATTTAGCTACACTTTTAACAGCGTCAGCTGCTCCTGATACAGCACTCTTTACACCTTTACCTATAGATTTAACCAGGCTACCTAGGCCATACATTTGTCTTGGTTGTTGCATACGTGATATTGTCATATATTACATTGTTAAACTAGTTTAAGGCAGGCGTAAAAATCCTGTAATTATTGACTTTATTATTTTTTGGTCTTTTCGTCAATACGTTTAGTATACTGTAATTCATCCCAAAGTCTACCACAATATTGGTAGTCTCCAACGTGAGTAATATAGTCTAATATATAGGCATGAATTTTACCACCTATTTCAGACCATCTTTTACAGAAACCAAAATCTTCACCAAAAAACTCTTTAGTTTTTGGATCGTGTACACAGTCAAATAAGTTATATAAATTTTCCTTAAATGTTTCTCTACCATTTATAATCGTTGGTTGATTAATTTTTAACTCAGGATATTTTTCTATCATTTTTTCAATAACCGATCGTTTAATTAACATACATCCAGTTGGCGCATGAGATACTTCGGCTACACCATCAGTTACTTTTATTTCATTTCTGTTACTTACTTTTATTGGAAATGTAAAACCTGATTTAGATAAATGATCTGCTTGATCAATTGCTTCTTTATGTAGTCTTCTCCAAGATTTATCCCAATCAAATGTTTTCATTGGATAAGGACAGGCAATAACATCCTTATCTTTATCAATCATAGTAAATATAGTTTTAGCTTGAAAGTCTATATCTGAATCAATGAATAATAAATATTCATATTTCTCTGGTGCATTCATAAATTCAGCTACACATAAATTTCTACCTTGTTGAACTAATGAAGATTTTAATAAACTAAAACTTACCATGTGGCCTTTTTGCATACACTCTTGTTGTAAAACTAATAAGGATTGTGTAAAATGAATTGAACACTCACTATGTACTGGAGTTGCAACAAATATCTTTTTACCTGGTTTGCCTAGATTAGATAAATTTATTTCTGTAACATTTTTTTTCTTATTAAACCAAATGGGTTTATTGTTTTGCATTGATTGCTCCTTGTAAAAATCTAGTCCAAGATATTGCTTTCTTATCCCAACTATAAAAACGATTAACATATTCTATTTGCATTTTTAAATGATCCCTGATGCCTGGATTCTGAAGCGATTGTGCAGCAACATCGATTCCGGCTGCAAACTTAAGTGCTAAACTTTCATAGTTATCGGAGTATGGAATGTACATAGGAAACTCAGCACAAGTTTCAAACAACGCACCATAATTAGTCATGACACAATACAATCCAGCAGCCATTGCTTCTACTGCAGAAATACAAAATGTTTCTTCCCATATTGATGGATAAACAAATAAATCATATTTATGTAAATTTTCTTTTATATATTCATTTGGTTTATAACCAATATAATTTACATTCGGTAATTCATTTGCTTGATCATAAAGTTCTTGATAATGTGGATCATTCGCTTTTTTAAAAGCATCTCCATACACTTCAGTAGATGAATAGACATCGAGTTCAACATTAGGGTTTGTTACTTTTTGCATTGCACCGAGTAAAACATTGAGTCCTCGCCATGGTGTACAATGATGAATTATCTTTATTTTCTTTTTAGTTTTAGTAGATCGTGGTTTAATATAATCTATACCATTTTTTATAACCAAGGATCGTTCACATGGTATATTAAATGCTATTCTGAATTTTTCATAATTCCAATTAGAATTAA
>Ga0208547_1000335_pt1 | contig 27106 bp, 21 predicted proteins | sample DEB08_DNA_5_FD_185501 | JGI IMG/M metagenome (GOLD analysis project Ga0208547, IMG submission 185501) | Aqueous microbial communities from the Delaware River and Bay under freshwater to marine salinity gradient to study organic matter... | ecosystem: Environmental > Aquatic > Marine > Coastal ...
AGAATCTTTTGAATTTCTCCCTCAACTTCACGGGTGTCGTCGAGCCAGTTGGTTACTTCGGCATATACCTTGTCTCCAACTTCAGCGCCTTCTGGTAGGGTTTCAACAATGATGACGATATCGTCTTTGTCATGGGTTGGTTCAACAGCCAAGCCATCTTTGTAATTGATAACCACACCAGCGAAACCATGCTTGGCACGCTTCAAGACGCGGGCAACTTGTCCCATGGGTAAACCGTCAATAGAGGTACCAGTAACCTGGACTTCTACTTCATCTTTATGCATGGCATTGCCGCGTTCGTGTGCAGGTATTTCAACGCTAATATCAAGGTCTCGGTTCCTTACATACCCGAGACCGTTTCTACCAAGGTTGAAAATGCCAACGAGGGTATCTGGAATATGAGGAGAATTTTTTTTCATCACAGACCTAGTATGGTGTAAAAGTGGAAAGAGGGCAACTTTCTATTGCATTTTTAAAACTGCTCTGGTAGTATCACGGTCATGTTAAAGATGCGATTGCAACAAATTGGACGCAAGAACGATCCACATAGCCGAATCATTGTCACTGACTCTCGTCAGGGGCCTAAGAGTGGTAAGTATGTAGAGATCGTTGGTTCATATGATATGAAGGCAGGAACCGTGCAGATCAAGAACGATCGAGTACTACACTGGCTTAACGTTGGTGTGCAGCCATCAGTTACTGTTCACAACATGCTTGTCAGTGAAGGTATCATTGATGCACCAAAGAAAAATGCACTTCCAAAGAAAACTGCTCCAGTTAAGGAAGAGGAACCTGCAGCTGAAGAAGCAGCTCCCGAAGCAGTGACAGAAGAAGCTGCAACTGAGGAAACTCCAGCAGAAGAACCTGCACCAACAGAAGAGCCTGCCGAAGAGTAGTACACCTCCCTTGCTTGACTTCACTCTTGACTAGCTTAGAATTTTTAATGTCGTATAACCGACGCTCTTTACAATGCTAGTTTCGTACTGATATGGAAAATTCACCAGAATTATTTCTTGAGAATCTTATTAAATCTCTTGTAGATCATCCTGAACAAGTAAAAATTATGCGTACGGTTGATGAGATGGGAGTTCTCTTGACTCTTGATCTGAACCCAGAAGACATGGGGAAGGTGATTGGTCGTAAGGGGGCTACCGCAAAAGCTATCCGAACCTTGCTTCGTGTGGTGGGAATGAAAAACCAAGCTCGTGTAAACCTAAAGATTAACGAGCCCGAGGGGCGAGAGCCTCGTCAGCCACAGGCTGACATGCCTACCCAGGAAGAAGCGATGCCAGTTTCTGAGCCAGTGGCAGAACCAACCAATGCTGCTGAGATTAGTGCTGAAATGGATGCGGCACTTGAAGATCTAAAATCTGATCTCTAATATAAAAGAGATAACACACAAATCCCGCCCCTGGCGGGATTTGTGTTGGGGGAAATAATCAGTACACTGCGAATATGCATTTTCATGTCATTACATTATTTCCAAAACCAATCCAGACATACCTTGGAGAATCTATTTTGGGTCGTGCCCAGGGTGAGGGTCACATTTCGGTCTCGTATTATGATCCTAGAGATTTCACCAAGGACAAGCATAAGAACGTAGACGAACGTCCGTATGGTGGTGGTCCCGGTATGGTCATGCTTGCAGAACCCATACTGCGAGCTTGGGAAAAAGCAGTAGGAAGAAAGAAAAATGTAAAGACTATCATCTTTTCTCCAGGGGGAACTGATTTTACAAACCAGCTTGCCAGGGAGTGGGCGGGAGAGTATCGTCATCTAGTTTTAATCTGCGGCCGGTATGAAGGGGTAGACGATCGAGTTCGAGAAATCACTGGTGCCGAAGAGGTGTCGATCGGTGATTACGTGTTAACAGGTGGCGAGATTCCAGCTATGGCTGTTATTGATGCCGTGGCTCGACAGATTCCAGGCACGTTAGGGTCATTTGAGTCAGTTGAGGAGGAACGAGTGGCGGGCCATCGGATGTATACCAGGCCTCCAGTTTTGAAATGGAAACGAAAAACCTATGAAGTTCCAGAAGTGCTTCGCTCTGGAGATCATAAAAAAATTGATGAGTGGCGTTCTCAAGCGTAGTTCTTGTGATATTGAACTTTAAATAGTCCCAATCCCGCTCCGGCGGGATTTTACTTTGCTTAAAAAACATGTTATATACAACACTACGAAGTGTGCACGAATGAGTTGTGGGTGTAAGTGCGCTTGTGTTTTTATCAGCTACGTAGCTCAAGCGTTTGGTTTCTACATGCCAATTTTTGCTGGAAAAGCGTAATAATTTATTAGAACTAGGAACAACCTGGTTGTTTTTTGTGTCTCGAACATACTATGCCAAGACCGAATCTCAAAAATCAAAAAACATTTTCAAAATTTAAAGAGCCGTTAACGGACATTCCCAATCTGGTGGAAAATCAGATTGAGAGCTATACCTGGTTCCTCGAAGAGGGGCTAAGGGAAGCGATCATGGAGTTTACTCCCCTCACTGATTATTCAGGAAAGAAGTTTGAATTGACCATCGATTCAATTCGTTTAGAAGAACCTGAATTTGATGAACATCATGCGAAAGAAAATAAGCTGACGTATGAGACAGCAATGAAAGCGCGCGTAACGCTTCATAATAAAACCCACAACGAAACAAAAGAGCAGGAAATCTTTCTTTCAGAGGTTCCCCTTATGACTCCACACGGAACCTTCATTATTAACGGTGTAGAGCGTGTGGTTGTTCCACAGCTTGCTCGTAGTACTGGTGTGTTCTTCACCAATCGAACTACTCGAAAAGGTACTCTTTTCGGAGCTAAGGTTATTCCAGCCCGTGGTTCTTGGGTTGAATTTGAAACCGGAAACGACGGCGTACTCTACGTTCGTATTGATAAGAAACGAAAGTTCCCAGTTACATCACTTCTTCGTGTGATGGGGCTTGCAGACGACAAGGCACTCACTGGAGAATTTGCTGAAGAACATGAAGCAAATTATCTAAAACTTGCACTCGCAAAAGACACCGCAAGAACTCAAGATGAAAGCTATATTGAGATTTACCGAAAACTCCGAGACGGTGAAATGGCAACACTTGATAACGCTAAGGAATATGTAGATTCACTCTTTAGTGAGGAGCGTTTCGATTTGTCACGGGTAGGACGATATCGATTTAACCGTCGTTTCGACCTTGATACTTCAGACGAAGGATTCAAAGAAATGCGGTACACCTTGGAAGATTTGGTCACCACCGTGAAGTATGTGTGGAAGCTTAATGTAACTCCGGGTGCCGAAGCCGACGATATTGATGACTTGGCGGTACGACGCGTAAAGTTCGTTGGTGAGCAGGTGCAGCAAAAGGTGAAGAAGGGAATGGCACAAATGAAGCGAAACATCCAAGACAAGATGTCTACCATTGATTCAGACACGACGCTTCCAATCAAGATCATTAACCAGCGACCACTTCAGGCTCGTATTAAAGAATTCTACGCAACGAACCAGTTGTCTAAATTCATGAGTCAGGAAAACGCCTTGGCTGAGATCGAAGACCTGCGAACGGTGTCAGCGCTTGGTAAGGGAGGACTCACTCGTGAGCGAGCTGGATTCGAAGTTCGTGACGTACACCCATCACACTACGGACGCGTATGTCCAATTCACACCCCAGAAGGACCAAACATTGGTTTGATTCTTCACCTCTCAATCTACGCACGTATTAACGAATTTGGTGTGATCGAAACTCCATACGTTCGTGTACAGAAAGGAAAGATTACGGGAGAGATTGTGTACTTAAACGCTCGTGAAGAAGATAAGTTCACCATTGCTCACGCTGCCACAAACTACGATGATAAAGGAAAGATTGTTGATGAATATGTAACCGCTCGAGTTGGAAAGCGGCCAGGTGCAGTACATCGTGACGCGATCGACTTTATTGACGTTGCAACCAACCAGGCATTCTCAGTAGCAACTTCATTGATTCCATTCTTGGATCACAACGATGCTAACCGTGCCCTCATGGGATCTAACATGCAGAAGCAGGCTATGCCATGTATTCATGCTGAAGCGCCACTTGTGGCAACTGGTATGGAAGGGCAGGCTGCACGTAATACCGGACGAGTTGTTCTTGCAGAAGCTGATGGTGAAATCGAAGCAGTTGATGCAAAGCACATTGTGCTTAAGAAAAAGGACGGTAAGACTAAGGAGTACAAACTTCTTCAGTTCCTACGAACAAACGCATACTCTATCTTGCACCAGCGACCAGTTGTGGTTCCGGGACAGAAAGTGAAGAAGGGAGATGTTCTTGCGGATATGTCTACTTCTCAAGAAGGTCAACTTGCTATCGGGCAAAACATTTTCATTGCCTTCATGTGTTGGCACGGTCAGAACTACGAAGATGCGATTATCGTATCTGAGCGTTTGGTAAAGAACAGTATCTTCACCAGTATTCGACTTGAAGAATACGAGTGTGTTGTTCGTGACACCAAGCTTGGGCCGGAAATTACCACCCATGATATTCCAAACGTAAGCGAGAACAAGCTTCGTAACCTTGATGAGGACGGAATTATCCGTGTAGGAGCGGAAATTCACGAAGGAGACATTTTGGTTGGAAAGATTACTCCAAAGGGAGAAACAGAACTTACTCCTGAAGAACGACTCCTCCGTTCTATCTTCGGAGAGAAGTCACGAGATGTGAAAGATACGTCACTTCGAATGGGTAACGGAAAGTACGGACGCGTTGTGGGTGTGAAAGTATTCTCACGCGAACAAGGACACCAACTTGAATCTGGAGTACTCAAGAAGATCTACATTGAGATTGCACAAATGCGTAATCTTCAGGTGGGAGATAAGCTTGCTGGACGACACGGTAACAAGGGTGTGGTATCAATCGTGCTTCCTGAAGAGGATATGCCGTACATGGCTGACGGAACCCCTATTGATTTGATTTTGACACCACTTGGTGTGCCATCTCGTATGAACTTGGGGCAGATTCTTGAGCTTCACTTGGGAATGGCGGCAAACTCACTTGGTTATCAGGCGGTAGTGCCTCCATTTGGTGGAGCAACTCCTAATGAAATTAAGGAAGAACTAGTTGCTGCCGGACTTCCAGAAAGTGGAAAAGTTACCCTGTACGACGGACGAACCGGAGAAGCATTTGATCAGCCGGTTGCGGTTGGATACATGTACATGCTGAAGCTTGCCCACATGATTCAAGACAAGATGCATGCTCGTTCAGTGGGGCCATACTCATTGATTACCCAGCAGCCGCTTGGAGGTAAGAGTCAAAATGGTGGACAGCGATTCGGAGAAATGGAAGTTTGGGCGCTTGAAGGATACGGTGCCGCCCACACCCTTCGTGAAATGTTGACCATTAAATCAGATGATATTTTGGGTCGATCAGCTGCCTTTGATGCCATCATTAAAGGAGACACCATTCGTGATCCTGGTCTTCCAGCATCATTTAACGTTCTTCTGAAATACCTTAAGGGTCTTTCATTGGATGTTCAATTATCAAAGCGTGACGATACGCAGGCTTAATGAGTAACTTATCTAGAGATATGGAACAGAAATCAAACCAATCAAATCGTACCTCTCATATCCCACATCGCATCTCGTTGAAGCTTGCGAGTCCGGAGCAGGTGAAAGGGTGGTCACGTGGAGAAATTACAAAACCAGAAACTATTAACTATCGAACCGGTCGCAGCGAGCGAAATGGATTGTTCGATGAGCGAATCTTTGGTCCAGAAAAAGACTTCGAGTGTTACTGTAAGAAGTACCGAGGGGTAAAATACCGAGGAATCATCTGTGAAAAGTGTGGCGTTGAAGTTACACGTGCAGTGGTCCGACGTGAGCGCATGGGGCATATCCAGTTGGCCAGCCCAGTGTCTCACATTTGGATGCTTCGTGGTATCCCATCACGAATGAGTCTCCTTCTTGATATCCCCGTAAACTATCTTGAAAAGGTAATCTACTTTGCTGGATATATTGTGACCAAGGTTTACGAAACTGAAAAGCAGGATGTGTTACGTGAACTAGAGCAGGAATACAAGACGAAAGTAAAACTCCTTGAATCTGATGAAGACAAAGAGCGCATGCGTGAAAAGTTCTCAGCAATGAAGCGAGACATTCAAGACATGAAGCCGCACAAGGTGTTGAGCGAACTTGAGTACCACAACTATTCAATGAAGTTCGGAACCGTATTTGAAGCAAACATTGGTGCAGAAGCAATCTTTGAAATCTTCAAAGAAATGGATCTTGAGGCACTTGAAGCTCAGCTTGCTGAAGAGGCAGGGAAGAGCGATAAAGCTAGTCGCGAGAAGCTAGAGAAACGTCTTTCATTGGTGCGTTCACTGATTAAGTCTGGAACACGACCAGAGTGGATGTTCCTAACTGTGATCCCTGTGATTCCACCAGCAATCAGGCCAATGGTTGGTCTTGAAGGTGGTCGCTATGCGACTTCTGATATCAACGACCTCTACCGTCGTGTGATTAACCGAAACAATCGTCTGAAGAAGCTGCAAGAGATTCATGCGCCAGATGTTATTTTGCGTAACGAAAAGCGTATTCTCCAGGAAGCGGTAGACGCCTTGATTGATAACTCTATCAAGAAGGGGTCTGGTAATGCGGCAATGAGTCAGTCACAGCGACGTCAATTGAAGTCACTTGCTGACAACTTGAAAGGTAAGCAGGGATTGTTCCGACAAAACTTGCTTGGTAAGCGTGTTGACTACTCAGCTCGTTCTGTGATTGTTGTTGGGCCAACCTTGAAGTTGAATGAGTGTGGACTTCCAAAATACATGGCACTTGAACTATTCCGACCATTTGTAATTTCAAAGATTATTGAGCGAGAACTTGCATTCAACATTCGTGGAGCAGGACGCTTGATCGAAGAAGGAGCTCCCGAAGTTTGGGAAATTCTTGAAGAGGTAATTGAAGGAAAGCACGTGCTCTTGAACCGTGCTCCAACCCTTCACCGTCTTTCAATCCAGGCCTTCAAGCCACGATTGATTGAAGGTAAGGCAATTCAGGTTCACCCATTGGTGTGTAGCGCGTTTAACGCTGACTTCGATGGTGACCAGATGGCGGTCCACTTGCCACTTTCTGTGAAAGCACAGAATGAAGCTGAGCAGTTGATTGCGTCAGACAAGAACTTGCTTAAGCCACAAGACGGAAGTCCGGTGGTTGCTCCATCACAAGATATTGTGCTCGGAGTGTACTGGATGACTAAGCACATGGAAGGTGCGCAGGGTGAAGACTCTGTATTCTCAAGCCCTAATGAAGCCATCTTGGCATATGAGTACGGACACGTTGATTTCCGTGCAAAGATTAAGGTGCTAGGAACTGATAGCCTCCGGTATGAACGTTTTGAAGGGCGACCATTTGAAACTACCGTAGGACGCCTTCTTTTTAACTCAATCTTCCCATCAGACTTCGATTTCATTAACGAGGCGGTAAAGAAAAAAGACTTGTCTCGATTAATTGAACAGGCGATTGACCGTTACGGATTCGAAGGAACTGCAACCATTCTTGATAAGATCAAGTCATTTGGATTCAAGTACGTTACCTTGTCTGGAACTACTTGGGGAATTGACGATGTGATCGTCCCTGAAGCGAAAGAGAAAGTTGTTGCTGTTGGACGAAAGAAAGAAGCTGAAGTGCAGGAACAGTTCGAAGAAGGTTTGATTTCTGAAGATGAGCGATACCGAAGTGTGATTGAAATCTGGGAAGGAGTAAAGCTAGAAATCGAATCATTGATTGCTGAGACTTTGCCGCAGTCAGTATCACTCTCTGACATGATTACCTCAAAAGCTCGTGGTAACCTTGGAAACGCAACCATGATGGCCGGCATGAAGGGTGTGATTGTGAACACGCAAGGACGAGCCATTGATTTCCCAATCGTTCCTTCATACAAGGAAGGACTTTCTCCAATTGAATACTTCATTACCACTCACGGTTCTCGTAAGGGTCTTACGGATACCGCGTTGAACACCGCGAAGGCGGGATACCTAACGCGTCGTTTGGTAGATGTGTCACAAGATATTGTGGTTCGAGAAGAGGATTGTGGAACGAAGCAGAGTATTGTTATCCGTGAACAGACCAAAGAAGGGGTTGTGAAAACCGTTGCTGATGGTGTATTCGGACGAGTACTTGCTAAGGATCTTAAGGATACTGATGGTAATGTGATCTTCAAGAAGGGTCACTTGGTAACCAAAGACGATGCTGCGGTTGTAGCAGCGGCTGATGTAAAAGAAGCGGAGGTATTCTCTCCACTTACTTGTGAAGCGCGACATGGTCTATGTCGAAAGTGTTACGGTATGGATCTTGGACGCCTTGGTCTTGTGAAGCTTGGTGAAGCTGTTGGTATTGTGGCAGCGCAAGCGATTGGTGAGCCAGGAACACAGCTTACGCTTCGTACCTTCCACGCCGGTGGTGTTACTGGTCTAGATATTACGACTGGTCTTCCGCGTGTTGAAGAACTCTTTGAGCGTCGTAGTCCAAAAAACCCAGCTGTTATTGCAAAGCGCGGCGGTGAGGTGATTAGCGTTCGTAAGGATGGAGATAGTGAGAAGAAGATTATCGAAGTCTTGAGCGAAGCTGATGGAAAAGATAAAGCAGAAACAATTGAGTACGCTGTTGATCCACGACGTGTTGCAACTGTTAAGAAGGGTGACCGCGTAGAAGGCGGAGATCTTCTAACCGATGGTTCAGCTGTGGTTCAGGACATCTTCAAGCATGGAAATCTAGAGAAAGCACAGCAGTATGTAATTGATGAAGCTAATAAGGTCTACGACCTTCACGGTTCACCAATTGCTGGAAAGCACTTAGAAATCATTGTGCGCCAAATGTTCTCACGTCGACGCATTACTGATCCAGGAGATACCGAACTTACTACCGGAGAGGTGATTGAACACCTAGAGCTTCAGGAGCAGAACGATACTGTTCGAGAAAATGGTGGCAAGGAGGCGAAATCAGAAATTGTACCAATGGGTATTTCTGAAGTATCACTCTCAACAAAGAGCTGGTTGTCTTCAGCATCATTCCAGCACACGACACGAACCTTGATCAACAACGCGATTAAAGGTGAGGAAGATGAGCTTCGTGGACTTAAGGAGAATGTGATTATCGGAACCCTGATTCCAGCTGGTACTGGTATGGATGATGAGTTCGTTGCCTTCGACGAAGAGGTTGTTGAAACCGAAGAAGACCTGGTGTAGTTCATATACTACAAGACCCCTTACCAAGTAATGAATATGTAGGTGTTGTTATGAACCCAGCTGTGGAGCAAATTAAAGACCGATTAACGATCGAAGAGGTCGTGAGTTGGTATGTTGCACTAACCCCAGCTGGTCGACATCTGCGTGGGAAGTCTCCCTTTAACGAAGAAAAGACTCCTTCATTCTTTGTTTCTCCTGATAAGGGTTTGTTCTACTGTTTTTCCACTGGAAAAGGGGGAGACATGTTTACCTTTATTCAGGAAGCTGAGGGTGTTGATTTCAAAGAAGCGCTACGTACCCTTGCTGATCGGGCTGGTGTGACTCTGGATACTACTCAGTATAAGGAGGCAAGTAAGCTTGCGAAACAGAAGCAGCTTCTCCAAGAAGTGAATCGTTGGTATCAGGTAAAGCTTCGAAGAAACGAAGCAGCCGTTGCCTACTTGATGGAGCGGGGCGTAACCAAAGAATCAATCACAACGTTTGAACTTGGTTTTGCGCCATCTAAGAATGAGCTCCTGGCGTTCTTTGCTAGGAAAAAGACTCCTGCAACGGTTGGGCAAGCGGTAGGTCTTTTGTCGCAAAGTTCTCAAGATCGCCGATTGTATGATCGGTTCCGTGATCGCATTATGTTCCCAATTTGGAATCCGCAGGGTGACGTGGTTGGTTTTACCGGCCGTATCTTTCTTCCGGGTGGCGATGCTGGAAAGTATGCCAAGTATATGAATAGTCCTGAAAGCGAGGTGTTCCATAAGTCTCGTGTGCTATATGGATATCATCTGGCACGCAAAGCGATTATGAATGAGAAGAAGGTTGTGCTCGTTGAGGGTCAGTTTGATGTCGTACTATCACATCAGGCGGGGATACAGCATTGCGTTGGTATTTCTGGCACCGCTCTCTCAGATTCACAAGTGGGACTTCTCAAGCGTTTTGCCGATGAGGTTGTTGTGGTGCTTGACGCTGATCGCGCCGGAATTGCAGCAGCAGAGAAAACAGCGTTGGCTGCATATCGGGCTGGTATGGGAGTAAAAGCGGTTAAGTTGCCGCCAGGTCAAGATCCAGCCGATGTAATTTCTCAGGATGAGAAAACATGGCAAGAGCTCGTGGCAAAACCACTGTCCTTTGTAACGTACCGACTATCACTTGATGATATGCAGGCCATGGATCCTATGGCTCGATTAAAGAAAGTGAGCACAAGCCTGTTTCCATTAATCTCAGTTATGCCAAGCGCTGTTCAGCAAGACTTAGCATTACATGAGATTGCTGATGCGCTTGGTGTTTCCATGGTGGCGGTACGGCAAGATTTTGAACGTACTACGCCTGCTGAGTCTCGTCCTGTTTCAGAAACACGAGAAGCAGATGATGCGCTGATGCGTTTAGTTGCACCAGAACAGCTTTTGGCTGGAGTGTGGTGGTGGCAAGAGGGTTCAGATGATATGAAAAAACATATTCAAGGTACACCGCTTGAATCTGTTTGGGATGCGGTACTATCAGAATTAGAACCAGAGCGCGACGCGCTCGTGTTTCGGGCTGAGCTTTTACTCGGCGCGAAACCCGAGCGACTCACGCAAAACATTGAGTCGCTGGTGAATGCAGCTGTGTTAAAACAACTGCAAAAACAATTTCATAGCACCCTACAATCGCTTAAAAATTATGAGCGATCACAGAACACAACTGGTATGCAAGAGGCACAGCAAGCTGCACAACAGCTTGGCCAGCAAATCCAGGATGTGAAATCTCGTTTGCACGCCCTTTAGACCCTTCTCAATTTATATATGCCAAAAGCAAAAACAACAAAAAAGAATACGACCAAAAAAACCACTCCGAAAAAGAGTGCTACTACTGCTACAAAAAAGCAAGCTAAAACAACAACAAAAAAGAAACCTGCTGCAAAGAAGAAAACAACTAAGCGGCGTATCCGAAAGATTAGTGATAAGCAGCGAAATGAAATTTTGCTAGCGCTTGAGCCACTTTTAGAAAAAGGTCGTAATCGTGGTTTTGTGACTTACAGTGATGTTATTAAAGTCTTTCCAGACGTTGAAAATGACATTCCTTTTGTGGAAGAACTTCTCCAGAAGTTTGAAGATGCTGGAGTGCGAGTCGAAGAGGGGGGCAGCTTGTTGAACCTCGATGAAGACGACGGGCTTCTTGGTGGTGCAGACTTAAAGAGTCGCGGAAGTCAGTATGACTCTATTCAGATTTATCTTCGTGAAATTGGACAGCATCGATTGATTACTGCAAATGAAGAAAAAGAACTTGCTCGTCGTATCGAGAAGGGTGACGATGAAGCAAGGCAATTGCTTGCAAAAGCAAACCTTCGTTTGGTGGTTTCTATTGCTAAGAAGTATGTAGGACGAAGTCCTGATCTCACCTTGCTTGATCTTATTCAAGAAGGGAACCTTGGTCTCTTTAAAGCGGTTGAGAAATTCGATTGGACTAAGGGGTACAAGTTCTCTACCTACGCCACCTGGTGGATTCGACAGTCAATTACGCGTGCTTTGGCGGACCAGTCTCGTACAATCCGTATTCCAGTGCATATGGTGGAAACCATTTCGAAGTACAAGCAGGTTTTTAGGCGCTTAGCACAAGAGCTTGGGCGTGATCCAATGCCGGAAGAGATTTCAGTTGAGATGGATCTTGATATTGAAAAGATTCATATGATTGGAAAGATCAATCAAGATACCATTTCACTTGAAGAACCAATCACGAACAGTAGTGATGAGAAATCTACACGTCAGGAGTTCATTGCGGATACGAAAATCCCAAGCCCAATTACTGATTCTTCAAAGCGAATCCTGACTGATCAAATTCATGAAATGCTAAGTGATCTTTCAGAGAAAGAGCGAAAGATTATTGAAATGCGTTATGGGTTGAATGACGGTATCAATCACACCTTGGAAGAGGTTGGAAAAGAGTTTGGTGTTACGCGTGAGCGTATTCGTCAGATTGAGGCCAAGGTGCATGAGAAGATTCGAATGAATAAGAAGGTGCGGAAGTTGGCTGATTACTAAAAGTAGAATAACGCCAAACAAAAAAGAACCCCGTTGGGGTTCTTTTTTGTTTGGAGCCAGAGAGGAGATTCGAACTCCTGACCTTCCGCTTACAAGGCGGGTGCTCTACCAACTGAGCTACTCTGGCGTGCAATCGACTCGTCTAGTGTGAAGCAAAATTTTGCTTGCGACTATGTTTTTCATCAATGTCTGAAAGACGGATGATGGTGTGCCGAAGTCGGCGACGAATCGATTGTAGATGATTTTGAATAGATTTCAAGGCTGTAAGGCTTAAACGTACTGCGCGTGGGTGGATGGTGGTACTCATCCAGTGTCGTACTGATTTATACATAACGTGCACATTGATCAGTAGCCACGGTTCACGATCATCTGCACCTGAGCGACCTGTACTAAGGAGGATCGCAATGGCGACCACAAGAGAGCTATAGAAGATGATCGTAAATGGGTTCATGATTATGCCTCGAGTACACCGTAACGCACGAAGCGTCCGATCTCGATTTTTTCACCGATCTTCTGAATTCCTTCTTCGATCAGTTTTCCAACGGTTTGATCAGGGTTCTTTACATATGCCTGCTCAAGAAGGGTTTGCTGTGCAAAGTAATCGTTCAGTTTTCCTTCGAGTACTTTAGCTTTGATGTCATCTGGCTTGTCCATTGCATCAACTTCTTCCTGCATTACTTCAGTGATCTTGGCTTTGTCCTCATCGGTGATCTCTTCTGTTGATAAGAACTTAGGATTCATGGCTGCGATGTGCATTGAGATGTTATCTGCAAGCTTTAGGAATTCTTCGTTCTTTGCTACGAAATCAGTTTCACAGTTGAGTTCCAATAGAACTCCAACCTGACCGTTTCCGTGAATGTATGAACGAATAGTACCTGCGCCAAGTTCACGATCTGCTTTCTTGGAAGCAGCTTTGCTGCTTGCTTTTCGCAAGAGGAGCATGGCTTTCTCCATATCTCCTTCAGCTTCATCAAGCGCCTTGCGACACTGCATGAATGAGAGACCAGTTTGATCTCGTAGTTGTTTGATTTCTTCTTTGGTTGCCATAGTCTTTACGTCTATTTGCTAAGGGAAAGAGCGGGGTTACCGCTCTTGTGTTACTAGTATACGTCGCTTAAGAAGTTTTTCCAGCGAGATATGCATCGGTGATGCGGTTAACAAAGTATTCTACGCTGGTAATCAACGTGTCGTTTGCTACCACTGGGTATTGAATATCAGAAATATTACAGTCAGTGTTAGAAACAGCAATTACTGGAATACGTAGCTTCATTGCTTCTGTTACAGCATTGTGTTCACTACCGCTATCAATCACAAAGAGTGCGTCAGGAACATTGTCCATCTCAGCAACACCGTGGAAATTGCGCTCAAGTTTCGCGATTTCTCGTTCAAGCATGAGTTTTTCTTTCTTGGTTTTGTATACCAATGAGTTGGTATCACGTTGTTTGCGAAGGGTATTGTAGTGAGCAGTACGCTTCTTAATTTCGCTTAGGTTGGTTAGTGTTCCACCAATCCAACGCTCAGTTGCGTAGGGCTGACCGGCTTTTTCTGCTGCTGCCTTCATGAAGGCTTGTGCTTCTGGTTTTGTTGCGACGAACAAAAGGGTTTTACCGAGTCGGCCAAGAGTAGTTGCAAATTCTTCTGCTTTCGTAAGGAGGTTAGCTGTTTCCTCTAGATTAATAATATCCTTACGACTTCGAGTAGAATGCAAGTATTTTGCTACGCTCGGGTGGCGTCGACTCCGCACAAAACCACGATGTGCGCCAGCGGCGAACATGTCATTGACAAGTTCTTTTACGTCTGTTGTTTTTTGCATACGGGGCGATTGTAGCAGAGGATAGGGGAATATGCAATAAAAAATGCTTTGACCAAAGGGCTTTTTATCAGTACTATGAAGGCAGCAAATCGGCCTTTGTGCCGCTGCGTTTTTTCTATGTCAGCTAATTCGTAACGCCTATGAGATTCACCAATCTGTTCACCAAAACCAAACGAGAGGCCCCGGCTGACGAAGTGGCTAAAAACGCACAGCTTTTAATGCGGGCTGGGTTTATTCATAAAGAAATGGCGGGGGTGTATTCATTGCTGCCACTCGGGGTTCGCGTGGTTAATAAGATTGCAAACATCATTCGTGAAGAAATGAATGCTATTGGTGGGGCAGAAATGCAGTCTGCAGCCTTGCAACGCAAAGAAATCTGGGGCAAGTCTGGTCGTTGGGATGACGAAGCGGTTGATATTTGGTTTAAAACAGAGCTTCAAAATGGGACGGAGCTCGGATTGGCGTTCACGCATGAAGAGCCGTTGGCGGCTATGATGCGGAATTTTGTTGAATCATATAAAGATCTACCGGCATATCCATATGATATCCGCACAGTGTTTCGCAATGAACCAAGAGCTAAGTCTGGGGTGATGCGGGGAAGAGAGTTCTTTTGGAAGGCGCTCTATTCATTCTCTGTGGACGAAGCCCAGCACAATGCTTTCTATGAAAAGGCAAAGCAGGCGTATATCAATATCTTTAATCGAGCAGGTATCGGTGAACAAACATATCTGACCTTTGCTTCCGGGGGGAGTTTTTCTCAGTATTCCCACGAGTTTCAGACCTTGTCTGATGCCGGAGAAGACATTATCTATGTTGACGAAGAAAAAAAGATGGCAGTGAATAAAGAAGTCTACACTGACGAAGTGCTGGCTGATCTTGGTTTAGATAAAAATAAGCTTGTTGAAAAGAAGGCGGTGGAAACAGGTAATATCTTTTCTTTAGGATACAAATTCTCTGAACCACTTGAGTTGATGTATAAGAATGAGGCAGGAGAGCTCAAGCCAGTGTTTATGGGTTCTTATGGGATTGGGATTACAAGACTTCTGGGGGTAATTGCTGAAGAGCGAAATGATGACCGAGGTCTTGTGTGGCCAGCAGCTGTTGCACCATTTCAGGTGCACATTGTTGTGATTGGTGATGACATCGCTGATCAGGCAAATGCACTCTATGACCAATTACAGCAGAAGGGGATTGAGGTCATTATTGATGACCGCAATGCACGCCCAGGGGAAAAGTTGGCGGACGCCGATTTGATTGGTGTTCCAGTTCGAGTTGTTGTGAGTAGCCGATCGCTTGAGCAGGGTGGCGTTGAGGTGAAGCGGCGTGCAGAGTCAGAGGCAAGCATTATGAGTGTTGATGAGTTTATCGCGTCACTAGGATAGGTATGAAGAAGTTTATTGGCCGTATTTACGAATCATTGTCTAACGATATCGGGATTGATCTCGGTACGGCTAACACCCTGGTCTATTTACGGGGACACGGGATCGTTGTGAACGAACCTTCCATCGTCGCTATTAATCGTAAGACTGATCGGATTGTTGCGGTTGGAAATGACGCTAAGCAAATGCTTGGCCGAGCCCCTGATCATGTTGAGGTGATTAGGCCACTTGTTGATGGGGTAATTTCTAACTTTGAAGTTACGGAAGAGATGTTGACCTATCTCATTGGAAAAACTGAAAAAGTTTCAAAGAAATTGTTAAAACCACGTGTGGTGGTTGGGGTACCATCTAATATTACGAACGTGGAGCATCGTGCTGTGTATGATGCAACTAAGAATGCTGGTGGGCGAGAGGTCTACATTATTGAAGAACCTATGGCGACAGCAATTGGAATTCGATTGCCGGTAATGGATCCAGTGGGATCAATGGTGGTTGATATTGGTGGCGGTACTGCAGATATTGCCATCATCTCACTAGGGGGAATCGTGCAATCCCGTAATTTGAAAGTTGCTGGAGATCGTTTGAATAATGACATCATGCAGTATTTGCGTGGTGAGTTTAAGATTTTGATTGGAGAGAAGACGGCTGAGCACATTAAGATTGCACTTGGCTCCGCGCTGCCTTTAGATGAGCCGGTTGAAATGCCAATTAAGGGGCGGGATTTGGTTACAGGTCTTCCTCGAGAAATCATTGTCACGGATGCAGATATTCGTGAAGCCATGGCTGAATCAGTCCAGCTCTTGATTGAGGGTGTTAAGGAAGTGCTCGAAACAACACCACCAGAAATCCTGGCAGATGTGATGCATCGTGGACTCTTCTTGGGTGGTGGTGGTGCGTTGATTCGTGGTCTTGATCAAATGATCCACGAAGAATTTAAATTACCTGTATACGTCGCTGAAGACCCGCTTTCAGCTGTTGCCAGAGGAGCCGGGATTGTGCTTGAAGACATTGCCTATTATGAACCAGTACTGATAGCTGAAGGAGATGAGCTTCCGCCGCGATAAATTAGAAAAGAAACGTCGCCAGCGAACGCTGATATTACTTGGGGTAGCTGTCGTCTTGGGCGCACTTTTACTTGTGTTTGGTGCTCGGCCGCTTGTGTCTACTGGTTATCGTGTATCGGTGCCATTTTGGCAAGTGAAGAGACAGCTTGGCGATCGGGTTAATAATGTGGCAGACCTTGCCTTGCTCTCCAAGAAAGAATTGTTGGCGCGACTTCAAGAGCTTGAAGATGAGCGTAAAGCAGAACGTATTGATTTAATCCGGGCAGACATTTTGGAGCGAGAAAATGAGGAGCTTCGTGAAGCATTGGGACATGTGTGGCCAGAAGAGTCATGGTTGGTGGCTGGTATTTTAGTGAAACCACCGCAGACGCCATACGATGTTCTTGTGTTAGACGTGGGAAGTGAAGATGGGGTATTGCATGATCAACTCGTGTTCACGAATTCTGGCGTGGTCGTCGGTTTGGTGAAAGAAGTATTACCGAGACAATCTTTTGTGACGCTTCTCAGTACGCCGGGGATTCAAACTGATGTTGTGATCGAGTCCCAAGGTGTTGCGGTGACAGCACGTGGTCGAGGTGGGGGAACGTATCAAGTGTATGTGCCCCGCGATCTGGAGATTGCGATTGGAGATCAGGTTGTGTTGCCTGGTAGGCAGACTGAGGTGTTGGGGCAGATTGGAGAAATATTATTTGATCCACGTGATCCATTCCAAACGGCTTTTGTGTCAGCGCCAGCCAACTTTTACCACCAGCGTTTTGTATATGTAAGTGACCGCACCATTGCTGATATTCCCGAGGTGGAAACCGTGGTGCTTGAGGTTGCAGAAGATGAAGAGGTTGATGAAGAAATTTAATTTTACGATTACGCATAAAGGATCAGGGTTGGCTCGCGCCGGCGTGATTGAGACTCCTCATGGTGATATTCAAACACCAGCGTTTGTGGTGGTGGGAACCAAGGCGAATGTGAAAGGGGTTACCCCTGAAATGCTGAAAGATATTGATGTGCAAGTGGTGTTGGCGAATACCTACCATCTTTATTTGCAGCCGGGAGATGAATTGGTTCGCGATGCTGGTGGTTTTCCAAAATTCATGAACTGGGATGGGCCCACCATGACAGACAGTGGTGGTTTTCAAGTGTTTTCACTCGGGGCTGCTTTTGGGAGTAAAGTTTCCAAAGTGGCTAAAGGAGACGAGACTGAAGTGGTGAAGGATGGTCAACAATTGTGCCAAATTGATGAGGATGGGGTTACTTTTAAGTCTCATATCGATGGGTCAATGCATCGCATGACCCCAGAACGATCAATGGAGATTCAGTGGAATCTCGGTGCAGACATGATCTTTGCTTTTGATGAATGTACATCACCACTTGCGCCACATGAATATCAAAAGGAGGCTCTAGAGCGTACACATCGCTGGGCAGAGCGAAGCTTAAAGCGACATAACGAATTAGATCAAGATAATATGCAGGCGTTGTTTGGAGTGGTGCAGGGGGGTCGTTTTGAAGACTTGCGTCGTTTAAGTGCCAAAACGCTAGGCGCTATGGATTTTGATGGTTTCGGGATTGGGGGATCATTTAATAAAGAAGATATGGCAACAGCGGTTGCGTGGGTGAATGAAGAATTGCCAGAAGATAAACCTCGTCACTTATTAGGAATTGGTGAACCGCTTGATTTATTCGGTGCCGTAGAAAATGGTTGTGATCTTTTTGATTGTGTTACCCCAACCAGACACGCTAGACATGGACTTTTGTATACCTTGGATGGTCCGATCAATTTGATGAACTCAACGTATAAAACAGACCATTCGCCATTGGATGAAGAAACTGGTTCAAAAGTAGGGAAGCAGTATACAAAAGCATATCTAGCTCATCTGTATCGAAGCAAGGAAATGCTGGCGGGCACACTTGGCTCTGTTCATAATATTTACTTTATGGTGAAGTTGGTTGAGGGTATGCGGGAGGCATTACTGAACGACACATGGGATCAGTATAAGGAAACCTTTTTGGAGCGTTTTTATAAAAAATAAAGGCTTCATCCACGGGGTGTGGATGAAGCCTGGGTGGTTTTAGGCAGCGATGGCTGCTGGGGTGGCCGGGAGTGTCCGTAGATCCGCTTCGGTGAAAAAGTCACCGTTGGGGAACTGTCTGTATACAAGCACTCCTTTTTTTACTCGTGGACGACGAGATCTTGTGCTTGAGGGTTGCACTGCCTTCGTGTCGTTTCTGACACTTCGGCAAACCCCTAGAGCTTGCTGATCCTGTGTCTCAGTCATGTCAATAATAACCTTGTCGCCTTTCCAGGTGATGAAGGCCCATAACAATTCCTGGTACGCTGCCTCGCGACTTTCTTTCAGTGGCTGACGATCTACACTCTTTTCAAGATCAAAGTTATTCTCTGAGCCTGTGGGAATATAGACGGGATAACCTCCTTTTGGGAACGCAAGGACGGCGTAGCCGTCTCGGGTCATTAGCATCTTGCCAGCTAGTGGCGCAATGCTTTTGGCAATCCATCTTTTTTCTTCCTGGTCTTTAAGCCAATTCCAAAATGTGCGCAAATTCTTTCTGGAAGTTTCCAGGGGATTTATTGCGACGCCTGGGGCATAGATGCCCTGGATTGATGGCAGGGTAACCTTCTCGCCATCAAAGCTGAAGATGCCACCAGTTTTGGTCCAGTAACTTTTACCGGCGACAATTTTGTTGTTTTTTTGCATGAGAAATATATTTTTTGATTTTTATTATTATACCATTTATACCTATTAAGGTCAATATAAAATAGACATCAAATCTGGTACCAATAAAAATAAAAAATGAAGCATCTTATTGTTTTTCTTCTAATTTTAGTTTCTTGCTCTAGCCTTAAGGCTAAAAAAAGAGACTGCATACCAGTAGATATTCTGTTGGTTATAGATGTATCACTGAGTACACAATACGTAGTGGAAAGGGCGGTAGATTACACCGACTCACTGATTGACTATCTGCAAGAGCAAGGATTCCGTGACGTACGGGTGGGGCTCGTGTTTTTTGCTAAAAATACGAAATATATGGTGCCACTTACGTATGATCGGGAAAGCGTTCGGGATACCGTTGAGTGGTATTATGATGACGATTTTTACGATTTCGATCGTAACACGACTCACATATATACTGCCCTTGATACGGTGATGTCGATTTTTGAACATGCTGAGACTGGTCACTTGCGGCTTACTCTCTTTTGTACCGATGGTTGTCAGCGCATCGAGGTGAACGGTCATGCCAGCATGCCAGCAATGACTAAGTATGTTTCTCCGATATATATGGAGAGGCTCGATGCTGTAGGGGTGTTTACTGTTGGGGTGATTATGACAAAGCCTCCTGAGCTTTATGAGCTTGATGTAGACAACACACCTCCACCAACACCGACTGTGCGTCCCTGTGACGATCTCTTGTGGAGTGTCAGCCATATTAAAGGAGGGAGTATTTACAAAGGTCTTGGAGAAGATCTTAAAGAACTGATCCTTTCTTATGATTGTAGATAGAGTTAAAACGCAGCTAACAGCTGCGTTTTTTATTTGACATCATGAACACCTGTTGTACTTTTAAAATGAACCTCAAAAAAGAAAAAAGCACAAAAAATGAAAAAAGTACTCATCTTCGCCTTCGTACTGCTTGGAGTAGTGCAGGCACAAAACAACCAGCCGCATCGCTGGCATGACGCTCTAGCGTTTGATACCGTTGTATTTGATAACCGTATCGTGCCGAGCCCCAGAGGAGTCTGGGCTCATGAAAGAGTGAATCAAGACACCTTTCTCTTTGTGGGATCTTGGGTTAGCCAAGATTCGCAAGCTATGTATGTGACTCAGTGGGATACTGCGAATGGTGTTGGTCCGCCGTTTGGATTACTATCTCAGCCCAATGGACCAGTGTATGCAGTTCAAGAGTTAGGAAAAGATTCCTTTCTGGTGGCTGGATCATTCACATCTTGCGGAAACCTGGCAACACCAAATGGCTTCGCAATCCTGACGCCTTTTGGGTGGTCATTGCCACCAAATGTCACCGGTAATGCGTTAGCTAGTGTTTCTGGCTGCGACAGATCCGTGTATGAAATTATTAAGTATCAAGGCATTTGTTATCTTGCAGGAGCCTTTCGGGTGGTAGACAGCCTTGGGGTTACGGTGAGTCTTGCTAATGTGGCACGCTTACACCCTGTCTTTGGGGTCGAGCCACTGCCTTATATGCAAGGCGATGCTTCGAGTTGGAGATCATACGATGTGATTTTGTATGAAGACTCTTTGGTTGTTGCAACCGAAGGGGATTCATCTGCATTGCATTTCTTGGATTTAGGTAGCGGTGTCTGGAAGAAGCCTATACCTCTTGGTTTTTCTGGAGTACCTCAAGCCGCGGTGTACGCTCTTCAAAGTCAGGACGACGCTATCCTTATTGGCGGCTTTGCTATTAGAGCAGAAGATATGTTTACCTCGCTTGCTCGGTATGATGTGTCTCAAGACACGCTGCTCTCTGTGTTTAGTCAAGATGATTTTGGTATCGTTGAAGCTGTTGGTCATGTGAATGGTCAAACCTTGGTTGCTGGACACAGTAACTTTGGAACTGGCTTGCCAGTGTATCGCCTGGATACGGCTTCATCGCTACATCCAATTGGTGACACGTTTGATGGGGTGGTGCGAGGCATGTTCTTGCATGGAGATAAGCTGTACGCTCATGGCTTGGTGACAGTTAATTCCTGTGGAGGAGTGTCAAAACCCACCGTCCTTACCACGTTGTCTAATGCACCTCCTTGTGCAACAACACCGCTTCATTTAGAAGAAGATGATGCTCGTGACGTGATCTCTTCAGAGATCACGATTTACCCAAACCCTGTTCAAGATAAAGTTTTTTTTTGAAAAAAATGATTCTTGGGGAAGGGTAGTTCACTGGGAGCTTATTGCTGTAACTGGGCAAGTTATTGCATCTGGATGCGTGGCGGATGAGAAGATTGATTTCTCCCTGCTGCAGATGTATCCAGGCGTCTGCCTGCTCCGTCTGAGCGACGGAGATCACCAGTTTCAACAGCTGGTGGTGTTTGAATAAATTTTAAAAGCCTCGGTTTCGGCCTGGGCTTTTTGTTTTGGGTGACAGCTCTGATTAATTGACGTAATTAATTTTATGTTGTACTTTCTTTTCATATTTTCCTTCAAAACTAAATAACTAACTAAGCCATGAAAAAACTTATCTTTGCCTTTTTTCTTTTCTTGTTGGCCTCCTTTGGTTTTTCACAAAACCAAATCTGGGCACCACTACCCACCGGTTTTACATTGTCTGCTGGTAGTGTTGCGACGCCAGACGGTTTGTCTGCAAGGGCTCGGGTAGATAGCACTTTTTTGTTGGGGGGCTCCTTCAATGGGGCTCCGGTGGCTGCGAGCTACCTAGTGGAGTGGAATCCCAAAGCTAACACGATTGCGCTACCTTTTGGCTTGACTGATCAGCCTAATGACGATGTGAATGTCGTCCTTAAATTAGGACAAGATTCCTTTCTCATCGCGGGCGAGTTTACCATGGTTGGCAACATGCCTACGCCAGACCGTGTTGCGATTTTAACTCCAAATGGTTTCAGCTTGCCGCCGTCATTGAACGGGAACTACCTGGGAGGTAACCAGAATTATGGAATACAATTATTCAGCGCCGAAAAGGATGCTGATACTGTCTACATAACTGGTACTGTAAACGTTTATGATGGGGTAACTAACACTCCTATTGTAAGCACCAATATGGTTCGACTTCATCCTATAAATGGATGGGAGCCTGTTCCGTTTCAACTTGGGCGTTCAGGGCAATTTCGTTCTTTTGCATCTCATCTTGCGGATTCTCTGCTTGTTTGCGTAGACGCTACTCAGCCAGCTTTTGTTCGTAGATATAATCTTAGGCAAAAGACCTGGTTAGACTCTGCGGGTATGGGTTTTATGAGTAATCCTGCAACGGACTGCTACGCCATGGGGCAATGGGGTGACACGGTGTTGATTGGCGGCTTTGCCTTTAATACAACATCAGGTATATGGGGTTCGCCACTGGTTGGGTATGTTGTGTCCAGGGACACAATTATAGACCTAAACCCGAACCCGAATCTGCAGAACTCGGTGATTGACCTAATCCTTGCCATTGAACATAGTTCCTCGGGTAAGACGTATATAATCGCCGCTGTCTCGAACGGGTGGAAGGTGTTTGAGTTGAATCGTAGCACTCTTGCGTTTACCCAGATTGGGAATTTTTTTAATTCATTTGGGCGAGGGGTTGTGGAGTTCGACAACAATCTTTACCTGCATGGATTAGTTAATTGGACGGATGATCCTTGTTCGGGGACTTATCCAATTAACATCGCCATTTTGGCAGACACATTCTGTCAGCCGCTCGGATTTCAGGTTCCGCCCCAACCACCTCAGTTCGAGGTTGAGGTTTCTAAGGTGCAAGTGTTTCCAAATCCAACTTCAGGCGCTTTGAATATCAGGACGCCCGAAGTGTGGTCGGATACACTCCATGTGGCCATCTCTTCTATTGAGGGGAGGATTGTGAGTGAGTATTGGTTGGGTGGTCACATAAACCACCTACACTTGGCAAACCTTCCTATGGGTATGTACATTCTGCGTCTCAGTGATGGGGCAAGGAATACCCACCTGCAAAGGGTGGTGAAGCAATAATCTTTTAAGTCGCGGCTTTCGTCGCGGCTTTTTATTTTTCTTAATTCATCGTACTATCGTCGGTATGAAGCGTAGCGGTGAATTTAAATTACAAAGCCCATTTAAACCAGCTGGAGACCAACCAGAGGCTATTGCTGGTTTGGTAGAAGGGCTACAAAAAGGAGAGCAACAACAGACTCTTTTGGGGGTTACCGGGTCTGGAAAGACATTTACTGTGGCAAATGTCATTGCGCAAACACAAAAACCAACATTGATTGTGGCTCACAACAAAACATTGGCAGCGCAGTTGGCTCAAGAATATAAGGAATTTTTTCCTGAAAATGCGGTGCATTATTTTGTTTCATATTATGACTATTACCAGCCAGAGGCGTATGTACCAGTGACTGATACCTATATTGAAAAGGACGCATCTATTAATGAAGAGATTGATCGCTTGCGTCACGCCTCAACACAAGCACTCTTAACGAGGAAAGACGTTATCATTGTCGCTTCCGTTTCTTGTATTTATGGTTTGGGTGCTCCTGAGGAATATGCCGAACAACATATGATGACTTCGGTTGGTGATGCTTACACGAGGCGTTCATTTATGGAGCAACTTATTAGTATCTACTACGAACGAACGAATGCGGATCTAAAGCCGGGTCAGTTTCGGGCGCTTGGAAGTTATGTTGAGGTGATGCCAATTTCCGAAACCATCACATACCGATTCCAATTTATTGGTTCTCGTATTGGCACCATTACACGAGTGAATCCAGTTACCTCAGAATTTATTGATCAACCAGAAACGGTGTTTATTTTTCCAGCGAAGCACTTTGTGACCGATGAAGATAAGCGGAATCGAGCACTTGAATCAATTCAATTAGAACTTGATGCACATCTCAAGAAGATCAAGCGAGAAGGTAAGATCTTGGAGGCTGAACGCTTGAAGCGTCGTACTACGTACGATCTCGCCATGATGCGAGAAGTTGGATACACCAGTGGAATCGAAAACTATTCCAGACATTTGTCTGGAAAGAAGCCAGGTGAAGCACCGGAGACATTGCTGTCATATTTCCCGCATGACGAAAAAGGAAATCCAGAGTTCTTGACGGTGATTGATGAGTCTCACGTTACGTTGCCGCAGTTGCGCGCCATGTATGCGGGTGACCAAGCACGGAAAAAGACGTTGGTGGAATTCGGATTTCGTTTGCCGAGCGCTCTTGATAACCGACCTCTTCAGTATGAAGAATTCCAGAAACGTACCAGGCAGACATTATATGTATCTGCCACCCCTGGAGAGTATGAAAAACAAGAAAGCACGCGAGTGGTGGAGCAGATCATTAGACCAACTGGACTTATTGACCCCGAGCTTGTGATTCGTCCGGTTACCGCAGAAGAAGGCGGATACCCAGGACAAGTTCAGGATTTTATTGCTGAAGTAAAACAGGAAATTGAGAAAGGTGGGCGAGTGCTTGCAACCACGCTTACTAAAAAAATGGCCGAAGACTTGTCGAGCTATTTAAAAGAGCAGGGTATTGCTACTGAATATATTCATAGTGACGTGAAGACGATTGATCGGATTAAGATCATTTCTGAATTTCGAAAGGGGAAGTTCGATATCTTGGTTGGAGTTAACTTGTTGCGTGAAGGTTTAGACATGCCAGAAGTTTCTTTGATTGGAATCTTAGATGCAGACAAGGAGGGGTTTTTGCGTAGTGAAACATCTCTCATTCAAACGATTGGTCGTGCGGCTCGTAATGAAAATGGGCGCGTGGTGTTGTATGCAGATAAGATCACCGGATCAATGCAGCGAGCCATGGATGAAACAGAGCGGCGTCGCGCGATTCAGGTTGAATACAACAAAGAGCATGGGATTACTCCAAAAACTATCCAAAAAGAGATTAAAGATATCACCGAGCAGCTCGAGAGTGATCATGATAAAGCGGTGAGAGCGAACCTGCTCCTCGATCAAGAGATTTTTAGGCAGAATCCGAAGAAATTGGTGAAGCTGAAGCGACAAGAAATGGAGCAGGCAGTGAAAGAATTAGACTTTGAAACAGCTGCCATTCTTCGTGATGAGATTAAAATCATCGAAGCTCGATTGGAGAAAAAATAAAACAACCATTGACTATGTACTTTTGATGTGGTTAATTTTTGAGGAAGTCAAAATTTAATGGCTGATTTAAAAATGCAAAATACTATTCTGGAGGAATTTTTTAATAGAATCCTCTGTAAAAAAGGTCAAGATTTAACAATAGGTCTTCATGATTTCAAATCATTTGGTGTCGAGCCGCTAGCTCACTTACTGATGAAGGGTCATAAAGTGGTACTCCTGGGTCATCAGGTTGAGTCTAGCAAGTATCAAAGCTTTGAGGGTTCCGACCGCATCTTCGCTCAGGACCTCACGGTGCCCAAATGTGACATTGTGTTTTCGGTTGGTCTTATTGAGCGAGTTAATCCACAACAGGTGACAAATCACTTATTAACGATTGGTGAGGAGGTGGTGTTTATCTGTCCAGACCTCAATAGTCTTACTACTCAAGGTGGGTTCCTTGAACGGATGTTGAGGAAGCTTGCAGTGGTTCATAATATTATTTTTTATGGACCGCTGGAAAAACATGCAGGTAGTCATAATCCGAGTGATTATGACAACATGGAGGAGTTGAGATTTTTCTTTGAAAGAATCGAGGCGATACGTGTTTCTGTGCAGGGCTTTGATGTCCGTGTGGAGGATGTATTTTTGAATCACGTCTGTAAGCAAATTAATGACATTGTGGAGCGCCGATCTCTCCCGGAGACTTTTCCTGTCCTTGAATTTTATGGCGAATGGTCTGCAAAAATATATCTTGCACACTTTTCTCTTGTCTGAATGAACTAAGACGACCCCCTTGGGTCGTCTTTTAAATTTAAAAAGCCACTCAGGTGAGTGGCTGTAATACTATTCAGTATCTGGTTTTTTCTCAGGCCATTTTTCTTTGGCGTGCTCCAGTATGGCTTCGGCAGTTTCTGCTTGTGAGCTGTCGCCTGTATTTAGGCGTCGGTCCATGAGTGTAATTTTTGCGAGTTCGTCTTGATCCGTAACCTCTTTAGTTAAGAGATCTAATGCATCTTGTACTCTGTCTATGCGAATCAATTCGCATATATCTTTAAATTTCGGATTAATATTTGAAGTACTCATCTATAATTTATATTTTTATCATAAAACAACGAACTTTAATAAAAGTCAATGATTTAGTTATTAGAACACCTCTGTTATACTCACCGTTGTTACATGTCTCCAAAGAAAAAACCAACTGAAATTCAATCTGAAGCCCAGCATATTGTGGTGAAAGGTGCTCGTATGCATAACCTCAAGAATATTGATGTTACGTTGCCGCGCAACAAAATGACCGCTATTACCGGCTTGTCTGGGTCAGGAAAGTCTTCATTGGCATTCCAGACAATTTTTGCTGAGGGCCAGCGTCGGTATGTTGAAAGCCTATCTGCGTATGCAAGGCAGTTCCTTGATCAGATGCCAAAACCAGATGTTGATGAGATTACAGGACTGTCTCCAGCAATTGCGATCGACCAAAAGTCTGCTTCTCGTAACCCGCGTTCAACGGTGGCAACAATCACTGAGGTGTATGACTACCTTCGAGTATTTTTTGCCCGTATTGGGCGACCATATAGTCCAATCGGTGGTGGTGAAATTCGGCGCATGTCTCCAGATGAGATCATTGGTTTCATTGAAAAAACTATTCGTGAGGTTGAGAAGAAAACAAAGAAAAGCGATAAGCCGTCAGTGATGGGGGTTACTTGGAACGACACCGCAATTCAAATTTATGCACCGGTGGTGCGAGGAAGAAAGGGTGAATACTACCAAATGCTCTACGACAAACTTAATGCTGGTTTTACTCATGCTCGTATTGATGGGGTGGTTAAAAATCTGCGTGATCGTATTGAGTTGGCGAAAACAAAAAAACATGACATCGATCTTCTGATCGATGAGTTCCAGGCACATGAACTTTCTG
>Ga0208547_1000337_pt1 | contig 26938 bp, 28 predicted proteins | sample DEB08_DNA_5_FD_185501 | JGI IMG/M metagenome (GOLD analysis project Ga0208547, IMG submission 185501) | Aqueous microbial communities from the Delaware River and Bay under freshwater to marine salinity gradient to study organic matter... | ecosystem: Environmental > Aquatic > Marine > Coastal ...
AGCGTATGGGGCAAAGCTTTTTGGAACTCTGACTTCCTCATGAACTACTTGTACAAGATCCACATAGTCAGGACTCCAATCAAATGGCATATCAAATGAGATTGAGTTATCTGATGAATTAAATTCAAAATTATCTACATGATCATAATAGGTCTTGACAACAACAGGAATTTCTGCAGCATTTGCAGCAGGAATGAAAAAGTCTTGCTCTTGTGCAACACTAACAAATGTTTTGTATGACAAGAGTTGAGCTAGAACAGTTCTGGGGCTGGTTGCAGCTTCAATATCTACTCGAATTTCATATAGTCCACCTTTGGTAAAGATTGGACCAGTGATTCCAGGACGAGCACAGATATCTAAGTTGGTATCATCACAGCTAATTCCCTGTACAAAGAGTGCTCCAGGAGCACTGATATGTTCAGAACCAGTATACTTTGAGCATTTGTCAAGAGTCTCTTGGTTGCATAATGCATTTGGTTTAATTTTGATATCCAGTCTTCCATCTAAATCATAATAGAGATTTCGAGCTAATAGTTCACCACTGTTCCATACTTCAATTCTATAAGTAACCTTATCGAGATTCTTATCAGTTAAAGTATCAAAGAAACGAATTTGCATGTTGGCAGAGTCAACTTCGCCCACTGTCAAATCAGATGGGGTTAATTCAGTTCTAACAGTTACTTCCATATCTCCAAAAGAAAGTGGTTCAGCTTGGTCTCCACCTAATCCATGACCAAATGCGTCTTGAGATGAAATAGTAATAGAGATTAAACCTAAAATCATTGCTGAAAAAATTAAAGTATTTTTCACAAGGTAGATTGGAATTTTCCATATTTAAAGATCAGTGAGAATTTGAACATGAGGTTAATTATGAAGAACTTTTATTTGTCAAAATAGGATATTGGGTATGAAAGTTTTACTTTTGCTTTTAATGGTTCCATTAATTATTAGTCCAGTTTTTGCAGAAACTCAAACTCTTCCAACTGAGAAGAATACTTTGGATGTAAAATTGAATTATGATGAAATTTCAGTAGGAGAATTAACAAATCTACAAATTGATTTTCTAAACCCATTTACAAAAGATATCCAAGTTCATGTTGATTATGAAATTCAAATTACAAATGAAAATGGAGAAACAATCTTTCAAACTCCAAATCTAATTCATACCTCTGAGGGTTCAGTTAGAGGATTAAAAGTTGATTTTCCAGAAAATGGGAATTATAATTTGAATATTTCAATTGAAGGAATTTTATTCTCACCCATTCCAAAAGAATCTGTTTCATTTCCAATTTTAGTAGGTCAAGCATCAGCTCAACCTCAAACAATTGAAACTGAAGTTAGTAACGATACAAAATCAGATGAAGGCGGTGGGTGTTTAATTGCAACTGCAACATTTGGTTCTGAATTTGCACCACAAGTTCAGCAACTACGAGAACTAAGGGACAATACAATTCTTCAAACAAAGTCAGGAGTTTCATTTATGACATCATTTAATCAATTCTATTACTCATTTTCTCCAAGTATTGCTGATTTAGAAAGAGAACAGCCAATTTTTAAAGAATTTGTAAAAATTACTCTGACTCCAATGTTATCATCACTTTCGTTACTGAATCATGTTGAAATTAACTCAGAACAAGATATGATCGGGTACGGATTGTCTATTATTATCATAAACATTGGAATGTATTTCGGATTACCAATTTTTGGTATTCTAAAATTGTACCAATCTAAAAGACAAAACTAGCCTAACTATTGGGGCGAGGTTTTTATTTATCCAATTGATAATCCGAAGTATGAAGACTTTGGCAATAAGCTCTATCTTCGTAATATTTGCACTCGCAGTTGGACTGGTTTCAGCTCCAGCAGCATTTGCAGATCACAGTGAAGTAACTATTGAACCAGCAGCAGGTTCTGGCGCACCAGGTTGTGAAGAATCAGCTGACGGATGTTACATTCCTTCAGAAGCAGTAGTAGATGTTGGTGGTAAGGTCATTATGTCAAATACTGACAGTGCAGCTCACACATTCACATCTGGAACACCATCTGATGGTCCAGACGGCGTGTTTGATACCAGCTTACTAATGGTTGGAGGTTCATTTGAATGGAGTCCAACAACTGTAGGAGAACAACCATACTTCTGTATGGTACATCCATGGATGATGGGTACAATCATTGTTCAAGAAGTAGGAGCAGAGGAATCTAGTGATTCAGAAATGGGTCATGATGATGCTGAAATGGGTCACAGTGATTCAGAAATGGCTCACGATGATGCTGATGCAGCTATGAAGATGCCAGATGTTCACTTAGTATCAGCAGATGGTTCTGTGCATGTACATATTGATGCAGAGACACCAGAAGCAGGTTCAATGGGACATCTCAATCTAGCTTTCAAAGATATGGATCATAATGCATATGAACATGTCAACTTTGACATAATGGTTATGCAAGATGGTGAAACAGTCTATGAAGAAATGGGTGCTCACGTTCATGATGGAATGTTGGAAGTTCAGACAAGTGAACTCTCATCTGATAGTGCTCTCGATGTTCAAGTAGTATTACTTGGAATGGGATTACCAGGTGAAGAAGATAATTGGACTGGTCCAATCGGTGAAACATTCAATGCACAAGTTGTACCTGAATTTGGTACAATCGCCGTAATGATTCTAGCAGTAGCAATCATTTCAATTGTTGCATTCTCAGCAAGATCAAAACTTAGTATCATTCCAAGATACTAAACAAAATCTTTTTCTATTTTCTTTTTACTAGGGAAATTACAGCTAGTATTATTGCTGCTCCAGCAATAGAGATTCCAAATATAGCAAAGTCGTATGATGAACTATCTTCAGATTGTACTGTTGTTTCTCCACTCTTCAATTTGGTAATATCCTGTTGTAAAGATGAAATTGCATTTTTCAAGGCTGATACATCTGCGTCACCCTGACTTGACTTTGGTGGGAAATCAAGAACGCTTGTGGGTTCAACATCTTCTACAGGGATTTTCACATCAATGGGAATTCCTTTAATTTCACCCTTTAATTCAACTTCATAAGTTCCAGTTTTGGTTGGAATTATTTTTGAAAAATAATATCCAGGTTTTGGATCAGATTCAATATCTAGTGATTTTGATGCTCCACCATAGAAAATTTTTGCATCCAGATTTTTGAAAACATTGATGACAGAAGTGTATTGTCCTTCAGCATCACCACGTTCAGTGAATTTCAATACAATGTTGTTTCTAATTCCTTCAACTGGTGGCTCTAAATTCCAACCAACTTCAATTTGAAGTTGCTCAACATTAACAGTGGTATGAGCAAAAGATGGAGAAATTGCACCTGTAAACAGTATTCCCATTAAAATAAAAAGTAAAATCTTCATTGACAATTGTAAAAATCTACTCATTATTATTTTTACGTAGATTGGTACATGCATCGAATAAAAGTAAGATTGTTTAAATTGGTAACATGTGCAAATAGTATAAATGAAAAAATTACTAGTAATTGTTTTTTTACTATCAATAATTGTAGTTCCAATTGCAAGCGCACACCCATTTACAGAAAAATCAATTCCAAGTTTGTCTGCAAATGCACCAGTAGGAACTACAGAAGTAATTGTATATTTTTCAGAACCAGTTGACATCAATTTTAGTGAACTTAAAGTGTATGACTCAAATGGAAATCAAATTGACAAGAGGGACACAGACTATTTTGAAGATGAGCAATCACTTGTAGTAACTACAGCTCCTATGGAACAAGGAGTTTTTACAGTGTCAACCAAAGTATTATCCAAAGTTGATGGACATTTAGTTCCAAGTGCATTCATCTTTGGTGTTGGAGATGTTGTAATTGACAAATCTATGTATGATTCAGAGCGTCCTTCTGAATTGATTTTTTTCCCTGAAGCTGGTTCCAGATATCCCGGATTAGTAGGTCAAACTATAGTATTAGGTGCAGTAATTGCATCATTACTCATTTGGGGAACTCAAAATAAACAATTGATTAGAGAAGAAATCAAGAAAGTTGAGGATTTTCATCATTCAAAATTTATGTCAATTACAGGAATAGGTCTTGTACTTATTTTCATTTCAGACATTCTCATGATAGCTGTTCAAACAATTAGATTAGAAACATCTCCAATTAATGCAATTCAGACAGATTTTGGAAATATCTGGATGCTAAGAATGGCATTAACAGTTATTTTACTTGGAATTTGGTTTGCACTTGACCGCAAGAAGTCATTATCCAGAGGTGGACAAATAGCATTACTTGTAATCACACTATTGCTGATTGGAACTTCCAGTTTAATTGGTCACGGAGCAGCAAGCGGAGAAATTTATGCAATTATTTTAGATTATGTCCATAATTTTGTTGCATCAGTTTGGATTGGAGGAATCATTTACTTTGCATACATCCTACTTCCAACATTTTCAAAATTAAAAGATACATCTAGAGAAAAAATGAGTCTAGTTATGATTCCAAGATTCTCAATTGCGTTTACAATCGGATTAGGTATAGTAATTATTTCAGGACCAACATTAATGTGGTTTCTAGAAAGTGATGTTGATGTAATTTCAAGATCAGTTTATGGTCAATTAATCTTTGTAAAAATTGCAATTGCTTCAGTAATGATTGGATTAGGTTCAATTTTCCAATTCAAGATTCAAAGAAATGCGGAAAAAGAAGTATCCACAGGAAAATTTCAAGTACATAGAAAATTGAAAAGATCACTGAAAGCTGATGTAGTTTTAGGTATTGCCCTTCTAGGAGTTGTCGCACTAATTTCTAATGGAACATTGCCTGCAGGTGAAATTCAAAAAGCAGATGCAACTCAAATAGTTTCAGGCTTTAAAACGATTGAATTCACTGATACTTCAAAATTTGACATAGACATATTCCCATTTTCGACGGGCTCAAATACAATTACTATCAGGGCTTTAGATTTGAATGGAAATAAAATTAATGATTTAGAAGAAGTCAAGATAAAAATTTCAAATCCATCCAAAAATATTTCTCCAATTGAAATTCCAGTAGAAAAAATTACCAGAGATGAAACAATTGAAAAATTCCAAGGAGAGGTTACTTTTGGTTTTTCAGGTGAATGGGTAATTGAGATTGAAGCTCAAAGAAATGCAAGTGCAAATGAATCAAAAATTTTGAATTTGTTGATAAAACCAAGATTAACAGAATTGCAAACCGATTTAATTGAATATGAATTACCTGAAGATGCAAAACCATTATTCCCACTATTTGATGGAAAGAATTCAATTTGGTTAAGTGATGCATCTGCACCAAAAATTTGGAAGTTCTCCCTAGAAACTAAAGAATTTTCATCATACACATTTGATGGATTAACTACAACGTTTCTTACACTAGATAATGATGGAAATGTTTGGTTTACAGATACTCCAAGAAATCAAATTGGATTTTTGAATCCAGACACTGAAGAGATTAAATTAAAATCAATTCCAAAATTGAATCCACTAATTTCAGAAAATAGACCACTGTTTATTCAATCAGATAATGATGGAAATATGTGGATTTCAATTATTAACAAAGATAGAATTGTAAAGTATACTCCTATTGAGGAACAATTTGATGAAATAGTTCTTCAAGGAAGAGAGAATTTACCATTTGCACTAACTTTAGGAAATGATGGAAAGATTTGGTTTACAGCAACAGGAACTGGAAAAATCGGGTATATTGAGCCTGCAAATAATCAATACAAGGTATTTGAATCAGATATTCCACTTAGCGGTCCTGAAGCACTTCTAATTGATGAGAAAGATAATGTTTGGATTGCAGAACACACAGGCGTTGCTATTACAAAATTTAATCCACATTTGGAAACATTTGAAAAAATAACTGTTCCAAATGCAGAATCATTACCATTTGGTATGACATTTGATAAATTTGGAAATGTTTGGTTTGCTCAGCACACTATAGATAGTATAGGAGCATATGATCCTGACAATAAAAATTTGATTGAAGTTGATATTCCTTCAGAAACATCATTTGTTCAATTCATGACATCTGATGATGAAAATAATATTTGGTTTGTAGAACAACAGGCAAACAAACTTGGCATGATAAAGATTACAGAAGTTCCATCAGTAAATCAACAAATTCAGGAAACAGAAAATGTTGAAATCAAATATACAGAAATTGTTTCACCATTAATTTCTGCAGGAATTATTGCGACATCATTATTTTTTGTAAAGAGTGTTAGAGATAAAAGAAGGTTAAATTCAATCATTAATTCTTAGCAAGTAAACCAGTAGATTTTATTCCAATTGTTCCAATAAATAAGCCAATGGATAATAAAACTATAGTTCCGGCAGGAGTAATATCAAAAATGTATGAAATAATTATTCCAGTAACTACTGAAAAAATTGAAAAGCAAATAGAAATGATTGCTGTTTGTTTGAAACCCTTGCCAAACATGATTGCCGAAACGTTTGGAATTACAAATAAAGCAGAAATTAATAAAACTCCAACTAACTGAATCGATGTCACAACTGTAATTCCCGCAAGAAAGATAATCAAATAATTAATTTTCTCAACTGGAATTCCACTAACTTTTGCTTGTTGCTCATTAAATGTAGAATATAGAATCTGTCTGTAAAGTAATAAAATAACTACCAAAATTGAGCCTGTAAGAGCTAAAATTAACACAGTATCATTTACACTCACTAAAAGAATACTTCCAAATAGAAAGCTAAAGATATCAATAGTAAATCCCCCAGATAATCCAATTATTACTAAACCTACAGCAATTCCAGACGATAGTAAAACTGCAATTGATGCATCACCAGAGATATTGTATCGGTCTTTAATTCTAGTAATGATTAATGCACTAATTATTGAAACACCATAAGCTGTCCATAATGGATATACACCTGCCAAAAGACCAACAGCAATTCCACCAAAAGATGAATGTGCGATGGCATCACCAAATAGTGAGTATCTTCTTAGAACCAAAAATAATCCAATTACTGAACAGAGAATTGCAATTGCAATTCCTGAAATTAATGCTCTATGCATGAAACTGAACGTAAAAATTTCAAAAGACATGTCTAATGATGATGCATATGTTCCTGCATTGATGCTTCAGAATATTGCTTAACAAGATCATCATCAGAGAAAAATTTCTCAGATTGACCATGAAAGAATAGTGTTCGATTTAGACATGCAACATGATTTGCCAACCTATTAACTGCATCAAGATCATGTGATGACCAAATAATAGTAATTTTTTGTTTAGAATTTAATTCACGTAAAATACTGTAAAATAATTCAATACTTTGTTGATCAATTCCAGTTACAGGTTCATCAAGAATCAATATTTTGGGATTATTCATTAGGGCTTTTGCAATAAACACTCTTTGTAGTTGTCCTCCAGATAATTCACCAATTCTTCTATTTCTTAATTCATGAATCCAGAGTTGTTGCAGAATTTCATCGATCTTAGATTCTTCAGAATCTTTTCGTAAATCCATTCTGACTACATCAGTAACAGTTGCAGGGAAATTTTTTTCAAAGATGGGTTTTTGTGGAACGTATCCAATTGAATTCAAATAATTTTTTGATTTTCGAATATTTTCACCAAAAAACTTGATTTCACCGTCGTATTTTGTATTCAGATTCAGCATACAGTCAAAAAGTGTAGATTTTCCAGCTCCATTTGGTCCAATTATGCCTAGAAAGTCTCCAGAATTTACAGTGAAATTTATGTCATCTAATGCTTTTACATCAGGATATTTTACAGTGAGATGACTGATTTCAACTAGACTCAACACAATGCCTCCTTGAGATTGTTAAGATTTTGTGTCATACGTTCAATGTATGAAAGATCGTTACCAATTTCAATTGGAGATAAAGTTAATACTTTTCCTCCCAATTCATCTGCAATCACTTTAGAGGTTCTTGGATCAGCAGTTTCTTCTGAAAAAATTATTTGTATGTTTAAATTTTGTGCAGTTTTAATTACAGATTCCAGAGTTTTCGCAGTAGGTTCGGAATGTGGTTGTAATGAATTTATGATTGTGTATTGGTTTAATCCATATTGTTCTGAGAAATATGAAAATGCATTATGAAAAGCAATAAAATCTTTTTTACAGTATTGAAGTTCATTTTTAATTTTTGAGTCCAATTCATCTAGTTCTTGAATATAGTTTTCAGCATTTTTTTGATAAAAATTTTCATTTACTGGATCTTTTTTTGAAAATGAATCTGCAATATTTTTAACTTGGATCTTTACTAAAGTTGGATCTAACCAAATATGTGGATCATTTTCATCATGGTTGTGTTTGTCATGTTTATCATTTTCATCATGTTCATCACGTTCATCATGTTCATCACGTTCATCGGTTTCAAATTTCTCATTATGCATAATTTGAATTCCATTGCTGGTATCAACTATCGTTCCAGCATAACCCATTTCTTCTAAATCATGTACCCATTCTTCAAATCCAATCCCATTAATTATAATTAAATCTGATTTTTGGATTTTTTGAACATCCTGAATTGTTGGTTCCCAATCATGTGGTTCAATACCCATTGGTACCAACAATGATACCTCAACTTTATCTTGTCCAATATTTTTAGAGAATTCATAGAGAGGATAAAATGAAGAAATAACTTGTAATTTTGAATCTTGAAGATTTGATGAAAATGGTTTTGATTCTTGATTTAGAACGTAAAATGCGGCTAATGGAATTATAGCAATTATAGAAATTATTGCTAATCGTGACTGTTGATTCATGCGAAAAAATAGCATATGTTATTAATATATCTATGAAAAGTTAATAATAATTAATGCTAAACTTATAAAATAATTAATAATATTAGCTTTATGCCAATAGTTTCAATTTCACTAAATGATGAAATCCTTTCAGAATTAGATAAACTACAAAGCAGTATGGGCTTCTCTGGAAGGTCTGAGGCCATAAGAGCAGGAATCAGAACTTTTGTTTCTGAAGAAAAACAAAAATCAGATTTGTCAGGAAACATTCATGCCATTTTGCTTGTAGTACATAATGATGAGTTTGATCATATTGTTTCAGGAATCACTCATAATTTTGAGGATTTGATTACAACTCATCTTCATAGTAAAATAGAGAAAGAAAAATGCATGGAATTATTTGTTATTGATGGAGATGCTGAAAAAGTGTCAACAATGACAAAAAATTTTCAAATTAACAAAAATATGGATACAGTCAAACTAGTTACAATCTAGAGGCAAATCCAATAGAACTTTTTCTACTTAACAAAATAATACTTGAAATTGAAATTACCAGAATTAAAATTACAATTGTTCCAAACTCAGGAGCTACCACCATTGCAAATTCAGTTTCTTGACCAGTATTTCTAATATTTTCAAATTTTATTATTGTTGGACCAGTCTGTTCTTCAGAAAATGTAAATTTTTCAAACTCTCCCCCAACTTGTGCCAATCCATTAACTCTGTGAATTTCTTTTCCATTTTGAATTAAGACAAATGTATAATCTGAATTTCTAAGAGGATCATTGGTTCGACCATCTCTAATTGTAAAGATAAAGTTTGTTTCTACACCAGGTTCAATTAAAACAGGATCCCATGAAAGATTTACTTTGAAATCTTCACTTTTTGTATAAGCTTCAAGTGGGAATGCAGGTTTTTCACTTGTAGATAGAACAAATTGCATATCACCATCTAATGGAAGATTGTTTCTTTTAAGTTCATTTTTTATGTATCTGATATGATCTTGAAGCAAAACAAAATGAACAATTCTTTCATCTTCTACAGAGTAATCATCAACAGAAATAGAAGATTTGAATAACTCTATTCCATTAACAGAACCAGAATAACTAGGAGTAGAAAATTCTAGAAATTCTTTGGGAAAATGTGTTTCCACATGAATTACGGGAATATGAGACATTTTCTTTTCACTCCAGTCAAATGGCATGTCAATGGTCACTGTCTTCGTATCAGCATTATATGAAAAATCAGAAACTTTGTCAAAGTAAGACCTTGTACCAAAGGTAATTTGCTCACCATTTACATCAGTTTCTTCAAATGACTGTGTAGAAATGACACTTACATCAGCATAGTTTACACCTGAATCTTCAATAATGTTGGTGGGCTCATCAATAGTTCTTACCTCAATCTCAAAGTTGTATAGACCTCCATCCTTGAAGATGGGTCCAGTAAGCTGAATAGGCTCTGATTCAGTACCATGCCATGCTCCCAAAATGTCATCTTTTTCACCTAGAATCTCAACATCTCCATTATCAGAGGGAGTAACTTTTATTGTAAGTATTCCATCTTCAGTGAAAAAGTAATTTCTAAAAATCATCTCATTTTCATGGAATAATCCAATGAGAAAAGTTACATTTTTTGCATTATCTTTTGTTTGTGATTCAGTTGCAGTAATAGTTATCAATTCACTTTCATTTTCAAAAGACATTGGCATCTCGACTGAAACTGAAATTAGTTTTTCTCCAGCATTAAAAGATGAAATTGTATCGGTTCCTATTCCATGACCAAATGCATTTCCAATTGGAAAGATACATGCTATCAATAATATGAAAAATAACTTTTTTGTATTCACTAGTAGAATTTTTTTTAAAGTCATATTTATTGTAATAATTTCTCAATTCGTGTGATTAGATCAGTCATAGTCCTTGCTTCTAAAAGTGGTTGTAATTCATTTGGGTCTTTTGCACCTAGTGCAGATAATGAATATACATAATCAATGGTAGGAGTGTCAGTTTTTAGATAATATTGCTCTAAAACATGTTCCAAAGAATGTGGTTCAACAATTTGGGGATAAGCTTGTCTAATGATCTTCTTTTTCCATAAATCAATCAATCTTTCCCATTGCTCTAGTGGAAAATTCTCATCAATTTCGGGTAGTAACTCCACTTCAGCTCTGATGTACATTTTTTCATCAGTTCCAATTTTTTCATGTAATTCAGAAACTTCTTGATGACCTTCAACGGTTAGTGGATCATAATTTTCTGGTAAAGATAATGAAGGTGGGATTATTTTCTTGATTTCAAAAGGATTTCTTCCAATAGTTTCTATATGAAGTTGCATTCCATCAATTCCTACATCATCACATTTTGTAATTTTTGCAATTGTACCAATTTTTTTTGGAGAATTCCAACCATTAACCAGGCTTGATTCATCAATAAGACATACACCAAATTGTTTGTCTCCCAACATACAATCATCAACTAATTGTTTGTATCTAGGCTCAAAAATCCTCAATGGGAGTTCTTGTCTAGGGAATAATACCAAATCAAGAGGAAAAATTGGAATAATTTTTGTCTCAGCCACTAGGAATTATGATTTCTCTCTAAATATATGGAATATGGAATATGGAATATGGAATCTAAAAGCCGTTTTCATTGAGAATTAATCCCAATAAAGTTGACCTTACATGTTTTCCATATTCAGCTTGTTCAAAATATTTTGCATTTGGAGTTTTATCAACATCTGTTGAGATTTCATCAATTCTTGGAAGTGGGTGAAGAACAATACTATCAGATTTCATCTTTTTTAGAAGATCCAATCCAACAACATAGCTTCCCTTTACTTTGAGATATTCTTCTTCATCTGGAAAACGTTCTTTTTGAATTCTTGTGACATAAAGGACGTCTAATTCATCAATGTACTCATCAATGTTTGTAGATTCAGTAAAGTCAAGTTTCTTTTTGATTTCATAAGTTGAATCATTTCTGATTCGAAGAGATTCTGGAGAAATTAGATGTACATCTACATCGTAGTTTCCCAATGCATGTAAAAATGAGTAAACAGTTCTTCCATATTTCAGATCACCAACAATTCCAATTTTTAGACCATCAATCTTTTTCTTTTCTTTTTTTATTGTGAAGAGATCCTGAATTGCTTGAGTTGGATGTTCTTCAGTTCCACTTCCAGCATTAATTACAGGTTTGTCTGAAATTTCTGCTGCAAATCTACTGGAACCATCTAATGGATGACGCAAAACTAGAACATCAGAATAAATCGACATCATTCTAACAGTGTCTGCAAGACTTTCACCTTTTTGAGTGGATGAATTTGAAATGTTTGATATTCCCAATGAACTTCCACCAATTGATGCCATTGCAGATTCAAAACTTAATCTGGTTCTGGTACTTGGTTCATAAAACAGATATGCCAATGTACTACCTTTACAAATTTCTCTTCTATCTATTGGTGCTAATTGCATGATTTTGTCAGTAGATGAGAAGATTGTCTCTAATTGACTCTTTGAAAAGTCCTTAATTGTGATGATATCTTTTTTGTAGAACTCGTTCATTCTTTCAATGATATATACAGGTGGGTATACAAAGTATTCTGATGGAACAGTCTGAACTGATGGTTCGACGTATTAAGGAAGGCACGGTAATTGACCATATTGACGAGGGAAAGGGGCTTCAAGTAATTAATGCCCTTCATATTGATGGAAAAGATGGTAGTTTAATCACCATAGCATTGAATGTACCAAGTGGAAAATTCAGTAAAAAAGACATCATAAAGGTAGAAAACAAATTTCTCAAAGATGAGGATACCAACAAGATTGCAGTGATTGCACCAAAAGCAACAATTAACATGATTCGAGACTACAAGTTAGTAGAAAAAAGACGAGTATCGCTACCTAATGAGATTGATAAAATTTTTCGATGTTCTAATCCTGATTGCATAACAAACAGCAATGAGGTAATTGAATCAGTGATGGATGTTATTGATAAAGAGGGCTCGGTTCTAAAGTGCAGATATTGCTCTAGAATTTTGGATATAAACCGACTAAAGTACTACTAAAAGAATTAAAAATATTTTAAAAAAATTATTTTGGTTTACTGTCCTAAGATGATGAACATCATAACTATACCGTAGATAGCGATTGATTCTACCATACCGACAAAGATGAATACCTTTGATTGTAAAGCAGGATTTTCACTAATGACGGCTAGACCTGCTGCACCTACTTGTCCAAGACCAATACCTGCACCGAATGCGGCTAAACCGAATGCGAGACCAGCACCAAGGATTTTCAATGAGTCAGAACTTGCTGCTGCACCATCCTCAGCTGCAAATGCAACGCTGGTTGATCCTGAAATAGTAATTACAGTTGCTGCCAAAAGTAACAATACTATAGTTTTCATGTATGAAGAGGCTCCTCCAAGTCCTTATTTAAATCATGATGAGTAGAAAGATCAAATTCTTTCTAATGCTTTCTTCTTAAAGGAATTTAGTTCGTCCTTTATTGAAGTTGCAAAACTTTCATGTTCTGATTCTAGAGATTTTTTTGAATCCTCTACAAATTTTTTAATTTCTTCTTTTCCCATTTTTATCTACTTTCCATCTTAGCCTTTACTTTTTTTAACTTTGCGAATTCTTCTCTTTCTCTCTCTTCAAGAGTAGCAATGATGAATCGCACTTTTTGTTGATATTGAGGAATAATTACATTCTCTAAAGCATTAAGTAATTTCTGGGTTTTTTCTAATGCTTTTGCTAAACTAAAAATGGAATTTTCATATTCTGCAGCTTTGCAAATTTTTGGTAATAGTTCTTTGATTTGTTTAGATGCCCTATCAATAGATGAATTGGTATCTGCAAATCCATAAGGCATTGATTTTGTATCTTTTTCAGTTACAGAAAGGGCTGGTATCTTTACATCAACTACTCTTCTTACTTTAACATCAACTTCCATGACTGGGGGGGTTGATTCGGCTACAGAATCTACTGTAGAACTGCCTAAAGCAAGGTATGCCTCATTTACTGATTTGTAAATATCTTGAAGAGGATCCCAAATTCCACCTCTGGCTTTTGATGCTTCTTCAATCATCTCTTCAATATTTTTTAGCAAAACCTTTCGCTTATCGTCCAGAATTTTCTGAACCATTACTGCTACTTGACTAGATTTTTTGTATTTGAAAAGTTCAATTTTTGTTGCAGCGACATTCTGTCCAAAAGACATTTTGCTACTCTTCCTGGTAGTATTGTTCTACGTATTTGTCTTTGATTTTTGTAATCTCATTCTTTGGTAATTTGGAAACTAGTTTCCATAAAATTCCTAATGTTTCTTCAATTGTTCTGTTCTCATCAGTAGCTTGAGAAAGGAATTGATTTTCAAACATGTCACCCAAATCCATGTATTTGAGATCAATATCTGTAAGACCTGCCTTACCAACGATTCCTGCTAATGCTCTAACTTCTTGAGCTCTTGAATATGCATCATAAACTTGATTTGAAATCTCACCATGATCTGCTCTTGTACTACCTTCACCAATTCCGTCTTTCATTAATCTGGATAAACTCATCAAGATGTTTACAGGTGGATAAACTCCTTGTCTAAACAAATCTCTACCAAGTACAATCTGACCTTCAGTAATGTAACCAGTCAAATCGGGAATTGGGTGTGTAATATCATCTGATGGCATTGATAAAATTGGAACTTGTGTAACACTTCCTTTCTTGCCATTTAATTTTCCTGCTCTTTCATAGATAGTTGAAAGGTCTGTGTATAGATATCCAGGATATCCTTTTCTACCCGGTACTTCTTCTCTTGCTGCACTAATCTCTCTTAATGCCTCAGCATAGTTTGTCATATCTGTCAAGATTACAAGTACGTGCATACCTAATTCAAAAGCCAAATACTCTGCAACAGTTAATGCTACACGAGGTGTGATGATTCTTTCAATTGCTGGATTATCTGCTGTATTCAAAAATAATACACTTCTTTTGAGTGCACCAGATTCTTCAAGACTTCTTCTGAAATATTCTGCTTCACTATACTGCACACCAATTGCTGCAAATACTACAGCAAAGTCATCTTGTGTACCAATGACACTTGCTTGTCTTGCAATTTGTGCTGCAAGTAAATTGTGAGACATACCAGAACCTGAAAAGATTGGTAGTTTCTGTCCACGAACTAGAGTAATCATTCCATCAATTACTGAAACACCAGTTTGAATGAAATCTTTAGGATATTCACGTTGTTCTGGATTCATTGGTTCACCGTTAATATCAATAAATGAATCTGCAATAGGATCTGGTAAACCATCTTTTGGTCTACCTAAACCATCAAAGACTCTACCCAGTACTTCTCTAGATACTGGCATTTCCATAACTTTACCGACAAATTTTGCATTGGTTGCAGCAATAGATAATCCAGTTGTTCCTTCAAATACCTGAACAATTGCTTTTCCATTTCCTACTTCCAAAACTTTACCTAATCTTCTTTCACCGTCTTTAGTTTCAATTTCAACTAATTCATCAAATGCTGCATTATCTACATCATCTACAATTACTAGAGGACCTTTGATTTCAGCAATTTTGCTATATTGAACTCCGCCTTGTCCGCTCAATTTGAAACCTTTACTCCTGTAATTGTTTTGAATTCTGCTGCCATATCAGATTCTAATTTATCTAATTTTGGCATTTCATCATCTTTAACATCCATTCTTGCTTTCAGTAACTGTGAAATGCTGTTCATTGCACGTATATCAGCAAGTGGAGTTCCCTCTTTAATTGCTTGTTGACCCTTTCTGTAAAAGTCAACTAATAATTTCATTAACTTGTATTGTTTCTCAGGACTACAATAGGTATCAACATCATCAAATGAGTTTTGCTGTAATAATCCAATCTTTACCATTCTGGCAACTTCAAGAATTAATTTTTCTTCATCTGGAAGAGCTTCTGGACCCAAAAGTCTTACAATTTCTTTTAGGGTATCTTCTCTTTGTAAAACACCATAAACTTCACTTCTTAAACTGAGCCAATCTTGGTTAATGTTTTCACTCCACCATTTTGCAATATCAGCAAGATAACCAGAATAACTGTTCATCCAGTTAATTGATGGATAGTGTCTAGAGTATGCAAGTTTTGCATCTAAAGCCCAGAATGTTTTGATAAATCTCATTGTATGTGTTGTAACTGGTTCTGTAAAGTCACCACCTGATGGTGAAACAGCACCAATCAAAGTAACTGAACCGTCACGGTCTGGAGAACCAGCTGCCTTTACACGACCTGCTCTTTCATAGAATTCTGCTAATCTTGATGCAAGGTATGAAGGATAACCTTCTTCTGCTGGCATTTCTTCTAATCTTCCACTCATCTCTCTGAGTGCTTCAGCCCATCTACTTGTTGAATCAGCAACTAAAACGACATCTTTTCCCATGTCTCTATAATATTCTGCAATTGTAACACCAGTGTAGATACTTGCTTCTCTTGCTGCTACTGGCATGTTACTTGTGTTTGCTACCAATACAGTTCTATCCATCAATGGTTTTCCAGTTCTTGGATCTTGCAAGTGTGGGAACTCTACGAGAACTTCAGTCATCTCGTTTCCTCTTTCACCACAACCGATGTAAACTACAACTTGTGAATCTGCCCATTTTGCAATTTGGTGTAATGTAACAGTCTTTCCAGTTCCAAATGCTCCAGGAATTGAACCTGTACCACCTTTTGCAATTGGGAAGAATGTATCAATGACTCTTTGTCCAGTAAGTAGTGGAACTGTAGGATCGTATCTGTTTTTGTATGGACGTGGTTTTCTTACAGGCCATTTGTGATACATTTTGAGCTCGATTTGAACTCCATCTTTTTCAGTAGTAGCTAAAACAGTTTCTAAATCATAATCTCCTTCTGAGACAAGGTTGGAAATTTTTCCACCTTTGTGGTCTGGTGGTACCATAATAGAGTGTTCAATCAAATCAGTTTCTTGAACTGTACCGATGATGTTTCCAGCAGAAATTTCATCACCATTACTAACAGTTGGAACAAAATGATATTTTTTGGTCATATCTACTGGTGTAGTTGTAATTCCTCTACCAATGAAGGAACCAGAAGCTTTTGATAATTCTCTTAGTGGTCTTTGAATACCATCATAGAGTTGTCCGATAATTCCTGGACCTAGTAATACACTCAATGGGTTTCCAGTACCAATTACTGGTTCACCTGGTTTTAATCCACTGGTTGATTCGTATACTTGAATAAATGCAACATCACCTGTTAATCTAATTACTTCACCTACTAATTTTGAGTCACCGACAGTTACAGTTTCATACATTTTTGCTTCAGACATACCGTCTGCTTTAACTGCAGGTCCACTAACCCATACAATTCTGCCTTGTGCTGCCATCTTAATTTCCTACTCCGAATTTTGATGCAATTTCTTTCCTAATTAAAGGCTTCAATCTATCAATTCTTGCATCAATAGAGTTATCAAAAGTCATTGCACCATCTTTTGATTTTACAATCACACCACCCAAACAATCAACTAATTCACTTGAAAGTTCAGCTCCTGGAAATTGTGATAATGCAGAAGATACAACATCTTTGTCTTTTGAATTTGTATGGACAACAACATTTGTAGTTCCAAGAATTTTGGTTGCATCATCAAGTAAGGATTTAATCAAATTTGCATAGTCACCACTACGATCAGCATTTTTAATCTCTTCAAGGCTTTTTTCAAAAACTTTGGTTACTGCATCTTCTAAAGCCATTAATTGCTTGTTTCGAGCCTCTAGATCTGCACTTCCCACGATTTGTTTTTCAATTTTATCTGCCTCTTTTTTACCGTCTGAGATGATTTTATCGAATTCTTGTTCCAATTTAGGAATAGAATTGTCTAAAGTATTAAGTGAACCATGTAAAGCGGACTCTACGTCAGAAATGATGGTTTTTTCGGTCTGATCGAGTATTTTATTGATCGTGTTTTCTAGTGTTGAACTAGCCAATGAGTGCCGTTAAGCCGTAATGGATTTTAATGTTTGGGAATAAGACATTCAGAAAGATATTATAAACAAAAGAGTGACCGATGAAATATCTTGGTAGTAGCGGATCTTAAACTCGGCAGTGTAATTTTACCAAGAAGTGATTCTCCAAAAGCAATTTCAAGATTAACTGAATTTGAGTGGTTCCACAAAATCGATTCAGAAAGTGATCTTGTAACACCAGAGATTGACGATCTTCTATTAGAGGCACAAAAAACATACCAAGAAGTAGATGATGTTGTAAAGGGACTAGGAGTTCCACCAACTGTAGGGATTTTGGAGATTTTGTTTAAAGGAACTGTAATCAAAAAGACAGACTATGAGATTTCAGAGATTGAGGAGATGGTAAATGACCTTAAAAAAAGAGCCCCATCAATTATTGACGAGCCGGCAAAATTATTACAAGAGGAATCAGATACAAAACGAGCATTAGAAGAATTCAGATCACTTAGAGATACTCTAGCAGTTGCAAAAAAGTTGAACATCGACTTGTCAGGTTTTGGATTAATGAAGTATTTTTATGCAAATCTATTTGTCATAAACTCTTCGGACTTTGAAGAGATCAGTAGAGCCCTAGAAGGAATTACATTTTACAAGTATGACCTGGAAAGTAAGGAAAAGGCAGCAATTCTTGTTATTTCTGGAATTGCTGATTCTGAAAAAGCATTAAAGATTCTAAGAGGATTTAATGCAAATCCTTTCTCAATTCCAGAAGGAATTACGCAGATTCCATCTGAGGCATTTGCAATGGCTGAAGCAAAAATTAAAGAACTCACAGCAAAACAAACTAGCCTTGGCAAACAGCTAGCCGAGACAAAAAAGAAGATTCGAAGAGATATTCTCACATTACATGAAGAAGCACTTGTTGCAAAAGATGTACTTGAGACATTAAGAAAACCAGGTGGTACAAAGCACTTTGCAGTAATTCAAGGATTCATTCCATCGAAAATGGAAAATAAATTTACCAATGTTACTAAAGAGTGGACATCTATTGTTGAGGAAGTTAAAGATCCAAAATTAAAACAACAATATCCTATACTATTTGATAATAAGAGATTTGTTCGAACCTTTGAAGTAATTACTGAAAGTCAAGGATTTCCAAGAAAAGGTGAAGCAGATCCAACACCAATGATTGCTCTGATGTGGCCAATTTTCTATGGATTGATGTTTGCAGATATGGGTCACGGTTTACTGTTAATGGGAATGGGATTATTATTCAAAGTAAAAGGACAAGGAAATCTTTCAAGATGGGGTATGTTGATTGCCATATCTGGTGCATCAGCTGCTATTGCAGGTGTCGGTGCTGGAGAGATGTTTGGTTATCATCTTGATCACATGGGTCCATTTGAAGGATTATTAGAAAAAGGTGGAATGTTACATTCTGTAAGTTGGATTGTAGGAATTCTTAGTGTTGCTGAACTAACATTTGAACAAGTAATCAATATTCTAAAAGTTTCATTATTCATCGGAATTGTTCATTTAGTTTGGGCAATGGTTCTCAGAGTTAAGAGATTAGCTCACGAAGGACACAAACTGGTAATGTACATGGAAGCAATTCCAAATATCACACTATATGGCGGAATTGTTGTAATTATGATGTGTGCAATCGGTTCACAATATGATGTAATGAACATGTATTCCAAAGTCCACACCGAAAATGTACCATGGGTCACAGTATTTTTGGGAGAATGGGCTCAAGTTTGGATTGTTACTAGAATAGCAGTAGTAGTTGTAATTGCTTCAATGGCAATGATGATGATAGGTGGAATTTTGCATGCTAAGAGACATCCAGAAGATGGAGGTTCTGCTGCAAATGTTGTCATGGAAGTATTTCTTGGAAAGACTGTTGAGAGTTTAGCTCATACAATTTCTTATGCACGACTTGGAATTATGCTTCTGGTACACGCAGCGTTGTTACTCACTGTAAACAACGCATTTGTCTCACTTGGTGGAGCAGAATCTGGTGGTGCATGGGCAATGATCATTGGAGGAAACCTCGGAATCATGATGATTGAAGGATTAATTGTATACATCCAGTCACTCAGATTGCACTTGTATGAATTCTTTACAAAATGGTATGATGGTGGTTCACAACCATTTAGACAGATTAGGCCAGAGTTGATTTACAATCAATTTGTCTGGAAAAGAAACTAGTTAATCTCATCTAGTTTAATTGTAATCTTGGTCATAGGTCTATGCAGTTCATCTGGAATTACAATTAGTAATCCACTGTCTTTTCCTACATTCATACATTGACCATAGAATTTTTGATAATTTTGTCCGTAACATCCTGGCTCAGAAAAATATTCGAATGAATCAGGATATAGAAAATAATTCCATTGTTGTGCATAAGATGGAACAAAAAATACATCAAAGCCAAATTTGTCATCATCCACAGTTATAGAGTATTTGTAATTTGTAGAATCTTTAGAAGTACAAATTGGAACAAACTGAGCAAAACCATTTTTTAATTTTTGAGATTGTGATTCATCAGAATAGATGGTATTGTGAATGGATTTGTGTTGCTTCAATAAATCAAATTGATAGCCTAAAAAATCCAGTCCTGTTTTTGCATAATGAAACCACTGAGTTTGGCAATTCATGTAATCATATTGAACTAAAACAACGGGTTTGCTGTTTACATAATGAAGTCCATTTTGCCTTTGTTTTGCACCATGATTAGAATAATCAGTATCTTCCTCTTCTCCTGGAACAACGATTCTATCCCAAGTGGTATTCACGTCCAAAATTAGATTTCGAGGATAACTCTTCCATTCAGGTTGAAAATGAATATAATTTGAATACTCGTTAGTTTGCTTTACAGTAAGAATTTCTACAGAATCCCGCATATTTCCAAAAGCATCGTTTGATAATCCTAATCCAAGTGGAATCAACAACAAAATGAACATCAGAGAAAGTTTTCCCAATCTCATAAAATTGACTAAAATTTTTTCTATAATAATTTTGATAGTTTTTTTAAAAAAATTTACGCCTATTTCTCAATTGGTAAATCCATTTTATTTCCCCATTCACCCCATGAACCAAGATAGACTCTGATATTTTCAAATCCAAGTTTTTTTAAAATTAGAAAAGAATTTGCTGCTCGATAAGCACCCTGACAATAGGTCACTATTTCTGAATCTTTTGGAAAATCATAGATTTTTTTTAAATCCTCATCGTCTTTGAAAGTACCGTCTTCTTTTAGATTTTGAGTCCAATCAATATTTACAGAATTTGGGATATGACCCGTTCGTGCAGCTCTGATAATCTTTCCATCAAATTCACCAATAGATCTTGCATCAATGATTTTTATTTTATTTAGATTTTTTTGAATATTTTCAAATCCGGAAATAATTTTAGGATTAGTAGAGCCTGAGAATTTTGATGGTTTGAATGGATTAGCAGTTGTTTCAATTGAAAGATTTTCTTTTCTCCATTTTGAAATCCCTCCATCAAGCATTGCAGTATTTTCATGAGAAAAATACAAGAGTATCCATACACCTCTTGCTGCAAGCATCCCTGAAACATTGTCATAAAAAATAATTTTTTTTTCTGAAGATACTCCCAAAAATGACAGTAAATTTTTAGTTTGATTATTGAAATTCTCAATTCCAGAATCAGTAGTATCTATCCAATGAAATGAGAAAAGATCCAAATTTACAGCACCAGGAATATGACCTTCTGAGTATTCTTTGTAAGATCTGGTATCAACTAAAATGAGATTTGGATCATCAAGAATTGAATGAAGATCATTTGTGGAGATTAACATGATTTGGATAAAAATAATGAATGTAAAATGATTGTGGTGGATAATAAAAAGAAGAAAAGAAAAGGGTTTTTTCTATTCGTTTACGTATGCTCTCTCGCCGTGTTGTGCTAAATCGAGACCAATCTCCTCTTCTTTAGGAGTGACTCTGATTCCGCCTGGCCATACTGCATCCATTATTTTGAGGATTACAATGGTTACACCAAATGCATATCCTATTGAGACTGCAGCTGCAATGATACTGATTGCTTGTTGCTCCATTCCTTCTGGAGTTCCAGTCCATGCACCAATACCATCTCCGGTATCCCAAATGTGTGGACTTGCTAATGTACCAGTCAAGATTGCACCTGTAAGACCACCCATTCCATGTATTCCCCATACATCTAATGCGTCATCCCACTTGCGTTGGTTCTTGAATGCGACACAAGCATAACAAACTGTACCTGCGGCAATTCCCATAATGATTGCGGCCATTGGACCTACCCAACCTGAGGCTGGAGTGATTGTGACCAATCCTGCTACTGCACCTGATGCAGCACCAACAATGCTTGGTTTTCCTGTATGTGCCCATGACATCAAGACCCAAGTTACTGCGGCCATACCAGTTGCTGTATTTGTAACAGTCCATGCGCTGACGGTAATACCGTCTACCATAACTTCACTACCTGCATTAAAGCCGAACCATCCGAACCAGAGGATACTTGCTCCAAGTACCACCATTGGGATGTTGTGTGGCTCCATTGGAACTTTGCCATATCCGAGTCTTCTGCCAAGGACTAAGGCTCCGGCCAATGCTGCAAATCCTGAAGAAATGTGCACAACAGTACCACCTGCAAAGTCTAATGCATATGATGGCGAAAGATCTGGATTAAGATCTAATCCACCTCCTCCGATGAAACCTCCTCCCCATACCCAATGTGCGATTGGGTCATAGACGAAGGTTCCCCATAAGAGTACGAATATGACTAATGCACTGAATTTAATTCTGTCAATCAAACCACCAATGATAAGAATTGGTGTGATGATTGCAAATGTTCCTTGGAACATTGCGAACATTTGATGTGGCACTGTGCCAGGCCAACTAAGGCTACAATATTCGCCATCCTTAAATTCATTCATTTGATAGGCCGCTGACCAAGTATCATGACATGGTCCTACTTCACCTAATGGTGCATAGTGAGAAACCATGTTAAATCCAGCATAATCTAGACTTCCCATGTACATGTTTGCGCCTTCATCTGCGTTTGGTGCAAATGCTAGTGAGTAACCCCATAGAATCCATTGTACTGACATGAGACCCATAACAATGAGAGTCATTCCGAGTACGTTGACGATGTTCTTTGATCTGGCTAAACCACCATAAAAGAAACCGACACCTGGAGACATGAAGAGTACTAGTGATGTTGCAGTAAGCATCCATGCTGTATCACCGGTATCGATCATACAGGGTAGATAGCCACCTTCGCCATCATCATACCAACATTCGTTAGGATTTCCAGTGTAAATTCCACTGGTTCCAACTACATATCCGTCCATACCATCATCGACTGATTGTGCATATGCCGTTGACATAGCACTTGCGCCTACGATGGATACTGCGGCTACAAGTAATAGAGCATACTTGTAGTTCCTAGAATTCATTGAATTTATCGAAATTGGAAGTTATATAAGCATAGAAGAGAAAAAATCCTCTAAAAAAGTAAATTATTATATTTTAGTATATTTTGATAATATCATAAAATATGCAAAATAAGATACAAAGTGAGGCACTTGGCTAAGACTGAAACAAAGTTAGCAATCTTTGATACATTCAAAACAAAAGAAAATGATCTTACTGGAGAAGCAATCAGACAGAGAAACATACTTGGAATTCTTGCATCTAACAATAATCCAGCAGATAGAACAAGAACGGGAATTGCTCAAATCATTGCAAAAGAGCAGGGAATCTCATGGAAGAATATCTATTCAGGAATCTTCAAGGATTTTGATGAAGTTTTTCTACCCTTAGAAATTGTGCAGGAAGAAGGTAGATTGCCGCTTCATAGAGGTCCAAAAGCCCTTCAAGAAAAGGGAATTCCGTATTATAAAATTTCAAAAAAAGGGATCTTGATCTGTCTTTCAATTAAAGAGATTGAAAAAAGGGACGAGTTATTCAAGGAATTCTTTAGAGATTTAGAAAATGAGTTTGAGCAGGTTCTTGAAAGTCTAATGAAAGTTAGTCCAAATTTTGCTTATTCTATTTTGCAAAAATATGTGAAGGCATATTGCAACAAGGAGTTACCTGATTTATTGCCATTTGATCTTAGAAAATTAAGGCAAATTTCAGATGATGCCCTTGTTATTCAAAAGGAAATTTTGGTAGCATTTGCAAAGTTATCCAAGCAAGATAGGGAAGATGCGATAGATTTTCTTGAAAAAATTACTTGATTTTGAGTAAAAATCAGATCGCCAAACATTAAAATCAGTTGCGCGTTGAATCGTTTTAAATGGGAAAGAACGTTTATGCTTCTGTAAAGTCATACAGCCAGAGAGGCAAATTACTGACTAGATCCGATTTTCAGACACTTGCTGAATCAAGAGATTTGGAAGAATTAATGACTAGAATCAAAAATACAGTTTATGGTGATTCAATTACAGATGTTGCCAAACCCTACACTTCAATTGGAATTGAATCTGCTTTACGTGGACAATTAGCAAATGTTCATTACGCAATTGCAAAGACTGCAGGAGATTCAGATATCTTAGATGCATACTTTATGAAATTCATTATTTCAAATCTTAAACAAATTCTAAAAGGAAAAGTTCTTGGAAAAACACAAGAAGAAATTGAGACACATGTAAATTTACGAGCCGAAGAACTAATCAAACAAAGAGACATTATTATCAAATCACTGGTAGCAAAAGATATTGAGGAAGCAGTAGCCAGTCTCAACTCAGTTCAATTTGGCGAAGAGATTGCAAAGGCTGCAACCTTGTATAATGAAACAAAGAACATTCAGGTCTTTGACACATATTTTGATAAAATTTTGTATCAACAATTAGGAAGGGCACTCAAAAATACTAGAGATAGAGATGTGATAAAACTAGTTGGAATGGATGTTGATTATTATAATTTGCTTAGTGTGATTAGAGGAAAATTCTGGGGATTAGATGAAGCTCAAATTCAAGATTTGATTGTTACTCAAACCCCTAGTGCTCCAAAAGAATTACTTGGAAGAATGATGGCTGCAGCAACTGTTGCTGATGCATTAAATGAATTAACTACTACAAAATACAAGACCATGATTCCTCAAGTTGATAATCCATTAGATGCAGTAGCAGAGTTTGAAAGAGCTTTTGAAATGAGTTTGTATCGCTCTTCTGCAAGATCATTTACCAAAATGTTTAGCTTTGCAACAATTATTGGAATTACAAAATTAACAGGTTATGAGGTTAGAAATTTGGCTGCAATTGCATATGCAGTTGAGCAAAAAATTCCAACTGAAGTAACAATGTCAAAATTGATTCTTGAAGAAGAATAGATTGGAAAATGATTAGATTTCCAAAAAAGAAAAACGAAATTACGACTGAAACTATAATCAATACAGTTTGGGTTAGTGCATTTATGGCAATGATTTTTTCATTACCACCATTAGGAATTTTTCTAGGATTCTATTTTTGGGCTGATGAGTTACTTATTGGAGCAGTACTAGGATTTGGAGTTCATTTTGTGACATTAGCATTTTCAGCCAAAATTTCTAAATTTTTGACTAGCATAATGAGCTAATCTATAAGGATGAATGTTTTAGGTGAAGTATAATGATGGGAGATAGAGATTTTAGAGCCATTATTCAAAATGCTCTAAAATCAATTGGAAATGAACTAGAAATTGAAATAAATTCTGAGGACACACAAACCATCCACCTACATGAAGTTGTAAGATGCATGAGACGCTCATTTTATGACCGAATAGAACCAGAGGAAATGAATCAAAGAGGATTTAATGAACTTCTTGCAGGTTTGCTAAGAAAATTAGGATACGGTAGTCAACCCAGTTTCTTTGAGATTAATGAATTAAAATTGCAGGGTCAGGCAGACATGATTGTTGATGATTCTGTAATTTTGTTCAGATCAGCACATAATGAAATTGAGGATCCCATTTCAAGTGATGTATTATTTCTTAATGCATGTTTATGGATTTATGAAAAAGAAGATGGAATGATAGTGTACATTACAGGGGACAGAAAAGAAACTTCATTTTCAATTACTAAGAATAAGAAAATGTTTGAAGAGGTAATTAGAAGAGTCAAAGTCTACAATAACCTCCTTAAAGAAAAAAAGGTTCCAATTTTAGAGCCATCAACTGAATGTACTCAATGTCAATACTATGAGAGGTGTTTCTTGAAAAAGAAGAATACAAAACAGTTGTCACTTTCAGAAATGTTAGGATTGGGCAACAAAGATTAATTTTGAAAAATGAAAAATATGTAAAGGAAAAATCCTTTTTGTTTAATCGAGTGGTTCAGGATGTCCCTTACCACGTAGAGCGAAACACACTACTGCTAGTGCAATAGCTACTCCAATTGCTGAGCCAAATGCGGCCATTCCTGCTTCTGCCATTTGATAAAAACCCCCAATACGGACTTTTATAACTTTGCCAATTTTTTAATTAAATTAAGTAAATATCATAATAATTTTAGATTATGATATAGAATGTTTATTGAGTGAATTCAAAGTTGATTTCATTTTCTTGTCCACTAGTCATAGAACTTAGATTGTAAAACACATTTCCATTTACTCTCCAAGAAGCAGTATCACCCTGCAAATCATCCCATAACTGTGGCGTATTTCCTGAATTTCTAAGAACTATTTCATCAGTTAGTGTGATTGAATTTTCTCCCAATAAAGTAAAGTAATTGGAACTAAATTCTACAAAGCCCTCTGCTTTTTGTCCTAGTTGACCACCAGCAATTGGTTCAAAATCAGAATATCCAGTTTCAAATAACTGATAATCAACAGTACTAATCAAAAATGATCTAGGATTAGGATTTGTTAATGTGAAACTAATTTCAATATTTGCGGTTCTTTCAGTAATTCTATCGACAACCACTCCATCTAAGGTCACTTCTAATGGTTGCATCATATAGACATCATCAGAATTCATTGTAGGATTGGACGATTCCAAACTTATTGTTGGTCCAACTGCTAAAATTCCGCCAATTACAGCGCCCAAGCCGATTATTGCAATTCCGACAAATATTTTTGGATTCATAATTTTTTCAGTTCCCTTTATTTCTTAAATGTTAAGATAGTTATTATACCATATGGAGCGCTGAAAAATATGCAATATTTTCAAGCAGTTCAACAAGGCAAGATGAGAGCAAGTAAATCTCAAATGAAGATGTTTGATGTTGCAGGATTTGCAATGCTA
>Ga0208547_1000338_pt1 | contig 26927 bp, 27 predicted proteins | sample DEB08_DNA_5_FD_185501 | JGI IMG/M metagenome (GOLD analysis project Ga0208547, IMG submission 185501) | Aqueous microbial communities from the Delaware River and Bay under freshwater to marine salinity gradient to study organic matter... | ecosystem: Environmental > Aquatic > Marine > Coastal ...
ATATATATATATATATATTATTAATATAAAAAAGAATTTCTTATGTTTGATGTGATAGTTGTAGGAGGGGGGCACGCTGGTTCTGAGGCGGCGTTTGCGGTTAGCCGAATGGGCTTGAATTGCGCTCTTGTTACATTCAATAAAAATCAAATTGGTCAAATGTCCTGTAATCCAGCGATCGGAGGGGTTGGAAAATCACACTTAGTAAGGGAAGTTGATGCCATGGGGGGGTTAATTGCAACAGCAACAGATATGTCTGGCATTCAATACCGAACACTAAATACAAGAAAGGGATTAGCGGTTAGAGCGCTGAGAGTTCAGTGTGACCGGGGTCTTTATAAAAACGCAGTTCAAGAAATCATAAATACTACCACCATTAAGGTGATTGAGGACGAGGTCATAGATTTGATTGTCAAAGGCAGGGAAGTAAGCGGAGTGCTAACAAAATCATACGGGGAAATAAAAGCATCAAAAGTAATACTCACAACAGGAACCTTTTTGAATGGAAAAATGTTCAAAGGGAGCGCTCAAACCCCAGGCGGAAGGGTTGGAGACCCCACCTCTATTCCCCTTTCAAAGCGGCTGTATGAGTTAAATTTACCAATGGGGAGACTTAAAACAGGAACTCCCGCAAGAATTATAAAATCTTCAATAGACTTTTCTGCTTTAGAAGAACAACCAGGCGAACTACCCACCCCTTATATGTCTAAAGCATACCAGGGAATAAAACACCAAAACCAAGTATCTTGTTACATTACAAGAACTAACACAGAAACCCATAAAATTATAGAAAAGAACCTAACAACCTCTGCAATGTACTCAGGAAAAATAGTTGGAATAGGCCCAAGGTATTGCCCCTCAATAGAAGACAAGATTTTTAAATTTAAAAACAAAGACAGCCATCAAATCTTTCTTGAGCCAGAAGGATTAACCGATGACCTTATTTATCCGAATGGTATATCATCAAGCCTGCCGGAGGATATCCAGGAGCAATTCATCAGAACAATCAAAGGGCTTGAGGCCTGTGTAATCAACGAGTTTGGATACGCGGTCGAATATGATTTTGTGGACCCACGATCTCTCAAACCAACCCTGGAAACAGAGTTTTTCAACAACTTTTACTTAGCAGGACAAATAAACGGAACCACGGGCTATGAAGAAGCCTCTGCTCAAGGTTTGGTTGCCGGAATAAACGCTTCTCTGAGCGTAAAGCAAAAAGAACCCCACCACTTCAGGAGAGAAACATCATACATAGGCGTTATGATCGAGGACTTAACCACACTTGGTGTAACCGAGCCGTATAGAATGTTTACGAGCAGAGCCGAAAACAGGCTAATGATGTCACAAGAAAACGCTCAGGAGCGCTTAACCCCAGAAGCTTTTACACTTGGGCTTGTATCTGAAAAACACCACCAAGATTTTCAAAAACAGGAAAAAGAATTTATTCAGCTAAAACACCAAGCTGAAAACACCAAAATCAAAATAAACGGTGCATCCCACAAACTAACAGAGCTTCTAAAGAGAACAGACAGCGAAAGACCGGACCTCGAAAAAGAGCTTTTACTACTTAATGACAACCAGTCGCTAATAGGAAGACTAAAAGCAGAAATAAAATATCAAGGGTACATAGACAAACAACAAAGAGAGATCGATGCAACTACAAGGCAACTAGAAACAAAAATACCAGAAGGACTAGATTTTGCTAGCATTGCTGGTCTCTCTAACGAAGTAAAAGAAAAACTTATTAAAGGAAAACCAAAAACCCTAAAAACAGCCTCTCTGATTGAGGGGGTGACGCCAGCAAGCATTAGTATTTTGAGAATTTATATAAAAAAACACCAAGAAGATAAAATTGCCCAAAACGCTTAACCAACAAAAAACAGAAGATTTTTTAAAGCTATTGCTTGCCTTTAACAAGCGCCACAATCTTGTTTCAAAGCAAAAAAAGGACAATCTACAAGAAGACGTTGAAGACTGCTTTCACCTTATAAGCCACATTAAACACAGCCCAACCAAGATTCTTGACCTGGGATCAGGAAACGGCTTCCCTGGAATTATTGTTGCCATTCAAAAACCCAAACTAAAAATAGACCTCGCTGAAAAACAAAGCAAAAAAGCCCACTTCCTGAGGTCAGCAATATCGAAGTTAAACATACCCAACGCAACCGTTATCCAAAAAAACATAGCCAACAATAGCGATGAAAGATATGATCTCGTTGTAGCGAGGGCCGTTGCTGCCACCGAAAAAATACTTCAAATGACGAGCAAAATATTACTACCACAAGCAAAATACCTACTAATGAAGGGCACCACCTCAAAAACAAAAACAGAGACAGAAAACATTAAGCTCTCCTACCAAATACACGCTTACACCCTCTCAGATAAAGAGCGGTGCATTTTAGAAATATTTGCTCCATGAAAAGGGTAATAGCAATTGCCAATCAAAAGGGGGGTGTTGGGAAAACCACCACGGCTGTAAATCTAGCAGCCGCCCTTTCAAAGACAAACAGAAAAACGCTTTTGGTGGATATGGATCCCCAGGGAAACGCAACCACCGCATCGGGCTTACGAAAAAACCAGGGCACCATGTTCTCTGTTGCTGACGGCGGAAAGATTGAAGACTGTATCCAGCAATCAACAAATCACTACGATGCAATTGCCGGAGGAACCGATTTATTAGGATATGAGGCGGCAATAAACAACTCTCATATAAACATAGAACACCTAAAAAAATCACTTCAAGAGATTGATTACGACTTCATCATCTTAGATACCCCCCCGTCTTTACACCCAATAACCATAAGCTCGCTAATTGCTGCCAACCACACCATGGTTCCACTTCAATGCGAATATTACTCACTAGAAGGCATAACATCGCTAATGGACACCATAACCAAACTTAACAACAAAAACCTAACCAATAACAGAATTATAGGAATTGTTAGAACAATGGTAGATATGAGAAACAATCTTGCAAAAGAGATTTCAGAACAGCTCCAAAATCATTTCAAAGAAACGCTTTTTAACACCCTCGTACCTAGAAATGTTAAGCTTGCAGAAGCACCAAGCCACGGCATTAGCGGCATTGACTACATGCCGGACAGCTATGGAGCAAAAGCCTATTTAGCCCTGGCCGGAGAGCTTTTAAGGAGATTGCAATATGTCTGAAAAACCCATTTTACCAACCGGCCTTGACGCGTTATTGGGAGGAGTTGAGAAAACCAGCAAAAGCACCGTTAGAGACATAGAGCTGAGCCTCATTGTTCCCAACAGATTTCAACCAAGAGAACATTTTGATGAGACTAAACTCAAAGAGTTGGCAGAATCCATCAATAAGCATGGTGTCCTTTCCCCAATAATAGTTAGAGAATCTTCAACTGATAGATTTGAGATTATTGCCGGAGAGCGGCGGTTTAGAGCTGCCAGCCTAAACGGACTTAAAACCATCCCATGTTTAATAGATAACGCAGAAAACCAAACATCATTAGAAATAGCACTAATAGAAAACCTTCAACGAGAAAACCTCAACCCAATCGAAGAGGCCAAGGGTTTTGATAGATTAAAAAGAGAGTTTGGTCTCACACAAGAGGAGATATCAGGTGTAACCGGCAAAGCAAGGAGCACTATTGCAAACTCCATAAGAATTCTTTCTTTACCCGAGGAAGTAAAACAAATGATAGCCGAGGGTTTAATAGAGAAAGGGCATGCAAAAATATTGGCCAGCCTAGAATCCGACGAGGCAATAAAAAAAGCCAAAGAAATAGTTCAAAAATCACTTAGCGTAAAAGATTTGTCTTCTTTTGGGGGCCCGGGTGCAACCAAAAAAACCAAAAAAACCAAACACCAAGACATCAAAAACCTTGAACAAGATATGTCTGAGTCTTTTGGCCATCAAATAGAAATATCCGAAACATCAAAATCAAAAGGGACAATAATTATTCACTATCGAAGCGCTGACGAGCGAGAAACAATTATTGGTAAAATTAAACACGATTAAGCTTGTTGTATTATCAACTTCTTTTTATAATTCTCACCATTATTTAGGCCGCGGGTTAAAAAAATTTATACAAATTACTTAGTCCCTGCAATTGCCTTGGTTCCAACTTTATTGGGTCGTTGGGAATCATCGCTAATTTTGTTGGTTGCTTGGCTTTTTTTAAGCATCATTAAAACTTTTGGACTAAAAATCAAAAGCAATTTTTTAGCCTTTGTTTTTGTTTTTTTAACACGGTGGATTTTGTTTGGTTTCGCAACATTTTTGTTAATAATACTAAACAAATCTGAGGGCTTAATTGAAATACTGTTACTAATTAGTATTTTTGTACTTACTTATTTAAAAGATAAAAAACCAACAAACAATGGCAGCTAAAGGCAACACATACGAAACAACCGGCGAGTATATCCAACACCATTTAACTAATTTGGTTTGTGGTAAAACCGATGCTCATGGGTGGACATGTGACCCACATTATGCAGACCAAATGGGCTTTTGGTCTTTTCATGTTGACTCTTTGGGATGGTCCATCTTTTTGGGCGCTATTTTCATAGGCCTTTTTAGGGTTGGTGTTTCTAGGCTCTCTAACGAAGCGCCTAGCGGCCTTCAAAACTTTGTTGAAATGTGTGTAGAGTTTGTAAACGAGAACGTACAAAGCATGTTTACTTCTGCAAAAAATCCCCTAATAGGACCAATGGCTTTAACCGTTTTGGTGTGGGTATTTTTGATGAATTTAATGGATTTGATTCCTGTTGACTATCTTCCTTCTGCAGCCAAAGCCGTTGGCATAGAGTATTTTAAAGTAGTTCCGACCACAGACCCCAATATAACGCTTGGCATGGCATTAGCAGTATTTATATTAATTATTTTTTACAGCATTAAGATTAAGGGGGCAAAAGGTTTCTTTGCTGAGCTAGCTTTTCACCCCTTTGGTAAATATCTTATGCCAGTTAATCTTATTCTTGAGGGCGTCAACCTGCTTGCTAAACCCCTATCACTTGGATTAAGGCTTTTTGGTAATTTATATGCCGGGGAAATGATATTTATTTTAATAGCTTTGTTGCTTGTTTTTAATTCGATTTCTTTAGGTTTACTTGGCGTAGGCTTGCATTTATTATGGGCGCTTTTTCACATATTAATACTAGGCTTACAGGCGTTTATTTTTATGGTGCTAACCATTGTCTATTTGGCAATGGCGCATGAAACAGAAGACCATTAGGTCAATATAGGAGAAAACTATGGAGCAATCCTTATTATTCGTTGCAGCAAGTATCATCATTGGTCTTGGTGCGGTTGGAGCAGCTATTGGTGTGGGTGTTTTGGGTGGTAAATTCTTAGAAGGTGCCGCTAGACAACCCGAGCTTATTCCTTTGCTTAGAACGCAACTATTTGTTGTTTTGGGCTTGGTTGATGCTGTGCCAATGATCGGAGTTGGTCTTGGTCTATACATAATGTTTGCTGTCTAAATGAATATAAATGCCACGCTTTTAGGTCAAACCCTGGCCTTTGTAATATTTGTTGCAATTTGCTGGAAATGGGTGTGGCCACCAATTATTGCCATCATGGAGGAAAGAGAAAAGAGAATCTCTGATGGCTTAGAGGCTGCAAAAAAAGCTAAAGACTCTTTAGCAGAGGCACAACAAGACTATGATGCTGAGATTTCTAAAGCCAAAGCAGAGGCTGCAACCATTCTTGAAAAAGCCAACGAAAGAGCGGCTGCTATTGTGGGTGAAGCCAAAAACAAAGCAGAGTCAGAGGCTCATAAAATTATCTCTACTGCTAACAAAAATCTTGAGGCCGAAATAAACAAAACCAAAGCCCAACTAAAACAAGATCTGGGCCAAATAGTCGTAGATACGGCTCAGAAAATTATAGGCGAAGAAATTTCGGTTGAGAAACATCAGAAAATTATTTTAGAGGCAGCGGAAAGAATCTAGTGCAAGACTTTATACCCGCAGCAAGACCATACGCAAAAGCAACCTTCCAGGCTTGTCTTGATGCTGGCGTGCACAACGATCTTGCTAATGAGCTACTCTTATTAAAAGAGGCTTTTAAAGAACAGGCGATTGTTGATCTTGTTAAGGACCCATCTCTTTCAAGAGAAGCAACAGCTGCTAAGCTTGCAAACCTATTCATCAACGAAATATCTCAAATTACTAGAAACCTAATCTCTACTTTAGGAGAAAATGATAGACTCGAGTTGTTGCCCTCAATATCTGAGATATTTGATATTTTACTAAGAGAGCACAACCAATCTAAAATGGTTGAGGTCTCACTAAGCTATTTAACCCCAGAGATTGAGAGAGTCCTTTCACAAAAAATTACCGATAAATATGGTGATTGTGAGATTACTTTTAATCAATCAGAAGAATTAATGGGCGGTTTTCTTTTAAAGATAGGAGATGAAGTTCTCGATCTATCTATCAAAGGAAGAATCCAAAAACTTGTAAACCAACTTAATATTTAAAGGAAAGAAGGATGTCACAATTAAATCCATCAGAAATATCTAGCGTACTTAAAGAAAAGATTGCTGGCCTTGATCTGTCTGCAGAAAGAAAGAACGAGGGCATCATTGTTAATGTCTCAGACGGCATTGTAAGAATTCATGGGATGGGCGGGGTTATGTTTGGCGAGCTCATTGAATTTGAAAACGGCGTGCTTGGATTAGCTCTTAATTTAGAACAAGACTCTGTTGGGGCGGTTGTTTTAGGCGACTATCTTGACCTTATCGAGGGCCAGTCTGCGAAGTGCACTGGAAGAATTTTAGAGGTCCCGGTTGGCCCAGCGATGCTTGGCAGGGTTGTTGATGCTCTAGGAAGCCCAATTGATGGCAAGGGTGAAATCAAAACAGATGTTATGGCACCTGTTGAGGTTGTGGCCCCAGGTGTTATCGCAAGAAAGTCAGTTGATCAACCGGTTCAAACTGGCTTAAAGGCTATTGATGCCATGGTTCCAATTGGAAGGGGACAAAGAGAGTTAATCATTGGCGACAGACAAACCGGAAAAACGGCTGTCGCGATTGATACCATCATCAACCAAAAAGATACCGGCATAAAATGTATTTATGTTGCTATTGGTCAAAAACAATCAACCATTGCCAATGTTGTGAGAAAGCTTGAGGAATATGGTGCCATGGATCATACCATTGTAGTCGCAGCTGCAGCTGCAGACCCAGCCTCAATGCAATACTTATCAGCATACTCTGGATGCGCCATGGGCGAATACTTTCGAGACCGCGGTGAAGATGCCCTAATTGTTTATGATGATTTATCAAAACAAGCCGTAGCCTATAGGCAAATTTCATTACTACTTAAAAGACCTCCAGGCAGAGAGGCATTTCCTGGCGACGTTTTCTACCTTCACTCAAGACTGTTAGAAAGAGCTGCAAGAGTTAATGCTGACTATGTTGAAAAAATTACTAATGGCGAAGTAAAAGGCAAAACAGGTTCACTAACCGCGCTTCCTATTATTGAAACACAGGCTGGAGACGTCTCCGCTTTTGTTCCAACGAACGTAATCTCAATTACGGATGGGCAGATATTTTTAGAAACAGATTTATTTAACTCCGGGATCAGGCCCGCGATCAATCCTGGTATTTCTGTGTCAAGGGTTGGTGGAGCAGCTCAAACCAAGGTAATTAAGAAGCTCGGAGGAGGGGTGAGGCTTGCTTTAGCACAATATAGAGAGCTCGCATCTTTTGCTCAGTTTGCCTCAGATCTTGATGAGGCTACCAAGGCCCAGTTAGAGCACGGCAAAAGAGTTACAGAGCTCCTTAAACAAAAACAATACTCTCCGCTCAGTGTTGCTCAACAAGCCGTAACCCTGTTTGCAGCTGACAAAGGCTATCTTAAAGATGTGGCAATTGAGAAACTCGCAAGTTTTGAGAACGCCTTACACAGCTACTTGAGCGCTGAGGCGGGAGAACTTGAAACAAGATTAAATGATACTGGTGACTGGGATGATGATATTCAAAATCAGTTTCACGAACTTCTTAAAGAATTTAAAAAAACCCAAACATATTAAAAAATGGCCAATACCAAAGAGGTTAGAAAACAAATATCGAGTATAAAAAATACTCAAAAGATTACCTCTGCTATGGAGATGGTTGCAGCGAGCAAAATAAAAAAGACTCAAGATTTAATGAATCTTGGCAAACCTTATTCTTCAAAAATCCAAGAAGTTATTACTCATATCGCAACCTCTAACTCTGAGTATTCTCATCCCTTTTATCAGGCCAGAGAAATCAAAAAAATATGTTACATAGTGGTTTCAACAGATAAAGGGCTATGTGGCGGTTTAAACATCAATCTTTTTAAGTCCGTAGTATCACATGCCGCCTTATCGCAAAAGAACGGCCAACAGGCTTGTTTTGCATTGATTGGAAATAAAGCCAAGGCTTTTTTTAAATCTGTTGGCGGGGAGGTTGTCGCTAGCGCTGACAATCTAGGCGATAGACCAAACCCCGAAGATTTATTAGCGCTAACAAAAGTTGTATTGGACATGCATAGAGATGGAGACATAGATCAGGTGTTCATCTGCTCTAACAACTTTGTTAACACTATGACTCAACAACCAAAAGTAAATCAGCTTGTGCCACTTCAGCACTCAGAAGATGAAAGCTTGATTAATAGCCACTGGGACTATATTTATGAGCCAGAAGCAAAAGACTTGTTAGACGGCTTATTAACTAGATATATAGAATCATTAATTTATCAAGCGGTTGTTGAAAATGTTGCCTGTGAACAAGCAGCAAAAATGATAGCCATGAAGAATGCCAGCGATAATGCAGGCGAACTAATAAAAGAGCTTGAGCTTTTATATAACAATGTAAGACAGGCTGCGATTACCCAGGAATTGTCTGAAATTGTTGGCGGAGCAGCGGCGGTTTAAAGGAGAAAAAAATGAGCAACGGAACAGTTATACAAATCATCGGAGCTGTTATAGATGTTGAATTTGAAAAAAATAATATCCCTAAAATTTATGAGGCATTAACAATTGATGGCCTCAAAATTGTGTTAGAGGTTCAACAACAACTTGGTGATGGCGTTGTTAGATGTATTGCCATGGGGACAACGGAAGGGCTGAAAAGGGGCTTGGTAGCCAATAGAACCGGAGCCCCAATTTCGGTTCCTGTTGGACAAGAAACTTTAGGAAGAATCATGGATGTTTTAGGAAATCCAATTGATGAAAAGGGCGAGATTGGTGAAAAAGAGCGCATGCCTATTCACAGAAAGCCCCCAACCTATGTTGAACAATCTGGCTCAAATGAATTACTTGAAACTGGAATTAAGGTCATAGATCTAATTTGCCCGTTTGCCAAAGGTGGAAAGATAGGATTATTTGGCGGCGCCGGGGTTGGTAAAACCGTGAACATGATGGAGTTGATTAATAATATTGCAACCGAGCACTCCGGACTATCAGTTTTTGCTGGTGTTGGCGAAAGAACGAGAGAGGGAAATGATTTTTACTTCGAGATGCAAGAATCAGGCGTGGTAAACGTAGAAAACCCCAAAGAGTCAAAAGTAGCAATGGTTTATGGGCAAATGAACGAACCTCCTGGTAATAGATTGAGAGTAGCGCTTACGGGCCTTACTATCGCTGAGAAATTTAGAGACGAAGGCAGGGATGTGTTGTTATTTATTGATAACATTTATCGTTATACGCTGGCTGGAGTTGAGGTATCAGCCTTGCTTGGCAGGATGCCATCAGCTGTGGGATATCAACCAACGCTTGCTGAGGAAATGGGAGCCCTGCAAGAAAGAATTACCTCCACAAAAACAGGTTCCATTACATCCATTCAGGCAGTTTATGTTCCAGCAGACGATTTAACCGATCCTTCTCCCGCAACCACTTTTGCTCATTTAGACGCAACGGTGGTGCTTTCTCGTCAAATAGCCGAGCTAGGAATTTATCCAGCCGTGGATCCCTTAGATTCAACTTCTAGACAACTTGATCCATTGGTGGTTGGAGACGAGCATTATAACGTTGCTCAAGGAGTGCAAGGCGTATTACAGAGATATCGTGAACTCAAAGATATCATTGCTATCTTAGGTATGGACGAACTTTCTGAGGATGATAAATTGACAGTTGCCAGAGCAAGAAAGGTTGAAAGATTTTTATCTCAACCATTCTTTGTTGCCGAGGTCTTTACTGGGTCCCCAGGAAAATATGTATCACTAGAAGACACCATTAAGGCTTTTAAAGGAATTCTTGCTGGTGACTATGATCATCTACCAGAGCAAGCTTTTTACATGGTTGGAACCATTGAAGAGGCAGTTGAGAAAGCCAAAACCGTTAAAGTTTAGATGAGCGTTTTAAAGGTAAACATAGTATCTTCATCAGAAGAAATATACTCTGGTGAAGCAACTATGGTTTTTGCTACCGGATCTCTTGGTGAGCTTGGAATTGCCCCAGGCCATACACCACTCTTAACTGGTTTGGCACCAGGACCTGTTAGAGTACAAAATGGTCAAGCAGAAGAAACTTTCTTCTGCTCCGGCGGCTTTATTGAAGTTCAGCCAAGCGAAGTTACCATCTTGTCAGATACTGCCGAGAGGGCTGATTCATTGGATGAAGCTGAAGCCATTAAGGCACAAGAAGCTGCTGAAAAATTACTTCATGACAAAGAGAATAATGTAGATTTTGTAAAAGCAGCAGCGCAATTAGCAGAGGCAGCCGCTAGAATAAAAACGATTCAAAAACTCAGAAAAAACAAGTAAGGTAGTATTTTTATACTATTTTGGCTTTGAAAACCCATATTATAATTTTAGCCGCAGGCCTGGGAAAAAGGATGCACACCAACTTCCCAAAAGTAATGCAATTATTGGGCGGCAAGACCATGATCGAGCGAGTTTTGCATACCGCCAAACAAATTACCAACAAGATAACCGTAATCTCTGGATTTAAAGCAGATACCCTAGAAGACCACATTAATCAAAACTTCTCTGATATTAGTTATTGCAGACAAGCAGATCAGCTTGGCACTGCCCACGCTGTAAAAATGGCTATTGAGCAAATTACAGCGGATGAAAAAGTATTAATTCTTTATGGGGATGTGCCATTGATAACCAAAGCAACGCTTGATGTGGTTCTAAGCCACAGCGAAGCCTGTCTTCTTACTACCACTCTAGCAAACCCAACTGGATACGGCCGGATTATCGAAGACCACGACGGCCACGTTGAAAAAATAGTTGAAGAAAAAGATGCTGATGATGCTCAAAAATTGATAAAGAAAATTTTTACTGGAGTTATGATGATTAAGGGAGCATTCTTGCTTGAGGGACTTGGTTTAATCCAGAACAACAACGCTGCCAGAGAATATTATTTAACTGATTTGGTAGCGGTATTGCACAAGAAGGGTGTTAAAATAAATCACATTAATGCGGAGGCCCAAGAGGTTCAGGGAGCTAATAATAAGACCGAGCTGCATGAATTAGAACAAGTGTATAAAAACATGAAATCCAAAGAATTATTAGACAAAGGGATTACTGTTACAGACATTAACAGAGTAGACCTTAGAGGATCTATTGTTGCAGGCAAAGACTGCTTTATTGATGTGAATGTTATTTTAGAAGGAGAGATTATGCTTGGGGACGGAGTAAAGATCCTATCCAATTGCTATCTTAAGGACGTCATTATTGAAAACAACACGACCATAGAAAGCTTTTCTCACATTGTTTCCACAAAAATAGCTAGCAACTGCTCTATTGGTCCCTATGCTAGGTTAAGAGAGGGCACCATTCTTAAAGAGGGAGCCAAAATAGGAAATTTTGTTGAAACCAAAAAAACAACCATTGGTAAAGGCTCAAAAGCTAACCATCTTGCCTACCTTGGAGATGCTGAGGTTGGAGAGGGCTCAAACATTGGCGCAGGAACTATTACTTGCAATTATGATGGCACCAATAAGCATAAAACAAACATTGGGAATAACAGCTTTATAGGCACCAACTCATCTCTTGTGGCCCCAATAAACATTGGTAATAATGTATACGTTGGAGCCGGCTCCGTCATAACCAAAGATGTCGAGGATGACGCATTGGCTGTAGCCAGAGGCAAACAATTCATCAAGCCTGGTTGGTCTAAGAAGAAATAATATGTGTGGAATTATTGCTGCAGCATCATCACGCAATGTTGGAAAATTGCTGGTCCAAGGCTTGCATAGAATGGAGTACCGGGGCTATGACTCTGCAGGAATTGCGCTCCATCAAGATGAAGGAGTTGTTCATCTAAGAACCCTTGGCAAAGTAAAACTGCTTGAAGAAAAAATGATCCAAGAGAAGCCAAGAAGCAAGCTTGGTATTGCGCATACTAGGTGGGCCACTCATGGAGAGCCCTCAGAAATAAATGCTCATCCTCATAAGTCCTCAGAAAGAATTTATATTGTTCACAATGGGATTATTGAAAACCATGTTGAACTTAAAAAAGAATTGGAAGAAAAAGGTTATGCATTTACCTCCCAAACAGATTCAGAGCTTATCGCTCATTTAATTGAACTTTATTTGCAGGATTCCAGCTCGTTTATTGATGCTATTTACAAAGCAAAGAAAAGACTAGAAGGAGCATACGCTATTGCAGTATTAGATTACCAAGACCCCAATAGCATTGTTGTTGCAAGGCACAAATCCCCGCTTTTAATTGGGCTTGGAACAGATGAAAATTTAGCAGCCTCTGATCCGCTCGCTATAGCACAACTAACCAATGAATTTATATTTCTTGAAGATGGCGATGTAGCTAGAATTTCATCTGACAGCTATGAAATTTTTGATACCAACCAAGCCTCAGTCCAAAGAGCAATCACCAAACTAGATATCACCTCACAAGCAACTTCCAAAGGTGATTACAGGCACTTCATGGAGAAAGAGATCTATGAGCAACCAGAGGCAATTCTTAACACCATTGACGGAAGGGTTGGCGCTGAAGATGTGCTTGATAACATATTTGGTTTAAATTCAAATGAGCTTTTTTCAAAAGTTGAACGAATTCAAATTGCAGCGTGTGGAACTAGCCTACATGCAGGAAGGGTGGCAGCAAATTGGTTATCATCTATCGCGGGGCTACCTTGCCAGATAGATTATGCTAGTGAATATAGATACAGAAACCCTCACGTAGACAAGAACTCTCTTTTTATAACGATTTCTCAATCTGGAGAAACGGCTGACACACTGGCTGCGCTCTCCTATGCAAAAGAACAAGAATATCTTGCAACAGTTGGCATATGCAACGTTCCCACCAGCACCTTAGCAAGAGAATCTGATTTTGTATTGTTTACCAACGCAGGACCAGAGATAGGGGTTGCTTCCACCAAAGCATTCACCACTCAGCTTGCAGGATTGCTTCTATTAACCTTATCTTTGGCAAAAGCCAGGGGCCTTAATCCCAAACTAAGAACCAGGGTTGTCGAGGCCTTGCGCACATTACCAGAAGTAATCAGAGACGCCCTTAAGCTCAAAGATCAGATTATTGAAATGGCTCCAGGTGTAGCTAGTAAAGATAATTCACTATTTTTGGGCAGAGGAATTTTTTATCCGGTTGCAAAAGAAGGCGCTCTGAAGCTTAAAGAAATTTCCTATATTCATGCTGAAGCTTATCCCGCAGGAGAGCTAAAACATGGGCCCCTCGCACTCATTGATGAAGATATGCCGGTGATTGCCCTTGCTCCAGAAAGTGAGATCGCAGAGAAGCTTATTTCCAATCTTGAAGAAGTAAAGGCAAGAGGCGGAAAACTTTATGTCTTTGCAGATCCTTCAGTCACAATGGATGTAAAAGCTGGAAGGTTAATACATCTTCCAAAATGCGATTTTTTACTGACCCCAATTGTTTATACCATTCCATTGCAAATACTTGCTTATGAAGTTGCCCTTTTAAGGGGCACTGATATTGATCAGCCAAGAAATTTGGCTAAATCAGTAACCGTGGAGTAAGTTCATACAGAGAATAATTCATGTTCAAACCCACCATTCGACTTGAGACGAATTTATTTTCTTTAGTCCCGTTAGATCAGTCCCATTATGAAGAACTATACGCAGTTGCTAGCAACCCTATAATTTGGGAACAGCACCCAGAAAAGAATAGGTGGCAAGAAGTAAATTTCGTAAAATTTTTTCAAAAAGCAGTTCTCAATAATTGTGGATGTTTCGCTATTCTTGATAAGAACTCAAACAAATTTATTGGTTCAACAAGATTCTATTCGAACACTGAAGATTCTATCAAAATAGGGTACACATTTTTATCTCCTGATTATTGGGGCACTGGTGCCAACACGGAGATAAAAAAAGTAATGTTGGATTACGCATTTGATTTTGTACATAAAGTCTTTTTCGATGTTGGTAAAAAAAATCTAAGATCCAGGATTGCTCTTGAAAGGTTGGGAGCAGTGTTATCGGACGAGACAGACGAAAAGGTTTGTTATAGGATTGATAAAGAAAAATATTTTGGGGCATAGAGTAAGATGGAAGAGAAATACACCAAGTTTTGTAAAACCTTTCATAAAAAACTCAAAAATGACAAAAATCTTATTCTCTGTTCCAACTCACTCAGTGACGGTGGAGTAAAAAATTTTTCCTGGTTGGTCAGGAAAAAAACAAAAACTTCTTCAGGGAAGGGTAAAAATATCTTCTACTGAACAATCTAAAATTTTTGCTATTCTTAGGGCAAGAACAGTAGAAGGAACATAAATTCCATTTTCTATGGCATTTATGCTTTTTCTTGAAACATCTGCTTGGTCTGACAATTCTTGCTGAGTCAAACCAGCAGACTTTCTTAGATTCTCAAGGTTGTTGAGCAGTTTTTTGTGATTTTTGCCCAAAACTATTTCTTTTCAAATTCTTCAACTGCTTTGTTGATCTCTTCGCTTTCAATTGGATAAAGATAACCAGCAACAATTTGTCCAACACCAATTGCAAGAACCAGCAATCCGACGCCAGAAATCACATCTGTTCCCAGACCAATCTTATCAAACAAGAAAAGACCAACCCCGACCCCAATAGTTATAACTCCGCTTCTTCTATAATCGGTTGGCGATTTTCTCTCAACCAAACTTTCAAGAATCTCTTTTATATCATCAGGATCATTGATGTTTTTTGAAATAGTAATGAGCGTGTCATATCTGTTTTTCTTGTTTCTACTATCGTAAACAAAGATAACTAACAAGATTAAAACCGGCATTAAGACGGCAACATATCCTATCCCAAGCGCCAATGCTCCGTTAAACGTATCTATAAATCCATTCATTATTCTCTCCGCATTACTAAATGTAACGCAAACTTACCATTAATTATATGAGAAGTAAAGGTTACAAATAAATTTATTTCGTTATAATTTTTTTTGTTGGCCAGGAAAAATTGATAATGTATAAAAAGCGGAAAATAATGAATGGATTTATGGCAGAATAAAATTATGCAAAATTGGTTTTTAATTTTAGGTGCAACTCTTTCTTTGCTTGGTGTTATCTTTCATGGTTTTGTTGGCGGCAAAATATATAAAACAAATATAAATAAAAGTGACTTAGAGTCTTTGGGAAAAACTTTAAGTATGTTTTCGTGGCAGTTTCATACCATTTTTCTGTTTATAACTTCCTGCACTTTAATTTACATTGCAAACAATCCTGAATTTGCCATTGCCGCTTATCCAATAATTTATATAAATGTGCTGGGAGCAGCCTATTTCTTTATACTTGGTATTGGAAATAGAGAGGTTTTAAAGATGCCGGGAGCTATTTTAATGGGATCAATAGCATTGCTAGCATGGCTTGGAATATAAGTCTAAAAAACAAGAGCGATTCAAGTGCAGGAGTTTTTAAATAACAACGGAATAGAAATTGTGGTCGGGATGATTGTCGCTGTTTTGGTTGTCATCTTTTCAAGATTTATATACTTTAGTTTTTTTAAAAAATAATTAATCGATTCTCAAATAATGAAAAAAATAATACTCCTAACGCTATTAATGTTCTTACAAACAGCTTGGGCTGAAGAAAAACTTGATGCGTTGATAGATGGTCTTCATGAAGATGCACATAAGGGAAATTTTAAATCCTACTTTAACCGGTACAGCCCAAACGCTGTCTTCTTAGGAACCGATAAAACAGAGCGCTGGACCATAGAAAAGTTTAAAGAGTATGCCGAGCCCGCCTTTGCAGATGGTCACGGATGGACCTATAAAGTAGTTGAACGTAACTGGGGAGGAGAGGGCAATATTCGTTGGTTTGATGAAATTCTGTTTAATGAAAAGTTAGGCCACTGCAGAGGAACGGGTGTTACCAAGCTAATTAACGATGAATGGAAAATTGTCCATTATGCGCTAAGCATGCTGGTGCCAAATTCCATTGCTGCAGATGTTGGATTGAAGACCATAGAAGCCGACAACATATAAGCATCAATACCAGCAAGAATCCAGGCCTTGGATTCCAATTGCTTATTTAGGTCTATAATGTATTTCTTAAGAAATAACTATTAGGAGAAAAATATGAGCCATACTCAATGGGAATACAAAATAGTTGATCACAGTAATTCAACTTCAATGGGTTACTCAAACCCAGAAACCGAAGAGTTCAAAAGAGCCAATATAGATAAGAACTGGAAGCTGGAAATGATGAACATTGAAATCAACAAACTTGGTCGAGACGGCTGGGAGATGGTTGGCATCAATGGGAGCAATGAAATATATTTCAAGCGCAAAAAAGAAGGCTAGTTTTCAAAGTTGAAACCGTTTATTCCGCCTCCTATCGTAGCGTTGCTTTGTGGGCTTGGCATTTATTTCACTAGACAATATTTTCCATTTACCTTAGGAGCATATACCGGTCATTTGGGATTGTTGTTTTTAGTCAGCGGGATATTAATGCTTTTCTTTGCTGCCGCATCATTTAGAAAGCATAAAACAACCATTAATCCTCTAAAACCTGATGCAGCAAGCTATCTTGTGACCTCTGGAGTTTTTAAAATATCAAGAAACCCTATGTATCTAGGAATGCTGTTAATCCTCATTGGAATCGGAGTCTACTTTAATCCCATAGGGGGGTGTTTAATTTGCTTTATTTTTTGGGGATTTATAACTAAATTTCAAATACTGCCCGAAGAAGTCGCTATGCAAAAACTTTTTACCAAGGAATTTTCTCTTTATAGCAATAAAACGCGGCGCTGGCTTTAAAAGCATTGTAAAAGTGGGAACCTACTTTAAAATTCCACATAATTGATTTGAGCTTAATACAGCGAACTAAATTGATAAAAAGGTGAAAAATAATTGAAAGAACTATTATCCACAAGAGAGAAGCTTAAAAATCTTTTAGATTCCAGGATTGTTTTATTAGATGGAGCCATGGGGACCATGATTCAGTCCCACGAACTTAGTGAGCAGCAATACCGAGGAGAAATCTTTTCTGACTGGAGCTTTGATCTGAAAGGCAATAATGACCTGCTTAATATTACGCAACCAGAGATTATTTCAAGCATCCACAAAAGATATTTAGATGCTGGTTCTCAAATTATAGAAACCAATACCTTTAACTCTAATGCGCCCTCCATGGCAGATTATGGAATGGAGGATAAAGTTTATGAGCTTAATTTTGCTGGTGCTAAAATCGCAAAAAATATCGCAGACATACATGCTAAATCAATGGGTAAAGATATTTTTGTTGCGGGCGTTCTTGGTCCGACTAATAGAACTTGCTCCTTAAGCCCCAATGTCGAGGACCCATCCTTCAGAAACATAAATTTTGATCAGCTAGTAGAAACCTTTAGCGAAGCAACGAATGCTTTATTAGATGGGGGAGCAGACCTAATTTTAATTGAAACAATTTTTGATACCTTGAATGCAAAGGCAGCTATCTTTGCGGTGGAAAGCGTTGCCATTGAAAGACAGCTAGATATTCCCGTTATGATTTCTGGAACAATTACAGATGCTTCCGGGAGAACGCTTTCGGGACAGACTACCAAAGCTTTTTGGCACTCTGTAAGGCATGCAAGGCCTCTAGCCATAGGTTTAAATTGTGCTCTGGGCGCAGAAGAAATGAGGCCTTTTCTAAAAAGATTGTCTGATATAGCCGATTGCTACGTTAGTGCCCATCCTAATGCGGGCATGCCAAATCAGTTTGGAGAGTATGATCAGACAGCCAGTGAAATGGGAAAAATTATAAAAGAGTTTGCAGAGGAGGGCTTTCTCAACATTGTTGGCGGATGTTGCGGAACAACACCAGAACATATCAAACTGATTGATCAAATTGTAGAAACGATTCAACCAAGAACGATACCAAAACCACCACAAGCAATGCTCTTAAGTGGACTAGAGCCCCTAGAAATATTTAATGACGGGTTATTTATCAATATTGGAGAAAGAACCAATGTCACTGGCTCAGCAATATTTAGGAAACTAATCGAGGCCGGAAACTATGATGAAGCCATCCAAGTTGCTCGACAACAGGTAGAAAACGGAGCTCAAATTATTGACATTAATATGGACGAAGGGATGCTGGATTCAGAAACTGTAATGGTTAAATTCCTTAACCTTATTGCGGGCGAACCCGATATCTCAAGAGTTCCAGTCATGATTGATTCTAGCAAGTGGCCCATCTTGGAGGCGGGACTTAAATGCATACAGGGCAAACCAATTGTTAACTCAATTTCTTTAAAAGAGGGCGAAAAACAATTTCTAGAACAAGCCCAATTGGTAAAAAGATATGGGGCCGCGGTTGTTGTCATGGCATTCGATGAAGAGGGCCAGGCAGATACTTTGGCTAGAAAGGTAGAAATTTGTAAAAGAGCTTATGCGCTATTAACTCAAAAGGTTGGAATGAATCCAAATGATATTATCTTTGATCCAAATGTCTTTGCTGTAGCCACTGGTATTGAAGAGCATAATGAGTATGGTTTAGCTTTTATAGAGGCTTGTGCTCTAATAAAAAAAGAATGTCCCGGAGTATCTTTATCGGGCGGAATATCTAACGTTTCATTTAGTTTTCGTGGAAACAATGTTTTAAGAGAGGCCATGCATTCGGTATTTCTTTACCACGCTATCAAAAATGGCTTGAACATGGGAATTGTTAATGCCGGTCAGTTAGCTATCTATGATGAGTTGCCAATGGAGCTTCGCGAAGCCATAGAAGATGTGGTTCTTAACAGAAAGAAAGACGCAACAGAAACACTTTTAAATCTTGCCTCTGAATATGCAGGAGACACAAGCAGCACCAAGGCAAAGCCAACCAATGAGTGGAGAGAATTAGAAGTAAATGAACGCCTAAAGCATTCTTTGGTTAGCGGCGTTGATACTCATGTAGTCGAGGATGTTGAGGAGGCAAGGCTTGCGGCACAAAAACCTCTGGATGTTATTGAGGGACCCCTCATGGATGGGATGAATAAGGTTGGCGATCTTTTTGGTGCAGGAAAAATGTTTCTTCCCCAGGTAATTAAATCTGCAAGAGTTATGAAAAAAGCTGTTGCCCATCTAGTGCCTTTTATTGAAGCAGAGCAGGGCGGTCAACAAATGGAATCCAATGGAAAGATTGTTTTAGCCACTGTTAAAGGCGACGTTCATGACATTGGTAAAAATATTGTTGGCGTAGTTTTGCAATGCAATAATTTTGAAGTTATTGATCTTGGTGTCATGGTTCCCACTGAAAAGATCTTGGATGTTGCTGAGAAAGAAAAATGCAATCTTGTTGGTCTGTCAGGACTAATAACCCCATCCCTAGATGAAATGGTGGGTGTTGCGAAAGAAATGGAAAGAAGAGGCTTCTCCATTCCTTTGCTAATAGGTGGCGCAACCACAAGCCCGGCTCACACATCAGTGAAAATTGATCCTGCATATAGCGGAACCGTGGTGTATGTAAAGGATGCATCACGCTCAGTAAATGTTGCCAAGCGGCTAATAAGAGAGCCGGATGCTTATGGTGCAGAAATTGCTATTGCTCACGAACACAAACGAGAAGCCCATGCATCAAGAGCAAAAACACCTTTAAGGAATTTTGAAGAAGCTTTCCAAAGAAAAGCAGCGCTTGATATGGCTAAAAAAACAATGCCTCCTTCAAGGCTTGGTATAACAGAGCTTCATCCCACCCTTGAAGACCTCGTTGATTTTATTGATTGGATGCCTTATTTCAATGCTTGGGAATTTAGTGGTCGATTTCCAGATATTTTAACTGACCCGGCCAAAGGCACAGAGGCCAAAAAGCTTTGGGATGACACCCAAAGAATATTAAAGCTTTTAATGAATGAGAATTGGCTTGTTCCAAAAGGAGTCATCGGAATATTTCCTGCGCGCTCTGTTGGCAATGCTATTGCTGTGCTTAAGCAAGATGGAACAAACGAAGAATTGCTTATTCATTGTCTTAGACAGCAAAAGGATAGGGAAGATCTTGATTCCCTCTCTTTGGCAGATTATTTGGACTATGAAAATGATTATATTGGGGCTTTTGCTGTCACTGCCGGACACGGAATAGAAGAGCACATTAAAAGATTTGAGGATGATTTAGACGATTACAGCGCGATCATATTAAAAGCCCTTGCTGATAGATTTGCCGAGGCTTTTGCCGAATGGGCCCATCAAAAAGTAAGAGCAGAATTATGGGGCTATGCCTCAGACGAAACTCTTAATAACGAAGAGCTGATAAGAGAAAAATTTCAAGGTATACGACCCGCCCCAGGATACCCATCATGCCCTGATCATAGGCAAAAACTAGATATTTGGTGTCTACTAGATGCTGAAAAAAGGACCGGAATTACTTTAACTGATTCACTAGCAATGTGGCCAACAGCAAGTGTCAGTGGTTTTTATTTTTCTCATCCAGATGCTAGATATTTTCAATTAGGAAGAATTGATAAAGATCAAGTGCAAGCATACTCAAAAGCAAGAAATGAGAGTATTGATGAAAATGAAACTTGGTTGGCTCCAGTACTGGGCTACTAAGAATCTTTAAGTGATTAAAAACCAAAATCTTTTATTAACAGTAATACTGATTTGTTCGACCGTTTTTGCTGATTTATCAAGCGACAACATTGAGAATGTTTTGGTTAGCGCCTCCATGATTCCCATCAACATTAATCAAACTTCTAAATCGGTTGATATCATAGATAGCAGTGAATTAGCCAGTTCCATAGCAACTGACATCACAGATTTATTAAGAAACATACCCGGTCTTGCTGTAAGCCAAACTGGGTCGCCTGGATCTCAAACCCAGATAAGACTGAGGGGAAGCGAGGCAAACCATATATTGGTGACAATTGATGGCATTGAAGCAAATAACGCAGGTCAAAACGATGAATTTACCTGGGGAACGCTTTCGCCAAATGACATAGAGAGAATTGAGATAATAAAAGGGCCCCAGAGCACGCTTTATGGCAGTGATGCCATGGCTGGAGTAATTAATATCATAACTAAGTTACCTAACAAACCCCTAGAGCTTAATGCCTATAGCGACATTGCAAGCTTTCAGACAACCAATACTGGTGTGAATTTTGGCATGCAAAGAGAGCGAGGGAGCTATCAAGTTGGTGTTAGCAACCTTAGTAGCAATGGTGCGAATATCTCAAGATCAGGCAAAGAGAGAGATGGGTATGAGAACACCAATCTCAACATAAAGTCTTATTTTATATTAAACAATCAAATAACCATTCATGGCAAAGCTCACAGAACTTTTGGATTCAGTGAATACGATGCTGATTTTGATTTTGATAGCATTATTGATGATGCTGACATGCATGCTAGGTTTAAAACAGATATCGCAGGAATAGAAGTTGGCTATTCACCTATATATTCAAAGTGGAATCATAAGCTTTTCGTAAATGATGCCGAGCACAGCAACCAAGATTATGTAGATGACATAATTGATATTTCAACAACATCCAACAAAAGGCAACTAAGGTTTATCAGCTCATTTGAGCTAAATAATCCTATTAATAGATTTTCAGTTTTATTCGAAAAAGAGGACGAAGACTATAGTCAAAAAGGCCCAGTAAATGATTTTGGAGAATTTGGTATTTTTGATCCCAATTATGACAGCAAGCGTGACGTCAAGAGCATAGCAGCAGAATACAGATCACAGATTAAAGAAAACCTTTTATTAGCACTAAGCAAGCGCCATGAAAAAAGTTCGGCATTTAAAAACTCTGAAACTTATACAGTCGAAGTTTCTTATAGCCTTAATGAAATGAATAAAATAAGGGTGCTTTATGGTACATCAACTAAAAATCCAACGTTTACCGAGCTTTTTGGATTTTATACAAATTTTGTTGGTAATCCGGATCTTATTCCAGAAGAAGCCTTGGGTTGGGAGCTAAGTCTTGATACCAGTATGCTTAACAGATCTGTAGAAAGCTCTATTTCAATATTCCACTCAGACTTAATAAACGAGATAGACGGAAACTTTATTGATCCCGTCTCACTTAGGTATACAGCCATAAACAAATTTGGCAAAAGTAAAAGACAAGGCATGGAGTGGAGCACACTAGTTAAAATAAACAATGATTTGGAAATGAATTGGTCATATACATATACAGACTCCAAACAACCAAAAATGTTGGAAAATTATGAAAGGGAATTGCGTCGACCCCGCAACCTTGGAAGCCTACGAGTTTCTTGGAAAAAGTTTAACAAATTAGATCTTAGAGCAGAGATTCAATATAACGGGTCTCAATTAGACTTCGCCTATCCAGATAGGATCTCAATGCCAAGCTTTACTGTTGCAAATCTGAGCACGGTTTATTTTTTTAACGATAACCTAGATATCTATTTTAGATTTGATAATCTCCTAAATGAGAAATATGAAGAAGTTTTTAGCTATAAGGCCCAAGGCATGTCAGCAAAACTTGGCGTCCGAATAAGGCTCTAAAATTAAGCACAGTAGAGATGGAAAATAAAATAGATCAGAAGCATAAACAAAAAATGCAACTACTTAAATCAAAAGTAGATGCTTCCATAGCTGCAGCCACCATCAAAAAGGGAGTGGGCATCCTTCTTACTGGTGATGGTAAGGGCAAGTCAAGCTCAGCATTAGGAATGGCTCTTAGGTCCCTAGGTTATGGATATAAGGTAGGAATAGTTCAGTTTATAAAGGGCGCACAACCCTCCGGGGAAGCAAAGTTTTTTAGCGAGATCGTTTCTAATGCGACCTTTTATCAAATGGGTACTGGCTTTACCTGGGAGACACAAGACCGATCCAAAGATGTTAAGGCCGCAGAAGCAAGCTGGGAGGTTGCTGCAAAGATGCTTTCAGATGATGCTTATCATCTTGTTATTTTGGATGAGCTTACCTACATGATTAGCTTTGGCTATTTAGATGAAGAAAGAGTTATAAAAGCTCTAACTCAGAGGCCAAAAAAACAATCCGTTGTTGTAACTGGAAGGGGCGGAGGCAAGGCCTTGAAGGATTGGGCTGACACTGTTTCGGAAGTAAGAGATATTAAACATGCCTTCAATTCAGGTATCATGGCACTAGAAGGAGTAGATTTTTAATTTAATGCTAAAAAACATATTCATTGTCCTTGCATTGCTTGCTATGAGCAGATTCATTGGATTGCCATCGAACTTTTCTCCTCTCTTAGCGTTTGCAGTTTTTATCCCGAGAATTACCGATAAAAAAAACTTGCAGATTCTGTTGCCGACTTTCATATTGCTTGCCACTAATTATTTCCTTGAACCAGTAAATATTTTCATTCTCCTATCAATTACTATGGTTTTTATTTTGACGCCCCTCTTGAGCATGGTTTCAAAAAATCTTGTATTTACAAGCGTATCTTCAGTATTTATTTGGCACCTTATCGTTAATAGCTCTGTCTGGATAGTAAACGGCGGATCAATGATGGAAACTTTTTTGTTAGCAATTCCGTTTGATTTTAAGTTACTGATCAGCACCTGCCTTTATGTTGCAATGTTTTATAGTGTTGAAAAAATTTATTTTAATATTAGGACAGCAAGACGATGAGTTACGGCGCAAAAATCTATCTACTACCAGTCTTAGTAATTCCAATTTTTGTTTGTGCTAACAACCTTTCACCTGAAAAATGTTTAGCTATCGCTAGCGATGCTGATCGATTATCTTGTTATGACAGTTTATTTAAGCAAACCAGTTCTAGTACAAAAGAAGACGACCAATTGGTTTCATCCCAACAAGTAACAAGCTTGGTCCCTGAAAATTTTGGCCTAAAAGAAAAAATTACTGACGAAAATGTAGACACGGTTATTGATAAAGTTGCCTCTTTTACCAATTTAACTAATGGAAGAATGAAAATTAATTTAGAAAATGGCCAAACTTGGGTTACGAGCGAAGCGCTTGGTAGACTTAGAATCAAGGAACAGACTAATATTTCAATAACTGAGAGCAGATTTGGGGGCTATGTATTAAAGGCAAAGGATCAAAAAGGTTTTGTCAGAGTTAAGCGCATTAAATAGACCTAGATCATTAAATTGCTTATTTTTTGCTGTTGGTTTGTTTATCTCTGGCCTGATATTTAGCAATGATCAAAAACTACAGGAGTGCACTTTCTCAAGGGTTCCTATTCTTGGAAACTATTTTAAGTGTAGGCAATCATCAATTAGCGAAATTCTCTCTTTAGAAAAATACTGGAAGTCTGAGGACGATGCAGAGATTTGCCACTATTTCTATTTTCCACTTTCTGATCCAGCAGCCACTAAGGAGCTTCTGCTTGAAAACTATCTAATCATGCATAAAGAGTTACAATTCAGAAAAGTTGATTGCATAAAAGACCATAGAAATATTTTTTGGTACAGGGGTAAGCGCACTAAGAGCATGCTTGAAAAGTTAATTTACAAATACAATTTGGATTTAAAAAGTGATTAAATTATTTGCAGCTGCATTCCTATTTCTCATTACCGGACTAGCCGCCTTTTTTGTTTCATCTAATAAGAGCAAAACCCTCAAACTCATCACAAATTGGTTGTTGGTGTTCATAGGCCTCATTGCTTTAGATTTTTTCGCAGAAGCATTTGTTTTTGAGTGGCTTGATTGGAACGGCACTACTAAAAATGATTGGTTTTTTATGCTTTGGTGGGCAAGTGTTTTGTTTTGGTTTATTTACGGAACAAGAAAAATTTTTAGTCGTTAAAGTAAGTTTCCAGCATCATCCATTCGTCATATAAGCTTTACTTTCTTGGGTGTATAATTTCAATCCTGTGAAAAGCATAAGAAATTTTGTATTAATTGTTGGGTGGTCCATCCTGCTTTTAAGCGCTTTAGAGTTAGTTATTTCGGGGACAAATTTTCAGCTTTATTCCGCCCCAAGCAATGTCATAGGTTTCATTACGGGTGTATTTTTAATATGGCTGTCAATTGAAAAAGTTCATCCAGAGGGCTATAAGTTTTTCATTATATTTTTTATAACGTCTGTTTTATTTGGATTCATTGTTCCTTTCTTGGGGTTGTTGGGGTTTTTACTAACTGTTTTTGTGCTATGGTTTTTTCGAGATCCTGAAAGAATACCACCGTCCATTGAAGGGGTCGTATCTCCCGCAGATGGAGTTATCTGTAAGATAGATCAAGCAAGCCCTCCAAGGGAGTGTAGCTTTCCACAAGGAGATTTTTTAAGAATTTGCGTTTTCATGAATGTCTTTAACGTTCATGTAAACAGGTCTCCCATAAATGCCAAAGTTTCCGACATTATTTATGTCAAAGGAAAGTTCTTTAATGCCAGCTTAGATAAGGCCAGCGAGGATAATGAAAGAAATATTTTAGTGCTTGAAGACAGCCAATCTGAAAAAATAATTGTTGTACAAATTGCTGGATTGATAGCAAGAAGGATTCTCTCGTTTGTAAAACCACTTTCAAATTTAGCAATAGGCGAGAGATTTGGGCTGATAAGATTTGGTTCGCGTGTTGATGTATATCTTCCTAAAACATACACAACAGACTTGATAGAGGGTACAAAAGTAGTTGCAGGCGAAACAATTATTGCCAGAAAAGTATAATGCGCAAGATTAATGTTAGAAGCTTTATACCAAACCTAATTACCTTAACAGGGCTATGCTTTGGCCTAAGCTCTATAAGGTTTGCCTTTTTTGAAGAGTACAAAGCAAGCCTTATTTGCATTTTAATAGCTGGTGTTTGCGATGCGTTGGACGGGTTATTTTCTAGGATATTAAAAACACAATCTGAGCTCGGAGCAGAATTAGATTCCTTGGCAGATTTTTTAAGTTTTGGCGTAGCGCCCGGGATTCTGCTTTATTTGGGAGTCCTGAGTGGGCTTGAGATATGGGGTTATGTGGCAGTTACTGCGTATATTCTTTTTGCTTGCATCAGGTTAGCGGTATTTAATTTAAGCCAAAGTAAAGGCATCCAGTCTTCTTACAGAGGATATTTTATGGGCGTGCCAACTCCTGCGGGTGCGGGGCTCGTTCTTTTACCGCTCATACATTCTTTTTTAGGCTTTAATTGGGGAACAGAATACCTTCATGCTGCAGCAATTTATACAGGCATCATCGGAGCATTGATGGTGAGCGGCATGCCAACATTTTCTTTAAAGCAACTTAACCTGGTAATTGAGCGTAGGTATTATTTAAGGTTCTTTATTTTGTTTGTACTGATAATGCTTCTTATTATTAATTTTCTTTGGCAGTTTATCTCAGTGGCAGGAGTTTTATATTTCTTAAGTCTCCCAGTGTCAGCCTTTGTTTACTATAAGACCAAGTAAAATATTTTCTTGACATCGTTGTCATATCTGCTAACTTTAAAGTCATAACTTAGGGTCGTCTCTATATCACCATCCCTTCCAAAGAAATTGGCGGCCCAAAAGTTATATTCTTATCCGTATAATTTCTTATAAGCAGCTTTAATTTTTGGTGCTAAGTATATCGATGAAATCAATGTTGGGATTGCCATCATTGCAAAAGAACCATCGATAATATTTATAGTGGCCTCCAATGATGCCACTGAAAAAATAACTACACACAAGATTAAAATCCATAAATAAGTTTTTTGGAACTTATCTCCAAAAATAAA
>Ga0208547_1000340_pt1 | contig 26847 bp, 22 predicted proteins | sample DEB08_DNA_5_FD_185501 | JGI IMG/M metagenome (GOLD analysis project Ga0208547, IMG submission 185501) | Aqueous microbial communities from the Delaware River and Bay under freshwater to marine salinity gradient to study organic matter... | ecosystem: Environmental > Aquatic > Marine > Coastal ...
TGTTAAAGTTAATGACAATGAATCAGTGACATCATTCTTTAAAAATCCTTTGGCCCCACTTCTAGCACCTTCAATGTATGCTGGAGTTGCTTGTGTAACACTAGAACTTACCGTAAGATCGGTAAATGTTTGTACATCATAAAGATATACATCATACTTTGAAGTGTCATTCGAATACGCAGACGCTTCAAGTTTGTAATCATAAACTCTTGCATTACCGATTTCAATTCCAGCAGCGCCTGATGCGGTAGAACCGATTCTTTCACTTCTAAGACTTACTACAGCTGTAGTACCAAATCCTACAAAAGGTGATCCATATACATTATTAACTTTTAATTGGCCAACTCCATCAAATGCAAATGATGATGTAGAAATTGTTTTCGTATCTCTTGGTTTCTCAACATCGATGTATGAAGTGTTTAATTTTTCAATATCATATCCTCTTACATATGCTTTACCAGGAGAAACCTGATAGAGCATCAAATCATCGCTTGGAGTTCCACCTTCTGCAGTTTTTTGTTCTGGTAAGTAAATACCACCATTTCCTTGTCTGTTGTTTAAAGATTCAACAACTTTTACCTGGAATGGTTTTACATAGTAATCACCACTTTCATCATAGGTTCTCTTAGCTAACTCGTCTCTAATTAGATTATAATCCGTCTTCTTAACAAATTTTTGAACTCTACCGTTCTCAAGTCTCATTAATTCAACGAAGTTTTCATCGTTGAATTCGTTTAAATCTTTTTTAATTAGTGTTGCTTTAATCTGGAATCTGTCTGCTCCTGGTGCAGACTCATTTGAAAATCCAGCTGCGTTATCAAACAGACTGGGATCATTATACGCAGTTACAATATTTTCATTAATGAATAAACCAACTCTATAGTTTGGAGATGCGTCGTATTGATCTAAAAGGATTGTTTGAGTAGGTACTTTTACAAAAAATCCACGCATAAAGTACACACCTTCTTCCAAAGAAACTGCGCTGCCAGTCGATGTTGCTCCAGTAGCAATACAAGACGCAAATGGACTATTAGCAGTAATACGAGAAATACCAAATTCAATATCAGTGGATGAGATTAAATTCTCTCCGTCATCAAACACCTCTTTTGAAAAGTCATTTCCAGATCTAGAGTACTTTACATAGAGAGTATGTGTTCCTCTTTCAGAATCTTCTGATAAAATATAGTTTACTACTGTGGCTTCAACACCAGAGACCGATCCCCTAATTTCTTTGCCTACAACATTTTCCAAGTAGTCCCTAACAGGAATGCCCAGAAAACTTTCATTGACCTGAACTGCATGATATTGTGGGTCATATGCAATTTGTCCAGGAATAACCATCGCACCTTCTTTAAAGAAGTGCTGTCCAAACTTCTCAATTTGATGTTGAAGAATGGTTTGGAGTTGGGTTAGTTCTCTTGCCTGGACTGGTGTAGCAGGTTTGAAAAGAACTCGATTAAAGTTCTTGTCTTCATTAAAATCATCATAATAAGGAGAAACGTTAAGATTAGTCTCTTGATGCATTTTCTTAGAACTCTAATACGATTTTAATGTCTTCTTTCTGAGTGGCACTCCGTTGGATTGAGGCCCTGTTATCTATGTATAAGACCTCACCAGAATATTTTTTAACTTCTGGTTGAGCAATACCATTAACAAAACTCTGTCCCAGTTGGACATTAGCTGATCCAACAGTTGTTGCAGTTCCTGGACTTGATGCACTACCAAAACTTGTTTCGATTCCAAGTGCAGATCCTGCAGATTGTCCACTAATGACAAATGTTCCACCTGCACCAATCGATGAAGTGAAATCTACAAGTCTAAACCCATAAGAGGTAGAAGCAAGTCCAACGGGGTTGTAGACCTTTAGAACACCAGTAGAAGAGTCCCAATTTGCAACATAACCAACAGCTGTTGATCCAACACCAATTTGTTGGAAAACTGGAGTATCTACAGTATATGTTGTGTCCGCAATATTACCACCAGTTAAACTTGTGAGTTTTATAGCAGTCAATGCACTTGCTTTTGATGAAGTAAGTAAATTTCCTGCAGGTGTAAGAGGATCTTTGATTAAACCAACTCTAGCGAAATCATTACCAGTGATAAAGTCTGGGTTTGTTTCATCATTCTCAAAACGAGAATATAAAAGAACTCTAAATGCACCAAGCTCCTTATAAATGTCATTTCCATGTCCACCAGGAGGAGGAGTAATAACTTCAAACGAAGCTACCGATGTAGTACCAACACCAACAGCAGAAAGACCAGCAATTGGGCCTCCAGTTTCTGCACCTGGAGCTCCTGGATAGAATTGAATTGTTCCTCTAGTATATCCACTACCACCATTTGTAATGGATACGTTAGAAACTTTTCCTTGGGAGTCAATAGTGATACTAGCTCTACCCCCAGTTCCATCTCCTAAAATAGGAATATTTGTAAATGTCGTTGAAATTGGTTGATATCCTTCACCTGAATTTACAATCAGAGCCGTTTCGATTTTTCCATCAACAGCATTGTTTTTTACGTCTGCAGTGTCTCCAGTTCCCCAATCTTCAGGAACTGGAATAAAGTCAATGGAATCAAATTTGATAATATCAGATGGAGTAATAGTATACAGATACTTCCAAAGATATCCATCGCCACTTGTACCAGCAGTTCTTGGTTCTAATCCAACAAAAGTTGGTTCATCAAGAGAACGAGTTCCATTTGGATTTGATGGATTAGCTCCATTGTTGATACAAACATAAACTCTAAACGCACTGTTTACAACATAAAATCGAGAATCGTATAGATTCGTTGAACCAGTTTGTGGGCTTAGATTAGATCTAGTATAGGTATCTTTATACATTTCATAGACAGTTCCCGCTGTCCATTCATATTTCCTTACCAGTCTCTTTACATCACCAGTTGAAAGTTTTTTGAGTGCAATGATGGTGTCATAATCATCATTATACTCTCTAAACCCGTCTTTTGGAGCAGGAGTGTTAGTATTCCAATCAGTAGTACCATAACCAGCACCAACATCACTAGAATTGGGAAGTCCAATAAAAGTGTAATACGACTGGGAGGTGGAAGCCACACCAGCGACGAAATTCGCAGCATTTAATATTCTAAATTGATCTGAGATAATCGCAGGCATTTTTAACAGACTTTTTGTTTTATTTATAGAGTCTCGGTGAAGTCACTGTAGTTTTCACTGAGTTTCAAGATGCGATTAACAATTGGAGCAGTTGTTAGTCCTGTATATCCGTTTTGATTATTAATCGTAAACGATCCAGGACTTACAGGATCTCTGGTGAAGTTATAGAATCTACCCCAACTATAATTACCAATTTTTGGAGACAGACTTGTTGTTCCAAGTCCTGCCAAGGATTCAACGTTAGAGTAAACGGTCACAATTCCAGAAGTTCCATCGTTAATGACTTGATCCGCACGATAAACATTATCTATAAATGTTGTACCAACACCGATAGCAGAGTTTTCAATAGTAATAGACGTTAATCCATTACCAACTATTGATCCAGTAATAACAAAATAGTATCCACTTTGAATTCCACTTCTAGCAATATTGCCAAATCCAGCTTGATTGAGGAAAGAACTTGAATCAAGTTCAAACTTAACCATTGGACTATCCGTACCAATACCAGTTGCACTTGTCCCCACACCAACAACATATCCAAAATCACCCTCACATTCGACACTTGTTATTGTTTCAATTGTTACTGGTTCCAACGAAAGTATGACACCAACTGATTGTGTGGAATCAAATCCAAATCCACCATCACTAATAGTAATTGCGGATATTGTCCCCGCTGCAGACACAGTAGCAGTGGCTGCCGCAGACACGGTTTCAAAGGTACTGTATGCAATATTGGAAGACAGACCCACAGTTACTAACTGCTGATCAACATAAGCAAGTCCATTGTAGTCTGTACCAACACCAATAAACTTCTTATACCAAGTGGTGCCATCTACAGAATTCATAACCATTCCAGTTTGTCCAACTGCAACCCAAACGTTATCTGCATAATAAACAGAGTTGAGGTTAAATGTTGATCCAGAAGAAACAATACTCCAATTCAAACCATTATCTGTAGATTGAATGATTGTTCCAGCTGCACCAACTGCAATCCACTGGTTATCATCAAAGTAGACATCATTCAGTCTGGTTGTGACTGATGCAGTACCTGCACCAGACCAAGTTTCACCATTTGTAGATCTAAGAATTGTACCAGCATCACCAACTGCAATGAATGTATCTTGATTACTACCAACACCGTGGAGATTATTTGTTGTGTTACTGTCAGCAACAACAAATGCGGTTCCAAAACCAGATGCACCTTGTTCAGTAAAGAGAATCGTTCCACCTGCACCAACAGCTACGCCTTTAGTTTGTCCACCAGCATAGTCATTAAGATTTGCAGAAATTGTAGTGTTCGCAAACGAGAATATAAATCCATTTAAAGTTCTATTGAAAATAGTAGAAGTATCAAATGTAGACGCATCTGTACTTATCGCAATTGTTCCACCAAGACCAACAGCAATCAAACTTGTGGAAGTATTTGAGGCCTTATCAACCCCAAAGAATGTTCCAAATCCACTAACTCCAGAATCACTCCAAGTAATACCATCAATCGAAGTGTTGATACCAGAAGTGCTTCCAACAGCAATAAAGACACCATTAACATGCGCTACTGAATTATATTCAATATCTGTGTTTGAAGTTGCTTGTGTCCAAGTTTTTCCTATCTCTTTAGATTGTACATATGTCGTTGCAAATGAAACCGTAGGAGCACTTAAATATCCAAATCCACCATCAGTTATAGTTACGGAAGAAATTGTTCCTCCAGAAGAAACTGTTGCGGTTGCAGAAGCTCGATCAACATTATTTTCTCTTATTAATTTAATACCCTTTCCAGGAACGTTATTTCTAAGAGATCTGTTGTCATAGGCACTGAATAATGGGAATGCATTTTCAACAAAGATTTGATCAGAAGAGACACCAACATTTTGAATAATTCTTGTGGTTGGTTGGACCTTTGCAATCAAACTATCCCTTGCTTTTGACAGAGGTTGTCCATTCAGAATTAAATCACTTGTTTGTTTGGTCCAAGAGACGGCTCTTTCAAAGTTTGGATCAGTATTAATACCAACGTTTCCATAAAGATTAGTTTCAACTTTATCAATACCAACAATATCAGTGATAACTCTATTCAATTGCATTTGATAATTATCCTGTCTCTGCAATTGAAGTTCATCACCGATCTTGACAGTTGCAAAAGCTGTGAAAGCATCTAGATCTTTATTAGATCCTCTAAAGAATAGAATTTGGAATTTACTACCAGACTTTGGAGCTTCAGTAAATTTAATTTTTGTTGGAGACTCTAGAATGTAGTTTTCTCCAGGTTTTTGTACAACGTCATTCAATACCAAAATAAAATTATTTGCAATATCAATGGATGGGTCATCAGTAGTAAAGTTGACAATTGTTTTAGTTATAGCACGTCTAATAGTAAATGAAGTTTGTGTACCATCAAATTCATCGGAGAAGTTGTGTAATGGCAAAAGTTGACCAAAACTATAACCAGCAAACTCATCATCTGTTGTTTGATCAACAGTAAACGTAAACGTACTAAATGCAACACCGACATTTGGATCGGTTGGAATACCAGCAACTGTTAATACATCTCCATTTCCATATCCAATACCTCGATTTGTAATATCAAAATCAATAATACTACCACCCGTACCTACCGTAACAGTAGCTTCAAAACCACTACCTTGACCACCAGTAAAGGACATGTTTGCATATCCAGTGGCAATACCAACAACAATAGTTGGTGGGTTAGTTGAAGCATATCCAGAACCACCACTTACTGTACTAATTCCAGAAACTGTTCCTGCTGTACCAACAGTTGCAGAGAGAACAGCAGTTGACCCGATTCCAAGTGGATTTAATACTTGAATTGAAACGGAATCAGATGATCTGTAACCAGAACCACCACCAGTAACCACAACGGATTCAATAGCTCCTGCAGCATTAATAACTGCAGTAGCTGCAGCTGCTACTAGATTTTGGTATCCAGATCCAAATCCAACAACAACGTCTTTTACTATTCCACCCCTAGGAAGATCTTCTCTATCAGAACCAGTAAAGATAACAGATGCTCCAATGCCAGGGCTCTGTCTTTCTGTCATACTATAATCAATTGTTGGTCTTTGGAAGATGTTATTAATTAAGACAACGCCATTGTTAATAACTTCGTCATCTCCTCCACCACCACTCTTAGTAGTTACAATTCCAGTTGTATCTTGAGTATTTTGAAGAAGAGTGAATGTTTTACCAACACCAGTAAATCTATCAGAAACATCATCAAAAATAAAGTTGGTTGAAGGATCTTCTCTATAGAAAATACGACCAGCAAAACTGGAATATGTGGAAATGCCTGGTTGCAGAGTACTTACCCCAGTTGGACCATATGGAGGAGAAACAAAGTGAATTACATCCTTGAGGATGCGATAGTCACCACCCATCATCGTTACAGCAGCTCCAACTGTGTGTGCTGCAGCAACACTACCAAGAACTGCACGTTCTACTTCAAGAACATTAGTAGATCCAAATCCAACAACATTAATTCTAATAATTTCATCGTCAATTTGAAGGAGATTATTAGATACAATTGAAGTTACACCAACGACTTTAATCGTTGTAGATCCAACACCCACAGCTTCAGTAAGAGCAACCCCAATATTTTTTCTGTAGAGAGGTGATTGGATGATATTATCAATTTCAATAATTACTCTATTAAATGGAGTGATGACATCAAATGAATGAGATGTTCCAGATCCTACAGATCTAAAAACTAATGGATCATTAGATGATGCTGTTGTACTTAATCCAGCTAACTTTAGATTGTTGTTATCAATTTTAATTGCAAAGAGTTCTTTTGGTAAGAAATCTGTAGAAACTCCACCAACCACATTATTAGTTGTTTCAATACCAATTCTGTTAGATCCATATACAGAATCACCAGGATCATATATGAATTTTTCTCCAGTCTGGAAGTCATGATTGTTAATTCTGATAATAGAAGATCCTGTAGAGACTATACTTGAGTCGGATCCATCGAATATCTTATTGAAAGGTATCTTTGTTCCATTAAGTGTAGAAAGTTTGAATGACGTAAGGCCAACTACTTTGGCACTGGTTGTTGTACCAATGCCAGTAAATTCTCCAGAGATATCATCAATAAGTTCTACTCTATTAGAAACAATGTTGATACCATCAGTAATGGTTCTATTTCCAAATAAGATGAATTTTGATAATCCATTAGCAAGAGTTTCTTCAGTAGCAATATCAAAGTCGTCTTTTTCATAAAATGTCTTTAGATTGTCTATTTGAACAAGAAGACTTACTGCTCCACCAGCACCAGAGTCGTTGATTTCTAAAGTATTGCTCCTTCCAAATCCAGCAGTTGCGGAAGATGGGACAATTAAATCACAGAATCTCTTATATCCAGCTGGGTGAATAATACTATCAACAGGATCTTCCCAAGTTAACTCTTGAACTTCACTCTTAATAGAATATGCAAAATTTTGATAGTAGTCATTGTCCTGAAGTCTTTGGAAATTATCATTCAATTTACCACTATCATTTTGCCAACCCTTTGGTCTTTGAGACTTGTATCCAGTCTCAAAAACTCTATCATATGATTTTACATCAACAACAGTGGCTTCTGCACCAGAAACTGATCCTCTTATCACATCACCATTTAATATGTCAGAATTTGTCCTCTCAATCCTCAACGTGTTTGTAACAGAATCATATCCCTTGTTGTCCGAAACTTTTCCAATACCATCAGATGAATAATTTACGATTTCTCCAGCAAAAAATTCAGTGACATCAAGTTCTACACTAAAAGTTGGTAAATCACTTTGTTTGATTACTTTTCCAGCACTATTCGTTAGATCAAAAGTGCCTCCAGTTGTTCCCAATCCAACTATAGAATATGTAATTTGTGATGTAGTTGGAGTTCTAGATGCAATAGTGAAGAATGAATAATCATAATTTTCTGAATTGTATCCACCAGTCGTGTTAAAGGATGTTTCAACGGTGTTAACATTTTCAACAAAAATTATGTCTCCAACCGCAAACGGGAAATCACTTCCATCGGGTTTCCAACCATTTGTAGGTTGTGTAAGTGTAAGGAAATTGGTGTCTCCGTTTGAACTAGCCGTGACAACTCCAACACCATTACTATTTCGAATTGGAATTATTCTCGCTGGGTTATCAATATTATCAAATCCTGCAGCATTACTTAAAATATCAATAGACCCGATAGAAGTTCCATCCAAATTGGCACGAAGTTGAATATCCGATCTACCAAAAACAATAACGTCTGGAGGAGTAAGATAATTTCTTCCAGTTGTTACCACTCCAATTTCAGAAATTTTATAGTTTTTGGATACTGTAATAAAAGATGGAATGTCAGCTGTTGGTTTTAAAGTTTTATCCGATGGATAATCAAATCCAATTTTTGTAATTTCATCAAACAATGAATTACCTAATTTATCGGAGAAGACTCTGAGAACTGCATCACTTCCATCAGTTGTTTGTACGGTGGTTATACCAGGAGGACTTACATATCCAGAACCAGGGAATTTAACAGAAATTTCATTTATTGGTCCAATAGCTGATGTTGATTTGGTTACATATCTAAAAGTAGATATTCCAGATGATGTATAAGAAGAAGCTTCTGGTTCTTTCTTGACTTGGTACTTATATTCTTTATCGCCAGTTTTTTTAACATTAAATGATCCAGAATAAACACTATTATTCAGTTCAATTACTGATCCATTAACTACACCCAAATCTGGATTAGCATCTCTTTTATCGACACTAATAGTATCAAGATTAGTTGGAACTAATTTGTAATATAAAACAGGTGGTACATTGTCAGATAATGTCAAATTGACAATAGCACCAGAAGATCCTGGAGTTCCAGTTCTAGTAACTTCTGTACTTATACCAAATCCATTATATCTGTTAATAAAGTTCTGATCTTCAAAGAATTCAAGCCTTAAATCAGTTAAACTAGAGTCTGAAACGGCAAATCCAATAGTTCTACCTCTGGTAATTGCAATTTTTGGATTAATTTTTGCAATTTTATGTGTTCCAGATCCAAAAGTAGTAATTCCAACGTAATTGGAATTGAAGTTGATAGAATCAATATAATTTGTAGATAATCTAAATCTATTATCATCAATCTTCTTAACATAATACTCACCTTTGTTAATTAAAGGTGAGGCTGGATTTGATGAGATGTAAAGAACTTTTTCACCACTCTCAAAATCATGATCATCAATTGTAATGATTGACGATGATGTCCCAACACCAACGGCAGAAGTTTCAAAATATTTTGGATCTACAATTGTTCTTCTAGCTTGTGTATCATATTCAATTGATTTTGAAATCGTAGATGTGGGTACAAGATAGACAGTAACCTCATCATTTGTTAATAATCCATGATTAGTGGAAGTGCCAACAGTTACATCATATCGTTTTACTGATCCAGAATATTTTTTGTTCTGTGTTGTAAATGAGTGTTCTGTACCAGTGTTGTCTTTAACTGGTAAGAAATACAATGAAGTTGCTGTAGTTCCAATTCCAGTTAATGTAGTTGTAATACCAAGTAAGTCCTTTCCTTTATTAACCGCAAAAACAGTTTGTCCATCAACTAAATCAAAAGGATTACTAAGATTTAAGTTTGGAGATACCGTTAAAGCTATTCCCAATAATCCATTTTTGTAGAGTAATTTTTCTCCAGTCCTAAAACCATGATCTACAATTGTAATACTATTATCTGCAGTGGATCCTGTGGGAGGTAATTCGTGATTTGTAAGAATTGTTCCATCATTCGCAACTACTCTTACCACAGTAGTTACTCCTACTCCAGTAACAGTCTGGTTAACTGATGCTGTACCAACACCAATGGAGTTCTGAGGATTAAATACTACTTTTCTATCTGCATTGATGGAAAGGTTAGTTTTAATTCCAACTTCAAAAGAAAACTTCCTTTGATCTACTACCAATAGTTCTCCAGCTGCATGAGAAGTTGAAATCCCAGAATTTCTTATAACTCTATACTTATTATTTGTTTTATCAATTGAAAGAACACGAAGTCTTTCTGAAGTTGATCCAACAACCAAAGTATCATCAACATCAATTGATTTCAGTGAAGAAGAAGAATCCAAACTAATAGATGTTGTGACACCAGTGTCTCCTACTGTACCGACACCAACATCCAACTTAGCAGTTATGGAAGAAACAGATATGGTTCTTGGACCTTCGATAAATTTAAGTTCTCCTGTTCCAATACCAGTAACAAAAACAACGTCATTATCCGACAATCCATGGGATGTCGTGGCAATACCAGTTACAATTTGATTTTCATATGTAAATGCAATATTAGAAACGGAAGTTTCTGAATAAGAAATTTCTGTGATTCCTCGACCAACAATGGTTTTAACTTTGGCTAATAATGAATTGCCACCAGACTCATCATTGTCAAATACTACTTTATCACCAATTTTGTAGTTGTCTCCACCATCAATTACAGAAACTGTAGAGATGCCAATTGGATTAATAGATTTTACAGTGAGTTCAGTTTCTTCTAGGTTGTTAGTAACAAAATAATCATATTTCGAAGAACCAAATCGCAATTTGTATGGATATGTATTTCTAACAAGATTTCCACTGTTTAAGAGTGGAAGATTTTGAATAGATAATGGATTTTCATTAAATTCATTTTTTTCAAATTTAAACCCATTCAGAATGTATGGGAAAAGAGGTTCCCTATTGTTTGAAAAAGGAATCGTTGAGCTATTTGAAACTTCAATGTTACAAAAATATGCATATACTCCTTCGGGATATTCTGGCGTTTTACAGAACCTACCATTATATTCGTCAAGATCTCCATCAGCGGTGTAATTCCAATCATTAACAAAGAATCCTAAAGGATACAATGTTACTGAAGGTCTATTTGATTTTGTTTCTAAAGTATAACTTGGAAGTAATCTACGAACTGTTCCACCAGTTGCTGTGTTGTATCCATATGGACCATAGATCGGTGAGCCATCGTATGCCCAACCAACAATAGGAGAGTGTGTGGGTGTTGATTCTTCACCAAAACTAGAGTCTACGTTGTCACCGAGAACTCTTCTTAATTTTCTGGAAAGGTATCCATGAACAAATTTGTTGCCGTAATTTGAATTTTGGCTTGGAACTATAATTCCATCATCATTTTCATTAACAGTTTTTTTGTATCTTTGTACAAAATCAACTTCCCATTTTTTAACATCCGCTCTAAGTTTAGCACCACTTCCAACAGGAATTACCTTAATCGAAGTTGATCCTTGAACAAAGGACTTGCCTCTATCTACAACAGTTACGGATGTAATAGCCCCATTTGTAACTGTGGCCACTAATTTTGCATATTTACCGACTCCATCAACTCTAAGAGTTGGAGGGGTTACATATCCAGTTCCACCGTTTTTAATTAAAACTTGATCAATTTCACCATTAATAACAACTGGATCCAATTCCGCATCAGTGCCATTAGAGATGGTTACCGATGGTCTTCTATGTAAATTAAGGGTTTCTGTAACTCCATATCCAGTTCCCACACTGGTCAAATGTACATTTCGTATAGAACCTGTACAGATGGTATTAACAGTAGGAGTAGAAATAGATGTGTTAGCAACTCCAGAAATTACATCGATACTTACATGAATTTGTGGATACTTAAATGTATGTGTACCAACTCCAATTGAAGTAAAATCAACATAATTATTCTTGATATAGTTTAATGTTGATGAGGTAGTGCCGACACCAGCATTAGCTACTCTAAACTTATCATCATCAACTTTAATTACTCTGTAATTGAGTGTCTGTGACAACCCTCCAATTTCTGAGTCAGTTGTTGAATATTCAACAAGATCACCAGAATTAAAACCATGGTCTCTGAAATATATGTAATTGTCTGAGGTATTAATACCACTTCTAATTTCCGCAGATAATGATGTCGGTGGATACACAACAGAATCTACCGTTGTCTTTCTATTAGAATATCCAGACCCAGGATCTTCAATAATAACAGTATCAACCACGTTTCTTTGAGTGGTGGTTGTCAGTACGTTGGTTCCTGCAGACTTAGAAGTTAAAGTTATTGGATTATTTCCAGTAAAAGCATCCTGACGAGTATTCATCAATTGAATATTCGTATCATCTACCTTATGAACATAATATAGTGACTCATCAACAAGACCACCAACAGCTGCATATTCAGATGATTTTTTGTAAATTACCGATTCACCGTTAAAGAACAAGTGATTTGAAGGAAATTCAATCTTATCATCACTAGTATTGACACCAGTGTCAGCATCAAACTTTTTAGAGTTATTTTCTAATCTCAATCGTACAGAGGCTTTAGCTCCAGATCCATTACCTCCAGTGATTTCTACAGAAGGAACTTTTTTAATGTCAAAACCACGATATGTAACATCGATGGATTTGAATGATCCATCTTCAATAACTGCAAAAGCAGTTGCCCCCGATCCAACAGAATCATCGATGTGTACATTTGGTGGATTAATTAGATCATATCCAGAGCCACCATTTTCCACATCAATGTTTTCCAAAGATCCATAGTAAACAACATCTCCAGACTTATTTGAATGAATTTCAACACCATTCAAAAACATACCAATGGTTTCGTTTTGAAATGTTTTTTCAAATTTTTTGGGTTTTGGAGTTACTGAAAATTCTCTTAAGAAATTTTGATATTGTAAATTATTACCAGAAAGATCAGTTGGAACAATTTTATGGTCGGTGCCAGAGTTTGAAACATCTAAAGAAATATATCTTTTTAGATTAGCATCAGTTTTACTGTTTGCAAGAGAAATTTTATTGTCACTAATTTTTACTAAAGTATAATCACTTCCAGATGTCAATCCATCAACATCAGTTCCACCAACAGAATAATATTTTACAACATCTCCAGTAAAAAATCTATGGCTGGTAATGTCGATTGTAGTGCCACTGACATTTGATGATGTAAATGTTTTCGTCCTATCTGTAGCAAAAACTTCATATGATGGTAAAGATCCAGAAGTTACATAGAACTTATCGTTATCTAAATTGGAATATGTGTTTTGAACATTAGCCAAAAACTCAGATATATTAATGGATGAAGAATTAGCTGAAGCAAACGACAGATCTCTTCTAACACTATAAGTTGTATCTACATCAAGAGTACCTGAGGTAACAGTGATTTTAAATTCAAAATCACTAATAATTTGAGATACAGTTCCTACAACATTCGATGCAATTGCGGAACTTTCATCGACAAGAGTTACAGAATCATCTACTCGAAGTAGATGTGCATCTGCAGTAGATACGTTATTGGTGATTGTATCAATTATTGATTTGTTATTAGAATCTTTAGCAACTCTTGTTTTTGTCTTTAAATTATGCAACCAAGAATTTAATCTATAATCATTTGATGCCGAAAGATTGCCAAGATTTTTTGGTTTAATTTTATCATTTACATACAAATATCCAACATTGTCTAAGTCTAAATCAGAAACTACAGAAGTAAGTCTGAAATATACGGGTTTAGTGATATCACCATTTTCATAAGCATATACAGTTCTCGAACCTCTTACAAATTGGCCATCTGAATATGCAGAGGTAATACCTGTTAAACCAAAGAATTGATTTGATGATTTACTAGTATAAGTAGCAATTCCTACAGTTTGGCCAGTTCCAACATAAACCGAGCCTGTATTTCCAAATCCAAGAGTGGAGTCCACTGTAATAACAGTGTCCCCAATAGAAACGTTAGATAATAACGTAGATGATCCAGTAACTACGAACGTACCAAGTTCGGACTCTCTACTTAAACTTAAAATATAATATTCAATATCATTCTTTCTATATCTCTGTATATTAAAAAGTGATCCACTTGCAACACTATCAGTTTGATATAATGTCTGTCCATTTATGTTTAATGGATTACCACTAATTAGTTCTGCTACAAGATCATCAGTAACAACATAATCTGCATTTGATGGTGTAAAAAGATATTCGATTGGCTTTACAATTTCAGCTCTCTTGTTGTAGAGAACATTAAAGAGAATTTTTATCGCTTCGTTTGTTCCCTTCGAAGCATAAAAATCTTTAGCCTGTCGTAAAAAATTAGCTTTATCTACTGCATTATCAAGTTTTCTGTCTTCAAATCCAGGGAGAAACTGATTTTTTGTTTTTTTCCAAAATTCTCTTAAGAAAAGATTACTTAAATTTTCAACTCTAGAGGTAGAAACGTGATTTTCTGCAGAGGTGGAGTTAAAAAGTAATTTTTCTTCGTTATTGTTTTGATGAAGATTTTCAATACCACTAAATCCGCGAATACAACCAGTGAATGAATTGGTTGTAATTCCAGTGTATGTAATGATTTCGTTTCCAATTTTCAACAGGCCATAAGTCTTTGGCCATCCATCAGTTGAAGTTACATTGATGGTATCATCATAAGAAGCTACTGCACTTGTACAAGTGGTAAATCCAATTAGATTTTCATTTCCACTAAATGTCTCCGTCTTTTGATATTCATTAAAATTTGTGATGAGGTCAATTGGACCACCTTGGTACTCTTGAGAGAGGTAGTATTGACTTAAAAAATCAACAAAAAGAGGATTTTCCTCTTGAACAAAAGAAGGTAGTTGACTCCTAACGATCTGATTGATCTGGACTTTCTTGGAAGCGGTGTCGATCATTACTGTCTAATATATTTTCCGTTGGAGAAGCTAGAAGTGGAAATGAACCTAGTACCAGAATTGTCAGCACCTGTGGATATCAAGTCTTCAAGAGTACTAATGTTACTGTTATCAACAGAAAGTTGAAGAAATAGATCTTTCAACCCAATAATATCATTCGATTCAGGAACAGCCTGAATTTCTATGATGTTATCACTCTTAACTGTTGACAAAATCCTTATTGTATCTATAAGGATTTCACCAACGTCATATTTCACAGTGCCAGCATTTGAAATGACTACTTCAGGTGTTCCATCACTTAAAAGTCTGAACGCAAAAAGACGCCCAGTTGTTTCATTTTCCCAAACATCACCAAAATATAAAGTTCCATCAATTCCATCAACAACAAATCCAGTAGATTTGATGTTATAACCCTTTCTACCCGCATGAAATGCGTTTCCATAACACAATTCATACTGAGCAAAGTTTGCAGTGTTGGCTTCCAAATTTCTACGGATAGTTACCTTAGTGATATTGGAAGTAATCGATGTATTTGTATCGTCAATAATTTTTTGAACTTTACTATACTTAAATCTACCTCCAAACTTATTCAAATCTGCAGATTTTGAATAAGTTGTTAGAGAATTTGTTACTTGTGTTTTTAAATCCGATGGACTTAACAGTGTATTGGAATTGTAGTAAACACTACTTTCAAGTTCTACATACAAATACTTCAAATCTACAATTTGTGGTTGAATTCCAGCAACACTGTAAGATTTCAAATCCTGCAATATTTGTTTTTTATCAAAATCAGAAATATATTGTCCGTTTTTGGGTTTAATTGATATAAAAACTCTACCAAATTGAGGTGGAGTTGCATCTTCTCCACCATATGCAATTACACCTTCTGCATTTGAATAGATTGTTGCGATAATAGATTGATAATCATTTGCCGTTACTGCACGATATTGTGATGCATAAACTCTAGGAGCTAAATTTTTGATCGTGCTGATATTTTCAATCTCAGATCCATTTCTTGATGGTTGATTAGTATTGATATCAGAGACACCAGTTACAACCAATGCACCATTGTTGTCAACTAACTTTCCAACGAATGAGAAGTTTGCAACACCATTACCGTTTTCACCATCAGAGACAACGTAAGACGCTGTAACGACGTTTCCTGATGACAACCTCTTACCAATTACACCGTCACCGAATAAAATTTCATATTTTTCATCTTGTACTTCTTGGAGTAGATAAATCTCAGATGTTGTTTTGATTCCAACAATATTATCAACTTGAGAATATACAACTTGTGTCGTAGAACTTGCGGTGTCCTTGACAGAAACCTTCAAAGTTGAAGTATCAACGAATGGATTTGGAATAATGAATCTTTGATTTGACTGAGAAGTGTCAACAATAAATTCTTTGGTTAAGAACGTTCCCTGTTTAATATCAACGGTGAAAAATGCAATTCCATCAACAACTGGTGATGTTACATCCTCTGGAACTACGAACGTATAGTTGGTATTTGCGAAATCTCCAAGGGCCACAAGACCCGCCTTGAGGGTTACAGAGGTCTTTGTGGATGAACTACCCAGATCAACACTAAAACTGATATTTGCAGATGCAGCTCTTCTAGAAGAGGGGACATACCCAATATTTCTAGCTAATGCAACTACGTTTTCTCTCAATGTTGCACTATCAATGAACGCCTCATTGGCGACCATGTTTGCATTATAGTTCGTAATATACGAATTGTACGCTAGAGTGTCAACTAAAATCGATAAGTTAGAACCTTCAAAGTCAAAATCAGTAAAATTAGAGTTTGACCTCAAATATTCGCGTAAAGCCGCTTTAATTTGTTCAAAATCTAGGTTTGTATATTGAGTAAACGCCATTATTCCCTAGTTGGTTGAAGAATGAATGTGACTTCTTGTGTTGGTAACGGTAATCCGATGATGTCGTAGGTGATTTCTACCACAATTTCATTAGTATCGGGTGGATGAGATGCAAAAACCGATGTTAATCTAACTCTTGGTTCAAAGTTTTTGATAGAAGTCTCAATTTCAACCTCTAATCTTGTCAAAATTTCTTGATCAGCTGGTTCAAAGAAGCTATTTCTAACTTCAGAACCAATCAAAGAGTTAAAAGGTCTCTCAGTATTGATCGTTTCAACAAGATTTCGGACAGATCTCTTGATTGCATCCTCATTTGTGAGTGCAACTATGTCATTAGTCACAGGATGCCTTCGAAAAGACAACGAAATGTCTTTAAATCGACGTGATGTACGGACGACAGGCATCTAACGATACAATTTTTCTGCTATATTTATACTACTCATGCCAACGTTCAACAAAATCATCAAAACCACCAGCACCTCCACATGGTCTTGACATTCTATCTTCGGGAATTTGATACTTTTGGTCATGAGCCTTCTTCAAAAGTGCGTCTGATGACCTTTGAGTAATCAACCTCATCCCTTTTTGGATGAAATCTTTACCTAAGTCTACTGGATTTTGAGCCATTTTTCTGTCTTTATAGGAAAAACAGAACTTTTTAAGGGGTTTCTATCCCTAGTCAGCGTTTATACAACGTGGATCACAAGGATTTTGTCCGCAATTTGGACAAATTTTACTTTCTTCAGGTGTTTTCCAAAAATAATCGTCGGTATCACCTAATCTTCCCCATCTTACACCATTCTCAACCTGATAGTATTTGGTAGAAACCTTAAAATCAGGTGTTTTTGGTGTTTCTGGAGTGATCGAAAGGTCAAAAATACGCATTCTATTGTTTGGATAGAGTGCAAATTGACCATTTTCAAGTTCAATGCAGTTATGAGACTTGTGTTCGTCGGGAATTTCACTCACGTTACAGTTAGTTATGTCCACATCGGGATGGAAATTATCCAATGTAAACAAATATTCACCAGAAATAGCTCCATAGTTTCTTGTATGACATACAAAGTCCATAGAACCAATGAATTGTTTCTCAATACACCTAACACCATAGTCCATACAGTTCCAAAACTGTAGATTAGGAAGGTCTAGATCGGGGTCAGGCGTCTCTGGGCGGGACACAAATGCACTGATAGGGAGTTTATCATACATTGCTGCGTATTCTGGTAAATACGTCTCAAAATAAAATGCGCGCCCAGGTATCGACTTAGCCGACACCCAGACGCCTTCTACAAACTCGCCATGACCATCCTGTAGATCTCTAAGGTATTCTTTACGAACCCAGACTTTCTGTGGAGGGAGATTGACGACTAGTTGACTCATTTTTTCTTTCTCTTTGGTTTATTCTTTTTTGGTAGAGTCCTTTTATCAATATAGGACTTACCATTTTTATGAATGTACCTAGGAGCCATTAGAGTTCCTCTTCAGCATCCGTTTGAATGACAAGATCACTAGTTGGATAAGCCACGCAAAGGAGTGCGTAACCGGCTTCAATTTGTTCATCATCCAAAAAGGTTTGATCTTCGTTGTCCACAGTCCCTTCAAGGATCTTGCCGGCGCAAGAAGAACATGCACCAGCACGGCAACTATATGGAAGATCAACTCCTTGTTCTTCTGCTGCGTCAAGAATGTAAGTGTCTTCATCACAGGTGATGGTTGTGGTTCCTTCTGGAGTGCGAAGTTCGATGTTATAACTCATTTTCCTTGACCTCGGTAACGCTTACGTGCTTTGTTTCGTGAAGTTGCGGCATATTTAGTATGTTGACCGCAACCCTGTCGAGTATTTTTTGGTTTTGATTGAATAATCGTTTTCCCTGTTAGGGATGCTTTCAGTTTAGCCATTCTCAGGAATTCTTTCTAAAGTGATGGTAGACGGATTTGGTGAACCCGTGTCAAAATATTGTACTGAGAGGTCCATAATCATGTCAAGGGCTTCGTCCTCACTACCCGAGAAGACTTCGCGCCCTTCGACACAAACTCTATAAACCTCAGATGACTCTGGTCTTTTCATGCCCAACACGAATTCGAGGGTCGCACCAGATCTCCATGCCTGCTTTCTTTGCATCGAGACAAAAACTGACATCCTCACCACACATGTCCTGAACCTCACCAGATTCGAAGACTTGCATCTGAGGTGCAAACCATGGATACTCCAAGTTCTCAAAGACGCCTTTCTGAATCAGAACCCATCCGAAACCTGTGTAGTCCACAGTGAATGGTTTCCGACGCTTACTCATCGTCTCCACAGTCTCATGGTTCATCACACCTTTGTTGGCTTTGAACTCTTCTTCTTCGAGCCAGTGAGCAACGGAAGTTGTGTGACCATCTTCAGTTGCATACCATCCACATGCAATCTCACGTTCCATCCCCAACTGATAAAGTCTGAAGAAACTTTCAGTGTTGAAGACGATATCATTATCAATCCACAACTGATAGTCATACTCAAGTTTACCGTCCCATGGAATTTGATTCTTTCCACGCAACACATTCGCTCCAAGTACCTTGCATCGTGCAAAGTTCACCATGGAACTATAGTCCTGTGAGATTTGAATGCTTGCACCAACTTGTACAAGATCAAAACACAGTTGTACAAAACTCTTTAGAAACGTATAAGAACATCCACGGCCTGGAAGACAAAATACAATCTTCTTACCACGAATATGTTCCCTACATGCTTCGATATCAAAATCATCTGCAGGCGCGGTCGGAGCTGCAGCCTGTACTCTAAATCCCTTTGCCATGAAAAATTCTCAGTGGTTTAATGAAATCATACAACGTATATAGGAGCTTTGTCAATAACTCCCTTCAGTGTCTTTTGACAATTCTAACGGTACTATCTCATCCTCTCCAATGTTTACTTTCTTGGAGATTATGAGATCCTCCAGTTGATCTACTGTCAGACTATGCGCTTTAACTTCCTTTCCCTCATAGACATGAAAAATTAAGTCATTCATAGTTCCTTTGAGACTTACGGAGTTACTTATGCGACCTCTGGGCGACTTTGTGGCCCACGGAAATTTTTTCTTTTGGATGGATTTGAAAACCCCTTTGAGGGCCACGGAAAACCTTGAAGTCTTATAAAGACCTCGTGGACGCATACTTTTATAGATTGGAGGGACCCAGCGTTTTTAGTTAAGGGTAGGGGGTATAGGGGGGGATCAACCCCCCACACTGGCTCAACCGCTGGTCTTGAAGTAGGCTGCACGGTTGCCCTCTACCGTGAGGTCACGGGAGGAGGTGGCGTGCCCAGCGTATGCCTGCCCGCGGCGGTTGGTGTTGGTACGGGGGCCCTTGGTCATGGAGAACACCAGCTCGCTCTTCTTCGCCTTACGGGTGGGGAGCACGGTCACCTTCACAGTCTTACCAGCGGCGTTGAGGTCGGCGGCGATGGCGGTGAGGTTGTCGATGGAGGAGGTCATGTCCTTGGTGTGGTTGATGTGGCTATTGTAGGGACGAACGGGGAGGAGGGCAAGGCCCTCAGGCGATATCCAGGAAGGCATCGGGGTGAACCCAGACGACCTCACAGACCTCCTCCTCGCCTGCTTGGAGATAGTCCTGCCACTCCTCATAGATGGCGATGGCGTTGGCATCATCCCCTGCATCCAGAGCGGCATTGATGAGACTGTCGGCCCACTCCATGTTGCCATCCATGAGTTCGGCGCGTTGAGTGTCGGTCATGTCGTTGGTGGTTGACTTGGCTAGTATAGGGCCTGAGGCGCCCTCAGGCAAGGCGCATCCCAGAACGGAACGGAACCGTGAAGTGCTCAGTGCCGTTCCAGAGGCGGCAGAACCATTCCCACTTGTGCTGGAAGATGCCCTCGCCAGGCAGACCGTGTTGTGAGAGAATCGCGTTTAGGCGGGACTTGGTGGTGACGGACTGCCACCCGCCATCGTGAAGGGTGACGCACTCAGCAGAGACCTCAGCGATCAGGTTGCCATGGAGGCGGATCTCAGTCACTGCCAACTCACCCTTGTCGTTGAAGAAATTCACGACCTCGGTGTTGCCAGATTTCCAGTCACGACCCTCGGTGATGGCGGCGTTCATGAGGCGTTCGATCTTGCGCATGGTTGCGGTTCGTTTGGTATGTGAGAATTCTAGACGGTCACGGTCTGGTGGGACTGGAGACAGTGACGGTTGATCCAGTGTCCCATGCTGGTGTTGCCAGAGTACCAGAGCAACCCCAGGATAGCCCGACGGCTGACGTGAGTGTGGCGATACTCAGCCAGAGGACCTTTGAACCAGCGGACCCGTGCCGTGCCAGTGATCGGGTTCAGGCGGAGGGTCCAGACGCTGGTGCTGTTGTTGCAGTTGATGGGGAAGCGCATTGCGGTCCTGTTGATGTGGCTAGTATAGGGCTGAGTGGGGAAGGGGGCAACCCCTTAGAGGTCCTCCATCATCTCAGTGATCTGGCGATCGTTGATGCAGGCAGAATCCCACTTGACCCCATCGGGCGTTTGACCAATGTGGCGACCGATCATGCCCTCAGTCATGCAACGCACGAACTTCTCAAAGGGGGTCTCATCGTTGCCACAGAACTCAACACATGCCTTAGCGGTGTTGTAGAGGAACTCATCGTTCTGAATCCAGAGGGCAACATTCCAGGTTTCGTAGTTGGTCCAACCGTTGTAGGTGAGTGCCATGTTCGTTTGCTTTGTTTGAACTGATGTTAGTCTACAGGGTCAGCGGGTCAGTCCCGATCGCTGATGTGCCAGTAACCGAATTGGCTGGTCTCAGGTGCAGGGGTCAGGATCTCATCCCCAGAGGCGACCTCAGCGCGCATGGCAGCCCAACGGCGTTGTTGCTGGATCACGAATTCAGTGTAGTCTGCCAGGATCAGGGGCAGATCGGGTTGAGTGGTTTTGTTCATGTGGCTAGTATGGGTCAGGATGGGCAGGAAAGCAAGGGCCGAGGGCCGGTCCCTCAACCGACCACCAGATCGGCAATTGCCTCCATGCCATTGACCCATTCCCACTTGGTGATCTGCTCAGTAGCAGGAACCTGGCGACGCATGTCATGCTGACGCTGGAGACCAACAGCGAACTGCTGGTTCTCCATGTAGGGTCCGATGTGGTCCACCTTGGTGACCCGACCCGTGAAGGTGGTCCAGGTGCGACGGATGTAGAAGTTGGTTTCGTTTGTCATGCAGACATTCTAGTCACGGGTGTGGACGGATCGTGGGTCCAGGTGGACGGTTTCAGAACTGGGCTAGGAGTTTCTTAGTCTCTTGATCAAAATCCTCCTCTGGAGTATCATCGAACACTGCCATGAGATCTTCTTCACGAATGTCGAAGATTTCACCTTGCATGTCTTGAATTTCATCCCACATAATTTAAACCTCAGTTGTTGAAGAGTTTGGTGATCTTTTGAAGTGCAGTATCGTAGTCTTCAATCCCTTCCATCTCAGGATCTTCGTACTGACGATTTTGATCCAACAGAGTGTAGATCAGGTCCCACTCACTATCAGTAAAGAACTCTTTGATGTTGTTCATTATCAGTTCAGGACGAAAGTTTTCTCAGAGATTACATCCATGTCCTCAGACATTTTCACATAGTTCCACTCATTCTCATCCTCACCTTCTTGATACAAATGGACGAAACCTTGAGTATCAGTACGAACCCAACATGCATCGAAGTTCTCATCATCGAACTCATAACCCGATGCAATCAAACCTTGAACGAAAGTCATGTGATTTGTTTGAACTGAAGTAACAATAACCCATCTGGTGACCAATGGGGAGAATAGTGGACGGTTCCAGAATTGGGCTTGGCTCTATGCGTCTATGCGCATAGAGTATTATAATCCTGAATTCTCTTCAACAATACCACGAAGTCCTGCCGATATCTTATCAATAACAGCTAACGTCTTAAGTATAAACGAACGAAGTCTAGTAGACATATCATTCTCTTTCCAAGATCTTGTAACGAACTGAGTTAGACCTACAATCACAGCAGCAGCTGTGACTAATACATACACGAACTGTTGTAGTTGTACATTAGACAACACTTGATCCTTTAGTTGTTGATAGTTCATTGGTGGCTTTAGAATACTCAGAGCTTTAATGTTTTCAACCCTGACAGAGTTGATTGTACACAGTATATTCATACATGGCAAGCCCTTGACATAAACACACGCAGGCTTTATAATATTACACATATACTGCGTACGGGTAGGTGTGGTGGGCCTATGTAAATGCCTGCGCAGTATATACCCACACATTATATGGTGCGGGTAGGGGTGAGTGGGGTGATGCGCAGTATATACACATATTCTTGCGCAGTACATATGCTGCGCCACACCTAGCCACAAGACGCGCCACTGCGCAGTAGATACCCTGCGCGACGCGGCATATCCCCTGCGCGGTATATAAGTACGCAGTCCCCCACCCGCGTACCCCTAGGCTACTGCGCAGGCCCCCGCGCAGGCAATATACTGCGACCAGCCCTCCAAGTGGCCATAAAGACTTCGCAATACTTCGAAGGGTATGGTAGGATGGCTGGTTATAAGGTCCTGGTATAAAACTTTGTGGGTCTCGGAGTATTATGTTGCCATCTCGGAGGTTTTATGGTAGCGTGCGCGCTAAGACTACAAGACCTCAGCACCTTTATAAGCATTTAGAGAGGCATACCTAGAGGGCTTCAAAGATACATAAACACTCTATGAGCCTTAAGTCTTTATGCTTCTATACGCATACAAGGCTTTTTTACAGCTTAATTTAAAAAAGGCTTTTTTAATCAATAACCTTCTATTTACCACATGAACAAAACCTCATTATTGAACGTCTACAAGAATATACTTACACCAGAAGAACATGATACATGTGATAATATCCTACGTGGCTTTGGATGGATATTTGGTTTTAAATCTGATCTAGGAGATAAGGATCACAAAGACAACATACCCTTTTGGAAACTACCTCTAGATCATGAGCCTTTCTTTACTCAGCATATGTTTAATATGATTGAGCAAAACACTGAAATGAAGTTTGAGTTACTAGAGGTCTATTGTAATGGTCAAACATACGCACAAGATGGGTATCCACATATAGATAACGTACATGGAGAAACACATACCTTTCTCTACTATGCAAATAAAGACTGGAACTTAACATGGGGTGGGCAGACAGTCCTTCTAGTAGATGGTAAAAAAGTAGGAATTGATCCATACCCTAACAGGGCCATATTGTTTAGTACTGATCTAGTACATTATGGAGAGGCATATAATCAATTCTGTAGAGATTTAAGAATGACTGTTTGTTATAAGTTACGGGAGATTACTTAACTCTTTAACATAATACTCCTGTTCTGGACTATCAATACTAGGACGGCTTTGGATGTATGTGAGTTCGTTCCAGGACTGAACATAACAGATTACCAATACTCTTTCATTCCTATGAAACGTTCCTATTGATTGATCTTCTACTGGTTTAGGCCATACTTTCGTTTCAATCGTAATGTAGTCTGGGCACTTGAAATAAACCCACCCTTCTACACTATGAGATCCCTTGTTCCATATAACATAGTCATTGACTTGTGGAGAATAGGTTAGGACGGATTGCATACGATGACAGCAGTGTAAGGATCTGGTTGTGTGCAGAAGTAGGTTGGATTGGCGGGTTCTAATGAAACGATTTGATTGAGAGTATAAAGAGCAATGGCAAACTGCATGAAGGGTAATGTTTTGACTATAGTGTCACGATAGTTTTTCATTCGTCAGTTAAATGATCGGCACAATTTAATGGAGTGTTGGGTGTGCAATTCATCGCTTCTTTTAGGGCTTCAGTTACATTCTCCTTGAATGAACGATAAGGAATAAAGATCTCATCTTCCTCAGTCTTATAGTCCTGATGAGTTTTCTTGAACTCAGTCTCTACATCATACAATAGAGATTGCACAATGTCGTTGATGGTTTCAATGGACTTTGGCGTGAGTGAGTGCCATTCAAAACCAGGGAACATATCATCCTTGACACGGTTAAGTAGGGCTCTCTTACAATGCCATTGACTATCAAAGATCTGGGTAAATGCTTCCCAATCGTGTTGGGATTTGAAATGTGGGATACTCATTTGTTATTCAACTCCATGTAATCTCTTGACGCATAAAACAACTCATCACGCCAGTTACGACCAGCAATGTCAAATGTAAAACCTAACTTACCAATAGAAAGTAGGAATGAGAATAGTTTACCATATCCTACCGTGATTTGGACATAAGGAAACTCAATCCAATTACCATACTCTCCAACATCAAAAGCCACCTGAAGTAGAGAATAGTTCTTTGTAGTAAGGATCGTCATATAATACTCCTTACCAAAGTCTTCACGACAGCCGAATTGAATGAGTTTCATTGAGGTTCACCCTTGATAGTATTTCTAAATTAGCAGAAATCCAGGACGGACACTGATAGTGTTCTACGCACTGGTGGCCGCATGGAGGTGTATGCTGTGGTTGGCCATGATACCTCATCTCCTGGTTTTTGTGCATTGATTGGTGCATAAAACTTACCAGTCTTTTTACAAACAAAACCCCAAACAGTCCATACTCTTTCAGTAGTGTAAGTATAAACGTCTGGGTGCATGAGTTTGATAATGTCAAACTTTGCGTTGAATGGTTCAATCACATACTTGTGATTTGTTGGTGGCAAGTGAAAGTTGTCGGGCAAGTTCAATCCTAGTTTCGATGAGCCTTTGTTTGAGATAGTCTTCATAATCTAGACCAGTAACAGCATCCAATGCATTGTTGACTTGTGTGATTGCATGACGCAATTTAATCACTTGTTCATTTTCCACACGATACCATTTCACAACTTCATCATAGAGTTCGGCTTGCATTTCAGAAACGTTCTGGGATTTCTTGATAGGAGTATCCATCGGCTTTAACATCAGGTTTGTTTCGTTCAGTGTCCCAATAATACTTTGACTTTTCAAGTGCGTCAAGTTCAGCACGTTTGGTGTAGTAGTCGGCTTCAGCAAGATTGTACTTTCGTTGGAAATACTTATCATCCTCTTGTTGTAGTTGCAATGGACGATGACCACTCACAACTTTCATAAGAGTTTGAGCATTCTCCTTCTGTTTCCCGTGATAATCAATCAGGTCCTGAATTGCAGTGCGGAGATCCTCAAAGAAAGCATCAACCTCACCGTCTTGCATATACTCATCTACACTATCTTGTAGACGGGATGCACGTTGTTTGTTGAACTCTTTCTTCCAATACTCATCAGAGTTGTTGATCACTGGACGACCTTCAGTAGTTTCAGTTTCTTTCAGTTTCATGCGGCCACCTCATACAGAGCGACATACTTACGATTACCAATATCATAACATGTCCAAGAACCATTGACAAATGTGTATGCATACTCACCAGTCACATCATCAGTCAGTTTGTGGTATGCATCCTCATTCATAGAGAGTTCGGGATCAACGTTACGATCACCTTTGATTGCATAATACTCAGGTTCACCATTGTCAGTCATGCAGGTAGACATGTCACCACCATCAATCAACTCACGGACATCATCAACGTCAGTGTAGTTGTTGACCAGATACTTACCAAGACCATCAGGATAGCCATCCCAGTGATGATACACAGAGACGATAGAACCATCTTTGAGTTGATAGCCAATTCTTGAACGGGTTGCCATTGTTTGTTTGTTAATGTCAGTAGAATTGTACCAGAAGTCGGCCCAGTCTTGGGCCGATGCAGTAGTTATCATATCACATCTCACCGAACATTTCATCGAAGAGGTTGTCACCAGCGTCCTTTGCCTCACGACGCTCACACTCATAATCGATCGCGTCACGCATCTGGAGCAGAGCCATTTGGGTTTGCTTCAGTTTGTCCATTTCAACGTTGATGTAGTGGAGACGGTTGTTGATTTGAACGCGATCCATACCGTCAACGGTGGTGACGGTGTGATCCATTCCGTTGATGGTGCGGGTTTGGTCTGCGATGATCATGGGTGTTCCTCTCAACATGGCTAATATACCCGATCTGGCGGGTCTCGGCGGGGATGGTGGACAGCCAGGTGACTGGCCACCCTCACCAGTTGACGTATGTCATGTCGGGATAGATTCCCATCTCTTC
>Ga0208547_1000346_pt1 | contig 26604 bp, 24 predicted proteins | sample DEB08_DNA_5_FD_185501 | JGI IMG/M metagenome (GOLD analysis project Ga0208547, IMG submission 185501) | Aqueous microbial communities from the Delaware River and Bay under freshwater to marine salinity gradient to study organic matter... | ecosystem: Environmental > Aquatic > Marine > Coastal ...
CATGAAAAAACGAAATGTTAAAGTTGGACAGTACGTTGAGCAAGGAGATGTAATTGGTTGGGTAGGAATGACGGGAAATACCTCTGGTCCTCATGTTTGTTATCGCTTTTGGAAAAATGGAAGACAAGTAGACCCTTTTAAACAAAAACTCCCCGATGCCAAACCCATATCAAAAGACCTCAAAGCTAAGTTTGCCGAACACATAGTCCCCTACAAAACCAAATTAGATTGCATTGCTTTTGAAAAAACAGAAGCTGAAGTCGCTCAAAACAATACTAAAACATATGCAAAAGACCCTTCCTGATCTTCTCCCAACACAGCTAGAATCTTGGAAAGCCCTTGAAAAACACCAAAAAAATATAGCTGGTACTAGTATTAAAGAACATTTTAAAAAAGAACCTAACCGCCTTGATTATACCTGGATCGAATGGGAAGATTTTATTGTCGATGTTTCCAAAAACAGAATCGACAAAAAAGGTTTTGAATTATTACTTGAACTAGCCAAAGAGGCAAATCTTCAATCAGCTATTGAAGCGCAATTTAAAGGGCAAAAAATCAATGTGACAGAAAATAGAGCGGTATTGCACACCGCTTTGCGAAGCTTAGACAACACCCCTGTTTTAGTTGATGGACAGGATGTGCTTCCAGAAATTCGTGAAACGCAAAAGAAAATGTACACCTTTTGTGAAAAGGTAATTTCAGGAGATTGGAAAGGGTATACCGGAAAAACAATATCCCATGTTGTTAATATTGGTATTGGTGGTTCAGATCTTGGTCCTGCTATGGTAGTAGAAGCTTTAAAACACTACGAAAACCACCTAGACGTTCGCTTTGTCTCCAATGTAGAAGGAGACCATCACGAAGAAGTTTTGAAAGGTTTGGATCCTGAAAGCACTTTATTTGTTATCGTCTCTAAAACTTTTACCACCCAAGAGACACTAAGTAATGCAAACAGCATCCGAGCTTGGTTTTTAAAACAAGCTCCTGAAGCCGCTGTGGCAAAACACTTTGTTGCGGTTTCAACAAATACCGAAAAAACGGCTGCTTTTGGGATTGCTTTAGAAAATACCTTCCCGATGAAAGATTGGGTAGGAGGGCGATTTTCTTTGTGGAGTACTGTAGGATTAAGCATTTGTCTTGCCGTAGGACCAGACCATTTCCAAAAACTTTTGGAGGGCGCGGGAAAAATGGATCTTCATTTCAAAACGACTCCTTTTGAAAAAAATATTCCTGTCGTTCTGGCTTTAATCAGTATATGGTATAACAATTTTTGGGGGGCAGAAAGCGAAGCTTTAATTCCTTATACCCAATATTTAAGATCACTACCCGACTACCTTCAACAAGGAATTATGGAAAGTAATGGTAAAAGTGTTGGAAGAGACGGCAAAGCCGTAAACTACCAAACAGGTACTCTCATCTGGGGGGCCTCTGGAACCAATGCGCAACATGCCTTTTTTCAACTCATCCATCAAGGGACCAAACTCATCCCAACAGATTTTATCGGTTTCAAACATTCCCTAAAAGGCAACACTTCCCATCAGCAAAAATTAATGTCCAATTTTATTGCTCAAACCGAAGCGTTGATGAATGGTAAAACAAGAAAAGAAGTCGAAGAAGAACTCCTCTCTGTTAACCTAGATAAATCTGAAAAAGAAAAAATAATTCCTTTTAAAGTTTTTGAGGGAAATAAACCTACAAACACCCTTCTCATAAACAGACTTACTCCTTCCTCCCTAGGCGCTCTCATCGCACTATATGAACACAAAATATTTGTTCAAGGAATCCTTTGGAATATATACAGTTACGATCAATGGGGTGTTGAACTAGGAAAACAATTAGCAAGTAAAGTTTTAGAAGACATCAAAGGAACTAAACAGCATCCGCACGATGCGTCTACTACAAAATTACTTTCCCGCTTGTAATTATTGGTTTGTTAATAAAAATTTAAAAAAACCTCTACAGTTTTAACGTTTTGTTCATGTATAGAATGAATGAAAAAGTACCTTTGCACTTATTAATTCAAATTAAAATAATGAAAAAAACTGCTACACTATTTTTGATGTTGTTAGGTGTTTTTTATGTAACTGGACAACAAACTAATCAAGAAGAAATAGATTCATTAGCAACCTTTCAATTTTTAGAAGAAGTTGTAGTTTCTTCTAAGGTAATTGATATTGCTAAAGAAAGAGAAACGCCTATTGCGGTCAGTCAAATTTCTGCACAGGAGGTTCTTTTAAAAGTAGGGAATCAAGAATTTCCTGAAATCATGAACAAAACTCCTGGTGTATATGCTACAAAACAAGGTGGAGGTTATGGAGATAGTCGTATCTCATTAAGAGGATTTGATCAAAGAAACACTTCTTTTTTGATTAATGGACAACCGGTAAACGACATGGAAAATGGTTGGGTATATTGGTCCAACTGGCAAGGGCTTACCGATGTTGCTTCTGGTATTCAAGTACAAAGAGGACTTGGAGCTTCAAAACTTGCTGTTCCATCTGTGGGAGGAACTGTTTCCATCTTTACTAAAAGTGCTGAAAAACAAGAAGGAGGTTCCTTAACTCAGATGATTGGTAATAATGGATACATCAAAACTACTGGAGCTTACAATACAGGAGTAAACGACAAAGGATGGTCTTCTTCCTACCTTTTAACAAAATGGTCTGGAAATGGATATGTTTACAACACCAGTGGTGCAGGTTGGACTTACTTCGGAGCTATTGGATACACCCCTGAAGGCTCAAACCACAGATTAAATCTCTCTGTTCTTGGCGCAGGTCAATGGCACCACCAAAGAGATGTTTGGGTTTCAATTCGGGATTATGAAAACTTTGGAGAAGAAGGTATCGACCAGAGATGGAATACAAACGGAGGGACGCTAAATGGAGAAGAGTTTAATATGAGAAGAAACTTTTACAACAAACCACTAGCAACCTTTAACTGGGATTGGCAGATTTCAGACAACGTAGATCTTGCAACATCACTTTACGGATCAGCTGGTAGAGGTGGAGGAACTGGACCTCGAGGTAGAAACTACGATGTTCTTCCTTTTCAAGAAGACTTAACTTCTTTTTATATTGAAAAAGGCATTACAGATTTCAGACGATCTGACGGTACTATAAATTACGATGCTATTGTATCAGATAACCGTGCTGGTGCCAGTCCATACACAGGTTCTATCTCAGCTTATGAGGGTGCACTTCTTGGAGCGAATGGTTACAGAGATGAAGGTGTCTTTAGAAGTGGTATGATAAGAAGAGCTTCTATGAACTCACACAACTGGGTAGGTGGTATTTCAAACCTGAATATTTACTCTGGTAAAATGCGCTACAGCCTAGGTGTAGATTTAAGAAATTACAAAGGGTTCCATTACAGAGTATTAAACGACCTTATGGGCTTTGACGGATATTATTCCACTGGAAACAAAAACTCTGCAGGACAAATTATTGAAACTCTCATTGAAGCTTCACCCTTCAAAAACACAGGACTTCAAGGACCTAAAATTGATTATTATAACATCGGTTATGTAGGTTGGCAAGGGGTAAACGGTCTCGCTGAATATTCCGGAGACAAACTTACTGCAGTTCTTCAGGCAGGGCTTTCTAACCAAAGCTTTCAAAGAGAGGATCTTTTTGATCAACCCGGATTACCGCTTTCTGAAAAGAAAAACATAGGAGGTGGTTACTTAAAAGGAGGAGCCAACTTGAATTTGAATGAAAATTCCAATTTGTTTTTCAATGCGGGATACATTTCTCGTCAGCCTCAATTTGATGCAGTATTTCCAAATTTTGCGAACCTTGTGAATGAGGATCTTCAAAATGAAAAAATACAATCTATAGAATTAGGTTACGGTTACATCGGCAATGGTTTTAAATTGAATGTAAACGTATATTCTACAGTTTGGGGAAATCGCTTTGTATCGAGAAGTTTATCAAACCAACAAGGAATAGACGGGTTTGCACAATTTAGAGATATTGACGTAGTACACAATGGTATTGAAATAGAAGCACAATACCGCCCTTCTGGAACTACCAAGTTCAGAGGTATGCTTTCTATCGGAGACTGGACCTATACCAAAGATTTCGAAGCAGAGTTGTTTGATGATAATCAACGTCAAATCGGTACTGGAACACTTTATCTAGAGGGAGCTAAAGTAGGTGATGCAGCTCAGTTTGTTGCTTATATTGGAGTTGATCAGCGCGTAGGAGAATCCCTAACATTTGACCTTGATTACCGTTTTGTAGACGGCTTATATGCGGATTACAGCGTTACGGATTCTGCCTTTACAGAAGCGAATAACCCAGGAGCTTTGAAACTTCCTTCTTATGGTTTGGTTGATTTAGGAGCTACTTATCGCTTTGGTGCAGGTTGGAGTTTACGAACTAACATCAACAACCTTTTAGATACAGTTTACATTGCGGAGTCCAACTCCAACATTCATGCTACTGCTGGTTCAGATACATGGAAAGGAATTGACAAAATGAATTCTGTATGGTTTGGATTTGGCAGAACGTGGAACTTGTCTTTACGTTATCAGTTCTAAACACAAGATCCTTATTACTTTTAAAACCCTCACATTTCGTGAGGGTTTTTTAATTCTTTAAACTGTAGGTCTTTTACTTTAAGTTGAAGGCTTACTTGTCCATTAAATTGATTTTCTTCAAGCGTATAGAGAATTGAAAAGGGATTTTGTTTTTTGATTTCAGGTAGGTAGTGAGCCAGTCCAAATCCGATACCTGTAAAATGATGCTCAAAACTATCCTTAATTTCAAATTTCAAATGGGTTTGCTCTTTTCCTACTGCTCTCGTTCTTCCTGTATCTCTACATTGGTGCGTTACAAAAACTGGCCGCATATTATTTGGTCCAAAAGGGGCCATTTGACTTGTAATTCTGTAAAGTTTCGGTGAGAGTTCACTAAAAGAAACCTCAAGGTCATATACTGTGGAAGGTTCTTTTTGCTCTGGAGAGATATGCTGAGAGACATATGTTTCAAAGGCAGCTTTAAATGAGGTCAATTGCTCTGGTTTTAATGTCAATCCAGCAGCATATTTATGTCCTCCAAATTGAATCATAGTTTCTTTACAGGCCTCCAAAGCTTGATAAACGTCAAATCCAGAAACAGAGCGTACAGAACCCGCTAGCACTTCATTGGATTGCGTTAAAACAATGGTAGGGCGATAAAAGTGTTCTATAAGCCTGGAAGCTACTATACCGATAACCCCTTTATGCCATGAAGGATGGTAAACTACGGTCGTGCTATTTGTGTGTTGCTCCTCTAGTTCTATTTGTTGTAAAGCCTCCTCTGTAATTCGCCCTTCTGTACTTTTGCGCTCTGAGTTAAAAAACTCAATAGAACGGGCAATGGGCAATGCTGTTTCCATTTCTGTACTCATCAATAACTCAACCGCACTTAACCCTTGTTCCATACGCCCAGCGGCATTGATTCGGGGTGCAAGTACAAAAACCAAGTCTGACACTCCCAAGCTCCGTTTGAGCTCCTTGGTAAAAACTTGTAATCCAACACGAGGTTGTTCTCGTAACCGCTTTAATCCAAAATAAGTAAGTGTTCTGTTTTCACCTACCATAGGAACAATGTCTGCAGCTATAGCTGTTGCCACTAGGTCTAAATAACTGTCTAAAACTTCTTCTGGAAGACCAAGGCGATATTGCAATGCCTGAATGAGCTTAAAACCAATCCCACAACCACACAGTTCCTTAAAGGGATATTCACAATCCTCTCGTTTGGGATCCAAAACCGCCACAGCACCTGGTAGCTCTAATCCTGGTAGATGGTGATCGCATATAATAAAATCAATTCCTAAAGAATGCGCATAAGCTACTTGATCTATGGCTTTAATACCACAGTCTAAAGCAATAATCAATGTAATTCCATGAGCATGGGCATAATCAATCCCTTTAAATGAAATTCCATATCCCTCTGTATATCGATCCGGAATGTAGGGCAACACCTCTGTTATTTTATCTTTCAAATATGAGCTCACCAAAGCGACCGCAGTAGTTCCATCTACATCGTAATCTCCAAAAATCATTACCTTTTCTTTTTGAGCCATTGCATTTTGAATGCGAACAACGGCTGGCTCCATATCTTTCATTTTAAAAGGGTCGTATAAATGAGTCCACTCTGGTCTGAAAAATTCTTTTGCGCTATGAAAATCTTCAATTCCACGTTGTATTAAAAGCGCTGCAACAGTTTGGGGAACACTCAGCTCAAGAGCAAAAGTGGAAATACGATCCTGAGAAGGAGCTGTTCTTTTTTTCCACTGCATGGGGCTAATTTTTTACTCCTTCAACAACAATTACGAACTCTCCCTTTGGACTATTGGCGTTAAAAAAAGTACAGGCTTCTTCTAGTGTTCCCCTAAAACTACTTTCAAAAAGTTTTGATAATTCCCGAAGGACTGCAAGTTTTCGTTCTGGTCCAAAAAGAGGAAGCATTTGCTCTAATAACTTAATGAGTTTATGAGGAGATTCATAAAAAACAAGGGTTTTTGTTTCCCGTGCCATCGTTTCTAAACGTGTCACCCTTCCCTTTTTGGGAGGCAGGAATCCCTCAAATACGAACCGATCACAAGGAATACCACTTTGAACAAGTGCTGGGATTAATGCTGTCGGTCCTGGCAAACACTGAACTTCAATCTGGGATTCTAAAGCGGCACGTACCAAGAGAAATCCTGGATCAGAAATACCCGGTGTTCCTGCGTCAGAAATAGCTGCAATTATTTTCCCTTTTTTCAATAGGTCAATTATTTTAGGGGTTTTGTAATGTTCGTTGTGCATGTGAAAACTCTCTATTGGAGATTGAATCTCAAAGTGTTTCAATAACTTTGAACTTACTCGAGTATCCTCTGCAAGTATTAAATCTGCTTCTTTTAATAGGCGTATCGCTCTGAGCGTAATGTCTTCAAGATTGCCAATTGGGGTAGGGATTAAATAAAGCACAATCTGTATATTACAATTAGGATTCTCCAGGTTTTTGTTCAAAATTCTTCTGCAAAACAGTAAAAAAACGTTCTACAAACTCGTCTTTTCCCTTCCAGTTTTGATATTCTGGTTGCACTTGTCTTTTGATAAACGATGCTACTTCAGCCCATGATTCAAAAGTTACCACCTGTTCCAAAACACGCTCGTAATTTTTTGAGTCACCTTCAAATAAATGTTTAATAAAAGACAATCGATCATTTAAATCAATGCTTAATGTCTTTGCAAAATGATCGTTTAAATTGGGCCGTTCTTGATTGATGCTGGAAGGAGGAGTGGATGTTCTGACTTCTTGATCTTCTGGTTTTACAACAAAAGTCGGTGGCTTTTCAACAGCTTCAAAGAGCTGGTCATAGGTTTCTTGCTCAGGCATTTCCATTATCATATTTTTAATGGTTTCCATCACAGGAGCTACCTCAATATTTTCTTCTTGAATACTTTGTTTTAAGGGAGAACCCGTAAGGTTTTCTAGAACCTCATCCAGCTGTCTTTGTTGATTTTTCCAAAGGTTTTGATTTTGTGATTCCCATTGCAAAAGCGTTTTTTGAACTACGGAGAGTTCATAGAGTTTCTGGAGTTCATGATGTGTGGTTGCATCGTCCCATTCTTCGTGGTGGTCCAATACTTTTTTGGCCCATTGTACTAGTGCAAATTTAATTTTTTCTGTCATGGATTTTGAAGCTTCAACCCGTACGAATTTAATACCTTTGTTTGAGGGGAAGAGATGAGCACCCTGATTTCATTTTGAAAATTACAAAATGTTTTTAGAAAATACTGTACAAGGGAAGGAACAATTTGGTTGGATAGAAGTTATCTGTGGCTCTATGTTTTCTGGCAAAACAGAAGAATTGATTCGCAGACTTCGTCGAGCCCAATTTGCAAAACAAAAAATCGAGATTTTTAAACCTGCTATCGATCAGCGTTATGACAATGAACTAGTTACCTCCCACGATCAAAATCAAATTCCTTCTACTCCCGTTCCCTCTGCTGCAACAATTCGAATTTTGGCTGATGGTTGTGATGTTGTAGGTATTGACGAGGCACAATTTTTTGATGATGAAATTATACAGGTGTGCAATGATTTAGCAAATAACGGTGTACGTGTTATTGTAGCTGGTCTAGACATGGATTATCAGGGAAAGCCTTTTGGTCCAATGCCTGCTCTTATGGCTACCGCAGAATATGTCACTAAAGTTCATGCTATTTGTACGAGAAGTGGCAATTTAGCGCATTACAGTTTTCGTACTGCCCAAGAAGAGTCCTTGGTGCATCTCGGCGAAAAAGAAAGCTATGAACCACTTTCCAGAGCTTCCTTTCAAGAAGCCCAGCAAAAAAAGAAGAATAAAAAGTCCTAAGTCTTGAGCGAACTTCACGTTTACCTCCCCAATTTAGAGCATAACTACCGTGTAATACGCTCTCGTTTGCATTCTAAAACAGATCTTATAGCAGTAGTCAAAGCTGGAGCCTATGGTAATGCTGCCATTCCTATTGCTCGTTGTTTGGAAGAACTGGGTGTAGATGCTCTAGCTGTAGCGTATTCAGAAGAAGGAATTTTGCTTCGTAAATCAGGAATCAAAAAACCGATACTTGTTTTTTATCCCCAACTGGAAGGTTTAGACACTTTGATCGCCCATCAATTAGAACCGTGTCTTTACAGTACAACTCTATTAGAAAAATTCGGCTCTTTGGCTAAAAAAAACAATGAAAAAAACTATCCAGTACATATTAAATACAATACTGGATTGAATCGAATAGGGTTTGCTCCAAGTCAAGTTTCATGGGTATTAAATCAATTAAATGAACCTTTTTTAGATTTAAAAAGTGTCTATTCCCATCTTGCTGCCTCTGAAGCTTCAAAAGATGACTCACTTTCAAAACTACAACTAAAAACTTTTTTAGACCTCAGAAAGCATCATTTAGAACTAACTCCTAAATCACCTAAATTTCATTTACTCAATAGCTCTGGAGTTTTTAATTATCCGGAATATCAGTTTGATGCCGTTCGAGTAGGAATTGCACTTCACGGCTATGCTAATCAGCCTCATTGGGACCAAGAACTCAAAGTAGTTTCTGAATTAAAGACCAAAATTTGTCAAATTCATACCGTCAAAAAAGGAGCTTATGTAGGTTATGATCACGGATGGAAAACAACTAGAGAAAGTCTTATCGCAGTATTGCCTGTTGGGCATGCAGATGGCATTGGACGTCATTTTGGTCATCATAAAGGAAGGGTTTTTGTTCGTGGAAAATGGGCCCCTATCGTAGGAAATATATGTATGGACCTTTTGATGATTGATGTTACCGAAACTCCCTGCAAAGAAGGAGATGAAGTTTCCTTCTTTGGGACTTCCCATCCCGCTTCTGACTTCGCTGAACGAGGTAATACCATCAGTTACGAATTGTTAACAGGATTAGGCCCACGCATAAAGCGTATCGTCCACAAAACAATATAATTGTTATAAATACAACAAATTGTTATTTTTTTGAATTAAATCTGATTTCAATTTGTTCAATGAAGTAGTAAGCGGTATGTTTGCCAAAATTTTAAAAAATGAAAGTAGCAGTAGTTGGTGCAACAGGTATGGTAGGAAACGTAATGTTGACTGTTTTAGCAGAACACAATTTGCCAATAAGTGAATTGTTAGTTGTCGCTTCGGAACGATCTGTTGGCAAACAAATTGATTATAAGGGTCAAACACTTCATGTTATTGGATTGGAAAAAGCAGTTGCCTCTAGGCCTGATATTGCTTTGTTTTCTGCTGGTGGGGAAACTTCTTTAGAGTGGGCACCACGTTTTGCCGCAGTAGGAACCATTGTAATCGACAATTCTTCTGCTTGGAGAATGGATGCTTCTAAAAAACTGATCGTGCCAGAAATCAATGCTGCGGAGCTTACATCAGAGGATAAAATTATTGCCAACCCCAACTGTTCAACTATTCAGATGGTATTGGCACTTGCGCCACTTCACAAAGCATTTGGAATCAAGCGAATTGTTGTTTCCACTTATCAGTCTATTACGGGTACAGGGGTTAAAGCTGTTGAACAACTTCATAACGAAATGCAGGGAAAAGAGAGCGAAAGAGCCTATCCCCACCCTATTCATAAAAATGCACTTCCTCAATGTGATGTGTTTTTAGAAAATGATTATACCAAAGAGGAAATGAAGTTAGTAAATGAAACACACAAAATTCTAGGGGACCACTCTATCGGAATTACAGCTACAGCTATACGAATTCCTGTAGTGGGTGGTCACAGCGAATCGGTAAATGTGGAATTTGAAAAACCTTTTGAGGTTTCTGAAATTAAAGAAATTCTAAGTCATACACCCGGAGTTGTAGTAGTAGATCAGCCTGAAAAAAATCGCTATCCTATGCCCATTGATGCAGAGGGCAAAGACGAGGTTTTTGTGGGTAGAATACGAAGAGATTCCTCTATTGAGAATGGGATAAACCTATGGATCGTAGCCGATAACTTGAGAAAAGGGGCAGCGACAAATACCGTTCAAATTGCCGAATACCTCATCAATCAAAATTTAATATCGAGTTTAAGACATTAATAAAGCATGATCGCTTTAATTTTTAATGTGTTACGTTAAATTTTTTTATAAATTTGCCGCTCAAATGTCGAATAATGGATGTGTTGAAAGAATATACACTCCCTTTTGTGGGGTTAAAAGACGGAAAACACACTTTTAATTTTACAATTGATAATACGTTCTTTGAACATTTTGAGTTTCATGAATTTAATGAAGCAAGTCTGGAGGGCCTTTTGATTTTAGACAAAAAACCCAACTTTTTAGAGCTTCATTTTGATATTAAAGGAACAGTGACCCTTGAATGCGATGTTTCTACGGAATGGTTTGAACACAAGGTAATGACAGAATATGACCTGATAGTCAAATTTGGAGTTGCCTCAAACAATGATCCCGATGAAATAATAGTTCTCCCTGAAGGGAGTTACCAAATCAATGTAGGGCACTATTTTTATGAAATGGTTGTCCTTTCTTTGCCAATTAAAAGGGTTCATCCCGGCATTGAAAATGGAACATTAGAAAGTGAAATCCTGAAAAAACTCAAAGCGTTAGAACCAAAAGAAGAAAAATTAAACGGTCAACAAGACCCTAGATGGAATAAATTAAAAGACCTTTTGTAAGGTTTAAAAACTAAAATTATGGCACATCCTAAACGGAAAATATCCAAAACAAGAAGAGATAAAAGACGCACCCATTATAAGGCTGCAGATCAACAAATTGCTACTTGTTCCAAAACAGGTGAAGCTCATTTGTACCACAGGGCTCACTGGCACGAAGGAAAATTATACTACAGAGGTAAAGTCCTCGTTGATGCGACAGAAACCGCTGAAGCCTAACCCAATAAAATAATTAATGGCTCTCCTTTTTAGGGAGGGCTTTTTTGTTGGAATAGTTTCAATTGCATTAAAAATCATTATCTTCACTAAGTTATTTTTGCTGAAAACGCAGAGCAATACATGGGCCTAGAGGGAAAACAAGTACTCAAAGCTGCTATCACAGCAGTAGGAGGATACACACCTGATACAATACTATCGAACCAAACCTTGGAGAAAATGGTAGATACTAGTGATGAATGGATACAAAGCCGAACAGGTATAAAAGAGCGTAGGATACTATCAGATGATGATAAACCCACTTCCTACCTTGCCATTAAGGCCGCCCAAGATTTAATTGCTAAAAAGAAATTAGATCCCACCACTATAGATCTTGTACTGGTAGCGACAGTAACACCCGATCTTCATGTCGCAGCAACCGCCGCTTACGTTGCCTCCTCAATAGGCGCTACACAAGCTTTTGCTTATGACCTTAATGCAGCCTGCTCCGGATTTTTATACGGAATGAGTACCGCAGCTGCTTATATTAGCTCTGGTCGATACAAAAAAGTACTCCTCATAGGAGCAGACAAGATGTCTTCGATAGTTGATTATACAGACCGTACAACTTGTATTATTTTTGGCGACGGTGGAGGCGCTGTTTTGTTCGAGCCCAGTCCCAACGAATACGGCTGGGAAGATGAATATTTTAGAAGTGACGGAACAGACCGTATGTCCTTGAGAATAAAGGCAGGAGGTTCTTTGTTCCCAACATCACAAAAAACATTAGATGAGGGGTGGCATAACATCCATCAAGATGGCAGAACGGTTTTCAAATATGCCGTTTCTGAAATGTCTCATGTAGCTGAACAAATAATGCTGCGTAATAATTTAAACGAACAAACACTAGACTATCTCGTCCCTCACCAAGCTAATAAAAGGATTGTAGATGCTACCGCACAACGCCTAAATTTAAAAGAGGAAAAAGTGTTAATGAACATAGCGTACTACGGAAATACAACTGCAGCAACCTTGCCGTTGTTGTTAAATGATTATGAAACTCAATTAAAACAAGGAGATAAACTCGTTTTTACAGCCTTTGGTGGAGGATTTACTTGGGGTGCTGCCCACCTTACCTGGGCTTATTAAAACAAAATATAACAAACAATATGGATCTTAAAGACATTCAAAACCTAATCAAATTTGTTGCGAAATCTGGAGCACAAGAAGTAAAGCTCGAAACAGAAGAAATAAAAATTACAATTAAAACAGGTTCTGAGCCAGCACAGATTGAAAACAGTGGTTTAGTTCAGCAACTTCAATCTATTCCAGTTGTACCCACAGCGATTCCTAATAATGCACCTGTAGCTACAGAAGCACCTCAAAAAGAAGAAAAACCTTCTGATGATGAGCATCTTATAACCATTAAATCACCCATTATAGGTACTTTTTACAGAAAATCTGCTCCTGATAAACCTTCTTTTGTAGAAGTAGGAGATACAATTAAGGAAGGGGATGTGCTATGTGTTATCGAAGCGATGAAACTATTTAATGAGATTGAATCAGAAGTCAGCGGAACGGTCGTTAAAATTTTAGTCGACGATGCCTCACCTGTAGAATTTGATCAGCCACTATTTGTGATTAACCCCTCTTAAAAGTCCGATATGTTTAACAAGATATTGATTGCCAACCGCGGTGAAATTGCCATGCGTGTTATCCGTACTTGTAAAGAGATGGGCATTAAAACCGTTGCGGTTTATTCTAAAGCAGACGTTGACAGTCTTCATGTTCGTTTTGCAGACGAAGCAGTCTGTATTGGTCCCGCTCAAAGCAATGAATCTTATTTAAAAATGTCAAACATCATCGCTGCTGCAGAGATTACAAATGCAGATGCGATTCATCCCGGCTATGGTTTTCTTTCAGAAAATGCCAAATTTTCTGAAATCTGTGCACAACACGACATCAAATTTATCGGTGCTTCTCCCTCTATGATTGACAAAATGGGAGATAAAGCTTCTGCAAAAGCAACCATGCAGGCTGCAGGTGTTCCTACAATCCCTGGGTCTGATGGAATAATCCCTTCTTTTGAAGAAGCAGAAAAACTTGCTCTAGAAGTGGGCTATCCAGTTATGTTAAAGGCTACTGCTGGTGGAGGTGGTAAAGGTATGCGCGCTGTTTGGAAACCAGAAGAGCTAGAAAAAGCATGGAATAGTGCTCGTCAAGAAGCTGCTGCTGCCTTTGGAAATGATGGCATGTATATGGAAAAACTCATTGAAGAGCCTCGACATATCGAAATTCAAGTTGTTGGTGATTCTACAGGAAAAGCTTGTCATCTTTCAGAGCGAGACTGCTCCATACAAAGACGTCATCAAAAACTGACCGAAGAAACTCCCTCGCCTTTTATGACTTCTGCATTGAGAAAAAAAATGGGTGAAGCTGCAGTAAAAGCTACTGAATTTATAAAATATGAAGGCGCAGGAACCATTGAGTTTCTGGTTGACAAACACAAAAACTTTTACTTTATGGAAATGAATACCCGAATACAGGTAGAACATCCCATAACAGAGCAAGTAATTGATTATGATCTCATTTGTGAACAAATTAAAGTAGCTGCCGGAGAAAAGATTTCTGGGAAAAATTATTTCCCAAAATTACATTCCATTGAGTGTCGTATCAATGCTGAAGACCCTTATAATGATTTCAGACCTAGTCCCGGAGTGATTACCACAATGCACTTCCCCGGTGGTCATGGAGTTCGACTGGACACTCATGTCTACAGTGGCTATGTAATTCCTCCTCATTACGACTCAATGATTGCAAAGCTGATTACCACTGCTCAAACTCGTAAAGAAGCCATTAGTAAAATGAAAAGAGCTCTAGAAGAGTTCATTATTGAAGGAGTGAAAACGACTATCCCTTTCCATTTAAAACTTATGAATGATCCAGCTTATGTGGCAGGAGACTATACCACTAAGTTCATGGAAAGTTTTACTATGGAGGACTAACTAGTCTCTTTCATAAAACACTTTACATAAGTAAGAGTTCTTTATAGTGTCTTTCTAACCTTTGATTTTGTTGGTACTGTTTTCAGGTAACACCCGATACCCCATGTTGTAAAAGGTAAACCCAAAAATATCTGCATACTGCTCAATGGTTTTAGAAACCGGAGTCCCTGCACCATGACCCGCATTTGTTTCTATTCGAATCAATACTGGGTTTTCCCCTCGGTGTTTGTCTTGGAGTTCTGCAGCAAATTTAAATGAATGAGCGGGAACAACTCGGTCATCGTGGTCACCCGTAGTTACTAAAGTAGCCGGATAATTTGTTCCTTCTTTAACATTGTGAACTGGAGAATAGCCTTTCAGATATTCGAACATTTCTTTTGAGTCATCTGAGGTCCCATAGTCATAAGCCCATCCAGCTCCCGCTGTAAATTTGTGATAACGTAACATGTCTAAAACTCCTACTGCTGGCAGCGCAACCTTCATGAGCTCTGGTCTTTGGGTCATCGTAGCTCCCACCAACAACCCTCCATTGGATCCTCCCCGTATGGCAAGATACTCTGGACTGGTAATTTGATTTTCAATCAAATACTCTGCGGCGGCAATAAAATCATCAAAAACATTTTGTTTTTGTTTTTGGGTCCCCGCGTTGTGCCAGGCTTTTCCATATTCTCCACCTCCTCTGAGGTTTGGTACTGCATAAACCCCTCCTTGCTCCATCCAAACCGCATTGGTGATGCTGAATGACGGACGTAAGCTTACATTAAAGCCTCCATATCCATAAAGCAATGTTGGATTTTTACCATCGTATTCAACACTTTTTTTTCTGGTGATGATCATGGCGATTTTTGTTCCATCTGCAGAAGAATAAAAAACTTGTTCTGATATGTAGTCCTCTGGGTTAAAGTATATAGTGGGTTTCCAGTATTGGGTAGAAGTTTTTGTTTTTGGGTCATATGTATATAGAACCCCGGGAGAATGGTAGTTTGTAAAAGTATAGTACAGAAGAGCATCTTCTTTATTTCCACTCCATCCTGAAGCCGTGCCGAGGCCGGGAAGCTCAATCTCTCCCATACTCTTGCCTTCACCATCGTATTGAACCACTTTTGTAAGAACATCTACAATATATTTTGCAAAGAAATATCCTCCTCCACTACTTGGGGAAAGAACATGCTCTGTCTCCGGTATAAAGTCCCTCCAATTTTTCTCATGAGGACGTTTTGCATTTACAGTTACTACTTTTTGATTGGGAGCGTTGCTGTTGGTCACGATATAAAGTTGTTCTCCTTTAGATTCCAAAAGGTAACTGTCTGTGTTATAGTCTTCATCTACTTCAAGCAGCGGACTATCGCTATATTTTAAATCTTTCAAGAAGCTCACATTTCCAGAGGTGGTCTTTGATGCAGAAATAAAAAGATAGCGTCCATCCTCTGTTACAGAAGCTCCAACATAACGATGCTTTTCCTCGGGCAAGCCTCCATAGATCAAGAGATCTTCAGACTGAGAGGTGCCCAATTTATGGTAGTACAATTTGTGTTGATCCGTCAACTCACTGAGCTCACTCCCTTCAGGTTTATCGTAGCTTGAATAGAAAAATCCTTCATTGAGTTTCCATTGTACACCACTAAATTTTACATTGACAAGGGTATCTTCGATAATCGTTTTATTTACAGCATCCATAACGATTATTTTTCTCCAATCACTGCCTCCTTCACTTATTGAGTACGCTGCTATTTTTCCGTTTTTCGAAAAACGTATCCCTGCCAGGGAAGTTGTACCATCAGAAGTAAAGGTGTTGGGATCCAAAAAAACTTCTTCATCAGTTCCCTCTTGTTCCCGATAAAGTACGTATTGGTTTTGCAAACCGTCGTTTTTATAATAGTACGTAAATCCTCCCTCTTCAAAGGGGGCAGATACTTTTTCGTAGTTCCACAACTTTTCTAAACGGTTTTTAAGTTCGTTTCTAAATGGAATTTTGTCTAGATACCCAAAAGTGGTTTCATTCTGTTCCTTCACCCAATTTTTAGTTTTTTCTGCATTGTCGTCTTCTAACCAGCGGAAAGGGTCTACCACCTCTGTATCGAAATAAGTATCAATTACAGGGATTTTTTCAGTTTTAAGATATTTTATTGAATCCGTTTTATTGGTACATGAAAGTAACCCTAGGATTACAAAAGAATATAAGAAACGAAAAGAGCGCATTGTTTTTTTTTAGCATATTAAAAAATCCCTCCCGCATTAAAATCTATGGAAAGGGATTTGAATTTTAAAAGTTCTAGCACTTAAAGCTTAGCTGAAATGTACTTTTCCCGTTTGTATATCATACATTCCCCCTACAATTTGAATTTCTCCATTTTGCTCCATTTCTGCTAAGATTGGGCTTTTAGTTCGAATAGCATCCAGAGTCATCTCAACGTTTTTTTCTGCAACAGCATTTACAAAATCACTATTCGAGGAATTTCGAAGAGCATCCTCTTGCGGTTCTTTAACTGCTGCAACTGCAGGTTCTATTTTATTTATCAAAGTTGTGAGATTTCCTAAGCGTGCATGATCACAAGCCCCTTTTACAGCTCCACAGGCTGTATGCCCTAAAACCAAAATAAGCTTTGTTCCTGCAAGTTTACAGGCAAATTCCATACTACCTAGGATGTCATCATTGACAAAGTTTCCCGCAATTCGGACGCTAAAAATATCTCCAATTCCTTGGTCGAAAATCAATTCGGAGGACACTCGAGAATCAATACAACTTAAAACTGTAGCATAGGGGTATTGTCCTTTACTTGTTTCTCCTACCTGTTGCATTAAATCTCTGTCTAGTTGTTTTTTTTCAATAAAACGCTGGTTTCCATTTTTCAATTCTTGTAATGCGGAAACTGGGGTCATTTGTTCTTGAGTTTGTTTTGTTTGTGCTTTCATAAATTCTTTAATTGGGAAAAACCAAAATTGGTTTTTCAGTGTTTAATAACATTTTAAATAAATATTGTTTTTCAATTTCAAAAAAGGTTTTGAAATTGAAAAGTGTTCTTTTTATGCAATAGACATCAATAGCCTCTCGTTCAAAATATTTAGAATAATTTAAATTAGAACTCAGACGAGCTTCAAAATTGTATGTTGTTAGCTCTTTTACTTTTTCTGAACTACTTTTTTTATCCTTAAAATTGAATTGAAAAAAACGATACTGACCTACTGCTTTTTTCAATAGTGGTTGAATCATTTTATGGTTCTGTTCAAACGGACCAATAAATCCTAGCCCTAGTTCTTTTTCCACCAAGAAATGTTTTGCCCTTGAAATCAAAACTAGTCCTTCATGATGTTTTAAAACCGTAAGAAGCAAGTCTGACGTAAGCCAAAAATTATTTAGTTTTCTTGAATGACCTAAAACAACAATATCAGGCTTTGTAAGTCCAATATGATCTCTCACTGATTCAGTAAGAGACCCCAACAATATATTGTAAATTATTGGAACACGCTCTTGTTTAATGATTTTCTCAACTCGTTGTTTTAACCTTTGTTTTAAATGCTCTTGAGTAGTCTTAATATTTCTTAGAACTTTTACTTGGTTAGACTCTAAGTCTGACTTAAGCCCATCAAGGGGGTTAACACAAAGGACATCAACTGCACCATCTACTAGTTTTGCCAGTTCAATTGCATGAGAAAGGGTTTTTGATCCGCTTCTCAAACAATTTGTCAATACTAAAATGCGTTGATTTGGTTTAAAGTCCATCCTTTTTAAGCGCTTTTTGGTCTCAACTGGAAAAAAGAGATAAAGCTATCTGGGTTTTCAATTGTCCCCTTTTCAGAAACCAGATTGATTTTTATATTTCTACTGATTCTTTTGTCAGAAAAATCCTCTAGTATTTCGACAATGTCGTGATCTAGATAACGGGTTTTTCGAATATCCAATTCCAACACAGTTTCTCTAGGCAAGGCCTCTAACTCTTTCAAAATAGCACCTTTGTTGAAAAACGTCACCTCCTCTGCCAGTGTCATTTTAATTTTGTGCATCCCATTACTCTGATCTTCGATGTGTAAGAAGTGAGAGTTTTGAAAACTTTTTATCAAAATCACAACTATCCCTACCATCAAGCCAAGTCCTATTCCGATTAGCAAGTCTGTAAATACAATCCCTACAACTGTAACAATAAAGGGTAAAAACTGTTTCCATCCCAATTGATACATGCTGATAAACAACTTGGGCTTTGCTAATTTATAACCTACTATCAACAATATCGCTGCAAGAACAGAAAGAGGAATTTGATTGAGTATTACTGGAATCAGAAGTACAGAAATCAACAAAAAGAATCCGTGGATAATAGCTGCCATTTTTGTTTTACCTCCAGATTGGATGTTGGCTGAACTTCGAACAATAACTTGTGTTATGGGTAAGCCTCCTATTAATCCAGAAAAAATATTTCCTATCCCTTGAGCAATGAGTTCTCTGTTGGTAGGAGTAACTCTTTTTGCAGGATCCAATTTATCAGTTGCTTCAACACACAACAAGGTTTCTAAGCTCGCTACCAATGCAATAGTAAAGGCCGTAATCCATATTTGAGGGTTCGTTATTACACTAAAATTTGGAAAACTAAACTGTCCAAAAAAAGAATTGAAGTCTTCTGGAACAGGAACAGAAACCAATTGTTGGCCTTGGATTTCCCAAAAGGAATTCCCTTTGGTCATAATAACATATATGATTCCAGCTATTACCGCAACAAGAGGCCCTTGAATAAGTTGGAAAATTTTAGCCTTCTTACTCAATACATTTGACCACAGCAGTAAAATTAGCATACTTATTACTGCGATCAAAGTTGCACCAGGACTTATAAAATTGAATGCATTTAGGATGCCTGTAAATGTATTTTCACCATTGGACTGAAGAAAAGAAAAATCCCCTTCAGGACTCTGGTAACCAAAAAAATGAGGAATTTGTTTGAGAATAATTATAATTCCTATTCCTGTTAACATTCCTTTGATAACTGATGAAGGGAAATAATACCCAATAATACCAGCACGTAAAATTCCGAAAAGGAGTTGAATTGCTCCACCCAGAACTACCGCCAATAAAAAGTTTTGAAAGCCCCCTAGTGTGCCTATAGCAGTTAATACAATCGCTGCCAGTCCGGCAGCAGGACCACTAACACCAATTTGTGAGCCGCTTAGGCTTCCTACTAAGATTCCCCCAACAATTCCAGCAATCAATCCAGAAAATAAAGGAGCCCCACTAGCAAGAGCAATCCCCAAACACAAGGGTAATGCCACAAAAAAGACTACAATACTTGCCGGCAAATCGTGTTTTAAGTTTGAAAATAAATTTAAATTTTTCATATATATCGTGATTAAATAAGAAGCTTACTTCCTATTCGGAGTTTTTAATTAAATAATAAAGTTGTTGTATAAAAAAAGATTGGGGAAGGGAGGGCTAAGCTATTCGTGGAGGACGCAACTGAATTTCCAAATAGATATTTGGCACAGTCTGTAAGATGTGAACTTCATGTTGACTTTTTATGAATGCTAAAACAGAAGAGAGATTTTCTCCGTAATCGTGGAGTTTTTTTTCTTCTTTTTTAATCTCTTGTGTCTCCTCTGAAGAGTCGTCTTGCCAATCGATGGTTTCGATATCGAATGAGTTTTCTGTCAATAAAGACAAAGAATCTAAAGTCGTAGAAAGAGTCAAACAAGATAGAACCCCTCCTATAAAAAGGGTCTTAAAAAGGGTGTTCGATAAAAGACGATATAGCTTCAACTTTTCAAAAGTTTTTTAATAATCGAATTCGCAAATATACAAATCTTTAAAAACTTCCAACTTAATTTACTGTTAATAGAAACGGCTTGAGTAGAAAGTAGAGAGTGCTTTGATATTTTTAATTTTATTACCTTAAAGCATCAAATAATTAGGATGTTACAACGCATTACTGAGGCTTTTCCTTGGATCATTTCCCTTTTTGCATGTATTGGGCTGTTACATCCACACCTGCTCATTTGGTTTCAAGGACAATGGATAACAATTGGGCTAGGAGGTATAATGTTGGGAATGGGATTGACGCTGAAAGCTTCCGACTTCATTGCGGTTCTTCACCATCCAAAATGGGTACTGGCTGGACTGGGTTTACAGTTTCTTGTCATGCCATTATTAGGCTGGGGGCTAGCCCAACTTTTTCAGCTTCCTCCTCTTTTTGCTGTAGGTATGATTTTGGTTGCTAGCTGCCCTGGAGGTACTGCTTCTAATGTCATAGCCTATTTAGCAAAAGCAGAAGTGGCCTTGTCTGTTTGTATGACCGCTTGTTCTACCCTTGCAGCAATTATCATTACCCCTTTTGTAACGCTTCAGCTTTCAGGAAGCTACCTAGAAGTTCCCGCTTCGGGTTTGTTTTACAGTACGCTAAAAGTTGTGTTGATCCCTGTTGCTTTAGGAGTGCTTTTCAACAGACACCTTCCTAAAACAGTAAGTAGGATAGTTTCTTTTGCTCCTGCGGCAGCTGTTCTATTGATAAGTTTGATTGTAGGGAGTGTTGTTGGTCAGGGAAAAGAAGTCATCATAGATTCAGGCTTTCGTTTAATATTGGCCTTACTCACACTACATGCCCTTGGTTTTTTCTTTGGCTTTATATTAAGCTTTCGCTTTTTTAAAGACTGGAAAATTGCAAAAACAATAGCTATAGAAGTAGGAATGCAAAATTCAGGGCTTGGAGTGGTCCTGGCGAGAGAAAATTTCAGCAGTCCTTTGGTTGCTATCCCTGCTGCCTTGTCTAGTTTAATCCATTCCCTCTTGGGTGGAATTTTCGTTCGCCTTTTTAGAAATAAAAATTAGTTTATTATCAAGAAAGAAAACTTACTCTGTGGGCTGCGACACATACTTTTCAGCATGCTTTCGAGATAAAAATATTTTTCTTGCCATGTGAACTGCCTCATTGAAAGAGCTGTTATCTGCTATTCCTTGTCCTGCAATATCAAAAGCTGTACCGTGGTCTGGTGAGGTGCGGATTTTATTTAGCCCTGCTGTGAAATTGACCCCTTCACCAAAAGAAAGTGTCTTGAAGGGGATGAGTCCCTGATCGTGATACATTGCAAGCACTCCATCGTATTTCAAATAAGATTGATTTCCAAAAAATCCGTCCGCTGAAAAAGGACCAAAAACAAGTTTTCCTTCCTCAAATTTACTCTTTAACAGGGGGCGTAAAAGGCTGTCGTCTTCATCCCCAATTACACCGTGATCTCCTGTATGTGGATTGATTCCCAAAACAGCAATTTTTGGCTTTTGTATATCAAAATCTTGGCGTAAGCTGGCATCTAATAGGTCTATTTTCTTTCTTACTCGGGCCTTAGTAATATGAGAGGTTACCTGTGAAAGGGGAATGTGGTCGGTGACTAGAGCAACTTTTAAAGTTTCTGTAATCATAAACATTAGGCTTTCTCCGTCCAATTGTTCGTTTAGAAAGTCCGTATGTCCAGGAAAGTGAAAGTCGTCAGACTGGATACTTTTCTTGTGAATAGGAGCTGTCACTAAAACATCTACAAGTCCACTTTTAAGTGCGGTTGTTGCTGCTTGTAATGAGCTCACCGAACAGGCTCCTGCATAGGTATCTTCCTTACCGTATACAATTGCGAAGGGAGACTCCCATGTATTGACAACATTTAGTTGTCCTTTATGTGGTTTATTTAAGTTTTTTAAAGAAAAGATCCCTGTATTTATTCCTAATTTTTTTCGCTCTTCGATAAAATTCTGGGCATGAGCAAAAACAATAGGAGTGAAAAAATCAAAAACACGTTTGTCTTGAAAGGTTTTTAAAATAATTTCAATTCCAATACCATTGGGATCCCCTACAGAAATTCCTACTCTTATTTTGCTTGAATCGCCCACACCTATGAGTTTTATCTTACTTTTGAAGCAAATGTAATTAAATAAATAAGCATGTTTACGGGAATCATAGAAGCTTTTGCACGCGTAAAACAACTCCAGAAAGACGGAGATAATATTCATATAGAACTAGAATGTGAGCTTGCATCAGAGTTGAAAATTGATCAAAGCGTTGCTCATAATGGGGTATGTCTAACTGTTGTTGCTTGTAATACCACTTGTTTTACAGTTACCGCAATTCAGGAGACATTGAATAAAACAACTCTCGGTGAACTTCAAATAGGTGATTGGATCAATATAGAACGCGCTATGAAACTCGGAGATCGTCTAGACGGACATCTTGTTCAAGGCCATGTGGATCAGACAGCAACATGCATTGAAAAAAAAGAGCTCGAGGGAAGTTGGATTTTTACTTTTTCTTATGACATTGCGCAGGGAAACATGACCATAGAAAAGGGCTCTATAACCGTGAATGGTGTTAGTCTTACTGTGGTAAATTCTAAAGAGGCTCAATTTTCTGTAGCAATTATACCCTATACGTATGAGCACACAAATTTTAAACAGCTAGAGGTAGGAAAAAAAGTCAATTTAGAATTTGATCTAGTAGGTAAATATATTTCAAAACTGTACTCTAGAAATAATTGATTAACTTTAAGAAAACTATAGTCTAATGAATTTTCTAGAACTAGCGACTCTGCTTTTGTTACTCGCTTCTTTTTTTTCAATTATAAATCTTCGCTTGCTTAAACTTCCCCAAACCATAGGGTTGATGATTTTAGCAATCGTAATGTCTTCTGGTATATTAATTGTCGGTTTATTTGATCCCGAATTTTTAACTTTTGCAACAACACTCACACAGGAATTTGATTTCAGTGTATTACTGATTGATGTTATGTTGCCCTTTTTACTTTTCGCTGGTGCGATTAGTGTTGATGTCCACGAACTATTGAAAGACAAATGGACCATACTCCTTTTAGCCAGTTTTGGTGTACTCTTTTCCACTTTTGCTGTAGGAACTGGACTATATTGGTTGGTTGAACACCCTGTTTTTGGACTGTCTTCATTAGGTTTAGATTATATTGATTGTTTGCTTTTTGGAGCGTTAATAGCTCCAACAGATCCCATTGCTGTATTGGCTATGATAAAAAAAATGAACCTCTCTTCTATTACTGAAACTCGAATTGCAGGGGAATCTCTTTTTAACGACGGTATTGGAGTAGTCGTATTTCTTACCTTACTCAACATGAAATCAGAAGGGATTGCAAATGTAACCCTAGAAAGTGTAGGAACCCTTTTTGCTAGTGAGGTCATCGGAGGAATCTTTTTAGGTGCAGCTATGGGATATATGGGAATGAAAATTGTCAAATATATTGAAAACGAATATGTTGAATTAGAGGTTTTAATCACCCTTACACTAGTTTTATTGGTCCCGGTAATTTCGCATATTTTCCATTTTTCAGCTGTTCTGGCTGTAGTGATGATGGGGCTGTTTTTAAATCAAAATATCGATGGAGATAACCAAGTCGTTGGCATACAAAAAGTAATGGGTGATTACGTCTACAAATTTTGGCATTTATTAGATGAAACTTTAAATGCGATCTTATTCATTTTAATTGGACTTGAAATTATTCCGATTCTTCAAAATTTTGCTTTTTCCTACCTCCTCATAATATTAATCATGATTGTAGTGGTCGTGGTGTCTAGAGGAATTGGTGTATTTATCCCTATAAAACTTCTATCATTAAGGCATTCTTTTGAAAAAAACACGGCATTAATTATCACCTGGGGTGGTCTTCGAGGAGGATTGAGCATTGCACTAGCTTTAAATTTACCTGAAACAATTGGCTCTGGTAAAGACCTTATTTTAATGCTTACCTACGGTGTGGTATTATTTACCATTTTGGTTCAAGGATTGACGCTTAAAAAAATTGTAAAATAATTTGATATCCTCTATAGTGTCTTTATCTTTGATATGAGTAGTAAGTGCTGTGACAACAGTAAAGTCTAACAAAATATGAAAGGAGGTGTCTATGTCTAATGATAATCATTTAAGGAATTCAAGACAGCAGGTGCCCAATCACGGTCCGCTGTAGCTTTCCTTATCTATTTATAAAGCGGATCGATGGATCCGCTTTTTTTTTCTATGAAACAAATTCCACAAGCAGATTTAAACGATTTTCTATCTGAGGATCTTTCTCGTAAACAAGCATTTATCCAACACATCGGAAAAGCATTTGAAGAAATAGGATTTCTAGCTCTAAAAGGGCACTTTTTGACAACCGATTTACAAGAACAGCTCTATACTGAAGTTCGGTCTTTTTTCCAGTTGCCTAATGAAGTTAAATCCACCTATGAAATTAAAGATGGAGGAGGGCAAAGAGGATACACCGGATTTGGAAAAGAACATGCGGCAGGGAGAACTGTAGGTGATTTAAAAGAATTTTGGCATTTTGGTCAAGATTTTAAAACAAAACCTTTTCTCGAAGGAAAGTATTCTAAAAACCTAACAGTTAAAGAATTAGAAAACTTTAACAAAGTTGGAAATCTCGTTTTTCTTAAATTAGAAGAAACCGCAAAAATTTTACTTCAGGCCCTGGCACTCTACCTTGATTTAAATGAGTACTACTTCGATGCCTATGTTACTGGTGGTAACTCCATTTTAAGGGCCATACATTACCCTCCCATAAAAGAACCTCCCAAGGAAGCAGTTCGAGCAGCTGCTCATGGAGACATCAATTTAATTACTCTATTGATGGGAGCACAAGGAGGGGGATTACAAGTCTTGAATCGCCAAAACCAATGGATTGATGCTGTTGCAGAACGGGATGAATTAATGATCAATATTGGGGATATGTTATCGCGACTCACAAACAACAAACTTCCCTCAACAGTACACCGAGTGGTAAATCCACCAAAAGAATTATGGGGGAAATCCCGATATTCACTCCCTTTCTTCATGCATCCAACGCCCGAGATGCCCCTGAATTGTCTACCTCAGACCGTAGACAAAGATCATCCAAAGAAATACGAAGATATTCAGGCAGGGACGTTCTTAAATCAGCGATTAGTAGCGTTGGGCTTGTTAGAAAAATAGGGCTGATTGAGCTCTTTCACCACTCCTCTTCCCAAAGCTGCTAGATAAGGGATTCCCAGACTTTCAAACTCATATTTATCATCATTGAAAATGCTGTTTTCGTTGACTAAAAGTGTTGCCGTTAAAAAAAATTCCAATCCAGTAGTTTCGTCTTTTATATAAGCCACATCGGTAAGTGTGCCATATGCATAGCCTACCTTATTGTAAATGCGGATATTGGGTGTCATAGCCCCTTTTTGATCTCCATACACTAGAAATTTTCCATAACTATCCCAATGAACGCCATCGTTATAATCCGGCCAACTACTTTCTAAAGTACTTCTGCTCATCCAATGGCGTAAAAATGAATAATCCTCTGTTGTCAAATCAAATCGCTCACCTAAAGAAAAGGCTTCTGGAAAAAGAACTCTTTTAAGGATTTCTTGAAGGTCTCTTATAGAAATTCTGTTTTTTTCACTAAAATCCATAGGTGCGTTAATCAATGCTCCATCACTAAAGTGTGCTACTCCTTTTTTTATTCCTTTAAGTTCATGGGGCTTCAATGCTATCTGTGCATGAAGTTTGGGTTGGTGATATAAAGTGTCTTTATTTTCATCAAAAAAAGTGTATTCCCAAGTAGTGTTATTGTCAGCACCAAAAAGAAATTTATGATATATTTTGGTGTTAGAAAGCCCTCTTTTTGTCAATTCTGAATTGATATAGTCCCGCCCTAGAAAATCAAAAAGATAATTGTAGGCATCGTTATCACTCACTAAAAAAATCTTTTTTATCAAATGGTTTATAGTGACCTTCCCTTCCTGGTGGGTGCTGTCTGTTGCTACAACAACTTTACCCTCTTTTGTCCCTATAACAAAAGGGGTTGTGGCAGTAATTGGTATTCCACTACTTCTGAGTTCTTTAATTTTTTGAAGAGCCAGAATAGCAACCGGAAGTTTTGCTGTACTAGCGGGATAAAAATACTGCTGTTCATCCAGTTGGTATTGTTCTTCTTCAAACAATAAACCACCCGTTGTGTCCCTTTGAATTTGTGTTAAAAGAATTTGAACTTCGTGTTTAGGCGCCTCTTTCATGATTGCTTGTATAGCAGGGTCATTCGATTTTATCACCCGCTGCAAAACACCTTTATTGGATTGGCAATTAGAAAAACTTAATAGGATCATGTTGAGCATTAGCAAATAAGGCAAACCCTTTTTGACTTTATTTACTTTCTGTTTTACAACCTTATACATATTCTTCAAAGTATATTAAATGATTGAATATCTTCCGCTGCTGTTAGGTCCAATAGGTGTTCTTTTCTGCCAAAGCATTGAAT
>Ga0208547_1000351_pt1 | contig 26443 bp, 28 predicted proteins | sample DEB08_DNA_5_FD_185501 | JGI IMG/M metagenome (GOLD analysis project Ga0208547, IMG submission 185501) | Aqueous microbial communities from the Delaware River and Bay under freshwater to marine salinity gradient to study organic matter... | ecosystem: Environmental > Aquatic > Marine > Coastal ...
GTTCTCTGGACACACAATCGGAACGTCTTGTTCAAGCAGCACTGGATTCAGCGTCGGCCAACCGGACCACCATTGCCATCGCCCACCGTCTCTCCACGGTTGTCAACGCTGACCGAATCATGGTCGTATCGGGTGGCCGGATTGTGGAGTCCGGTACTCACACTGATCTCCTCCACAAACAGGGACTTTACGCAGCCCTACTTACCGAGCAGCGCCTCGAAATTGTGGGCTAAGGCCCGCTCTTGCTCTCGATCATGATGCGAAGAATTTGTTGGCCGGCGTGGATAAGCGCGGTCTCGATGGTTGCTTTCGTGCTCTTGGCATCGGGGTGCCAATCGTCTGAGCCTCTCGTGCCACGGGAGATCTACCAGCAGGTTAACGACGATGGCCGAGAGTAGACCTATGACACAGCGTGGCAGAACATTCGCGCGCTCAATGCTGATCTCGACGCCAGTGAGCTCAGCGAACTATCCGAGCAAGCTTTGTTCATCGCTTCCCAAATGGAGCGTCTCGAGAAGGGGAAAGCTACCTCTCTCACCAGCTCTTGGGCTCGCACTCTCGTCGAGGAGATATCGAATGATGCCGGCGACATGTCTCAGCAGTCGGCTCTGACTGCGGCTCGGGAAGCAGGGCTACGTCTTCAAGATGCTTTCGATGGGGGAGACTTCCTCAGCGCGCAAGAGGCCGCACTGGAGGTCCATGTCCTGACGCGAGAACTCGGCCCCGAGGGATGAGTTGCGCCCGCATGGTTCCTGGGCACGGTCGCACCCCACAGAGGCCACCAGGGGTGGAAGTCCCCCTCTGTGATTCCTACCCCAACAAGCCAAACAGCAAGAAAAAGCCAGCGGCAATAATTGCGGTTGCTGTCACCGCAAGTCCAGGCCACAAGTGCCACTCGTTAATGAGTTGAACCCACGACTTCTTTGTCATTCCCCAACTGCCTTTCCGTTGTCTGAGATCCTCAGAGGATGAGGAGCACGAGACTCAGCAAAAGCGCCAGACTAAATACGGCCATGAGTACACGCGTGTAAATCAGGTATGAGCCGCTCGAGGCGATGTTTTGTGCCACACCGCTGAGGTTACCGATAGCCTGCAAGTCCTTCACCACCGACTGTGCCTCACGGATGATGGCGAACTGGTTCAAGATACTCAGCGCACCAACGGTCACAAGAAACAGTGACGCAAAGGCGTGGGCGTAGGTGTACTCGCCATCGAAATAGCCCATCATCGCCATGACGGTAATCACGGCCAGTGCAATAACAGAGGGCATTTGGGCGGAAATAATCTGGCGTCTCTTGTCGTTCCAGAGCTCGACGAGGTCTTTTTCGGTCATGGCTTCTCCCTTGTGTGACCCGACGAAAATTCGGGTTTAGTCACGGTAACAGTGTTAGCTGATAGCCGTGGCTACGAATCTCCGGTGCGGGTCAGCTCTCAGAGGTCTCTCTCAAACGCTGTCATGATTGCCAAATCCTGCCACGACATTCCTGTTGACTTGTAAATTCGCCTCCCCTTATCGCTGACGTCAATCGAACCCTCAAAAAGTTCTTTGAGTTCTCGTAAGCCACGATCCGAAAGATTCCCCTCGCTTATGGCCATAACGACGTCGCCCGCCTCACGCAGTGCGGAGTCTCGGCTTTCCACATAAACCGAACCGGACGCCATGAGCTCGCCCGTCAGCTCCCTCGAGTTCGGAGTGTGAGACCCCACTGCTGCGATAATGACGTTTGCTTTGACGTCCTTCTCGGCAAATAAGGGCTGTGTCGAGCTGGTCACGGTCACGACAATGTCTGCGTTTGCTAACTGCTCCGAGTCTCCGAGTGTTGCATCAAATCCTTCTGACAAGAGCCGTGAGATTGCTGTGTCCGCGGTAGCGGGGTTCCGTGCAAACAAAGAAATCTGATTCGCCGACGTCGCGTGCCGAAGAGCTAGAGCATGTGCAACTGCCTGAGGGCCAGATCCAAAAATCGCCATCTTTGGTGTGTCCGGCGGTCTCAGCCTATTTACCGTGGCAGCGGTCATCGAGGAGGTTCTCAACAGTGTCAAAGCGGCTCCATCACACTGAAGAAGAGGGGTCAGGGTTGCCGCGTCGAGCAGCGAATAAATCCCCTGGATGCGATCTAGGCCTTTGGCAGGGTTTGACGGAGCAACTGTGACGAACTTAAGTCCAACCCTGTCACCAATTTCACTCGGCATCAGAAGGCCTTCGCCGTTGTCGAAATTGACATGAAGTCTTGAGTGGTCCTTAGCTGGGTCGAATCCTGATTCCAGCAACGACGCAAGGGCCGATATGGCTTTGCCATAACCAAAACCCTCAAAGAGGTCCGAAGCCTCAACCCACCGAATCTGTTTCATCGCAACGAGAAACCTGAGTCCAGAGGATCAGTCGGAACCAGGACAAAATTCGATTCGGCCATTAGCCACGCGTTTCCGGTGATTTCGGGAATCACCCCAGCAATCGAGTTCTCTTCGTACGTGTCAGCAATGCGACCCTCAAATCGCGTGCCAATTATTGACTCGTGCAGAAGCGTCATGCCTTTCTGGAGCTCATTGCTGGCTGCGAGCTGCGCAATCCGTGCTGCGGTTCCTGAACCGCAGGGCGAGCGGTCAACCCTGCCATCTGCATAGATCGCGACGTTGCTCTGGTGAAGTTGTGTGCTGGTTGTCGCGAGGCGGTCGTAGAAAATCGTTCCGTAGATACCGTTGAGCCGGGCATCGGTCTGCGATTGAGATTCAGGCGAGCTATTCAGCTTCCACTTGATCTCCCGACCGAGTCGAACGAGTTCGTCCAAGTGATCGGGGATGACCTCAAGACCTAGCTGAGAAGCCTCAAGAATTGCGTAATTAGCACCCCCGTAGCTGATGTCGAGAACGACCGTCCGTCCGTCGTCAAGTTGGACTGAGAGGTCTGTTGCAACGACATGAGACCAGACGTTCCGAAAGGTAATCCCCGTGATGACATTTCGCTCTTTCTGAACCAGCGCCTGAACCCGGCCGGATGGGACGTCGATTGTTACAGGAGTAAGCGAGTCGGGAGTTGAAGCAACTAGGCCTGAGTCGACTGCCCATGCTCCCAGCGCGATGGTCCCGTGCCCACAGGCGGTCGAATATCCATCACCGTGCCAGAACAGCACTCCGAAGTCAGCACCGGCGTCGTCCGGTGCTGTCACAAACCCGCCGTACATGTCTGCATGCCCTCGAGGCTCGTTTACCAGTAACTTTCTCACCCGTTCGAGCGCATGACTCTCCTGCGCGAAGGAGCGCTTGTCGAGCACGGTTGAGCCCTCTAGTTCCGGCAGACCCGTGTGGACAATTCGGAAAGGCTCTCCTGCAGTGTGGTAATCGGTAGCCGAAATCGAGAACTGCGTCGTCATTCCACGAGTCTAGTCACGGGCAAAAGGCAAGCGTTTGGGGAGTCCTGTTGTGACAGAGCTGGAGGGATTCGAACCCCCAACTCTCTGATCCGTAGTTCTTTTCACACCCGCTAACTCGTTGGATTTCCACGAATATAGCGTCGTATTGAGGTTCTGTGTGCCCCTGACTGTGTCAGAGAGTTTTAGGAATTGGGCTGTCTAAATGGCTAATCTGACCATCCTGTGCCATTTTGAAAGAGATCGTCAGGTCAGCAACTCGAAGCGGTTAGTCCCGCTCCCTGCGGCGGCGAGCAAAGAGCAAAGAGGCGCTTACTTAGGACACGGTGTCCAGCCACAGATCGACCATCGCCCGGGCTTCCACGTCCAACACCACAGAGCATTTCTGGCCTAGGCGGTTGGGATAGAGTCCTGGCACTTCTGGCCTTCTGTCACAGATCGTCTGTCCCCTGGTGGGGCCGGGCGAGGTATCGACCTGAATATTCATGGTCTCGCTCCTCGTGAGCTCCGGGTGCACCAGGGAGGCAAGTGCACCGTAATCGCCGAGCGTTGCCGCCGAGTCCAGGGCGCTTACGCGAAATTCAAAAAGGTCGGCGGCAAAGGTGGCGCATTCCGAGCCAACACCGCGCAATCTCGCCAAGTCATCCTTGTCGACCGTGAGGTCGTAGAACACGTCGAGCCCATACATCGTGAGAGGGATGCCGGAATCGAAGACGATGTGAGCCGCCTCCGGGTCGTGCCAGACGTTGAATTCCGCGGTGGCCGTAACGTTTCCGACTGACGCAGACCCACCCATCAAGAAAATCCTTTCGAGCTTGGTGGCTGTCTGGGGATAGGTCGAAATGAAAAGGGCGACGTTGGTAAGAGGTCCCACCGGGACCAACGTCACCGGGTTGGGATGGCTCTCAACTATGTCTCGCATAAGCTCAACAGCGTGACGCGGGTCAATCTTTCGCTTGGTCGTCTTAGTCGAGAAACCTCCCAGTCCATCGTTACCGTGCACATGTTCAGCGTCATAGTGGGAGCCCATTAGCGGATGTGGCGCACCGAGAGCTACGGGAATCTCCTCAGCACCTGCAACATCTAGGACCTGTCGGGTATTCCAGCCCACCTGCTCGACCCCCGTGTTTCCATCAACACAAGTCACCCCTAAAACGTTGAGCTCGGGAGCCCTGGCCGCATAGAGCAGGGCAAAGGCGTCGTCGACTCCGGTGTCAACGTCAAGAATGATGTCATGAGCCATGGCGATACTTTTCCTTCATCTGAGACTGCGGCCCTCTCCTCATGAGCGTAGAGCGCTGAATGGTTACACGGGCGTTCTCGCTCTCATGAGCAGTCTGCAAACCATGAGGGTCCGCGGCTAGGGTTCATAATCGTGGGGTCACCCACGGTATCGCCAGTTTTGAGGACTGTTGCCCGCTTCCTGCTCGGTGCTTTCTTGGTCAGCGCGGGGGTTTCTCATCTGACGAGCGCTCGCACTGAACTCCAAGCCCAGGTTCCGGTGTGGCTTCCGCTCGATCCTGACCCTGTTGTTGTGGCATCCGCTGTCGTCGAGATTGTCCTTGGGGTCCCGCTGTTCGCTTTTGGTCGAATTCCTCCTTGGGTAAGACTGGCGACAGCCGCATTCTTCATCGCGATTTTTCCGGAAAACATCCATCAATATTCAGAGGGAATTGATGCCTTTGGCATCGAGACTGGCTCTGCGCGCCTGGCGCTGCTGTTTTTTCAGCCTGTCTTGGTGGCGTGGGCACTGTGGTAGACACATGGCTGGCGACTCATCACGGCCAGGTTTCGTCGGGAACCCTGAACCTACTTTCTCGTGACGGAAGTCTGAAGCAAGGACATATAGCGCTGATAGAACCCTTCAGCGTCAATACTGTCGATTACCGTGGCATTGGCCTCTCCGCTTCCTGCCGCACGGTTATATTGGTGGTCCATCAGGGAATACCCGCGAGTGAGCTCGGAGGCGGTTTCGACCTCCACATAGCGCGTGCTGGACGATGTGATCAGCGAGGGCTCGACCATCAACATAGCGGCCAGGGAATCTGGATGAGTACTGCCCGGAACACCGACTGTCTCATTATAGTCGCGATTGGGCTTATCGAGCGCGGAGAAGAAGTGAGACAGCGGGGTGTCCAACGCCTTGATGTCCCCCAGTTGGGCATCCGACCAAGTGGCCTGCTCAAGAGTCAGTGTCCAGGTCACAATTGTCGTGTAAAAGCCCGCGGCCAAGACCATCTGAGCAGCTTCTGGATCCACATAGAAGTTGTACTCGGCGGCCGCCGTGACGTTGCCGATCGAGTTATCGCAGCCTCCCATAATCCAGAGCTCCTTGACCTTGGAAGGTAGATCTCTGTCCATCGCGAGCGCTAGCGCGATATTGGTGAGTGGGCCAATCGCGAGGATGTCGATTTCTCCAGGGTGAGCATTGACAATGTCCACGATGGCACTTGCGGCGTGGATATCCTCAGCGATCTGCGTTGGCTCCGGCCAGTCCACGTTTCCTTTGCCATCTCCATGAGCACTGGCCTCGAACCAAGGTCGAACTAGGGGATCCGTTGCTCCCTTATAAACGGGGACCTCGCCGGAGCGCCCCGCCTGGTCGATGGTGATGAGCGCATTGCTCACCTGTTGATCAAAATCCACATTCCCGGCGACAATGGTCACGGCCTGAAGGTCTGACTCTGGATGAAGTAGCCCCACCAGAAGAGCAAAGCTGTCATCGGCTGCCGTATCGGTGTCGATGATGAGCTTTCGTGGCATCGTTCCTCCTACGGCTGCGCGCCTGGTTGACCAACGACAGTGATGGGTCCGGTGTCACCGGCCGAAACGATTGAACGAGGCTCGGCAATGCGCCACGAAAAAACAAGACCGACAAGCGCTATCGCGGCGCTGAAGATAAAGATGGCGGTATATCCGACGAACGGCTCCACGACCCCAGCCAGAAGTGGACCGACGATAAAAAACGGTGCCAAAAGGGTCGACGTTGTGCCCAGATAGAGACCCGTGCTAGCCGTGGGTGCCATCTCGATTGACATGTTTGGATCACCAATCACGGTAACCGCATTGGCGCCGCCCAAGAAGACAAACACAACGATGTAGCCCACCAAAGACTCGACCAACACGGCACCCGCCATGCCCGCCACAATCAGAAGAGCTCCGGCCACCACAACGATGCGCCATCCTCGATAGTTACCTATAGCCCCTAAAGCAAAACCAATGAGCGCTTGAGAAAGAATGAAAGTGGCTGCCAGCAAAGCAGCATCAGAGGGTGCAAGCCCAGAATTCACTCCATCGACGACAACAAAACCAAAGCCAAGCGTTGCGAAGGCAAGGAGCGCCCGAGCCAGGATAAACCGCCCGTAATTTCGATCTCCGAGCACGATGGTGGGTATCCGCTTGAGTGTCGAAAGGAAACGCGGTCTTGGTTCGGTGAGTGGATAAGGGTCCTCCTTGAGGCCTGCAACAAACAGGATGGAGAGGAAAGACAAGCCAAAGCTCACCCAGAAAATAATCTGATTCCCCTCCGGGAATCCCTGCTCCCGGAGCACACTTTCCGCCCAGAGTGCCGCGGCAAACCCGAGGACCCCACCGATCAGCTGCACTGTGCCAAAAAAGAACCCACGACCTCTCGTCAGTGCTTTCGCGACAAAATCCCCATAGACCGGGCCAATCAAGCCCGTTGTAATGGCATAGAAACAGAATGAGACAAAGAACAACGTAATCACGACCCCCGAGGGGACGACGTCAATCAACGTCGCACTAATGGCGATAGCGAGAATCCCCACTCTTTCCGCGATGACAATCGCGAGGAAAAGGGGCTTCCTCCTTGTCCTTCCCATCACCAAATGCGCTCCCACCAACTGGGGTAGGTAGCGTCCGATGGCAAACGTTGCAGCGACGAGACCAACCAGCAGTGAGCTTCCGGTCAACGCTGAGACGAACGCAGGGATAATCGTGGTCTCACTCAAGAGCGAAATCGCAAAAGCAAAGGTCGCTCCGTCAACGATAAGAAAACCAAAATTACGCTTCTGATAGGACTCCATGGCAGCCGCGTACTCGGGAGCAATGGCTCGAAGCCGTTGCACATCCGCACTTACGGCCACTGGTGGCCCTCAGAATCCTGGCGGATTAATACCCGTAGAGACTCGACTGCTGTGGAAAGCAGGAGCTTCCGATCGGGGTCTGTGTCAGGTCCCTGTCCCATCATGTGCATGATTCCTCCGGCCCGCGCGCGGTGTATAGAACTGATGATGAAAAGGGCCGCGGCCTCCATTTCGCTACAAATTGCTCCACCCTGCCGCCACACCTCCCAGCGATCCAAGAGACGCGACGCAAGAGGCATCCGATCGGGTTCGACCTCGCCATAAAAAGAGTCCTTAGACTGCGTGACCCCGCACCGCGTGTTAGCGCCAGTGCGACGACCTGCCTCGACGAGAGCGTCGACGATCTGTGGGTTGGCAATCGCAGGAAACTCCATGGGAAGGTAATGACTCGAAGTTCCTTCATCTCGGATTGCTGCGGTCACGATGGCGAGTTGCCCTGAGGGAGTGTCCAGCTGAATTGACCCCGACGTTCCAACTCGAATAAAAGTGTCGGCTCCCATTTTGAGCAACTCCTCCACCGCGATGGCCGTGGAGGGGCATCCGATACCAGTCGAGACCACACTCACACTGGTACCGTCGAGCTCTCCTGTGTAGGTCACATACTCACGGTTTGTCGCGACGTGGCGAGGATTTTCGAATAGTTGCGCAATCGGCTCACACCGACCGGGGTCGCCTGGTAGGAGAACATAGCGTCCCACATCACCTTCCTGGATTTGGAGGTGTTCGACTTTTTCAGCCACGCCCTAGCCCTCCTTGTCCTGGCGAATGAGTTCACGCATCCCCGCGATAGCAGCGGGAAGAACATTCGCTACTGCTCCATCGGCCCATTCCTCTTCCGTCATAGGAGATTGGTCGGGGTGCCCAAGAATCATCATGATGCCTCCCGCACGAACACCGAGGGTCGATGCAACTATGTATAGGCCTGCGGCCTCCATCTCACTGCAGATTGCACCGCCAGCCATCCATGCGCTCCAGCGCTCTTGCAACCTGGAAGCTACTGGCATACGGCCAGGTTCATGTTGACCGAAGAACGAATCTTTCGACTGTGAGATTCCCACATGAACGGTTTTCCCGATTGACTTTGCACCTTTGGCAAGTGCCCGGGTTACATCGATATTGGCTACCGCCGGAAACTCAAGAGGCAGATAGTGGCTTGTCGTTCCCTCATCTCGGATGGCACCGTGAATGACACCGAGGTCACCAGGTTTGATGAAGGACTGCATTGAACCCGAGGTGCCTACCCGGACGAATGTGTCTGATCCGACCTTGACCAGCTCTTCCATGGCGATAGCCGCCGAGGGACAGCCAATCCCTGTTGACGTGACGGAGACCATTTCGCCATCGAGATACCCCGTCCAGGTCTCGTACTCACGGTTCTTCGCGACAAGACGTGGTTCGTCAAAGAATTGAGCAATCGGCTCACACCGCCCCGGGTCACCAGGAAGGAAAACATATTTCCCTACCTCACCAGGCCTCACCTGTATGTGGTATTGGCGATCGTCATCAGCGTCCATGGACATGGCTTTCTCTCCTCACTGCGAGTGTTCGTTTGGGAATGGATTAGGTCTTTCTCAGGGAGAGAAAGAGTGCTCCCACAATGACGAAGGAGAAAAGTGTCACCGCTACCGAGAAAGTGACCAACACGGTCTCAGGAGCAAAGACAACGATGTCCGAGAGATTCCAGAGCCGTGGCTGAAGAATCGAGTAAACCATAAGGCCCAACATGGCTACAGCACCGACAACTCCGTACACCCAGTCCTGGGTGCGAGAGGTGACCTTTCGATAACTAGTCTTGTTTCCGCTCGAACCGAAACCTCGGGACTCCAGAGAGACAGACAACTGTTGCACTCTCTCGATGGCTCCGACGAAGACTGGAACAAAGCTCGGCAAGACCGCTGAGAATCCGCTGCCTTTCATACCTCGAGACTTCTGTGCGCTGAGCACTATTCCCACTTCCCGCTGGAACACCGGAATGAGCTGAAGAGTCATTGCCAACATGAAATTAAAGGTGTAGGGAACCTTCAGCTTGGAAAAAGCAAGGAAGAGGTCACTGGGGTGAGTGGTCATGACCATGACCAGTGTCAGCAGCATGGAGGAAATAATCCGGCCCAACAGCACGAGGGCGTAGTAGAGGCCATCTCCATACAGAGTCACAAACCCAATTTCCGCGATAGGGGTCCAAGGCCTCTCCACCGCCGGCGCAAGAACCTGAAGAGCGATCAACGATGAACCTACGGGAACAATCAAATAAGCGGCTTTGAGCAGCGGGCGGAAAACTCCGGCAAGTAGCGCTAGACCAATCGCGAAAAGCGCCATCCCATAGAGGATGAAGATATTCTGCGTGGTGAAAGCCAACACAATGTAGACCAAGACCCACACCATCTTCGTCACCGGGTGAATCCGGTGAACCATGGAAGCCCTGGGGATAAAAGATGTTGGCATCACATTAGGCATAGACATTACTTCTGCGCACCTTTCTTCACCCGGTTTTCAAGATCATCGGCAAGCTCTGCAGGAGTCAGGGCAATCGGGCCACCCAGCGGCGTGACGGTGCCGAGCGCAATCTCGGTGATTTGCGGCGCCTGGAGGTTTGTCGTCAACATGAGTTCGCGATCCGCAAATACCTCCCTGGGGGTCGCATCAGAGATGATCTGGGTGTTGCGCATCACAATGACGCGGTCCACGACATCAGCGAGCAACGGCATGTCGTGAGACACGCAGATGACCGTTGTCCCTTCCTCGGCCAGGCGTCGCATCAAAGAGTTGATGATTCGAGTGGTCTGATGGTCTTGGCCTGTCGATGGCTCATCGAGGATGATGATGGAGGGTCTCATGGTGACCACTGAGGCGATCCCCACCAGCTTCCGAATAGGGAAAGAAACCCGATAGGGGTGTTCCTCGATATAGGGCTGGAGCCCGAAGAACTCGATAGCGTCCTCAACCCGTTCAGCGATATCCGCTTCCTCAACACCAATATTCTTGGGCCCAAACTCCAGTTCATCCTTCACTGTTCGGGCAAAGAGCTGGTGGTTGGGGTTCTGAAAGACATAGCCAATATGAGCCGACATCTCCTGGACAGTACGAGGAGTGGTCAACATCCCGTTGACGTAGACGTTGCCGGAGGTGGGTTTGAGCAACCGATTGAGCAACTTCGTCAGAGTGGTCTTCCCGGAGCCGTTTTGCCCAATGATTCCCAGTAACTCGCCCTTATCGACTTCGAGATTTACCCCAGAAAGCGCCACCACGTTTCCCGCGGGATAGGAATAATGGGCGTCCTCGACTTTGATGGCGAGGTCTGTGTCAATAGTGTCAGGAGCGGTGGACTTTGGATTTCGCTTGCTCATGCTTTCACTCCAATAAGGTTCGTGACCGCCGCTATCGCTTCATCGGTTTTGGTGGGTTTCGGACCCTTCCACAGACCCCGCTTGGCAAGGATGTCAGCTAAGGCTGTAGCTTCTGGGACCCGCAAACCAAGTCCCTCAAGCAGGTCAACTTGCCCAAAGATTTCATCAGGGGAACCATTCGCAACGACGGTGCCCCCGTCCATAACGATGATTCGATCCGCGAACTGAGCTAGTACCTCAACTTCGTGCTCAATCACAATGACGGTCATGCCGTAGTCCTGATTGAGTGTTGTCGCCATGCCAAAGACTTCCTGCTTACCAATGGGATCAAGGTTCGAAGTCGGTTCATCCATGATGAGCAGCTTCGGTTTCATCGCAAGCACTGCAGCAATCGCAAGTCGTTGCTGTTGCCCACCAGAAAGTCCAAGAGGAGAACGCTCTTCGAAGCCTTTGAGCCCTACCAGTTCGAGCGCTTCCGAAACTGACTTTTCCATCGTCTCGACATCGACCCCAGCGTTTTCAAGGCCGAGGGCAACTTCCTCGGCGCAGGTGATTTGGCTCATTTGGAATTCGGGATTGTCGAAAACCATGCCAACGATTTTTGCCATCTCCCGAACGGGATAGTCCTCCACACTCAATCCACCCACGACAACCTCACCCGTGCGGGTACCGCTAAGCATCGAGGGGACAACACCGTTGACGCACAAACCGAGAGTCGTTTTGCCCGCACCGTTAAGACCCACTATGCCGACGTACTCGCCTTGCATAATCTCCAGGCTGATATCACGCAAAGCTGGCTCTTCTGTTCCCGGGTAGGAATACGTCACGTTGTGAAATCGGACTATCGGTTCAGTCATCTTGTCTCCAGGGGGTGAGGTTTGGGGAGTGGCGGTGCGTTGCACCACCACTCCCCTGTCGAAGGAGTACCTGCTTCTTTACGCTCCGGCGCCGATGGCGAGGAACACGACGATGACGAGCACACCGACCACGATGCCTCCAACCGCCCAAAGGATCCCCTTGAGAGGTGTGGACTTGACGAGGTTGACGTTTTCGGTCATCGACTTCGGTAGTGCCTCAATGATCGCCAAGGCGACAAAACCACCAATGATCTTGTCTGCCAAGGACGTGAGGATGTTGGACGAGAGGACCGACCCAACAAGCCCTTGACCAATGGCCAGGAAGGTACCGGTGAGGGCGTCAGCGCCCGCTCCGGTAGCACCACCGAATACTAGAACGATGATCGGAGCTGCCGTTGCGGTTGAAGCCACGGCAACGATGAGGTTGAGGAGGAAGAAGCGGGGAATTGTCTTACCAAGACCCCACGAACGAACTCCGTAACCCCAGATCAGGGCGCCCACAATGTTGACGAGGGCGAAAGGTAGTGATGTTGGTCCGGAAATCAAAGCCAGACCACTGTTCGTAAGCAGACCAACGAGCGCGCCCCACCAAGGTCCAAGGACGATAGCGGAGATGGCGGTCCCGATCATGTCGAGGTAGACCGGCAGACGCAATGCGCTTGCAATCAAACCACCGACGATATTCAGGGCCACACTGACCGGGACAATCGTCACAATCAGTGTTGTTGGCAACTTAGCTGCAGAGCTCCCTTTCTTTGGGACCGCAGATGCGTTACTCATAGGTGTTCCTTTCAGACTGCAGTTGAAAGACCCGTTCGCACCGTTGCGCACGGACTGTTGCACCCTTACTCATACTGAGACAGTTCAAGCGAGGGCTAATCCCACGTTGCGCTAACAACGTGGCCTCTCCGTCGACCATTCCTATGGAGGAATCCATACGAATAGCGTTCAGGGGAGTCTGTGGACGAGTCACTAGTAACTCACCGCCTCGGGAGCCGAAACTCCTGAAACAAGTGCGATTCCGGCGCTGGTTCCCAGAATGTCGGCGCCGGCCGCGAGTAGTGCTTGTGCATGATCCAAGGATTTGATTCCTCCGGACGCTTTGACACCGACGGTGCTGGGAACTCGTTCCTTGAGGTATTGGATGCTCTCCGGGGATGCTACTTGCACTGCTCCGCTACTTGCATTCTTGACGTAAGCCACACCAGCTTCCACCGCCAAGTCGACCGCAAGGTCTCGCTCTCTTTCGTTCAAGAGAGGCAATTCGAGCATGACTTTGATGGGGACGCCCGCAGAATCAACTACCCGACGAATGTCATCCTGATACTCACGAGACATTCCGCTCTTGAGCCATCCAATCTGAACTCCGATATCGATTTGTTGAGCGCCTTTTCGAACTAATTCAGCTGATTCTGCAGCTTTCCCCGCAGAGGTCATCAAACCCACCTCCGGAAAGTCGAGTGCCGAGGCGACCGGAATACCGGTGCCAGCCAAAGCTTCAGACACCACGTCAACCCAGCTTCCTTGAACCATCGCCGCCCCAAAGCCATAGGTCACACATTCCTGCGCATGAGAAAGAACTCGGTCCTTGGTGACCGAAGCGCCGATCAATGTGTGCTGGATAAGTGCAGGGTTGACCTCTGCCATCGCCTATGCCACCTCCTGCAGTCTTCGCTCGACGTCCTCGATGGTGGGAAGGGAGGGAATTACCTCCAGCGACTCAACCGCAAGTGATGCTGCCGTCGCAGCGAAACGCACAGCCTCTTTCAACTCGCTACCGTTCGCGATGGCATGAGCAAAGGAACCCACGAAGCTATCTCCCGCTCCGGTGGTGTCCACGACCTTCCTTGCAGGTAATGCGGGCAAGTGGATCGCCTCGTCATCGCTCATGTGAAGAACACCTTCGGACCCCAGTGTGATGATGACGTTTCTCGCTCCTGCAGCTTTGAAGGCTGTGGCAATCGAATCAAGCGAATCAGTGGGCCATCCCTTGAGACTCGCAATGGTGAGAGCCTCTCCCTCATTGGGAATCACGTAGTCGAGGCATTCGAGGACATCGTCCGGAATCTCGAACGCTGGAGCCGTATTGCATACTGTCGTAAGTCCTGCTGCCTTGGCTCGCCTAATGATGTCGTGACCAATGCTGGGGGAAAGTTCCCACGAGACAACAACCATGTCGCACTCAAGAATCGCCGTCATCGAGGGCTCGATTGCCACAGGCGTTATCACATCCAAAGCCCCCGGAGCCAGTGCGATTCTGTTCTCACCTCCTTGGTCAACAATGATGAAACCAATCATCGTTGGAGCATCCACGGTGACGACCGCGCTCGCGTCTACACCCTCTGTCTCCCAAAGGTCTCGACCGACCTGTGCGTGGGCATCATTCCCGACTGCAGTCACGAGGAGTGAGGGCGTACCCAAACGGCTTATTTGCACAGCCTGATTTGAGCCTTTGCCGCCAGGGCCTGAGGAGAAATGACCCCCTGAGACGGTTTCGCCAGCCTCAGGGGCAGATGCTACAACCATCGTCTCGGCAACGCCGAAGCCCCCAACAACTGCAATCTTCATTGATTGTTTCTCCCTTACTGGTGCCCACCCTAGGGGTGAGCGCCACTAATTCAGAATTTAGACTCTCGCCCCCCCCTGAGCAAGTTGGTGCTCATTTGAGCGTGCCACGTGAGCGCTTGGCAGCTGCGAAGTGCAGGCGAACCTCAGCTCCCCACGGGCAACTGAGCCTCCAAAACACTGGGAAATTCTGCCTCAATCAAGAGAGGTAAAAACTGGCACGCCCGGAGGGATTCGAACCCCCAACCTTCTAATCCGTAGTCAGATGCACCAGCGCTAACCGGTGTGGTTTTTCCCCACAATAACAGGGAAGTAGAAGGAGTGGGCTGGATTGATAAGGCCGGCTGGCGAGGATGGTGGCTGACTAATTGGCTGACCGACGAGACCTGCGACGAAGTGCGACAACTAGGAATAAGACCATCAGAAGCATCACGAACGCTCCCACAACCCACCACAGCAACCCGGTAGCACTCTGAGTGGTCAACTCGACTGGTTCTTGAACCTCAACTCCGAGGTTTGCTGCCTTGATGAACCCATCATCTCCGACACCCTGAACCTGAAGCGTGTGAGCACCGACCGGCAAGAACTGAGAATCCACCACAAACTCCGTTGTGAAGGACCCATCCTCACCCACCGTCACAGTCCCCATGAGGGTCGGATCGGAGAACATCCACACACTCGCCGTGGTGCCCGGCATGAAACCATTACCCGACGCGGAAGCGACAGAATCCTGGGTCACCTGAATCACCGGTGCTTCAGAGGTCCCCCCAACCACACCGGTCTCAGCATCAACATCGATGCGGAGGTTCCAGGACCCATCACCCACTGAGACTCGCCGCTCATCTGGCAAAGGGACCACTGTTACCGGGGTGGGGAACCCAGCAGAGGTTGCAAGTGAGGAACCCACCGACAAATCAGGCAAAACACCTTGCTCTCTATTTAGTTCAGGAGCAATCGGGCCTTGAGAAACATTGACCGTCATATCGACCACAGTTTGGTTCCCGTTTTCATCAAAACCGGCGACCTGCATCACCTGTCGACCAATCGGGACAGGGGTCTCAGACTGGCGGGCAGTGAAGGAAAGTTCCGTATCGAACGTTCCATCGTCTTTCACGGGAACACGAGCGAGCTCTCGAGCGTCACCACCGGCTCTCCCGGGCAACCACACCTGCAACTGTGACCCCGGCAACAATCCACCACCCGTGAACTGGGTTGACTGTCCTGTCGGCACACGAATCTCCGGACTATTCGACGGGGTATTCGTATCAACACCACCACCAGCCTGGGGTTCCGTCAGTTGCATCCCAAACTGGAAAGCACCCGTCTGCACCGACACACCACCCGGCAAGGCACGCTTCGTCACCGTCGAGGGTGCACCACCAACAGTTGCCCTCGTCCCAATACTCGGATCAAAACCACGACCAGGAGACGTCACCGGGCCCAGCAAAATGCTGGGTGTTGGCGTCGGCCGCGGTGGGGTAATGATGCGAGGTTGCGCCGGTGCCGGAGTGACCACCACAGGAGCCGGAGAAGACACGCCACCAGAACCGCCACCTCCGGACGGCGCGGGGACAGCCGGCGTGGCCGACACCGTTGAGGAAACCGTCCCTGTCCCAATAGTGTTCTTCGCTGAAACCCGGAAAGAGTATGAGGTTCCATTGGTGAGACCCGTCACTGTGTAGCTAGTCACAGTTGACGTCCCGTCAGACAAAGTCGACCACGTTGAGCCTCCATCCGTGGACTGCTCAATGACGTAATCCGTAATCGCCGAACCACCAGAACCAGGAGCCGACCAGGACAACACCACCTGCCCATTACCCGCACTAGCGGTAGCGCCTGTCACCTGTAACGGGGCAGTTGGAGCACCGACATCGAACGTTGTCGATGCCTGCTTCAACGGAGTCTCTACACCATCGCCGTATTCAATGACGTAAGAAAGCCTGGAGGAGTTGGGCAAATCATTCCAATTCCCGGTTCCCCCCACCAGTAGCTGTGTGTAATGCTCGGCACCGCCACTGTTGTTAGGTTCAGCACCCCATCCAGACTGGTTAATGGAGTTGTTCCAGTACTGGAATTGGCCGCTTATGCGGCCGTCAGAAGTCGGTGCACCATGTTCGTCCCAAAATTCAGTTCCAGCTTCAGGGCCAGTCACCCAATACCAATGTCCCTCGGACTCTGAAATATTCGCGAAAGTGCTTGTGCCCGTCGCCAAGTTGATGTGCTCATAATCATCAGAGCCACCCACCCACGCGCTCGCACCACCAGTCTTATCGACAATGAAAGCGTTCTCCTCAGCTGAAGTAATCGTCGCAAGGTAACCAGTCAGACCGTTGAACGAAGAGGCGGCCGCCGCAGCTTTCGCCTCAGACCACTTCAACGAAGCACTCACAAATTTGTAGTAGTGGCCGTTTCCTGAGAAGTATGCCGCTCCCGCCAAAGTTGCAGAAATCCCGATGGTTTCATCGCCGCCCCCGGAAGGGCTCTTGTATTGAAGTGTTTCTAAAGCAGCATTAACTTCGGTCTGCGTTCCCTCGAAAGCAATTTCATTGAGGCCCGACTGGGTGGCATCAGCCTGGTAACCCGTTAGTGACTGAGTTAGCCCGGTCGTCGAGCCGAGCTTGACCTCACCTGAAAGGGCTGTCCCATCACTGTCAGAAATTACAACCCGGATTTCATCGGCAGGAGCAAAACCACTCACATCACACGAGGACGTACACACACTCGTGAAAGAAGAGGAAGATGTGCCAACTTTAGAGCTGGGGCTAGAGACTGCGAAGGTGCCCTGAGTGATATCGAATATCACCGTCGAGGCGTCATTCTTTGCGTTGTAATTTGAAGTGGCTGTCAAAGTGGGGCGCACCTCGCAACCATTCGCCCCCGAGCCCGTCGACGAAAAAGTCAGAGTCGAACCGGACACTGAACACCCTGTCGTGCCGGCGTCAACAACGGTGTAGCCGAGGGTTCCGTCACCGGCCGACCGGGTCGCGCTTAGGGATAGTCCGCTGTCGGCAAGAGTAAGGGCCGTGGTGGGTGACCACGTGATACTTTGCGCACCTTTTGCTAATGAGAGAGTGAAACTGGAACTAGTAGCAGAACCTCCCCCCGAGTGTGTCGCTGTGACCGTGAGAGATTGGTCTCCCGCTGCCGTCGGTGTTCCCGTAATGGCTCCCGTGGAAGAATTTAATGAGAGACCGGCGGGCAGACTTCCGGAACCGATTGTGAATGTCAAGTCGCTGGAAGCAAACCCTGAGGTAGACAGAGTCGAAGAGAATGCCTCCCCGACAGTTCCGCTAGTGGTGCTAGGGCTACCAACACTCGCACCGTCATACTCGGCATAGAAAGTTGTATCGGAGATGGGGGTATAGGTGCCCCCTAAGGCAACCCGCGTGCCGGATCCTCCACTTAGGGCAGTCCATCCCGATAAATTCACACCGCTCTTGGACTGACCTGATGCGGAAGGAAAAATCAATTCTCCAGACCCTGAAACACTTGTCGGAACAGTGCCCGATCCTCCATCCAAATCAAACGAAACTGTGTAAGTGGCCGCGGCAACAGGAACCGGAGTCGCTGGGCTTGAAAGCACAGTTCCACCTTGAAAGCTGAATCCGATTCCTCCACCTGAACTGGAGGAATGCCCTCCTGTGAGGCCGATAGTCGAAACTGTCGGAAAGTTGACGACCACCCATCCCACTTGTTGGGTTGAACCAAGAGCTGTGGTTCCCGTGAATCGACGAATCCCAGATGAAGGTTCAGAGACTGTCAAATCCGTGTTGGTATCAAGTGTGTAACTTGTGAGACCTGTGAACTCAGCAAACTCGATGCGACCGTCCTCGTCTAGGTCTTTGACAACGATCTGGAGATTTTGCATTTTGACCGCATTGTCGCTGTTGTCTACAAAATCGACTGAAACGGCGAGAGAGCCAGTCCCTGGGAACATCAAGATTGGATCTGGCCCGAATGAAACCGAGTCATCCCGATCCACATCCGAAGCCCCAGTTGGCACCGCAGTGACTTCAACGAGAGCGTCTACGATTGTCCCATCGTCACCGATGAAGACGTTCTCGTATCGGACTGAGTCGCCAACCGAAGATGACGCCAGAATGTTGACAGTCGATGTGTTCTGATTTGCGCTTGAAGTTTGTGAAAAACTCAAGGTCTCACTATCCACGTTACAAATCAGCTCGCCCGAGGAATCTGAACAACTTCCGGCAGCAGGAGTCGTTGCGTATGCAGCAGGGGTAGCAAACCCAACCGGTGTTACTTGAGGCAGAACGCCTAATACAACGGCAGTAGCGAAGCCAGTTAGAGCTTTGGAAAATTTCACAACCCAACAACACTACCGCGGCGGAAACTGGCCTTGATTGTCTCTCCAAATGGGCCAAAAAGCTGACAACATCGGCCAACTTCAGTAGCTTCAGCTATCCGTGCTCAAACGACAATTGAAGGCCCCCTCCAGTGCGCTCCCTTGGGGTCTAGTTTCAAGCAAACGCACCTTATTCCTGCGCCGAGATTACTAGGGGATTGGGCCAAGAACGCCTCGCGACACATGCCTTCTCGCAGCGATTGAAAAGCCCCATCTAACTCGCGAAAACCGTGGCACGCCCGGAGGGATTCGAACCCCCAACCTTCTGATCCGTAGTCAGATGCTCTATCCGTTGAGCTACGGGCGCACAGGCACTCTTTCGAATGCCAGGAAAGCTTAGCAGTTTGGCCAAACGCGGCTGCTCTCGCCCTACAGGCGGGCGAGCGCGTCAATATCCTCGAGGAAAGCGCCCACCATTTCTCCAGACACCGTCATGCGGGTGTCTCCAATAGCCCAGAGATAGTCCTCAGTGGTCGGACCGGTGGGAACAGAAACACCATCGTCATAGACCGCGGACTCCAGCGCCTTCTGGGCAGCTTTCCTCGCGGCAAATTCAATATCAGCAGGGGAGAAACCATCAGTTCTCTTCACCAGCTCGGTGACATCGACTGACTCCAGAGAGCCCGGCGGAATATAGCGGTGCCAAATGGACTCACGAGCAGTCTTGTCGGGCAGGCCAATGGGAATCACGTAGTCGAAGCGCCCGTGGCGCAGGAAGGCATCATCGAGTGCTCGAATAAAGTTGGTTGCCACAATCAGCAGGCGACCAGGGCGCTCGCGGAAGAGCGGAATCAACTTGAGGAGCTCGTTTGTTACACCCTGCAGAGCAGTGGGTGGCTCCCCGCCTCGCTGAGCCGCAATTTCTTCCACCTCGTCAATAAAGACCACCACATTGTCGAGATCAGAAATCCTGGTGAACGTATCCCGGAGTGCGCCGGCCAGACCTTTCTGGTCGGCGGCCAATCGGGCGGGAAAAACCTCCACAAAAGGCCAATCGAGTCTGGACGCCACAGCTTTTGCGAACGTAGTTTTTCCCGTTCCCGGAGGACCAAACAGCACGATGGACCTAGGCGGTTCCACACCAAACTTCTCAGCCAACGCCGCGTCGGAGAGAGGCAAGACCAGTCGGCGCTCCAACATCTCTTTTTCTTTCTGCATTCCGGCAATCCCCGACCACAGGTCACGCGGCAAAACCCGTCCACCCAGTTCGCCCAGGATGCTGCGTTCCTTCTCGCTGATAGGAATTTTGCGCTCAAAATAGCTCAGGTGGTTCTTGTCGACAAAGCCGGCGCGATCCAGCACCCCAGACTCATCCTGGCTCTCAGGAACAAGAATCGACAGTTTGGTCAGGCCGAGCGGCGCCATCCGGGCTTCGAGAGCAGAGAGCAGCGAACTCCCTATTCCCTGGCGCCGATACTCCGGAAGAGTGTTAAAAAACACAATCCAGCCCTGCTCGTGAGCAGCTCGAGCGACGGCAGCTCCAACAACGCGGTCGTCGGAGATGGCAAGAACAGCGTGGTCTTTCTGACACGACGCCAGAACCTCGGCGAGACCATAAATGGGCTCGAAGCCATCGGACGTGGCCGAGTTCCACAACTCCAAAACCGCGTCGGTGTCAGCGGGGTGGTATTCACGAATACGAAAAGACATTAGATATTCCTCACCATGGACGTAGACAGGACAGTACAACAACACAAGTTGCTGGGGCTGCCGGGGTGAGGAAGCCAGAAAATGGGCGGACTTGGTGGTCCCCCATAACGTTGCCTCATTACAACGTGTGGCAACGATAGCCGTTTGCGATGAACATTTCCTCAGTCCTGCCTAAATTGTTACCCGCCGAACCATAGCCACCCAACAAGGGCGCTCGCCGGTACCATCAGGGGAGCGCACAATAAGGAGATCCACGTGGGGGCTAACGAAATTCTCTCCATCGCGCTGACAAATCTTATTTCTCCCCCCGTTCTTGCCTTTGCCCTCGGCCTTCTCGCCGTGGCAATCAAGAGTGACCTGAGGCTCCCCGAAGCTTTCTACCAAGCCATCTCCATCTATCTCCTGTTGGGTATCGGTATCAAGGGTGGTGTTGCGCTCCGGAATGCGGACATCACCGAGCTGTGGCTGCCCTTGCTGGCCACACTGCTGTTGGGGTTGGTAATTCCCCTGCTCGCCTTCACCATCTCTGGGTGGCTCACAAAGCTTGACCGGGTCAACCGGGGAGCCCTCGCGGCCCATTACGGGTCAACCTCGTTAGTGACCTTCACGGCAGCCCTGGTCTTTTTGGAGTCCAGTTCACGCTTCGTGGAGGGCTACCTCGTCACGCTGCTTGCCGTCCTCGAGGTCCCGGGAATCATTGTGGGTCTGCTGTTGGCGTCACGAGGCAGAAAAGAATCCGTGGCCTGGGGTGAATCACTCCGCGAAGTTCTCTCCGGCAGGTCGATTGTCTTGCTCGTCGGTGGTCTCGCGCTGGGCGCGGTCGCCGGGAGTGCGGGATTTGCGACCATCGAACCTTTCTTCGGCGGCCTCTTCACTGGCGTTCTGACCCTGTTCCTTCTGGAGCTCGGCATTGTCGCGGGCCGCAGGCTTCCCGATGTGAAGAAAGCCGGAATGGGGGTTGTTGTCTTTGGGCTCGGATTCCCCGTACTCGCGGGAACTCTGGGGGTCACTGTGGGACTGCTCTCCGGCCTCTCGGTAGGAGGGGCCGCCCTGCTGGGTGTGCTGAGTGCCTCCGCCTCCTACATAGCGGCACCCACTGCGGTGCGTTTGGCGCTACCTGAAGCAAGCCCCGGTATCTATCTGACCGCCAGCCTCGGCATCACTTTTCCGTTCAACCTGATTGTTGGAATCCCTCTCTACATTGGGCTCTCAGGAGCCTTAGAAGGAGTGCTCTCATGGACTTCGTGAACAAGAAGCTCGTCACCATCGTCGCCGAGAGTGCGCTCGAAAAGCGTCTGCTGACGAGTCTCCACGACGCCGGCATCAAGGGATACACCGTCTCCTCCGTCCACGGCGCTGGCACCAGGAATCAGCGTGTGGGGGACCTGCAAGGAGGCAACGTGAAAGTCGAGTGCGTGGTCGGTTCGGATCACGTCGACGCCATTTTCAGCACACTCTCCACCCACTTCTTCCCCCACTACGCCTGTGTCGCGTGGGTGAGTGAAGTAGGCGTTTTTCGCGACGAGCGCTTCTAGGGGTTCACCTCATGGCTGAGAGCACCTCCGCGTTCTCCGATGCAGAACGCGCTGCGATGAAGGAGCGTGCCCGAGAGGCGCGCGAGTTCAAGAAGCTCCCGGGGGAAGAGCAAGTGGCCCGCAAAATTGCGGAGATGGCCCCAGCTGAAAGAAAGATTGCGAAAGCCATTCATGGTTTGGTGATGGGGATTTCCCCCGAAATCACTACTAAGACCTGGTACGGAATGCCCGCCTACTACCTGGGGGATAAGGTCATCTGCTTCTTTCAAGCCGGGAGCAAGTTCGAAAGCCGATATTCCACCTTCGGTTTTCAGGAAGCCGCCAACCTCGATGACGGGCCATTCTGGCCCACATCCTTTGCGATTCTTGAAATGAACAACTCGGTAGAAAAAACTATTGCCCAGTTGGTCAGCAGAGCAATTTCGCCATAACCATCCAGCGCAGCTCATCCAAAATGAGCGTGGAGGGCGTAAGGTGAGCACATCATGGCGCGATCACCAAAAAGTGTTGTTCCCAACAAGTGGGCTGAAGGCATGGAAGATGTCTTCCACGTCGTATTAGGCGTGTTCCTTTTTGGCATTGCCGTTGCTGCCCTGATCTTCAGTGTGATTCGGGTGTTCACGACCTGGCCGTTCTTCCCCGACGGGATGATTCAGGCAATCAATGACATTTTGTTCATCATTATCATTCTGGAAATCCTCCGCACCGTCATTGCCCGGTACACCGACGGCGTATTCCAGCTCCAGAACTTCCTCATCATCGGCATCATCGCCGCTGTTCGACACATCTTGACCGTGGGGGCGTCGATGACTCTCGGAGCAGAGAAGCCGCGCGAAAACTTCGACCGAGCAGTTATCGAGCTGGGAATCAGCTCAGCCATTGTCGTGGCTCTCGTCTTTGCAATATTCCTCTCCAAAGCAACTGACTCTGCGATCTCGTCCAAGAAGTAGCGAGCCTCTCGAGCGAACTTCCAAACTTGCCGTTACCTGGAAATGACCCACGGTGCGGGAGCCCTAGGTCAGCAAGAAAGAGATGTCCAGGGCGGCAACGTCACGGTCGAGTGCGTCCTCAAGTCCGATGTTGTTGAGACTGGATTTGGGGTGCGCCAGCGCGACTGCTTCCCCCACTACGCCTGTGGTGCCTGCCTGTCCCCTGCGTCAAATCGCCCGCGGGGAGAACTACTACCAATCAATAGATCGCGTTGAGGGTTGCCTCCCCTGCTCCGCTGTATTCCAGGCCTGCCTGCTACCATCGTGACTTTCATTGACGTTAGCGGCCCAATGCGCAAAATTTTCTCGGAAGGCGGGGCCTCACATGATTGAATTCCAGAACGTCACAAAGCGTTTCCCCGACGGTACTTATGCGGTGAAAGACTTTTCGCTCGTCGTTCCCTCTCGTAAAGTAACGGTGTTCGTGGGGTCCTCGGGAGCAGGTAAAACAACGCTGCTCCGAATGATTAATCGGATGGTCAACCCGACCAGCGGCAAAGTCCTGATTGATGGTGAGGACGTTGCCACCCTGAATCCTGTTCTGCTTCGTCGAAAAATTGGCTACGTACTGCAAGCCACGGGATTGTTGCCTCACCGTCGAATAACGGACAACATCGCTTCAGTCCCTCGGCTTAACGGGGTTCCGAAGAAAAAAGCCCTCCAAGACGCGCTCACTTTGCTGGACACTGTGGGGCTCGATCAATCATTGGCAGATAGGTACCCTGACCAGTTGTCGGGCGGACAGCAACAGCGGGTTGGCGTTGCCCGGGCGCTAGCCAGCAATCCCAACATTTTGCTGATGGATGAGCCTTTTGGCGCAGTGGATCCCATCGTTCGGCTGGAGCTGCAAGAAGAAGTCAATCGGCTGCAGCGAGAGTTGCACAAGACCATGGTTTTTGTCACCCACAACATTGACGAGGCATTCGCGATCGCGGACCAGGTCGTGATTCTTCGCTCCGGCGGCGTGGTTGCTCAGGTGGGAACTCCGGCCGAGATTCTGTCAAACCCTGCGGACGATTTTGTGTCAACGTTCATCGGTGCCGACAAGGGCAAGCGCACACTGCACCTGAAGCCTGGAAAAAATGACGTGACCCTGATTGTTGATGATGAAGGCAGACCCGCGGGAATCCTCGGGGATAAAAAATGAGAAGTTTGAGATGAGCTGGCTGTTCGAGAACTTCGAGCTAGTCGCGGAGTTAACGCTGAATCATGCACTGCTCAGCTTCTTCCCGATTGTCCTTGGTTTTGCCGTTTCAGTTCCACTGGGCTGGGTTGCTAATCGCTGGTTACCCCTTCGATCGTGGATCATCGCTGGCGGAAGCATCCTCTACACAATTCCTTCCCTTCCGCTATTCGTGATCATGCCTTACCTCCTCGGTACTCGAATCACCGATGAGATCAACATCATCGTCGCGCTCACCATTTATGCACTTGCCATCTTGCTTCGCACGGTGGCAGATGCGTTTGCGGCCGTACCGACAGATGCACTTGAGGCATCGAGGGCAATCGGTTACTCCTCCTGGAATCGATTCTGGAAAGTAGAGTTCCCCCTTGCCGGACCCGTGCTGCTTGCTGGGCTCCGGGTAGTGTCCGCCAGCACGATTGCACTGGTGTCAGTGGGCGCCATCATTGGGTCGGCAAACCTGGGGTACCTCTTTACCAACGGTAAGCAGCGGGACTTCCTCGAGGAGATACTTATCGGTATCGGGGCCAGCTTCCTGATTGCCATCGTTTTCGACATTGTGATTGTTCTCGTGGGTCGACTGTTGATGCCCTGGAGTCGGCGCAGCGCAGTTGTTGCACAAGGACCCAAATTGTCAGCAAGCCGGGCGGCCTAGTCGTGGAATTTTTCATCGCTGCCTTCCAATGGCTGACAGATCCAGCGAACTACGCGACGGATTCGGGAAGCCCCCTCCCCATACAGGACCGTGTCAGTGAGCATTTGTGGTACACCTTCATCTCAGTATTGATTGCAACATTGATGGCGCTCCCACTGGGTCTCTACATCGGTCACACGGGACGCGGTCGACAGTTTGTTATCGGTTTTACCGGCGCGATGCGCGCACTCCCCACGCTGGGACTACTGATGGCCTTGTTCCTCATTGTTGGCGCCACGGTTCCTTTCACCCAGGCGGCATTCGTCGCTTCGATCATTGCCTTGGTGATTCTGGCGATTCCGTCAATTTTGGCCGGGGGATATGCCGGAGTTGAGTCTGTGGATCCTCAGACGGTGGACTCCGGTCGAGCGATGGGCATGACGGAAATGCAGATTCTTTTGCGTATCGAGATTCCCCTGTCTCTTCCGCTCATCATTGCTGGTATTCGTGCAGCCACGGTGCAGGTCATTGCCACGGCCGTTATTGCCTCTTACATCTCGCTCGGAGGACTGGGGACTATCATTGCCAGTGGAATCGGTTTGAATGACAACGAGCGAATCCTTGGTGGTGCGATTTTGGTCACCGCGGTTGCGTTAGTCGTTGACGGTTTCTTGGCAATTTTGCAACGCCTTGTCACCAGACGGGGCTCTTCGCAAGCTAAACCAACAACAAGGAATGGCCGGAGGCGAACACCTGTTCCGTCTGCGCTGGCGGAACCAGCCGTCAAGGAAAGGAAAATACATGTTCACAGCAAAATTTAGAGGAGCCGGGGCTCTCGGAGCCCTTGCCGCTTCCCTGCTCGTAATGTCCGGCTGCGCAGCTTCTGACCCAACCGCAGAAGCTCCACAAACCGACGAGGCGGCAACAGTAGAGGCAACGTCCGTCGTTGTTGGCTCATTTGCATTTCCCGAAAGCGAGATCCTGGGAAACATCTACGCGCTAGCCCTGGAAAACGCGGGTTTTGAGGTCGAAACGAAGTTCAACCTCGGACCACGTCAGGCCACCATCCCGGCCCTCGAGGACGGTTCCATCAGCTTGATGCCCGAGTACAACGGCAACCTGTTGTTTTTTTATGACACCGAAAGCGCTGCGCGCTCAACCTCCGAGGTAGACGCTGAGCTTGCGACGAAGGTACCCGCTGGTTTCCAGGTCTTGAACTCCTCCTCAGCGCAGGACAAGGACGCCTATGTCGTCACTCAAGCAATGGCGGACGAGTTTGGTTTGGAGAGCATTGGGGATCTGTCGAAAATCGAACCTTTCTCCCTCGGCGCCAGCCCTCAGTTTGCTGAACTGGGATACGGTCTTCCCGGCCTCGCATCCGTCTACGGAGTCACCGATGTCACATTCGTGCCCATCGAAGACTTCGGAGGCCCAGACACTGTCAAGGCACTCGTTGACAACGCTGTGCAGGTTGCTGACATTTACACAACCTCTCCGGCTTTGGACGCAGAGAATCTCGTTGTGCTCAACGACCCCGAGAACCTGATTGCGGCGCAGAACGTGATACCGCTTCTCAACTCCGACATCTACAGCGAGGAGCTCGCAGCTGTCTTGAACGCGATCTCAGCGGCACTGACGACTGAGGACCTGATCGCTCTTCGGACCCGTGTCGAAGGTGACGAGAAGGCTCAAGCCAGCACTGCAGCACAAGAATGGCTCGAGGCCAAAGGTCTCCTCAACTAGTTGATGATGGAGCGCGGCCGGCACGGCTGCGCTCCATCACTGGTTTTCGGTCGCAGGCCTCACTCCTGCACAAGGCGTTACGAATGGGACGACACAGAGGCCTTTA
>Ga0208547_1000352_pt1 | contig 26378 bp, 23 predicted proteins | sample DEB08_DNA_5_FD_185501 | JGI IMG/M metagenome (GOLD analysis project Ga0208547, IMG submission 185501) | Aqueous microbial communities from the Delaware River and Bay under freshwater to marine salinity gradient to study organic matter... | ecosystem: Environmental > Aquatic > Marine > Coastal ...
GGATTCCCCGGATACACCGGTGAGCTGCCGCGCAACCAACCATCGATCGCCGAAATGTTCCGTGACGCCGGCTACGCCACGATGGCGCTCGGCAAGTGGCACCTATGCAAAAACGCAGATTTGTCTGAAGCCGGCGACAAACACTCATGGCCGATGCAACGGGGATTTGAGCAGTACTACGGATTCCTCGAGGCCCTCACAAACTTTCATCACCCACACCGCATGTACGAGGGCAACGCGGTCATCACCACCGACCAGTACCCCGACGACTACTACCTCACCGATGACCTCACGAACCGTGCGGTGCAGATGATCCGTGAGGTGAAGACGGCGAACCCCGACAAACCGTTCTTCATGTACTACGCCCACGGCGCCGTGCATGCGCCACTGCATGCAAAACGAGCCGATATTGAGGCGCACCGAGATCGTTATGCCGCCGGTTGGGACGCGATCCGCGAACAACGCCTCCAACGCCAAATCGCCGCGGGCATCGTGCCCGACGGCACCACCTTGCCGCCGCGCAACTCCGAACCCGGTGAGGATGTGCAGGCCTGGGACGATCTCAGCGACGACGAGAAGATGGTGTTTGCCCGCTACATGGAGTGCTACGCGGCGATGATGACCAGCATCGACGACAGTCTCGGCGCGATTCGCGACGAGTTGGCTGCGATCGGCCAGCTGGAGAACACCATCATCATCGTGACGAGCGACAACGGGGCGTCACGTGAAGGCCGCAACAGCGGTTCGATGGCGTACTACCGCGACGGTGGCCGCGTTGCCGGCCAGACCACCGATATCACCGAGGCACTCGAACGCTTCGACGAGATCGGTGGCCCAACGAACTGGCCGCATTACCCGCGCGGATGGGCAATGGCATGCAACACACCGTTCCGGCTGTACAAGATCTCCACATTCCGCGGCGGGCACAGCGCACCGATGGTGTTCTCATGGCCACGCCGACTCAGCGATGCTGGGGCGATCCGCCATCAGTACACCCACATCAGTGACATGTTGCCGACCCTGGCAGAACTCGCCGGCGTCGACATTCCCACCCATCGCAACGGTGTTGCCGCCGACCCACTCGACGGCGTGTCGTTCGTCCCGCTACTCGACGACCCCGACGCCGAACAACTGCACGGCGACCAGTACTACGAGTGCATCGGTCACCGCGCGTATCACCGCGGTGAATGGCATGCCGTGACCTTCCATGAACCGCGCACCGCCTTCAGCGATGACCGGTGGCAGTTGTTCAACAGCGTGGACGACATCAACGAAATTGATGACCTTGCCGACCAGCACCCCGACAAAGTCATGGAATTACGCGATGCCTGGGAACAGGCGGCCTGGGCCAATGCCGTGTTCCCGCTGGAAGATGGCACGGGCATCTCCAAGTTGTACGTACCCGACTATGCGATGCCCGACACCGAACCATGCGTGATTCGGCCCGGCACCCCCACCATCGAACGGTTCCGCTCCAGCCGGCTCATTGCCCAGGCCGCATTCGATATTGATGTGGCACTGGTCCACCGTCGTGAGGATCAGGGAATTCTCGTGGCGCACGGCGGGCAGGAGAGTGGCTACGTGCTGTGGATCGAAGACGGCCATGTGGGCTTTGAGTTGAACCTCTACGGCCAGCCCGAGCGCGTAGGTCTCGCCCCCCTCACTGGGCACGACGAGACCACCATCACCGTCCATGTCGCATTAACCGACGACGGCACATGGAATATCGGTGTTGACATTGATGGTGCCGAGGTATTCCGTCGCGACAACGTGCCGAGGTTCGCCAGCAGTTACCTACCGTTCGAGGGCATCGATATCGGACTTGATCGTCGATCGCCAGTGTCGTGGGATCTCTACACCCGGCACGGTGCATTCCCGTACAGCGGCACGATCACATCGGTGACGTATACCCCGACAGAAATCTCGCCCGCAACGACCGAACGTCGCCTCGAAGAGCTGCGTGCACTCGGCAGCGCGCTCGAGTGACGCACCCCAGAATTTCACCGCTGACATGGGCTAATCCCCGTGGTACCGTACATATATGAACGCACCAAACATTTTGATGATCGTCTCCGATCAGGAGCGTCAACGCGACTGGCTGCCCACGGGTTATCCACTGCCCAACCGTCAACGACTCATCGACAACGGTCTCGAGTTCACCAACTACTACACCCACAGCTCCCCATGCTCGCCGTCGCGCGCCACGCTGTTCACCGGCCAGTACATGGCTGAGCACGGCGTCACCGAAAACTCCACCGGCCCCTCAAACCCAGAACTCTCCTACACCGCGCGGACCCTCGGTCACATGCTGCGCGACCAGGGCTACTACACCGCGTTCAAAGGTAAGTGGCACCTCGAAGCCACACCAACGCCCAATATGGAGGCCTACGGCTTCAGCGATTGGGAAGGCAACGACCAGGCCTGGTGGGGCCTCGCCGGCACCGGCACCGAGTACGACGAACCCATCGCCCGGCAAAGCGCCGACTGGCTGCGCACAACACGCCCCAGCGACCAACCATGGTTCCTTGCCGTCGGATTGGTGAACCCCCACGACATCATGTGGTACCCGGTCGATCAGCCCTGGTACTGGGAACGCGACCCCGAGTACTACGCCCAAGTCCGTGACCGTCTCGCCGGCCGCGACTGGGGCCGCAAAGACAACCTTCCGGCCTTCCCATTCGAGGTTGAACGCTGGTTCACCGAGTTGCCCGCCAACTTCGACGACGACCTCTGGACCAAACCAGAAGTACACCGTCGTTGGATGACACAGATGGAGAAATGGGGCATGCCTGGCGTGATGGACCGCGCCGACACCGACATCTGGCTGCGAGGTCTCGACTACTACGCGAAACTCCATCAGCTGAACGATGAATGTATCGGCATGATCTTCGATGCGATGGACGACACCGATTCGTGGCGCGACACGATCGTGATCTTCACATCAGATCATGGTGACCAATGCGGGTCACATCGCCTGCGCTCAAAAGGCCCCTGGAACTACCAAGAGACCATGCGCATCCCGCTGTACATCGTGGCACCGGGGCTCACCACGCCGGGCACCAGCACCGACGCTCTCACCTGCCACGTCGACCTCGCCACGACCGTGGCCGAACTCGCCGGAGTCGACGTGTCGAACGAACCAACCCTGCGCGGCGACTCGTTGACACCGCTGTTCAGCGATCAAGGGGCGCACGTGCGCGACACCGTGCTGTTCGGCCAGGAATGGCCGTGGTACTCCGGAGTGGAGCATGTGCGCTACGCGTCATCGGGCATGTTCGACGGCCGCTACAAGTACTGCCGCTACTACGGCGTGGGCGGCGGTAACAACACCGTAGGCATCCCCTTTGGTGGCGAGATGCAATTCGGACGCGACGCCCACTTCGACGACCACGACCACGAGTTGTACGACCTACAAGAAGACCCGCATGAAATGGTCAACCTGGCCATGGACCCAGCCCGACGCGACGAGGTCCGGCGACGCTTCGCCGATCTGCGCGCACTGGAGGACGCCACCTACGGCGCCGACTGGGTGAACTGGTCGATGGCGGGTAACGCCGCCGACGACAACGTGCTCTAGGCCGCGTGGGCGACCACCGGGTCGCCAGCCAACACCACGCGATGCATGCGGCGGTCTCCGCCGTGGTCGGGTGTTGCGTAATGCTGCACCGCACAGTTGTCCCAAATCGCCACATCACCGACCTGCCAGCGGAATCGGCATTGCAGCTCTGGATCGCGAACCACGTCACACAGATAGGGGAGCAGCACGTTGTTCTCCGGTGCTGGCACACCATCAAGCGAGCGAGTGAACACTCGGTTCACGAACAGACACGGCAACCTCGTCACCGGATGGCGCCGCACTACCGGATGCTGCACCGCAGGTGGTGCGGTCCGGTCGACGCGTTCGCCTGCACGCTCTAACGCCGCACCACCCGAATGAGTGGCGGACAATTCGTCGACCATCCGCTGCAGGCCAGAGCTCAACGTCTGATAGGCGCCGTTCGCACTGGCAAACAATGTGTCGCCGCCGAAATCAGGCACCTCAACGGCTCGCAACATGGATCCGCGCGGCGGGCATTGACGCCACGTTGCATCAGAGTGCCACGTGGTCGCTCCACCATGACGGTTGGGCAGCCCAGAACTACTCACCACATGCACCAACGGATGGTCGGCCACCGGCGCCATCTCAAACAGTTCGGTAGGGCCAAAGACTTCCGCAGCCACCACATGCTCGGCATCGCTCAAATGCTGCGCGCGAAAGAACAACACGCCGTGTGTTGCGAGTGCCAACCGCAACGTCTCCGCGGTGACCGCGTCTACATCGCGGAGGTCAACACCATCAACCTCTGCGCCGACTGCACCCGCCACCGGGGAAATGACCACGCTCACAGCGAGCCGACGGTTGCACCACTGCGACCAACGCTCTGGTTCTGCCAGCGCAACGCGCGACGTTCCAATGCACCGATCACGCCGTTCAACACCAATGACACCACCGCCAGCACAAAAACCATGGCGAACAACGCGTCATAGTTCAGCTGGTTGGCTTGGGTGATCAAGCGCTGACCCAAACCACGTTTGGCAGCAAAGATCTCACCGAACACCGCGCCCTGCACCGCGATGATTGCGCCGAGGCGAAGAGCGCCGAGCACCGCCGGCATGATCGCGGGCAGCGTCACCTTGCTGAACAGTTGCAACTGTGTCGCACCCATGGTGGTCGCCACCATCTCGACATCAGGGTCAACCAGTGACACAGCCGCCTGCGTGGGTACCTGCACGATGAAAAACACGATGATGACAACCAGCACCACCTTCGACATCTCCGCCACGCCATACACGACGAGAATCAACGGCAAGAAGGCAATCTTGGGCATCGCGTTGAACAAGATGATGAACGGCCCCACCACCTTGGACACCCGACGGAACTTGCCCAACACCAAACCAGCAAGAACACCCAGCACTGCAGCAATCACAAACCCAACCAGTGCTTCTTTCACGGTCACCCAGAAGTCCACCCAGAACAGGCGCTCGCCGAGAATGTCAACCAGATAGTCCCATGTGGCTCCTGGCGCTGCACGGAATGTCTCTGGAACATTCGGAAGTGGTGTGATGCCGAACACCGAGAAGCCATCGATGCCGTCCCACAGGGTCTCAGACCACCACAACCACCAGATCCCGAACAACAGGACCAAGCGACCGACCTGCACGCCGACATCGAGTCGACGGACGTTGTACCGCCACCGCGACTCGCTCGGCAGCATGGCGCGTACTTCTTCGGGGGTGGGAACCCCCGAGACACTCGACTGCTCAGGTGACGATTTCATCACGCAACTCCTCCCAGATCCGCTGCTCGGCCTGCTTGAACCGCTCGTCGAACCGCAACTGGTCGATATGACGAGGCCGTGGCAAATCGATCAACGTGTCGGACTTGATACGACCGGGTCGCGCTGTCATCACAATGACCCGGTCCGCGAGGAGGACGGCCTCCTCAAGGTCGTGGGTGACGAAGATCACCGTCTTGTTTGCGGCTTCCTCCCACAGACCAACGAATTCGGCCTGCACGGTGAGGCGAGTCTGGGCATCGAGTGCGCCAAAGGGTTCGTCCATCAACCACAGATCTGGGTCGATCGCCAGGGTTCGTGCGATCGCTACACGCTGATTCATGCCTTGGCTCAACTGCGATGGATACGAATTCTCGAAACCCTGCAAACCAACCTTGTGCAGCAATTCCATTGCCGTCGCCCGGCGTTGAGACTTCGACACACCGCGAATTTCGAGCCCGAGTTCCACATTGCGTCGCGCCGTGCGCCACGGGCTGAGCGCCGACCGAGCCAGCATGTACCCGATGTCTTTGCTGGTGCCGTGCACCTCAACGCCGTGACGTTTCACCGTGCCGCGGGTGGGTGAAATGAGGCCAGCCAACATGTTCAAAATGGTTGTCTTCCCGCAACCACTCGGGCCGACGATGGCCACGAACTGACCCGCAGGAATCGCCAGGTTGATGTCGTGAGTCGCAAGCACGGGATCGTCATCCGGGCGCGCCCCACCGAAGATGAGGCTGACGCCGCTCAGTTCTACTGACGGAACATCTGTCATGTGATCCCCCCTTGGATGACCTGACGTTAGTGACGTGCCCGGTGCCAGTCCGCTACAGCAGACCGACACCGGGCACATTCACACCGGATGAATATTCAGCGACCGGCGGTTCAGCCGGGCGTCACCGCGAAGTCTGCGAAGTCCTGCGACTCCGAGAGGATTCCGCGGGCAACGGCATACGCCACGTTGTTCTCCAGACGCGACTGCTGCAACGCTGCATTCAGCGAGAAGCTGCCGACGTTCGAGTCAAGAATGGCCTCGGCCAACTCGCCCTCCACCCCGAGGAACGTTGCCATCTCGGCAAGGATCTCATCGCGATTGGCCGGGTTGCGGATGTAGTCCATCGCTTCACGGAACGACTTGCGATACAGCGCCACCGTGTTCGGGTTGGCGTCAGCAAAGGCACGCGATGTGGTGAGCACCAACGATGGCCAATTGAGCTCGGCCGGTCCGTCACCTCCACGCAGGCTGAATGGCAGGTAACCAATGCCATCCACAACGCCTTGGCTGAGACCTGGCTCAAACGTAATGGCCCAATCGACTTCACCAGACTCCAACGCTGCCAGTGTCGTGCCGGCAAGACCCGTTGCGATGTAGGTCACACCATCGGGATCCAGACCAGCGGACTCCAACAACTGGCGAGCGATCTGCTCGGCCGCGGCACCACGAGCAACGACACCAACGTTGGTATCGACCAACGCCCCCATCGTGCACTCCCAATCGCCGGTCTCACAGTCGATCTCACCAAAACCGTTCCCGATGATGATGTCGAAGAAGTGCTTATCAACTCCCTGGCCGAACATCACCACGTCGAACTCCGCATTTCGCAGACCCAACATGTTGTCGGGAGTGTTCGACACGAACTGCACCTCGTTGGCCACGAGAGCTGCCGCATTGGCTGGGCCGGATTCGCAGGACACCTGCTCGACGGTCAAACCGTTGGCCTCGAAGATGCCCGCCTTCGCGGCAATATACACGGGCAAACCCGAGAACGACGGCGCCTGACACGCAGCGACCAGTGCGGTTTCGGGCACAAGCGCCTCAGCCGTGATCGAGTCGATGTCGGGGCCGACAGCGAACTCTTCGAATGCCTGGGGGGCCGCCAAAATGCCGCGTCCAACGGCGTAGGCCACGTTGTTCTCAATACGAGCCTTATCGAGCTCACCGGTCAGCGTGATGCTGGCGACGTTGTTGTCGAGGATTGCCTCAGCGATCGCCCCTTCCGTACCGAGGAAGGTTGCCATTTCAGCAAGCACGGCCTCGCGGTTTGCCGGATCACGGATCCAGTCGGCCGCCTCGATCAGCGCAGCGCGGTAATGCAACACAGCATTCGGGCTCTCCTCCCACACCGCACGCGATGTGGTGAGCACCAGAGATGGCCAATCGAGCTCCGTCGGTCCGTCACCGGCACGCAGGCTGAACGGCAGATACCCAATGCCGTCGAGTTCACCCTGACTCAGGCCTGGCTCGAACGTGATGGCCCAATCGACCTCACCCGACTCCAACGCTGCCAGTGTCGTACCGGCAAGACCCGTTGCGATGTAGGTCACACCATCGGGATCCAGACCAGCGGAATCCAACAACTGGCGAGCGATCTGCTCGGCCGCCGCACCACGAGCAACGACACCGACGTTGGTATCGACCAACGCCCCCATCGTGCACTCCCAATCGCCGGTCTCACAGTCGATCTCACCGAAACCGTTCCCGATGATGATGTCGAAGAAGTGCTTGTCGACTCCCTGCGCGAACATCACCACGTCGAAGTCGGCGTTGCGAATGCCCAACATGTTGTCCGGGGTGTTCGCAACGATGTCCACCTGACGGGAGATCAACGCGGCGGCATTCGCCGGACCCGATGCGCACTGCACCAACTCGCCCGTGATGCCGCGGGCCTCCAGGAGGCCATAGTTCACAGCGATCTGAGCGGGCAGGCCGGTGAACGACGGAGCCTGACAGATTCGCAGGACGTCAACTTCAGGATCACCCAAAGTTGCCTCCGCGGGCTCCTCAGCCGCGCTGGCGCCATCGCCGGATGGCTCGGCCGCGGGCTCCTCAGCCGGCTCTTCAGCCGGTTCCTCAGCGGCTGACGTTGCCGGCTCATCGGCTGGTTCCGCGTCTGAGGCATCGTCTCCGCCGCACGAGGCGGCGAATACGGCCGCGGCGCACAGCAGTGCCGCAACCTTTCTCGAGCGTGACCGTGTGATCATGAGTTCCCCCTCAGGTCGCGGGTCGACGCCGAGTGACGTCGGATAGAACCCGCCACTCAGAACCATACGCTTAATTGTTTTGTTCGTCAATTACTATTTCTAAGCGCCGTGCCGTGCTCCCCGCTACCGTGGTAACTGTGGCTCGACGGGGACGACCGCCAGGCGTGGACAGCGCCGACACTCGAGAGCGAGTAATCGACGCTGCACGGTCGGAGTTTGCAGAGCGCGGATACGCCGCTGCGTCCATCACCTCTATTGCGACGCGAGCCGACCTTGCACCCAGCGCGCTCTACCACTACTTCGGCGGAAAGTCGGAGCTCTACGAAGCCGTTTTCTCTGCCACCGCCGACGTCATCTGGCATCGGCTGCACGAGGACCTCGACGAACACACCACATTCACCGATGCGGTGAACCACCTCCTCGACGCCTCGATGACGTTCACTCCCGAAGAAAATGCGTACAACGACTTCCTTGCCATGATTCCCACGGAATCACGGCTGCACCCTAAGTTCTCACACCTACTCACGGCGCGATCCAAGTATCAAGACGCGGCATTTGGCGGCATCGTCGACCTGGGGCTCACCACAGGAGAACTCGTCGATATCGACCGCGACGTCGCCATCGAGATGGTGCGTTCGGCGATCATGGGATCGTTCTTCGAACGGCATTTTCGACCCGAACTCACTAAGGTGAGCGTGCGCGCAGTTCGACAGCTACTGCTGTCAATGACCGACGGTGATCGTCACCACAGTTGATCTAGGTCGCGCAACGCATCAATACTGCGCCGCGCAATCACCCGTGTGAGATCACGCACTCGCGGTTCGCGTGGATCGCTGATGATCTGCAACGCGCAAGCAATCGATAGGCAGTACAACATCGACTCGGAGTAGCCGACAAGCACCTCCTCCATCGACAGTTCGACGCCGCGCATCGACAGTTGCTGTCGATATCTCTCCAGAAGGTCCTGTTCATGTTGACGTCGATCCTCGACCGTGAGCGACTGAGTCAGAAGATACGCGAGGTCGAACGCCGGTGGTCCAACGCTGGCTCCTTGCCAGTCGATAATCGTGGCGCGACTGCCATCGCGAGAGAACAACAGATTGTCCGCGCGTAGATCAGAATGCACCAGGGTCTGTGGATGACGGCCGATTTCACGGAGTGCCGCATCCAGACGAGTCGGGAACTCGCTGCCGAGTCGCCGCTCATCCGCAGTCATCTCATCGGCAAGTACCGCACACATGGGTTCCCAGCCGTTCGTGGCGAAACCCGCCATGTTCTGCATCCGGCCGGGATTGTCAGGGCGGATGAGCCACTCTTTCGATCGGAGTTCATCGGAATCCCACCAGTACGCATGCAGTGCCGCAACCTCGTCCACAACTGCTCGCACACGGTCAACGCCAATTCCCTCAATCTGATCCACCGACGTGTCCGCATCAATCGACTCTTGAACGAGAAGAAATCGAGCTGTGTCAGCATCGAACCACGCACCATAGAACTGAGGTACTCGCACCGGCGTGGTGCTCAATAGTTCGTCATAACACCGCAACTCGCGTTCATTGGTTCGGGCGCGACGCGCTACAGCAAGCGACTCCTCCCGGTCTGCAGCCAACTTCACCACCACGGTGTCAGGACGCTCCGAGCCATCTGCTGGCCCATGATCCGCGTAATCGAGATCGACCAGGAAAATCTCGCCCAACATTCCACGGTCGGCTCCAATGCGCCGATGCGTGAACCCAACAACATCAGCACCAATGGCCTCGCTGAGAATTCCGCAATCCAATTCATCGATGCGGACAGGGAAGGGCGGTGACTTGATCATGATGCGAGGACCAGCGAACGACATCTGCTGCGCCCAACATAATTGACCAGTTCGTCAATTAATGCAAGTGGCCGCCCTTCGATGGCGGTAGGGATCGAGGAATGCAGTGTCTCCAACCAGGGTGTTCACACGGTGACCGACGGAGTCAGAGGTGTGCGTCCGGCGCGCCTGCCACTGCTGCGGTCATCCACGACGAGGAGCAAGTGCCTCGAGGAGATCCCATGCCGGGCCACTGCGTCGCGGATCGGCGTGTTGAGCCCCGATGGCAATGGCGGTCGCCCCTGCATCAATGTGAGCGCGAATCTTGTTCGTGATCGTGTCGATATCGCCCCAGATGAAGCAGTTGTCGACGAGCCGATCGCTCCCGCCGTTGCTCCAGTCCTCCTCGGTGAAGCCATTAGCCAGCCACCGCCGCTGATAAGCGGCGAGCGGAAGATAGATCGACAATGCTCGACGACCCGCAGCGCGTCCGAGCGCGGAATCCGCGGTCAAGCAGCACGGCAGCACGACGTTGAGAGCCTTGTCCGGGCCAAGAACGGCACGGGCCTCCGTGGTGCGCTCCGGTGGCTGCATATAGGTGTTTGCACCATCGGCAAGTTCGGCAGCAACTGCCATCATCTTCGGGCCGTGGGCAGCGAGATAGATCGGTGCCTCCGACACCCCGGCGCGAGGTTGGAGAGGTACCTCACCGCGCATTGCGCTCAGATATGCCCGGGTCTTCTCGACGGGGTCGTCCCACGGCACACCACGCATCGATGCGGCGATGGGGTGCGAGACGCCGAGCCCCTGGATGAAACGCCCATTGGAGAGTTCTGACAACGTACGGGCCGCCTGTAACGACGCGATGGCATCGCGTCCGTAGATGTGAGCGATGCCCGACGCAACCTTGATCCGGGTGGTGTTGGCTAGGACGAAACCCGCCGTGACGTAGATCTCGCGCCCGAACATATCTGTGAGCCAGAGTTCGCTGTAGCCGAGCGATTCAAGTCGCTCGGCGTAGGCCAACAACTCGCTGGGCGACATGAAATCAGCGGCGGTCATGACACCGCGAATAGGCGAATCCTCGAGGGTCATATCGTCTCCTCAGCCTCGGGTGAATCGCGGTTCACGGCGTTCTGCCATCGCCCTGGCCCCTTCAGCGAAGTCGGCCGTCGCACGAAGCCGAGTCTGTTCGCCGGCCTCGTGGTCGGTCGCTGCAGCAATCCGATCTGCGAGGTCTCCCCGGAGTGTTGCCCGGATCGATTCGACGGCGAGTGGGGCAGACGCGGCAATCTCCGCAGCGAAACTCGTGGCTGCATCCAACAGGTCATTGAGAGGCACAAGTTCGTCGGCAAGCCCGATCTGCACTGCCTCATCGCCTCGAACGCGGCGACCTGTGTACAACAGCCGTGCTGCCATCTGTTGGCCAACCAGTGCTGGCAGTGTGACCGAGAGGCCGAACCCATGATGGAATCCGAGTTGCGCGAAGTTGGCACTGAACCGGGCCTCGGGGGCGACGACTCGAAAATCAGCAGCGAGGCTGAGCCCCAACCCACCGCCGATCGCGGCCCCCTGCACCGCCGCCACGATCGGCTTCCGGGTACGGAACAGCCGCACCGCCGCTGCATACAACTCGGTCGTGGTGTATCCCGCGTTTGACGCTGAAAGATCAGCGCCCGCGCAGAAGTTCTTCCCTTCAGCGCTCAGCACCACCACCCGGCAGTCATCCTCAGTATCAAGTGCGTCAAGAGCATCGGCGATACCCGCAATGAGGCCGAGGGAGAAGAAGTTATGGGGCGGCCGCTGTAGGCGGACATGGCCAACGTGCCGATCCACAATCGACACGCCGACGGCATCGTCGCCGCTCATTCGATGACCGACCGCAGGTTTCGGTCGAACAAGTCGATGAGTCGTTCCCAGTGCCGGTTCTCCCCGACCGGGTCATGCGCAGGCCGATCATCGAACGCGAAGCCGTGGTGCATCCCCCAGTAGCGCTCGATGCGACCGTTGGTCCCTGCTGTCTGCATCGCCGCCTCGAAGCGGTCGATCATCTCAAGCGGGACGTAGTCGTCGTGTTCAGCGGCTGCGACGTAGAGCTCACCGGTGATTTCCGCGAGACGGAGATGTGGGGAGTCTGCGCTATCTACGTGGAGCCGAACTCCGTAGAACGACGCTGCCGCTCTCACACGATCAGCGTGTTCAGCGGCCACCCAAACGGCGAACGGTCCACTCATGCAGTAGCCAACAACACCTACGCGTTCGGCGTCCGCGTGGGCCGCGGAGTGAGCGATCTCAAGAAGTACGCCAGCATCGCGCCCGACCATACGATTGCCGACGCCTCGCATCAGTTCGCTCATGCGAGCGAAGGACTCCCTGCTCGAGAAGTCGAGTTCGAATGCATCGGTTTCTCGGTAATAGAGATTCGGCAACATCACGTAATAACCACCCGCCGCAATGCGTCGCGCCATGGAGTGCAGAAGTTCGCGCTTACCAGGAGCGTCCATCAGAAATAACACGACCGGATGGGCGCCGCCCCCGGCCGGATACGCAACGAGGGTGCCCATCACGCCATCATCCGTGACGACATCAACGTGCTGTTCAACCACCGCCCGGTTCATCTCTGTCAGAAGAAGTCCGCTCGCGGTGTGAACGTCTCGTCGTACACGTCGCCCATCTTGTCGACCCGGTATTTCTTGAAGTTGCCCTGAATGAAGTCGAACTTCGCGAAGTGCTGCCCCATGTTCTTGTAGTTCGGGTGCGCGAAGTGTGCGGCGAGCGAGGCCTCGTCGGCCCACAACTCCCAGACCACCATGCGGGTTCCGACCACAGGATCCGGGCAGAAGTAATACGCGAGGCAACCAGGCTCGCTGGTTCTTGCCGGTTCCTGATACTGGCCGCTGGTCGCGAGGCACGCATCACGACCCTCTTGGGTCGCGAATTCGGCCGTGCCGGCGAGGACGATCATCTGGCTCACACTCGGGACCTTAGCCTCGTCGCCGCGAAAAGTCGACATTAATGTCGAATCGTTCTACAGTGAGGGGATGACGACTCTCCAGCCCCCGACGGCCGGTATTCACCTCCCTCAGGCCGGGCCAGCAGCGTCGGGGGAGGCGATGCACCGTGTCGCCATACTTGCCGAAGAATCCGGGTACGCGGATGTGTGGTTGAGTGATCATCTCGTCGTGCCGACAGGGGTCGATTACCCACCATCGGCATACGTGTACGAACCACTGGTAGCGATGGCGTGGGTAGCTGCCGCCACCTCCCGCGTGCGCATCGGCACCACGGTCTTGGTGCTCCCAATGCGCAACCCCTTGTTCGTCGCAAAAGCGCTGGCGTCAATCGACCAGATGAGCGGTGGTCGGATCATCCTGGGAACCGCAGCAGGTTGGTTGAAAGCCGAGTTTGACGCCCTCGGCATTCCCTTTGACGCCCGCGGTGCACGCACCGACGAGGCCATCGAGATCCTCCGACGCGCCTGGACCGACGACCACATCACCGCCGACTACCCGGTTCACGGGGCTCACCTTCGTTCCATCCGCGCCCTCCCCCAGCCCATCGGCCACCTTCCCATCTGGATCGGCGGTCATGCCGATGTCGCACTCAAACGAGCGATCCTCGTCGGTGACGGCTGGCACGGCGCATTCCTCACGCCAAAGCAGACAGAGCGTCGAGTCGCCAAACTTCGAGCGGAACGCCCGGAGGCCGAGTTCACGATCTCGATGCGGACGCGGTGGGATCCGCTACTCGACAACCACGACACGATCCTCGCCGAACTCGATCACTACCTCGCCATCGGCGTCGACCACTTCGTACCCGAACCGCGCCAACGCACACTCGACGACTACCTGCGATCGACCGAGATGCAGGCCGAGTTATTCCGCCGGGCTGGATTCGAGATGGCGACGTGACCGGACGGACTCGCGGCGGATTTGAGCCGACGGGAATCTCAGCCAACCGACGCGCCGCCTTCGAGGCATCCCCGGGTCCAAAGGCGGCCCGCACCCGCGAACGATTACTTGAGGCGGCGCGTGTCGTCTTCGCCAGACATGGTTACCTCAATACCACGGTTGAGTTAGTCGTCGCCGAAGCAGGCCTCGCTCGCGGCAGCTTTTACACCTACTTCGAGTCGAAAACCGATCTGTTCCGCCACCTCGCCGCTGTTATCGACGCCGACGTCGAGCAAGAAGTCGTGAAATTCGATCGCCGACGGGGTGGCGGCGCCATCGACAACCTCAAGATGTCCAACCGCAACTACCTCGCCGTCGTGCGTCGGAATGCCGACCTCTACCGCTTGGTCGAGCAGGTTGCCGCCCACGACCCCGACGTCAGCAAGGCCCGACTGCGATCCCGGCAGAACCACATCGCTCGCATCGCGAACTCCATTCGACGCTGGCAGACAAATGGTGTCGCCGATCCCGACATCGACCCGGCCATCACTGCTGCTGCGCTCGTCGCCATGCTCTCCGGATTCGCTCAATGGCAATTCGTTGCGGGTGATACCTACGACGAGAACGAGGCGGTCGAGGCGCTGACCAACATCTGGGTAAGAGCCTGCGATCTTCGATCGGACCACCGATGAGCACACCGACCAGAGAGCAGGTCCGAGCCGAGATTGCCGAGTGGCTCGCTGACGCATGGGATCCCGACATCGGACTCGCCGAGTGGCGCGAACGGCTCGTGGCATCAGGGTGGGCGGTGCCGTCGTGGTCCCGCGAATGGTACGGGCGCGGGCTCCCGGCCTGGGCCGACACCATCGTGAGTGAACAACTTCGTGCAGTCGGCGCAGTCGGCACGCCCCTCGGTGCCGGCATGTCGCTCGCGGCCCCGACCCTCTACACACACGCGTCCGACGAACTAAAGCATCAGTTCCTGCGCCCGACACTCACCGGCGAACTGACCTGGTGCCAACTCTTCAGTGAGCCGAGCGCCGGCTCAGACCTGGCCGGCATGAAGGCAACCGCTGTGCTCGATGGTGACGAATGGGTTGTGAATGGTCAGAAGGTATGGAACACGAGTGCCCACCACGCAGATCTTGGGATGCTGGTGGTGCGCACCAACTGGGATGTCCCCAAACACCACGGCATCTCATACTTCGTCCTGCCGATGCATCAGACCGGTGTCGAAGTTCGGCCGATCCTGCAAATGAACCAACACGCATCATTCAATGAGGTGTTCCTGACCGACGCCCGGATCCCAACAGCGAACCTCGTCGGCCAACTCGACGACGGGTGGCGCGTCGCCCGCACCACGCTGTTACACGAGCGGGCGTTCGCAACCATGCGGCGGCCGAAGTTCGGACAGCCCGGGACACATGTGGGTCACACGGTGGCCGAAGCACAAGCCGAGGCCGATGAACACTTCCGTACCTACGTCTGGTACCCACAGCGAGCCGGCCGGGCAGACCTCGTGATCGAACGGGCGCGAACGCTTGGTGTCGCCGATGATCCGATCGTGAGGCAGGCCATCACCGATCTCGTCTTATTCGTCCGGATCAACGAGTGGACCGCCTCACGTGCCCGCGCGGCACGTGCGCTCGGACGCCCCCCCGGGCCAGAGGGCTCTCTCGGCAAACTGGCCGCATCGGAGGTTGCCCGGCGTTCCAACGTGGTGCACTCGCTGATCGGCGGCGCGGGCGGCATGATCACCGACGCTGGCCACCCTCACGACGCAACCATCGCCGAAGTACTGATCTCGACGCCGGCCCAGTCGATCGCAGGTGGGACCGACGAGATTCAGCGGAACATTCTCGGCGAAAGCGTCCTTGGCCTTCCCCGCGAACCAACCGGCGATACCGACCGCCCATTCCGCGACGTCGTCCGAAGCATCTGACACTGTCACCTACTGGTGGAGACGATGGGAATCGAACCCACGACCCCCTGCTTGCAAAGCAGGTGCTCTAGCCAACTGAGCTACGTCCCCTGGCTGCGCTCAACGCTATCGGCTCGCAGCGAGCACCACAGTTCCCACACACGCACACACATCGCGGCCCACCGCCTAGCATCACATCGTGTTCCGCGACGAGGAGGCGAACGCCCCCGAAGGGCACCGACGACAGCCCGACCCGCTGTTTGATGTGGCCCCCGACGACGAGACACGCATGATGACCGGCGACCCGATCGTGGACCGTCAACCCGTCGACACGAGTCACGAGACCGACGATGTCAACGGCTCACCACGCCGTGAACGCCTCGGCCCTGCCGGGCGCATGCTGGCCACCATCGTGGTGGTGGCCGCCGTTGGTGGGCTGTCGGTCGGAGCTCTGCAGTGGTTGCGTAACGACCGCGACCCCGTGCCCCGCACCCCCGGCTGGACATCATTGGTGGCTGTCGACCGTGCCAGCGGCGACCTCACCCGGATCGACACCGACACCGGGCTGGCCGTCACCGGAGCCACCGCAAACGCCGGCACCCGTGTGAACGCCGTACTCGACGGCGGCGGCAACACCGCTGTTGTCATCCCCGGCCGGGTCGTGATCAACCCCTTCGGTGACCGACCGGTGAGCATCGACATTCCCCGCGACCATGCCGCACGTGCCCTGCCCACCGGCGGCGCCCTCGACGTGGTGATCGGCTCCGAGGCCGGTGACGACATGATCATCGCGCATCTCGGCACCGACGGCACCACATGGGTTCGGCGCCTCACCGACCTCACCGGGGAGGCCGAACCCCGCTACTACCCATCGGGTATCCGCCATGACGTCGACGGCACCCTGATCGCCGTCGCCGACGCCACGAACTTCCAGACCGTGCTGATCACCCCCGGCAACGACGAGCCGGTGTACCTGCCCGACCTCGCCCTTGCGGTGCACCCCGAGTTGATCGTGACCAGCCAAACAGTGGGCGACCGCGCCGAAGTGGCCATGTTCGACCCCGACGGCACCCGCTTGCGCACCCTGTCGACACCGGCGGTGCGTGGTGCCACCATCACCGCCGACGGTGAACGCGTTGTGATCATCACCCGCACCGGCGAGGTACTCGCCGGGCGCCCCGAGTCGGGCAACATCGAAACGCTCAACGCCCTGGGTCTCGCCGACGGCGACACGGTGATCGACGCCATCACCGTTGCCGGCGGCAGCCGCCTACTGGCCATCGCCCGTCACAGCATCCATCTGGTCGCCACCGACGGCGCAGAACTTGGATCGTGGCGCAGTTCCGACACCGCAGGCGACACCCCCACCGTCGACATCGACGCCGCAGACATCCGCTCACGCTGTGCTGTCGTCAGCGTGAACGGCACCTCCACCATGGTGGACCTCGACGACGGCGACGATGTGGTGGATGTGACCGGTGTAGGTGGCCGCACCGCCGGCGACGACGGATGCCTGCTCACCGGCGTGGACGTGAGCGGTTCCACCAACCAAACGGTGTTGGCCGGGCCCAGCGGCCGTGTGGGGCTGGGTGCCGGCCAAGTCCTGGCGCTGGCACCCGACGCCAGCGCGGTGGTGGTGAGCGACGGCACCACCGCCCGACTGTTCACCGTGAGCGACGACAACACCACCGGCGGCGCCGAACTCGACGTCACCGCCGACCTGTTCACCTTCATTGTCGACTCCACCATCGCCGACACTCCGCCAACAGTTGACACCGACACGCCCACCACTGCAGGCCCCGAGTGACCAGAACTGGCACGCACCGCACCAGCGGCGCGACCTAACGTCACACCATGGCCGACATCGCCCGGGCCCGTCCCGACGACCTCGACGACCTGCTGACGATGAACGCCGAGTTCGCCCTGACCGAGGGGCATCGACCCGAACCCGACCGTGCACGCCACGGCTTCGCCCCGCTGCTCACCGGCGACACCCACGGCGTCGTGCTCATCGCCCGTGACCCCACCACCCGGCGCGCGCTCGGCTACGCCGTGATCTGCCTTGGCTGGTCGATCGAGGTCGGTGGGCGAGAAGCCGTGCTCGACGAGATCTATACCCGCGATCGCGGCACGGGCCTCGGCGCCGAATTTCTTCGCCGTATCGACGACACCTGTGCGCGTCTCGGCGTGTTGCGCATCTTCTTGGAAACCGAAGCACCGAACCATCGTGCACGCAACCTGTATGCACGCCACGGGTATGACGAGCAGGACTCGATCTGGATGTCGAAAGACCTGTGAGACGCCTCATCGCGCTCATCGCCGTGACCGCGGTGTCGGGTGTGGCCTGCGCCGACGACACCGACCCCGGTCGAGTTGATGCGGCTGTGGTCTCCGTGGTGGCCACGGGCTGCGGCAACGACTACGCCCGCGGCATCGCCACCATCGTCGACATCGGATCTGCCACCGACAACACGGTCATGGTGCTCACATCGGCCCACACCGTGGCCGGCGCCGACCGCATCGACATCACCCATGATGACGTCACCTATCCAGGCACGATCGCCGCGTTCGACCCGAGCACCGACCTTGCCGTGATCGCCGTCGACAGCCATCCATCAGATGCCATCGCCGCGGTGACGCCCGCCGCCATCGCCGGCAAAGGCCTCAGCACCGCCGCCGCCGCGTCACGCGCTGCCACCGTGGTGCTGTATCGCGACGACATCGTCGATGTGCGCTCCGTCAACATCGTGCGACGCGTCAACGTCACCACCGAGAACGTGTACCTCGACGGCGACAGCCGTCGCCCCGGCTACGAACTCCGCGCCAACATCGCCACCGGTGACTCGGGTGCACCCGTGGTGATCGACGGTCGCATTCACGCCGTGCTGTGGTCGAAGAGTCGGCGCAGCGACGACCGCGCGTGGGCCGTGGATGTGGTGCGCGCCCGCACCCTCATCGATACCCAGATCAACACCGGCGACCTCGGCGAGGTTGACCCGACCCGCTGCCGGCCCTGACGCCTACGGCGTCGGTTCGCCGCGCACCGGGCCCAGCACCCGATCGACGTATTCGTTCGTGAACACCCCGTCAGGATCGAAACGTGACCGCACCACCGCAAACCGATTCCATAAGGGATACCGCGATGCCAGATCTGCCGCGGACGAGAAATGCATCTTGCCCCAATGCGGACGGCCGTCGTAGGCGTCCATCACCTGCGCCACCCGTTGGAAATACGCCTCAAACGGCGCGCCGCGATACTGATGCACCGCCACCCACGCATTCGCGCGACCGAAGCCCGGCGACAGCGCAATGTCGTCGGCCGCTGACACCCGCACCTCAACCGGGAACAACGCCGGGAACGACAACGACGCGGTCACCCCACGCACCTCCGCCATAGCCGCATCGAGATGTTCGAGAGGAATGCCGTACTCCATCTCGACGAAACGCACATGCCGCGGCGATGCAAACACCCGATGACTTACATCGACTAGTTCACGTTCCGATACCGACGACGACACCAGCCGCGCGATACGCGGCGCCAGCGCTGGCCACCGTCGACCCACCCGACACACCACCCCAAACGCCAGGTTCTCCGCGATGATCTTGTCGCGGACGTACCCCACGCGGCCCTGAGGGCGAGGTGGTGCATCGGTGCGCGTGTTGCGTTTCACCTGACACCGGCGTGCGCCTGGCATCCAGAAGAACTCGGCATGATCAGCTGACGCCGCAAACCCCGCCACATCGCTGAGCAGATCATCGAGTGGTTCGATGGTTTCACGAGCGTGCAGACAAAACGCCGGCACACACCGCAGCACCACCTCACACACCACGCCCAAAGCGCCAAGCGACACCCGCGACACCGCGAACTCCTCCGGTGTGGACACCGCGTCGAGGGTGCGCACCTCACCGCATCCATCGACCAGCGTCATCTCCTCCACCTGCGTGGCAAGACCACCGAATTCCGCGCCGGTGCCGTGCGTACCGGTCGCGATCGCACCAGCGAGCGACTGCACATCGATATCTCCCAGATTCTCGAGCGCCAGTCCCTCGGCATCGAGGCGCAGCGACAGCGCACGCAATGTGATGCCGGCCTGCACCCGCACCCGACACTGCTCGCGATCCACCTCGATCACATCGGCCATATCGTCAAGGCAGACGAGCACCCCGTCGGTCATGGCCGCCGCGGTGAACGAATGTGCCGCACCGATCACCCGAACGCGCCGACCCGCATCACGTGCCACCGACACCACCGACGACACCTCATCGATCGAGGTGGGGAACACCACATCGGCAGGCACACAGGCCTGATTTCGCGCCCAGTTGTGCACCGGTGACCCGGCACGCCACCGTCGCCGTCGCGTCACTCGCGCTGAGAGATTCACCCCACCGGCCACACGCCCACAGTAGTGCCCACCTCCGTCGCTCTACATTGGGGAGATGACCGACACCAGCATCGCGCGCCAGGTCCGTGGTGTCTGCCATCACGACTGCCCCGACTCATGCGGATGGATCGTCGATGTCGACACCGCCGGCCGCGCGGTGGCACTGCGCGGCGACCCCGATCACCCGTTCAGCAGAGGCGAACTCTGCCCGAAAGTGAACCGGTTCATCGACCGCGTGTACAGCCCCGACCGCGTCACCACCCCGTTGCGCCGCGTCGGCCCGAAAGGGTCCGGCGAGTTCGAAGAAGTGACCTGGGATGACGCAATGGCCGACATCGGTACCCGGCTCAACGCCATCATCACCGAATACGGCGGAGAAGCAGTACTGCCGTACTACGACGCCGGCAACCAGTCGCTGCTCGCTGTCGACGGGATCTCTGCGCGGCTCATGCATCACATCGGCGCCACCCGACTGATCCGCAACATCTGCGGCCCGACCGCAGGTGCCGGTATGGCCATGACCAACGGCACCGGTCTTGGCATGGACCCCGAAGACCTAGCGCACTCACAACTCATTCTGCTGTGGGGCACCAACACCCGCCTCACGAACCGGCACCTGTGGCCCACACTGGAGACCGCTCGCGCCGCAGGTGCACAGATCGTGGTGATCGACCCGATCCGCACCATCACCGCCGAACGAGTGATGGCCGACGGTGGCCAATTCATCCAGCCGCGACCCGGCACCGACGTGGCCTTGATGCTCGCCATGATGCACGAGATCATCACCGCCGACCTGATCGACCATGACTGGGTGGCAAACCACACCCACGGATTCGACGAACTGGCCTCCCACGTGGCCGACACCACCCCCGACTGGGCAGCCGAGCAGTGCGGAGTGGACGCCGACACCATTCGCGACCTCGCTCGCCACTGGGCCAGCACCGATGCCGCCGCCGTTCGCACCCTGGTCGGTGCCGAACACCATCGCCAAGGAGGCATGTTTTTTCGCACGCTCGCCTGCCTGCCCGCCCTCACCGGTGCATGGCGTCACCGCGGCGGCGGTATGTGTCGCAGCGTCGGCTCGTACCAAGCCGCCGTGATCGACGACGACGCATTCACCCGACCCGACCTTCTGGCCGGGCGCAGCCCTCGATCGATCAACATGAGTCGCCTCGGCGAAGCCCTGCACGATGCCGACCCGGCCGTGCACGCCATGATCGTGTGGTGTGCAAACCCCATGGTGATCGCACCGAACGCGGGGCTCATCCGCTCCGGTATGGCACGCGACGATCTGTTCTGTGTGGTGCACGAACAATTCATGACCGACACCGCCCGCTACGCCGACTACGTGCTGCCCGCCACCACCCAGATCGAATCGGTGGATGTGAACCCCGCATGGGGTCATCTGTGGATGGGATGGAACCACGCCGCGATCGACCCGGTGGGCGATGCGGTGTCGAACACCGAGTTCTTCCGTCGGCTCGCCGCCGCCATGGGTTTGACCGAACCGTGCCTGTTCGACGACGACGAGACGCTACTGGCCACCGCTCTCACCGGCATCGACACCGAAACGATGCGCACCGACGGGCCGGTGCGGGTGCCCTACGCCGCCGATGGGCGGCCATGGGCCAACGGCGGGTTTCCCACCGCCACCGGGCGTGTCGAATTCGCCAGCGACGCCCTCGTGGCGCTGGGTCAACCGCGCCTGCCCACCTTCATCCCTTCTGACGAGGGCCCCACCAGTGCTCTTGCAGCCCGCTACCCGCTGCAGTTGATGACACCGAAACATCATGTGCGCTTTTTGAACTCGTCATATAGCCAACTGCCCGGCCACGGCGACCGTGAAGAAGGGCCCTTCGTTGAAATGGATGCCGCCGATGCCGCCGCCCGCGGTCTGAGCGATGGTGACACCGCGCGAGTGTTCAACAACCGTGCCGAGCTGCGCCTACCCGTGCGCGTCAGCACCCGACTGCGACCAGGAGTGGTGTCGATTCCGTGGGGATGGTGGGCACATCACTACCCCGACGGACGCACCGCAAACGATCTGACCAACAACACCCTGACCGACTGGGGTGAGGGTGCCGCGTTCTACGACACCCTCGTGGAGATCGCCACCGTCTGACATCACACACCGTCGCGACTCGTGCGCGTCGGTGTGTCACCCGGCCCACACAGGCCCGAGGAGTAGCCTGCGAGCCATGACGGCAGAAGTCATCTACGCCTATCGCGTGATGCGTCTGCCATTGCTCGACGCCGGTGGTGCCGAAATCGGCAAGGTCAACGACATCGTGGTGGTGCCCGGTCGGCCTGGTCATGCACCACGCGTGGTGGGGTTTGTGGCCACCAGTCAACGGCGCCGCATCTTCGTGAATGCCGCGCGCATCGGTGACCTCGACGCCGACGGTGCTCAGTTGCGCAGCTGGGACCTCGACTTGAACCCGTTCAAACGGCGTCCCGGAGAAACTTTGATCGGTGCTGAACTCCTCGATCGTCACGTCGGCACTGAACGCGTGAGCGACGTGGGTCTCAGCGAGAACGGTGACGGTCGCACCCGGTGGTGGGAAGTGGCCACCGTGCGTCTCGCTGCGCGGTCCAGCATTGGCCGGCGCACCACCCATCGCCTCGTGAGCTGGCGTGAGGTCGGCCACCTGTTCTCGGCCCCCACCGCCATGGCGGCCGAAGCCGCGCGCCTCCGCGACATGCACCCCTCTGATGTGGCCGGTGTGGTGCGGGCACTGCCCATGACTCAACGCCGACAGCTCGCCGAGGCAATGGATGACGAACGCCTGGCCGACCTGCTCGAGGAACTTCCAGAGGATGAGCAGTTGCGCCTCATCGAAGGTCTCGACCTCGACCGCCTGCTCGGCGTGCTCGACGAAATGGAATACGACGATCTGACGGACCTACTCGGTGAAATGCCCGATCAGCAGCGCCGCGCTGTGCTCGACGCGATGGACGACAAAGAAGCCGAGGTGCTGACCCGGCTGTTGTCGTACGGCGATCGCACCGCCGGTGGTCTGATGACCCCAGAGATCATCATCTGCGGGCCCGACACCACCGTGGCCGAAGCGCTCGCCGAACTGCGCAACCCCGACTGGTCACAGTCGATCGCCGGGCAAGTGTTCATCTGCCAGGCGCCATTCCGTCCGCCGACCGGCCGCTACCTCGGCGTGGTATTCGCCCAGCGTCTTCTACGCGAACCACCCGGCATGGAACTTGGCCGGTGCATCCGCCAAGTGGCCGTTGCCAACCCCGACACCCCCGAACGTGAAGTGCACGAACAGTTCGCCTACTACAACATGTTGGCGTTGCCAGTTCTCGACGAAGGTGGGCGCCTGCTCGGCGCGGTCACCGTGGACGACGTCGTCGACCGACTGCTCGGCGTGGGCTGGCGGCTCCAGCAGCGCAAACGCAGCGTGGAACAACCGGCGGTCACACCATGAGACGCCGCGGAAACCTCAGCGACCCACGACGTCGCCGTCGTATCGACGTGTCGTACGACCCGGAGACCTTCGGCCGGTTCTCCGAATCGATCGCCATGCTGCTCGGCACCGCCCGCTACCTGGTGTGGCAGACCGTGGTCATCATCGTGTGGTTGGTGATCAACATCGTGCCACCGGGTAGCTGGCAATTCGACCCATGGGGTCGTGGCCTTGTGCTGTTGACCCTGGTGCTCTCGCTGCAGGCCTCCTATGCCGCGCCCCTGATTCTGCTAGCGCAGAACCGGCAGGAACGCCGCGACCGTGCCGCCGCTGAACTCGATCGTCACGTGGCCGAACGCACCCAGGCCGACACCGAGTTCTTGGCTCGTGAAATCGCCGGTGTGCGTCTCGCTCTTGCCGACATGGTGACCGGTGAAGAACTGAACACCCGTCTCGATGCCCTCACGGCGGCAATCGAGCGCATTGAGGCACGCCTCGACACCACCCCAACCGCCGAGAGCTCCTGAGAATCGTGCCGCTTAGGCGGCACCGACGAACTCTTGAATCCGCACCCCATAGGCCGCCACATCGGCCAGAAGTGACACGGTGTCGAGTTCCGCATCGCCAGCCAACACCACACCCGTTGGCAACCGACCCGCCCGGGCTGCACCAACAAACGCTGCCGCGGTTGCCGCGGTGGCGGTACCCAACAATTCGGCCATCCCGACGATGTGTGTGCGCCGTAACCCTGTGGCGTCCACACCGCGGACCTCCACCCGTAGCGCACCCACCCCGCCTTCTGCGTGAGGTGGCCGCAACATCGGCAGGCGCGCTGTGCCACGATCGCGTCGTGTGGCACTGCGCCGCGCAGTGATGCGACTGGCCTCGGGGAACGACTGATGCAACAACACCGGCGACGCGATCTCGGCCCGGTAACAGTCGTGCGCGCCGACGGGCTCGGGGAACCAGCACAGTTCACGACCCGACCCGCCCGGGCTCTCTTCCCACACACCATCAATCCATGACACTGCCCGGCCGGTGAGTGAGCGGTGGTGTACCCGGGCACAGGCTGGACCCGCTGTGCCGTGCACCGCCACGTGAATTTCGTCGACCGATGCGAACTGTCGTGCCGACCAGCGCGCCAGCAAACCCGACAGACCAGGGGTGACAGCCGCACCAATCACCAACGTGGCGCCGGCCTCGGTGACCGCATCGCCGAGTTCGACCAGGTCGTAGGTGTCGTCGAAATGATCGCCAACAGTGACCACCGAACAGCCCCGCGCCGCAAACGCCGCCGCGAGAGGCGCGTGCCGTACAGGATGCGCCAGCACCGCAACATCGCCCGGAGTTGCCACCGGAGTCGGTTCAGCCCGCGGGTCGTGAAACTGCACGACATCGGCACCCACAAGGCGCGCAACGCGCTCGCCGACCACGCCGCGGCCCACCACCCACACGGTCATCGCCGTTCACCATTCACGCCGATCGGCATTACGTCGCCACGTCGTCGGCACCCGACGACGCCGGCACGCCCGGCGTAGTGGGGTCAATCGCTACCGGCTGCCAACCGCCGTGCTGCGGCGGCGTGCCACCACGACCACGCGTACGAATCCCTCCCGCAGCAATCAACGCCATCACCAATGCAGCCAAGACTCTACGCAACAACCTCACCACCCCATCATGCCAGCCCCACCACCGGCTCCGTGCCGAGCACTACAGCGCACCGACATCGTCGATTCACAACGTCGCGTCGCGACATAGTGTCGTTCGCACTGCGCTGCACAGGACAGGAGGGGTCATGACCACACAGCACGAACACGACACCGGCACACCAGTGGACATCGGCGATCGGCTCGACTGGGGGCGCATCGTGGCCGACTTGAACCGGTTGTTGCGGCTGCGCACCACGCCCATCGGCATGAAGATGTTCACCGACGTGGCCGATATGGAATCCATCGACCGCATCCGACGGCCGCAAGCGGTGCACACCACCGACCAGATCGTGGGTCAAGCCGCACGAAACGGGTGGACCGTGGGCATCACCGCCGACGACCTGGTGGGCGATCAATGCCGTACCGTGGTCGGTCTGCATCCTCGCGATGACGAGTGGCTGTCCGGCGAGCGCATGACCGGCGTGTGGTACGCCACTGCCGACGATGCTGCTGCCCATCAAGCCGCCATGGACGTGGTGCCGTTCGGCACGTACTCCGCCCTTGCCGTGTCGCCGCTGACCAGCGGTCGGCTCGACCCACCTGACATCTGTCTGATCTATGCGACCCCAGCACAGATGATCCTGTTCATCAACGGCTTGCAATGGTCCGGCTACAAAAAACTGGAATGGGGATGTGTGGGTGAGTCGTCGTGCGCCGATTCGTGGGGACGCGCCCTGGCCACCGGTGAACCAAGCCTGTCAATTCCCTGTTTCGCGGAACGCCGATACGGGGGCGTGATGGAGGACGAATTGTTGATGGCCATTCCCCCGCGATTCCTGCCCGGGGTGATCGCCGGACTTGATGCGCTCGCGGCCAATGGCCTGCGATACCCCATCGCGCCCTATGGCGTGGGTCAGGACGCGCGAGCAGGAATGGGCGTGTCGTACGGCTGAGCCGACGGTGCATCACGGGCCTCGCATGGGCGGCACGCCGTACGAATACGACGCCGGGCACCGCAC
>Ga0208547_1000355_pt1 | contig 26312 bp, 27 predicted proteins | sample DEB08_DNA_5_FD_185501 | JGI IMG/M metagenome (GOLD analysis project Ga0208547, IMG submission 185501) | Aqueous microbial communities from the Delaware River and Bay under freshwater to marine salinity gradient to study organic matter... | ecosystem: Environmental > Aquatic > Marine > Coastal ...
TAATATTTCTCGCCCGAGACTACTTTCTAAGAGCGCCTGGGTTGGGTGGATTGGATTGGCGTATAAGATTTCTGCCACTTCATAAGAAACAGGTTGTTTCTTATGTCTGTGTTCCGGAAGTGTGGTGGCAAGGCCGCTAAACCAGTGTGAGTAGTAATACCCATCAAGTGCAAAAAGGATGAGCCATACGAGAAGCGATAATGCCAATACCGGAAGCATGATGTTTTGATACGCAGCAAGCTCGGAAAGGATAACCGCTATTTCGTTGGGGGCTTGTGCTGGCAGTGTAATGCTGGTGATGAACATTCCAGCACCGGTGATCCAAAATATAAAACTACTGAGCATCCGAAGAAGCTTGCGTTTACTGTGCGCAAAGTGTTGTTCAAGTAAGATAACAGGCCAGTACGTCTTTGCATTATGGATAAGGGTTTGGTATCTCATAGGCGAATAATTCCAAATCCAACCAATAATAATCCCAGTAAGACTACGGGCAAGAAGGTCCACAGTGTATAGAATGCAATTCCCCCGAGAAATACAACCAAGACAACGGACAACCCAATGGCAAGCAGCACCGTGCGGAGAATGATTCCCACTAGGCGCATCATCAGATTGATGGCCAACGTTTCAGCGAGAGCTTGTAAATCAAAGGCCTTTTTATTCTGCTCTTTAATTCTCTTAAAAGGACTAAAAAATGTTTTAAGGAGGAGCGCAATCGAGAAGAAATGCGCCATGAACCATAGATAGTTCAACCACACACGTGTGATGTCTTGATATGCAGTCGTGTAGTGCCATTTGAGATAGTGAACCGGTAGATGCATGAATCTATTATAGCCTAGATACCACCTCACCGTCCTTAAGATAGATTGTTCGCTCTGCATAGCGAGCATATTCTCGCTCGTGAGTCACCATGACAATCGTAAGGCCTTCTTTGTGAAGTTTCGTAAACACATCCAAGACTTTTTTACTCGAAACACTATCTAAGTTAGCCGTTGGCTCATCTGCAAAAAGCACCTTAGGGTTGTGGGCAATTGCCCGAGCGATACTCACACGCTGTTGTTCCCCACCAGATAACTGGCTCGGCTTGTTATCTGTCCGTTCACCCAAGCCAACTGCTTCAAGTGCTGCAACAGATTTCTCGTACGCGGTGTCGTGATTATATCCTTGCATGAGGAGTGGAAGTGATACATTTTCATGAGCACGCAATTCTGGCAGTAGTGCATAGTCTTGAAAGACATAGCCAAGACACTGAAGACGAAATTCAGTACGTTCACGTGAAGAAAGCTCCTCCAGGTTCCTGCCGTCAACAACAATGGTTCCAGAGGTTGGATGGTCCAACGCGCTTAACTGATACATTAAGGTACTTTTTCCGGCACCAGATTTTCCCATGATGGCAACGAATTCTCCTTGCTTAATAGATACTTCAACACCGCGGAGTACGGGGGTTTCAATCTTCCCAGAGAGATAGGTTTTTATCAGATCTTGGCAAGAGATAATTTCAGTTGTTGTCTTCTTTCTTCTTGGCATACTTATCTTCCTAGGATTGAGTCTAGGGTGTTTTTCTTAATAATGATGCGAGCCGGAACAAAACCAGCAATTACCGTAAAGAGTAGTAGGATGCTAAGTCTGATCAGTGTGGATTCAATCGGTGCCACTAAGATTCCGTCACTGAATGGAAAATCAATTGGGTTTTCTTGAAAATATGGAACGAGTACAAGGTACGTTAATCCGAGGCCTAAGATGGAACCAGCAAGTGCGTAGAAGAGTGACTGAATGATGTATGCAATTGCAATTGCTCTTCCCTGAATACCAATACCTTTTAAGATTCCAATAAATTTTCGCCGACTAATGGCGTTAATGAAAATGATGATGAAGATTGTGATTGATGCGACCACGAGGGCGATACTTCCAATTACAGTTCCCAGGATGGAGAAGGTTCCCTTGATGTCTTCAATAAACTTACCCTGCGCTTCTTCCCAGGTTTCAATCACGGCATACTCAGGATCAATATTGCTGGCTAGAATTTGTTGCTTCAGCGTATCTACGTCATTGCCTCGTACAAAAATTGAAATCTCATTAGCGTTTCTGGTGTTGCGGTTTGTGATCTCTATGAAATCTCGCTCGGTTACATAGGCACGCAGGGCGATATCACCTGCCTTATCATCAACAAAGCCTTTCACAATAAATTCACGGCTTGTGTTGTTGATAGAGATCAGCACCTTGTCGCCAATGTGCACATCAGCGAGACCCTGAAAATCAGTATTTCCAAAGTTGGCTAGATACTGTTCTAGTAAGTTAACCCCAAGAAGTACGTAACCAGTTTGATTACTGCGAAGATACTCCCCCTCTACTACGCTGTCGCCGAGCCCAATGAAGCGCTGTTCATTTTCGGGTGAGATACCTGTCAGGGTGGTGCCTACGGTGTCTGCCAGCTCGTCAACTGAGCGTTGACTCCGATAGTTGGCCTCAATAGTTGCGCCATTCAGATACCGTACAACGTACCCTTCAATACGTGGGAATGTATCGAGCGCTTTGGTGATGTCATGAGTGAAGGCGAGATCATTTCTGCCGTCTGGTGTAGTGATGGAGATGTCGCCCGTTGCTTTCGCGCGGTTTGCCTGCACTGCTCCTTCGATAAGCCCAACAAGAATTCCGCTGACAACCACCAGATTGAGGAATGTTAGCGTCATGATGAAAACCACCAGGGCTGTTGTCCAGCGGCTGGTGTTTTGTATCTGACGCCGAGCCAGTAGCCAGGCAACGCGGAGTGAGGCAATCATAGATTATCGAAGTAGAATAGTGCTTCCTGGAGTAATACCGTCTGTTATTACGACATGCCCTCCGTCAACATTAGCTCCCAAGGTGACAGCTTGTTCAATAGTTTCTTCACCAGTTCTTAAGAATACGTATGGGCTACCTGTGTCTGCATCATATTGCACAAATCGATTCGGAATTGTGATAACTCCACTGTATGCATCAGTGATGGCGGTGACGTCAGCAATGAGGCCAGATTTAAGGAGTCCTGTGTCTTCGTTTAGGGTGACGCGTACGTCATAGAATGGAACAAGGTTTGTGTCAGTGGTGGCGATTTCTTTAATAGAAGTAATGGTTCCGGTAAAGCTGGTGTCACGAAGTGCGGCAAAATTAATCTGTACTGGATCATCAAGAGATAGCGAGGTGATATTGAGCTCGGGCACTTCAAGTTCAACTTCAAATTGATTTGGTGAAATGAGAATTACCACTGCGTCTTGAGCCGTTACGGTTTCGCCGACTTCATGGGTAATGTCTGCCACGAGTCCATTAACTGGGGCTTCGATAGTTCGGTTTTTGATGCGAGCACGAATTGTTTGAAGTCTTGCTTCTGCTTGTCTAATTTGAGCACGCTGAGTTGTGATGCTCTCGGGAGTGCTTCCGTTTTGTAGACGCTCAAGAGCGGCGTTGATTCGAGTGAGCGCTACATCCTTCTCTTTAATGGTCTGCTCATCGTTTTGAATTGATTGAATTGAGCTGTTGATGGTATTTCGTTCCCCAGCTAAATTGGTCTTCCAGGTTCTAATGGTGGCATCGGTAACATCACTACTGCTTTCTGCACTGTTCACCGCAAGAGCTGCTAGGCTAAGAAAATCCCGAATTTCCTCCAAGAGTGTTAGCACGTCTTCGGCAATTGTTTCGTACGTTGCTAGGGTTACGGTGCCACTTGTGAGTCTGGTGTCTCCAAGTGTGTTTAAAGTATTTTCAATTTGTTTGCGCTCAAATTCCACTTCAAGCTCCAAGCTTTGGTTGTTAGAGATGGTGAATGCGAGGTCAGGATTTACTGAGCGCGGGTTGTTGATGAAGTCATCAACTGTGTTACGTACTGCATTGTCAGCATCGTTTTGAGCGTCCTGCAGAGTGGTGATAAGATCAGCAATGGCATGATCACGCTCAAGAAGTGCCAAATCATACACTGCTTCCTGCTCTTCAATATCTTCCGGTCGTGATCCTGCCAAAAGCTCATTAAGGCTTGCATTTTGAATTGCAATATCAGCCCTGATCTCATTTTCTTCTGCAGCTAGAATAGCTTGTGACAAGATTGCGAGCGTGTCGCCTTCTGTTACCGTTTCTCCTTCCTCCGTATAAATTTGTTGAATGGTGCCACTGTCATTGAAGCGGAGTTCAAGTGAGGTTTTTGGAACAAGACGACCACTGAGGATTGTGCTCACCACAGCATCTTCTTGCTGGGCAACATATGATTCAGTAAAACCATTTTGCTGATGATGGGTAATTTGCCAAATTACCACAGCGATAATTCCTATGACGGCAACAGCGATAAACCAACCTAGATGTTTTTTTGAGTAATTCATGCTTGTACAATGTTTTTAGGTTGCTTTGATAAAAATGATGCAATGTTTTCGGTGGTAGTTTGAAAAATTCGATCTCCTGCTTCCTCAGTCTGGGCCCCCAGGTGTAGCGTGTGCAGTATTTTGGGATGATGCATGAGTTTACGGTTAGCTCGGAGTATGGAACGATGCTCCGCATGTTTGGCACCGCTATTGCTGTATAGATATTGTTCAAGCTCTAAGACATCAAGACCAGCACCATACAGATGGTCATTTTGTAGGGCTTCTAAAAGTGCTGGCGCATACACGATGCCACCGCGAGCGGTATTAATAAGAACAGCACCTCGTTTCATTTGTGCCAGTTCTTCATACGACAAAAGGTGTCTGGTCGCTGGAAGTAGTGGTAGATGCACAGAAACCACATCAGAAGAAGATAGTAGGTGTTCGAGCGTGTCGCTGTAGGTTGCCCCAAGTTCTTCAGCCAATTTCTTATTTGGAGAAATATCATATAGGTTGATATTCATACCAAACCCTTTTCCAAGTTTTGCCACGTATGCCCCAATGGCACCGGTCCCAATAACTCCTAGTGTTTTTCCTTGGAGTTCGAAGCCTCGATCTTCTGATCGTTCAAAGTTCCCCTTCGCGGTGCGGTGTAAGGATGCTTTAAGATTACGAGCAATTCCCAGAAGAAGAAGCATCGCTAGTTCACCAACGCTACTGCTCCCATATCCGGGAACGTTCATCACTGTGATGTTACGTTCTTTGCATACAGTTAGATCAATATGGTCGGTGCCTGTTGACCGTGATGCAATACACTTTAGTTTTGGAAAGTGGCTTAAGGTTTGCTCATCAAGGAGTGAATCAACAAACGTTGTGAGAATCTTTACGTCATCAGTGCGAATCGTGTCAATTTTTTTATGCAGTGGCCCAAGTAGGGTTCGGATACGGTGTTTACTTCCCAGGATGTGTTGCAATTCCGAGGAACGATCTTTGCCGCGGTAGACGTAGAGGACTTCCATACTAGTAATGTTAGCACGCAGTGGCTAGCCATTTTTTTACCCTGTGTATGGTGTACAATAGCCTGCATATGGAAAGTTTTTCGGAAATTATGGCAATCGGCTCCTTGGTATTAGGGGCTCTAGGATTGATTATTTTTTTTATACCTAAGACTATTGAAAATTCATTAGTAGCCTTTCTTCGAAAAGATGGAACCACAGTATTGTTTATGGTTTCTTTTTTGGCGGTAGTGGCGTCACTGTTTTATTCTGATGTTCTTAAATTGGAGCCATGTAAGCTGTGTTGGTATCAGCGTATTGTGATGTACTCCACCCCGCTACTTCTTGGGGTAGCCATGATCAGAAAGGAGGCAAAACAAATGCTTCCGTATGTAAAAGTCTTGAGTGGTGTTGGTCTTGCTATTGCACTGTTCCACTATGCATCACAAAAAATTCCTAGCTTGTCACATTCGAGCGCGATTCCACTGAACTGTGGTGTTTCTGGTCCATCTTGCACTGAAGCATATATTGAAGTATTTGGTTTTGTCACTATCCCGCTGATGGCAGTATTCAGCTTCTTCTTCGTGTTTGCCTTGGCACGCTTTCTGGCTCGGCGGCAGTAATACCTACTCAGCCTTCACATCAATCACATCTTCTTTCATCTGACTCACTCCTTTTTTAATTCCCTTTCGCATAAAGCGAATGATGGTAATCATCATGCTTCCGCTGATGATAGTGATAATAAGAAGGATCCAAAAAATAACACGTGCAAATCCATAAGGACCACCAAGGACGGAGGCGTAGCCGAGTACTCCCAGACTGCCCAAGATTAAGAGGGTTCCAATAATGAAAGAGGTGATGTATCCCATTACTACACCAGTTGCTGTGTCTGCGGCAAAACTGCTCGGATCGTTCACAGCGTCTTTCGTATCTTTATACTGTTGTCGTATTCGAAGAAAAGTAAAAAGCATAGACTAGAGTTTTTCTTGGATGGTGGTCAGGATGTGTTCTAAGGTAAGATATGTTTTTTTCAGTACCATATCTCGAGGTTCTTGAATCACCCTCTCAATACCGTCAACGGTTTCAAGGTTGGTGAGGATGATGATGGGAGTCTCTTTAAGAGCTTCTTTTTCACGCATTTGTTTGATCATGGCCACGCCATCAAGTACCGGCAGGAGGATATCGGTAACAACTAACTGAGGCTCTTGCTCTTCAACTTGTCGAAGACCTTCCTCGCCGTCAACGGCGCGAATTACCGTGTATCCAGCTTGAGAAAGTCGCTCCTCAAGGATGCCGGCTAATAGGGCTTCATCTTCTACTAAAAGGATTTTCTTTGCTGTGGTCATGGTAAGTTTGGTTCTTGTTTACGATCATTTCTTCCTTGCGTAAATAAAGAGGATGCCCATTGTACTGCTTTTTTAGGGTGATCGCCAATTGCTGTCTCAGCTGAGAGTAGTATACCAGTTGCACCAATGTATCCGTGCATCCAGGCATCATTTGCTTCTGCCCTGGTTGGTGTTTCTTGAATACGCATTGATTCAAGTATTTCGGTGCCAATAATTACTGGGGTTTGATGTTTACGGCAAGCAGTCACGATGTGTAGTGTTGCCTTGGGTAACTCTGCCAATCCGAGCGCATTTCCAAGATCACCACGACCAATCAGGATGGCATCGCTTGCATCAATGATATCCTCCAGATTCTGTAGGGCTTCTTTTCTTTCAATTTTCGCCATGACCTTTTGGTCCCCTCCAGTCTGGCGGATTTCCCTGCGAAGGCGGAGTATGTGTTCTGGGTGACTCACATATGAAAGTGCGAACCAGCTTGCGTTCAAGCTAACGCCAAACGTGATGTCGTGGAGGTCTTTGCTCGTAATAGCTTCTTGGTTTTGGTCAAAAGCGTGGCTTCCCTGACTGGTGGTATTTCGAGGTCCGGCCAGATCAACAATGATGGGTGTATGAGTGGCTTGAATCATTTCGGCGTATCCTCGGTGTGCACTTTGGGTTCCATGAGACATATTGAGTCGCGCCATGGTCATGCCAGCTTCTTTGAGTGATTGAATATCGCCACTTTCAGGCCCAATGGTGGCAATGACATGCTGTTCGTTATATTTCATGACTGCTGCTCACTAATAGCTCGTAATCTATTGTATTTTGCCACTCGCTCGCCGCGCTGTAGTGCGCCAAGTTTCATTCCAAAACATTGTGCGCCCCAAGCTAGATCAACGATGAAGGTGTCATTTGTTTCGCCACTTCGGTGGCTCGCAATACACTTGATATTGTTTTGCTTGGCAATGCGAATCACGGTCAGAGTTTCAGACAGGGTTCCAATTTGATTGGGTTTAATAATCACTCCTCCAACACTTTTACTCTCAATAGCTTTTTGTAGGCGGTTGGCGTTGGTGGCGACCAAGTCGTCCCCTACTACGATCGTATCTCGGTCTTTGGCTTGGAGTCGTGCAAAGGCGGCAAATTCATGTTCTGCGAATGGATCTTCAACAGCAAAGATGTGATAGCTTTTAATCATGTCTTGAATCATGTCTTCATAGAGTGAAGGCTTAAGGTGTTGTCCATCAATGTGGTAATAGGAGTCATGTAAAAACTCATTGGCGGCAATATCTAAAGCAAAAGCAATTTGCCCACCAATACGCATGCCGGCTTTAATGTTGTGCAGCATGTCGAGCACCTCAGTACTGCTCTTGTTGCTGATTACATAGCCACCTTCGTCTCCAATACCAAGTGCACAGCTACCGTGTTCAATCAGGTGATCCTTCAGATGATTCTGAAACATGTGAATGGCTGATAATTTTTCACTAATGGTTTCATGCATTGGGACAATATGAAATTCTTGAATGGTTGTACTGTGTGGTGCATGGGCTCCGCCATTAATAATATTTGCAAAAATATGAGGCGTGTATGTTGTGGATCGTTCAAGATCAAGGAGTTGTCTGATGTATTCATGGAGTTCAATCTCCATGCTGGCGGCACTTAATTTTGCATACACCATACTCACTGCCAAGAGCGCATTTGCACCGAGGTGAGACTTGTTCTGGGTACTGTCTAGTTCTTGTAGTACTTGGTCAATTTGACTTTGATTTCCAAGCTTTGCGCCGCGAAGGGCTGGGCTAATGATGGTGTCTATGTGGTGAATTGCTTGGAGTACTCCCTTTCCCGAATAGTACCCAGCGTTACCGTCTCGGAGTTCTAACGCTTCGTATGAGCCAGTGCTTGCGCCGGATGGAACTGCACAGGATGCCGTATATGGATCACTGGTCATCGTGATCTCAATGGTTGGATTACCTCGAGAATCAAATATTTCTCGAGCCTTGATGTCAGTAATCGTTTTGTCCATATAGTGTGATTGTACCAACTTCTTTCTTATTTCTCGTGAAGGAGAATGTATAAGTCAGAAACATTTGTTTCTGTTGGTCCAGTAATGATTGTGTCGCCAATGCCGTGAAGTGCGGTGTAGCTGTCGAATGTTTCTAGTGCGGTTTTTAAGTTTTCTCTTGAGATCCTATCCACGCTCGAGTGATCAACGATCGCTCCAGCTGCTCGGCAGTTGTCGATTCCGTCTGATGAAAATGAACAGAATACTTGCTGGCTGTTGAGTTTGGTTGAGGTGTGTAGGGTCATGTGGGTATTCCTTCCCCCAGCTCCTGGGGTAATATCTGCTGGAATCATTAAACGCCCTTCACCTCCTCCTAGCACCACTGTTCCTTCGGTGCTGTGGTCGAGTAAGCTGTTGGCTATGTCTCCCAAGTCGTCATAAAAATCGTGTCCAGCAATGATGGCGTTGTACCCCATAGTTTCTGCTTTGGTTTTCATGGCAGTGAGTGCGTGCTGGTTTGATACTAGTGGAATATTAGTTACCCGCTTAAACCATTTGTGATCTTTCGGGGTTTCGTGAAGATCGTAATCTCCCAGATTGTAGGTTTGAATAATCTTTTGTGCGTCTGCTACGGTTGAGTGGTCGTAATAAGTAGGGCCAGATGCAATGAGTTCATAGTTACCACCTGGGACATCAGAAAAGACCAAGCCAACTACTTCTGCAGGGTGTAGCAGCTTTGCCAGCCCTCCACCTTTGAGTTTTGAGATGTGTTTGCGGACCGTATTGAGTTCGTGAATTGTTGCCCCGCTAGTTAAGAACTGATCATAGAGTTGTTGCCCTTGTGTGCATTCAGAGGCGGGCCAGCACAACAACGCTGAGCCACCTCCAGACACAATGACGATGACGAGATCTCGTTCACTGAGGTTTTCAGAAAGGTGTACGAGTTTTTCGGTGGCGGATACATTTGTGGTGCTGGGCCTGGGGTGTGACCCATGGTACGTATCAATGATTTCACACGTGCTCTCGACATTGCTAATAACAACACCACCATCAATGTTGTTGGTTAGTACCTGTTCTAGAGTTGCGGCGGCACGACACGATGCCTTACCAAAACCAACAATATAGAGATTATCTATTTCAGAGAGATCGTACGTGTGACCACTAATTAGGAGTTCACTGTCCTGAATGCGTACATGTTGTGTGATCACAAGCTCAGTATCGATGGCAGATAAACCAGCTTTCATGATCTCAAGCACAGCTTCTCTTTCTGGTGATCGTGCTAGATCTTTTTCATTTAAGATCTGAGATGCTTGGTGCATACCTACTCTTCTATTGGTGTTTCTTCAGACTCTTCAGGAGTCAGACTTTTTAGCTGCACGGTGCTTTGTCCCTGTGTTTTTGTGCTGAGTTCTGTAGGAGTTTCTATAAAGGTAATCTTGTTAACACCGTTCAGTTCGGTTTGGAGCGCTTCTGGCGATCCTAGTGCAATTGTGTGTGAGCCATTCGCTTTTATGGTGACAAGATCAGTGTTGAGGTCTTCCACCATAAAGGTGCCGTTACCGCTTGCGCTGAGGGCAGTTTCTTCGAGTACTGTTCCGCCAATGGTTAGCGTACCTTGTCCACCAAAGCTCATACCTAAATTATTGGTATAGATTGTGAGGTCGCCATCAAGCCGGCCGGTACTGGAGAGAATAATTTCGTCACTTGTCACTTCACCGTCTGTTTCCAGCGCAAAGGTTCCTGAAAGCGTTAGGGATTCAATATTAGGTGTGGTTAGTTCAAAAGCAATGTCTTCACGTTCTAATTTGAGAGAGCGCACGAAGTCGATTCGCTCAAAGGCAACCGTAACATCTTCCCCTTCCTGGTCTACGTTAATTTTCTCTAATAAATTTTTGTCGGTAGTAATCCGCAATGAACGCTCATTTCCTGTTTTTAGTGTTAGTGTCCCTGCACCTGAAAATGAAATGGACTCATATTGTTCAAGTTCAAAAACTTTACTGGTTTCTTCGCCAGTAAGTTGGAAGGTTCCAATATCAGTTAGAAAAAAGACTGCAATAACTCCACCCACCGCTAATACAATGAGCAAGAGTAAGCGCATGAAGCCAGAGTTTCTCATACTTGTATCGTATCACGAAAAAACCCGCCGGTTGGGCGGGTTTCTGCGTTAGCGGCTGATTACTTTCGTATAGCGCGCGTCTAGACTGCGGTCATCAGAAGCATTATCTCGAAAGATGGTGATAGCGAGTTCGCCCTCTAGGTCTTCCGGTAATTCTTCTGGTTCAAGGGTTCCGGTGAAGGTTTCTTCTTCAAAACCTTGGGTTGCGTAGTGGAGAAGCACTTCTTCTCCAGCCAGCATGACCTGTGCTGGAAAATCTCCTTCAAATACCCAGCCGGCTGGTACGGTTCCCGTAATAGTGATTGGAAATACTGTTTCAGCGGTAAGTGATGCTGACATTTCAATGTCATCAGGGTCTACGTTTACAAATGTTTCCGTGTGCTGGAGTCCGGTTGATTGGAATAGGAAGCGGTTAATCACAGGCGTGGTTGGATCTTCAGCCATTGCTTGTCCTTCGTATCGATCAAGTGTTTCTACAGTTACGATGTTCTTTTCAACCAAAAGGGTTTCAAAGCCAACACGATCACCAAGGAATTGTGAATCAACGTGTGCTGTTGATTCGTCAGTGGTGTTTAGAAGAGCCAGGTACATAAATGTTCCTGTTCCTCCATTATTAACCACAAACGGTACGACAAAGTTAGTTTCATTTACCGCTGTGAGCTGATTATCAACCACTGTCACAGTTCCTTCAGACTCTTCATCGATGGTGAAGTTACCGGTGAATATTTCTCCATCAAGCATGATGGTGGTGGTCACACCTTCTTGTTCTGGAACTTGAAAAATAACGTTTTCAAGTGTTGGTAAAACAGGCTCTTCCTTTTCAGGAATTTCTACCACTACAGAAGTTTCTTCTTCAACAGCTACTTCTTCTTCATTTTCTAGGGTTACAAGGTCTTGCTGTCCCACATACCATCCAGCGGCGAGTGCAATCAAGGCAACCAATACAATCGTGATTAAACTATTACTTTTTCCCATAACATGACGTAATTACTCAGTAAGTGTCCATACTATACCGAGGAATAAGACTTGCTTCAAACGATTATGTATTGCCGAGTGGTTGCTGGAAGACTGCATAGTGTTCCTGTGTTTGTGTGCGAAGCACCTCTTTGAGTGTTCCAGGTTCTTGGCTCGCATGCGTCATGATTGCTTGCGTCTTCCGATCGATTTCTTGCTGTGTCAGGGTGATGCTGGTATTACCTGTTTGATAGCTTGTGAGGGGATGATGATGGTTGCGGTGGTTTTTTGTAATGTTTCGCTGACCCAATCGAAGTGTTTGTAAGTCTTTAAGATCATCATGGTGATACGCTCGCTTTATTAAAAGCGGTACGCGACTCAGTTTCCAGACGTGCTCCACTATCGCTTCGGTGGTTAGGTGGTCCAGATGATTATAAAAAGGCTCATCGCCAAAGGTTACCAAAGCAGTTGGCTTTAGGTATCGAATGGTTGAAAGTAGTTTATTTACAAGATCTTCTTTTGGAATGGTGTGTAGCGCTCCGTCTGGGTAACCATATATAGATGCACTATCGGCGCCAAGTATCGTGGTGGCTTGCTGGAATTCCCGTTCTCTTGTGTTGCCAATGGTGATCGGAGAATCAGTTGAGCGTTTTATACCCTTTTCTCCTTTGGTTACGCTAATGACGTGCGCCGTCGCTACACGTTGAATGAGTCCTCCGGCATAGAAGGACTCGTCATCGGGGTGGGCAAAAATAAACAGATAGATTGGTTGAGACATAAAAATAACCCCGTCCGGGGTAAGTTACGATGGATTAATACAATAACTAAAAGCCCAGACAACAGGGGTGTATTGCTCCACAGCACGTAGTGTTATGACTCATTGTCTTCATTCTGCGCAAATTCAACAATAATTTCAAGCGCTCGGTCGTTTTCAGGAAGTCCTGATGGATTAGCTGCCTGGATGATAAAGTGACCAGTTTGGCCGTATTGCGGCGTGGTGAAGGTAAGCTCTCCAGAAAACGAAACAAATTCTTCTGTCATCCAATCATCTTCTGCCTCGAGCACCGTTTCTCCAATAATCTCTCCGTTCCAATTGGTGAGCACGGCATCCATTTTGCCTTCAAAGAACCAGGAGCCACGAGCAGATCCTGTAATAGCTAGCGGTGAAGATACGGGTCCGCCGGTCTTAGGGTACTCTAGCTTAATTTCCTCATCGAGGCACGTGCTATCTGTTTCTAGATATATCAGTTCGTGAACAATTACAGCGCTGCTGTACTCTGCACCAAATCCTTCCGTGGGTGGATTAATTGCCTCTACGCTAAGTTTCGCAAAGACGGGGGTGTATGGAATGCGATCGTCAGTAATCAGCTCATATTTTTCACGGACAATTGCTCCTGTACTTGGATTGGCAAATACCATCCAGGCTGCGTCTTGTTCTGCTTTGCCGCATGGAAGAAAAGATCGGACCTCATTTCCATAGGTCAACATTCCAGAAACTTCTTCAAACACCTGTTCAGGTGTCTGTGTCTGAAGCTCCTTTTCGGCCAAGGGTGCTCGGGTTGCTCGGTATACCATGCCGGTTACCGCAAGAATAATAAGTGTTGGGACAATGAGTTTTTCCAGATTCATGTCATAAGCGTACCATAGGTGGTTTTGAATAATTTCTTTGACAATATTGTTTTTGAGTGGTATTACAACAAAAAAAGAACAAGCCAATGAAATACTTAATTTTACTAGTTTCGCTCGGGTTAGCCGCTTTTTTTGCTGCAACCCCGACTGAGCACAAACCCACCCCTCAAAAGGTGGCAACGTCTTGTGCTCCATTGGGGTACGAGATTGAGTATCTTCCTGTGTCTGAGCACATGTCTGTCAAGAGACAGTATTGTTTGAATGGAGAAAGCATTAATGCCTACCAATACGAAATGGGCGTGGTTGGGGTTGAGACACCGATTATCGACTTCTTTCGTTTAACAGACTATAAGGCAGAAATGCTTGATGCTGTTGGTGAGTGGGCGATCTTTGCAAGGTCATATGCTTATAACTACCAGAACAGAAACGGATGCTTGAAGGTGTCTGCTCGTTCTTGTCAGGCGTACAAGGCAAATTGGCAGAAAGATTTATCTGACTATCAATTAAGGCAGCTACGTCAGGCCTATGACGAGACTAAAAATTGGATTCTATGGGATCCACTACTGAACGGTCCAGCTCAGGCGTCTTATGCCGATGAGACATGCGACGAAGATGGTCGTCGGATTCTTTCTCCAATGGGAAGAGATGGCGGATTTCGGTCAGCCTCGATGCCGTTTGGGGCCCTTGAAAAAGATCCGATGTATGTCAATAATCCCGCTGGTTCGTATCGCAGAGCCAAAACAGGCGCATCGCAGGTTGGATACTTGCAAGCTATTACTCGAAAAGAGGTCGACTACCGTTCTGGTGGTGGATATCGAATTTCAGAGAAGTCACTTGATAAGAGTGATAGCTGGGAAGGCTGGAGTCGCATTGAGCGTATCGCTTGGTATTATCCGCATTTTTATCTGGTGACAGATGAAGGTGTGATAGATTTAGCGCCGATCGCTCAATATCTAGCACAATCTTGTGTATCTGATGTCCCACTTCTAGACACAGCAACTCTGGTAGTTGGATCTCAGCTTGCGGGGGTGTCGGTTAATAATGGGTTTCACCCAGAGTATTCTTCTTATGACCAGGTCGTGGGTAAGCCGATAAAGATTGATCATGGCATATCCGTGAAGCCTCGATACCGAGGTGTTGGCGCAGAAGTCGCACTCCGTTTTCAAATTGTAGAGCCTGGAACATATCAGGTTTCGCTTAATTCAATTCGGAGGCAACGGCAGAAAGGTTCGTATAATCTTGCCGCATACGTGTATGGAGCAGATGGTTCAGGTTTTAGTCAGGATGCACAGGCTGTGGTCTGTGATGGTGGTTTTCAGAAAGAAAATCGCCCCACTGCAAAGGAGTTTCACTTCCCTGTCGGAGAGTATCTCCTGGTTGTGGATGTTGGCCCTACCGATGCGACACCTGGTATCATTCCGCCATTTCGGTGGAGTATTCAGAAAAAATAGTCTAAGCCTCCTTCGGGAGGCTTTTTTAATGAATTGGTATGTGCATTGCTCGCAGTTCTTTCACATGATCTCTGTAGTCTGGAATTTGTTGTTCAACTAGTTTCCAAAAAGCAGCAGAGTGATTGAGCTCTTCAAGGTGGCAGAGTTCATGCACGACAATATAGTCTTGTAAGTGTTCTGGGAGGAATAAGATTTTGTAGTTAAAGTTCAAGTTCTTTTTTGAAGAACAACTTCCCCATCTGGTTTTCACATTTTTAATCCGTACTTGCCCAACAGGAAAATTATAAAAACCATTCCAATGGTTAATTTTATTTTGGATTAATATCCGTGCCTGTTCTTTGTGTTCTAGGTAGTGACGACGCTGCTTTGTCATGCGGGGAGGTTTCCGCTTCGGTTTCTTTTTCCAAAACATGTTTTGTATTGTAAACCAAAGAAAAAAGCCGCCACGATCTGGGTCGAATTGGCGACCTTTGTGCTTGATATCAAAAACTCTTTTCCTCCTATGAACACGATTTCGCATGTTCACGTTTCTTTGGTCTGCAGGAATCCTGGGGACCACTTGTGTTGTAGAGGTTTTACGCTTCTTGCGCTTGCCTCCTTTTTTAGGTTTTGCCATCGTGATTTGTTTTTTGAATAGTGCAATATTTATACTTTTTAGTCAAATAAAAAGCCACCATGCTGGTGGCTGTGGCTTAGACTATTCCGTTTCCTCCGCTTCCTGTGAAGCCGGAACGTATTCGTTGTCTGTTCAGGTTCTTCACATCTTCAGCTGTGAAGCTGATTTTTCTGGGTCTCTGATATTTCACAACTGCAGCACCAGACATCACTGCTGTTATGGTGCTGGAGAGCCAGAATAGAACGATTAACACCTGGTTTTCGGCCAGGTAGCTATTAATGGTCGCAATCATAAGCGCGACCGTGATGGAAAGGAAAATGATTATTTTTCTCATAGATAAGTAATTTATTTAGAAACTACCTACTCTATTTTGGAAAGTCAATAATTATTCTAAATCAATCAAATCAAGAGATCGAATGAGGAGTTTGTGTTCAGTTGGAATAATCCAGTACGTAGTGAGTTCATCACGAGTGATAGCGAGATCAGAAACACTGTGGTTTACGCTATATAGTACGTGTTCCTTTTTAGTATTCAGATTAGCCAGAATTACTTCAGTTTCTGTCTGGCTACTGAGCATGTCTTGTCTTAGGTAGACAGCATAATCCATATCAACAAGGTGTACGGCGTACCGGCGATATCGATCATCAAAAATGAGTCGCTTGGATACGTCACCAAAGTATGAAGTGTTTTCAATCACTCTTCTAAATCGATTGTTACTGCTCCTTAAATGGTGTGTTCCCAGTCTCCGTAGGGCTGACTGGTGATGAATTGATCCTTCGCCAGAAGTTTCTCCTAAATAGTGAACACCACCGGTGGTAACGTTAACGACGTAGTCAAAAGAACCATCGTCCCAGCCTGTATTTACCTGGGCAATGGTGTCTGGAACCAGCCAAGAGACGTAATTGATGGTGCTAGTTGGGAATACGAGATCAGGAATAAAGTTATATTCACCGTTTTGTGTATTCCAGTATACGAGCTCGTGCTGGGTTTCGTTGATTGGTCTAAAACCAAGCATGGTATTACCGTCATTAAACCAAGTATAGGCACCATTTTGTCCCCCGTCGATAATCTTTCTTTTGGTTCCACTGGCGCGATCAGCTAGATACACGCCATCGCTTGTATTGATAGCCAAGGTGGTTCGGTCTGGTGAAGGGATAGCGTCAAAAATAATCTCTCCCATTTCGTAGCTTTCAAGAGGGCTATCTGGACTTACGGTATCAAACAGGTGGAGAGTCGTTCCGTCTACCGTCAAGAGAACGTCATCATCAAGCCAAGTCTTGGTGGGTTCACCAATAATCTCTTTCCTGGCTCCTGTTACGAGGTCTCCAAGATACAGACGTCTAAAAAATCCTTCCCCATTGTCATTTGGTGGGTTAATGGCATCAAATAATACGTAGCGTCCACTTGGTGAGGTGCGGATAAGTCCTCCGGTGTCTGGGGTCTCATCGTAGGTCATTTCTGAAAGGGTTTGCACGAACAGGCCAGAATTTTCGTTAATAACAAAGGTGTTAGGATTTTGGTCGGTGTGCACTTCAGAGCTAATGGCATGACGGCGCTGCATCTGAATTACCGCCAAGAGTGACCAAAGAATAATCATTCCTCCCAGAAAGCCGGCGAGGAAAAAGATAAAAGCGCGATGTAATCTCATGTGATTATGATCGCATATTTAATCTTATTGGTTTGAGGCGGCTGGGGATGAAAAGTCTATTGAGTAAGAGGAATTCTTAGCTCGTCCATGCCTTGTTTTGTCGTGACGGTAAAAATAAACAAGTAATCTTCTGGTGCGATAGCTCTGTTGGAGTATCGATTTGGTTCGGCGTACTTCAGTCGAACTTCTTTATTTTTGATCACAAGTTCCTTGTTCCAAGATATCTCAACATCTTTTTTCCCAAATATATCTGCTCGCACTTTAAGTTCTCCTTGCCAAAAACAAGCAATACCTTCATCTGCTGGGCAACGACTGTCCTCTAAGACCTCACGTACAACAATATTCTGAGTCTCAAGAGTGTTTTTGGTCAAGGTTGTGAGCGTGAGCATGACAACACTAAAAATACCTAAAGCTATAATGAGTTTCTTTTTCATATACGTAAGCATAACACTGTGTCTACACCATCGGTATACATTGACATATTGCAATAATGTAGTATTATAGCGCTAGCTTTTGATACTTGTGTGGGGCTCTTGAGCTGACATAATCAAATCTCTATTTGATTCCTTTATTACCTGCACGCCCCCGAAAGACAGTCTTGTTTTTCACCTAACGAATATAATAATTATGCCTACCCAAACTCGCCATCGAGGTCATTCATCTCGTGGTTCAAAATTTAGTAATCGTCGTCGTTCATATGGTGGCGGACATAAGCGTCGTCGCAGTAAAGCAAAACGACCTTCTTTTAATCCGGCTCAATTTATCAACAAGAACCCTGTTGAATTAAAAGAAGAGGTGTATACCCCAGAGCACATGTTTAACACCTTGGGTCTTTCAGATACCTTGGTTGAAAATTTGAGCCGTATGGGTATTACTGCCCCAACTCCAATTCAGGATCAGATTATTCCTGAAATTCTTGAAGAGAAAGATGTGGTTGCCTTGGCTGAAACCGGAACGGGGAAGACCGCTGCCTTCTTGGTGCCACTTATTGAGCGAACGTTGAATAATAAAAACCAGCAAACCCTTATTCTGGCTCCAACTCGTGAGCTTGCGATCCAGATTAATGACGAACTTCGTAAGTTGGCTCGTGGTATGCGACTCTTCTCTACTGTGTGTGTTGGCGGAACCAACATTCGTCCTCAGATTAAAGGACTCCGACTTCTGAACCATTTCATTATCGGAACCCCGGGTCGAATTATGGACCTGCAGGACCGAGGAGTATTTAAGCCGGAAGACATCAATAACGTTGTTCTTGATGAAGCAGATCGTATGCTTGATATGGGATTCATCCATGACATGCGTAAGATTATCTCTGCTGTGCCAGAACCACGAAATACACTCTTCTTCTCTGCAACCATGACCAAAGCAGCGCGAGGAATGGCTGATGAGTTCTTGAAAGATCCTGTAACTGTCTCAGTTAAGAAAAAGGATGTTACCAACAGTATTGAACAAGACATTGTTCCTCATGGTCATCATGACAAATTTGAAGTTCTTACAAACCTTCTTGCTAATGATGAGTTCTCACGCGTTATTATTTTTGGTGCCATGAAGCACAGCGTTGAGAAGTTATCTCGTGAGCTATCTCACAAGAACATTCCCGCTACTTCAATTCATGGAAACAAGACACACCCTCAGCGACAGCGCGCCCTGCGTGCTTTCAAGCACGGTGATGTGCGCGTTTTGGTTGCAACGGATGTTGCCGCTCGCGGTATTCATGTAAACGACGTGACTCACGTAATTAACTACGATCTTCCAAATACCTTTGAAGACTACGTTCACCGCATTGGCCGAACGGGTCGCGGAACCAAAAAAGGAAAAGCATTAACCTTTGTTTCTGCTAAAAACACCTCATAACAAAAACCACCTTCGGGTGGTTTTTATTTGTGGGTGGTGTTAGGGTTTTGCAAACAGGTCAAGAGAAGCCGTGCTACACTCTTAAATATGATCGGACACTCCCGTCGCTCGCTTCGTAACATTATGCGTTTTATCGCTGCTTTCTGTGGGGTGCTGGTTCTTCTCCTTGCACTTGGCGCCCGTAATAATCCAAAAGGTGTCCCTGTGAACTGCATGCCACCGTCTGGTATTTCAACACGCCTGCAGGCTCTTGGTGAAGCACCATTGCAGTATATTTTGCATGGCACCCACTGCGCCTCATTTTAGGTAGAGATGGTTGTGTGAAGTATTTTGTTAGCAAGGTTTGGTGCTTCGAAGGCTTAATAAATGTCAGTGTAGATTAAAATTCTAGCTGTTTTTGTAGATAAGAAGCCATTTGAGACATAACTTCGTCATCGTTGTCGAGAGCTTCAATATTAATGTAATCTTGTTCAGCTTGAGTGCAAAATTGAGACAATGATCCATCATCGTCTTCAGATTTTTCGAGGACTACTGCGTATGGGCCGTCAGCAAGTTTGTCATAAATAGGTTTAGAGTTTGTTAAAAAGAAATAATCATTTCCCTGCTGTTTGTTTATGTTTGCGACGAGTGCTTGTCCAAACATCTCACTCTTTCTGTATGAGTTCACTCCGTACCTGCCTGGCGTGTTTGTGTGTAAAGCAACAACCAGCTTGGTATTCTGATCGGTCACTGTTTCTAGAATATGGTCTCTTATTTTTTGTATTTCCACAGTAACCTCTTCGGCAACTTGTTTTGGGAGGTGTCTATTCAGGGTGTGCAGCGTTCTTTCTATGCCCTTGTTTGTATAGATTCGATTCGGGTCGAAAAAGATTGGCTGGTTATGGTTGTTATGCTGAAGACGTAGGTTGCGCTTTTCCAAGCTGGAGGTGACGGTTATGCCAACGCTCTCGGCTGTTTCTTTAACTTGGTTAGGCAGTAATGAATGAGCCGCCAGCTCGTCTGGGTGTGGCGCGATAAAAACTGTCTTCTTTATAGATTCATCAATATATTCGTTGATATATTTTGTGATAGTAATATCACCGCTAATTGCTTCATTTTCAAAAACCCAGTGTGTTTCAATTGTTTGAAATCCGGAAGATTCCATTTCCTGAGCTGCTTGTATTTCTGCTGTGTTGAGAGGTAGATGCAAAAAAGTACCTGTCGCAAATACGGCAAGTTTTTTAATAAACTCTCTTCTTGATTCACGGGGACGTTCTTGGTTGCTTGGTAGAGATTCCATTGATTTCTTTTTTAGTGTTAAGGAGTAAGAGTGATTTGAGTTAGGTAGCAAACTCGCCTCGATTTTTGCCAATTGTTTGCATGAGGTTATGATACCAAAAGTTCGATACCGAGTAACTGGTGTCTGAAATTGTGTTGCAGAGAGGGCTTGAATTTTTTGCTGGCAAGGCTGGACGAAACTCGAACCTGGTTGCAACTGAAGAGGATTAGTAGGATGACATAGAAAACATATAATTGGCTTTATTAGGCGTCGAAGCATCCAACACAGTGATTATTTTACAATATTGACAGATCTACATTAGTCATGGTATAATAATAAAAATAACAAATTCCTCTCCTCAACCCCGAACCGCAACAGCGGTTATTTTTGTAATTAAAGACATTGCACCCAACTTTTAATCAGTTGATCATGCTCTAACATGATTTCAAGTGGGGTTTTGAAGTTCAGAATCTTCCTGGGGAGAGTATTTAACCAATGCTCGATACCGGCAATATCTTCATCGCTCCACTCGCCAATATTGGCTCCCTTTGGTATCCAACGACGGATGAGGAGATTGGTATTCTCAACTCCACCTTTTTGCCAAGAGGCGTATGGATGACAGAAAAAGAGTGGAACGTTGAGATCTTTTGATATTTTTTCGTGGTGTACAAAAGCAATATCATTGTCCAGGGTGAGTGATTTGAAGTGCTTGAGAGGTTTAATGATTTCCACCAAAGCCTCCTCAACTTCTTTAGCAGTCTTGTGTCTAACTTTCTTCAAAAGTACATAGCGGCTCTTTCTTTCGTGCAATACAAGAAGAGCAGTTTTGTATTTCTTTCCTGAGACAATGAAGTCTCCCTCCCAATCACCATACCGCTTGCGTTCATTGACCATATGAGGCCTTTTTTCAATGAACACCCTGCCCTCAAGCTGAATCACTTTTGGCTTTTTTGATTTGGTACGTTTCTTTTTGAGGAGATCAAGCTCGTGCTCTAACTGGCGACCATGCACACTCCTTAGCCATTTGTATATTGTGGTATGCGATACCGATGTGAGATGACTCTCTTTGGCCAACCGTCCAGCAATCTGCTCGGGTGACCAGTGTTGTTTGAGGTGTTTGGTTATATATGCTTCCAATCTCATATCGCTCCGTATCTTCATGCCCTGGTATTTTGAATATTTCCTTTTCACATATGCCCGGTGGTGTGCACGTTTGGCATTGTATGCTCCAGGTACCTTTTGTATTTCACGACTCACGGTGCTGGAATGACATCCTAGTACTGAAGCAATGTTGCGCATACTATATCCTTTTCTATACAAAATCTCTATTTGATTACGATCTTCCAGTTTGAGTTGGTTGTATTTTCTCATCATATCTGAACTTATCAGTGTTGCGGTTCAAAGTTTAGGGGAAGACCACATGAAAAACGAAGATTTGAAACTTGCGCTAATTCTTTCCTTTCTTGAAGAACTTAAAGAAAGATTAGGCACCCACGAACGCGGGCACTTTGGCAAGCTTGCAATTTACTCCTTTTGCAAAGAACTTAACCCTCCCACCATGGAGGTAAGAGATGGGCATGGCGGGAGACATGGTCATCTTTCAGATAAACTCTTTGAAGTTAGTATGGAATTATCCAAACCTCACTCAAATGCCGTCGTACCTGTGTCATTCTGTATTTTCCAAAATACAGATAAGGCCATAAAAGTGAATCTTGATTTAAACACTTCGAAACAGAGCGGAGTAGACGAAGATCACCCCATCTTCCTCTCCTGGAAACGCTTTCTTGAAAAAACAGAAAGGAAAGAGATTTTTTCTCCTTTAGACAAACCAGAAGGGCTACTTCTGATTCAAGAGTGGTTCGACTGGGTTAAGTACTACTCGTAAAAGTCAAAAACACGCCCTATCGGTCGTGTTTTTTTATTCCGGAAATAGGATATCTGAACCTTGCTGGGTAATCTCTGAAAAGAAGAAGTAATAAAGGCATCACACCTTGCTCAAAAGACAAACAAATAACACAAACGGTAGGTAGTATCCAGGGGAAAAAGACTATACTTGAGGGCCTTGGATCGAACCCAGCACTCTTGGACAAAAAGCTTTATTTTTCAATATCAAATTTACTTTTAGCCCTCCAAAGCTTGGTCGAAGAAGTATTTCCAAAATTAGCCAAAATCGAACCCAATAAAATGGCTCAACAAAGCCATTATTTTGACGAAATCACCCTCTCATAGGGAGAAATGTTTGTTCTGTGCGCCGGGCAGGATTCGAACCTGCGTAGACCGAAGTCGTCGGATTTACAGTCCGATGCATTTGACCACTCTGCCACCGACGCAAAAGACCCCTATTGGGATCTTGCTATATATATCACATTTATGATTTCACAGCTACTGTTTCCGTAGGTACGGGAACACTTCGCTTCCCTGGCTTTACTTTAATTGAAAGCTTATCGTTCTTCATATCCACCTCAACGGTGTCTGCTGGATGCACTTCTCCAGAAACCATCTTGCTGGCTACGTCATTTAAGATACTCGTTTGAATCAGGCGATTGAGCGGCCTTGCACCATAGTGAGGGTCGAACCCTTTTTCTGCCAAATATTCAATGGCTTTTGGTTTTAATTTCAAAGTAATTTCTTTCTTGTCAAGGCGTGTCACAACTTCTGCAACCCGCATTTTCACGATCTCCTTAATGTGTTCACGAGACAAGACATCGAAGATGACAATGTCATCGAGGCGATTGAGAAATTCAGGACGGAAATGTTCCTTCATGGCCCCTTGCACACGTTCTTTCGCTTGTTCGTAATTGTCACCATCGGTGTTAGCGTTAAACCCAAGGGTTTCCATTTTCTGAATATGATTAGCACCAATATTAGAGGTCATAATGATGATCGTATTCTTGAAATCTACCTTTCGTCCCTTGGCGTCGGTAAGCACACCGTCATCAAGCACCTGAAGCATCAGATTAAAGATATCAGGATGAGCTTTCTCAACCTCATCAAGGAGTACTACGGAATACGGACGATGACGCACCTGTTCGGTAAACTGACCCGCCTCATCATGGCCAACGTAGCCAGGAGGCGAACCGATTAATTTAGACATGGCATGCTTTTCCATATACTCAGACATATCAACACGAATGAGCGCTTTTTCATCATCAAAGAGCAGTTCCGCCAATGCTTTGGTGAGCTCTGTCTTCCCTACTCCCGTTGGTCCCAAGAATATAAATGAGCCAATTGGTCGATCAGGATCAGAAATACCCACTCGAGAGCGTCTAATAGCGTCTGAGACCTTCTTAATTGCCTCATCTTGCCCAATTACACGTTTATGTAGTTCATCCTCCATGCGGGCTAATTTTGCGGTCTCTTCCTCAAGCATGCGAGTTACTGGCACACCGGTCCATTTAGCAACCACAGCGGCGATATCTTCTTCCATCACTTCTTCACGCAAGATCCTGCGCTCTCGCTGTAGATCCTTGAGCCGATCATTTGCGTCGGTTAACTGCTGCTCTAGCACCGGGATAACGCCGTAGCGAATCTCTGCAACGCGACCAAGGTCTGCTTGCACCTCAGCGTTTTCAGCTTCAACCTTCTGAGAATCAATCTCTTTTTTAATTTTACGGATATCTGAAAGGGTGCTCTTTTCATTCTCCCACTTCAGCTCAAGCTCACGCGTCTGATCCTTCAGTTCAGCAATCTCTTTATTAATCTTGGTTACCCGAAGCTTCGTCTTTCGCTCCCCGACCCCTTCATCAATTTCTTTTTGCAGCGCCTGTTTCTCAATCTCAAGACGCATAATCTTGCGATGCGCTTCTTCAAGCTCAGGTGGCTTGTTCTCCAAACTAATGCGAAGCGAAGACGCTGCTTCATCAATAAGGTCCACTGCCTTATCTGGCAAGAATCGAGTTGTAATATACCGAGAGCTTAAATTAACAGCAGACAAAATAGCATCGTCGGTAATACGTACTCCATGGAAAATTTCATACTTACTCTTCAACCCACGTAAAATTGCTACCGCATCATCAAGACTTGGCTCATGTACATGAATTGGCTGGAAGCGGCGGGTCAACGCGGGATCCTTCTCAAAGTGCTTCTGATACTCATTTAACGTGGTAGCACCAATTGCCCGAAGTTCACCGCGCGCCAGCGCAGGTTTCAACATGTTAGCAGCATCCATAGACCCTTCTGAAGATCCAGCCCCAACAATGGTATGGATTTCATCAATGAACAGAATGACTTCGCCGTCTGCCTTCTCAATTTCTTTCATAATCTTTTTGAGACGCTCCTCAAATTCACCACGATACTTGGTGCCGGCCAACAGGAGTCCTAGGTCCAAGAGGACCAACTGCTTGTTCTGAAGAGACTCCGGAACATCATTTTTGGACATACGAATCGCCAAACCTTCCACAATTGCCGTCTTACCCGTTCCTGGTTCTCCAATGAGAATTGGATTATTTTTGGTTCGACGCGACAAAATCTGGATCAAGCGCATGATTTCCTTATCTCGCCCAATCACAGGATCTAATTTATCCTCAAGTGCTAGCTTGGTAAGATTTCGGGTGTATTTTTCCATCGTCCGGAACTTGGAAGTATTTCCCTTGGCTGCCAGCTCTGTCTTCTTTACCTCATCAAGCACGTTCAGTACTGCGGTACGATCAATTTTGAATTTCTTCACCACATCAATTGCAGCTCCAGGCAACTCTAGAAGCGCAAGGAATAAGTGCTCTACAGAAACAAATTCATCTTCTAGTTTTTCAGCAACTTTTACTGAGTGTTCAATAATATGTGCCAAATCAGGGGTAAGGTAGATTTGATACGAAGCTGCCATGGTATTTCCACCACCCTCAGGATCTTCAATAAGATCAAGAACAGATTCTGTGACGTGAATCGTATCAATATTTAAACGTTCCAAAATTGGAACCACAATACTTTCATCTTGCAGCAAAATAGCCGCTAGTAAATGGAGTGGGTTTACGTGGTTTTGCCCGCGCTCAATAGCAATCTCATGCGAGCGACGGATAACTTCTTTAGCTTTGGTGGTGAAATTGGCGAATGGAGGCATAGTAGATTCAGCATAACTAGCTAACAACGGGAACCATTGTATACCGGGTGAGATACTGAGTCAACACTATTTTTCGTGTCCACGAAAAATAGGTTGATACTGGTCATTAAGTCGGTACGGCAATACCTCAAAACGATTTACTGTCGTTTCACCGAGCTCTAATCCAACTGCATATCCCCGCATGGTTTCTTCTGAAAAATACTGGTCAAAGATAAAGTTTCCCAGACTATACACAATCACACCGTTGTTGTATGTCTCAATTTCTTGAGTGACATGCGGATGATGCCCAATTACTGCGTCAGCACCAATATCAATAAGTTTTCGGGCAATTTCTTGATCTCTTGGGTGTGAACGTGGTTCGTACTCATCACCCCAGTGCATTAAGACAATATTCACCCCAGGAGTACCAAGGAGCCCTTCGATACGATCGAAATCAAGATCACTCACCCCAGGGAATTCACCCCGAGCTGTCAGTCCATCTGGATATAGATTGGTGTATGACAAAAATCTGACCGATACACCGTTTATAACCACATCATGAGCTTGATTTGCAAGTGCATCTGTACACCCCGCCCCCACGGTACCAATTCCAGCATCATGCAGGTGCACCACCGAATCACAAAGTGCTTCTTTGCCATAATCCCAAATGTGATTATTTGCTAAAGAAACTGTATCGATACCAACCTCCTGCAACACCGGTGCTACCAAGCTCGGAAACCGAAATGAGTACTTACTCCCCACCAAAGTGCCTCGGTCAGAAACAGGCCCCTCGAGATTCGCCACCACATGATCATATTCAGCAAATACAGGCTCTGCATAAGCAAAAGGAAAACGGTAATCACCATCACCATGTTCATTAATCCGATTCAATACTCCTCGATCAAGCATCACATCACCCACGAACAGAATCCGAGGGTCACCAACTTCTTCAACCACTTCCTGACGTGGCGCCGGGTAGAACTCAAAAGGAATATCAAACACTCCAAAGACGCTCAAAACCTGAAGCAAGAGTCCAAATAAAAACATGAGCGCAACAAGAATGATGGTGATGTACGCCCACCAACGCTGCGCCCCAACAAGATGAATCTCATCAAC